>Ga0209398_1000006_pt1 | contig 374097 bp, 289 predicted proteins | sample AshMeaBigSpring_FD_184125 | JGI IMG/M metagenome (GOLD analysis project Ga0209398, IMG submission 184125) | Groundwater microbial communities from Big Spring, Nevada to study Microbial Dark Matter (Phase II) - Ash Meadows Big Spring (SPAdes)... | ecosystem: Environmental > Aquatic > Deep...
GAGCGTGGCAATTGCTTGAGCAACGAGGGGAAAAAGGCAAAAAAGGTAAAGGGAATAGCTAATGCCACTGCAAAACCCAACATGCCAATAGCGGGAGCCAACAGCGAGCCAGTGCTCGACACTTCGACCAATAATGTTCCGATTATGGGGCCGGTACACGAAAACGATACCAATGCCAATGTAAATGCCATAAACAAAATGCTGATATATCCGGCTGTGGAATCGGCTTTGGCATCTATTTTTGTCGACCACGAAGCGGGTAGCGTTATTTCGAATGCTCCGAAAAAGGATATGGCAAACACGATAAGCATGCCGAAAAATATCAGATTAAATACGGCATTGGTGGATAGGCTGTTGAGTGCACTTGCGCCAAACAATACCGTAATTAATATACCTAACGCTACGTATATTAATACGATGGACAATCCATACATCAACGCATCGGTGCGTGCGCGGGTTTTGTTTTGCGAACGTTTGAGGAAAAAACTAACTGTCATGGGGATAATTGGCCATACGCAGGGTGTAAACAATGCCAAAAACCCACCTACCATGCCGGCCAAAAATATCAGCCATAAATTAGTAGAATCGGTTGTACCGGCCATTGCTCCAAACTTTCGCAAATCTTCGATAACCGGCTGCCACAAATCGTCGGATAGTGCAGGCGAAGCTACAGAGGCAATTGATGCAATTGATGCTGAATCCGCTCTGACAGAATCAACTGTTTGGGCAGTTTCTACTTTTTTTTGTTGATTAGCAGCGCTATTTGCATTTTTGTTGCCCAAATCGAAATATTCTTTGGTTGGCGGCAAACAACTTTCATCGTTACAAACCATAAATTCTACGTACCCTTTGACATGCACATTTGCAGCATCGGCAAAACTTATTTTTTGAACAAATACTGCTTCATTGGCATACCATGTAAGTTTCATGTCAAAATTCGGGTCATAAACTTCTTTGGGCTTGGTTGCTGATTGCACTTTACCTTCCAATTTTGCTCCGCTTATGGTTTCAAAAACAATTTTTGTAGGTACCGGACCATTTTCAGGAATATCCATTCCATATAAATGCCATCCTTTCTCAATACCGGCTTTCAGAACTATATTGGCTGTGGTTGGACTTGTGTTTTTCAGTTCGAAATTCCATTTCACAGGTTCGTGAATTTGTGAAAATGCGACTAACGCAACAAATAATGATACGATTATTAAATTCAGTTTTTTCATTGTGCTAAAATATTTTGAGTTCAAAAATACATATTTAACATGAATATATGAATAATTGTTCATGTGTATTTTGAGTTATTTAACAGTGAAATTGTATATCAAAAATTTCTTTTAACTGTTTTTCGCGTCTTTCGAACGAAAAAAGTTCAATAACACGCTCCCGAGCCGCTTTAGCCGTATTCATTTTCATAGCTTTACTGATAGCCATTTCAATCTCCTCCACCTTTCGGTGCATAACAACAACGCCGGTATCGCCAATGGCATCAGGAATACCATTGATGTTCGACCCTACCGGAATACATTCCATAAGCATGGCTTCACTCAGGGTATTTGGCATCCCTTCGGTAATAGAAGCTTGTACAAACAGCTTGGCTTTGTTGTAACTTTCGCTTAGTACTTCGTGTGGACAAAAAGTGGGAATAATTTTCAAATTCGGTATGTTTGACACGCTGTAATTGGATTCAACCCAATCTACATAATTTCTGTTCAACCCGATAAGAACAAAATTCCACTGCGGATTACGGGCAGCAACCTGAATAAACACATCAAATCCTTTGTTTTGAAAATCGCCTAAATGATTCATAGTCCCTACTGTAAGAATCAGATTTTCCTGTTTAATGATGTTGTAATCGCGTACAAACTTTTTGGAGTCAATGCCATTGTAAACAATTTCAACAGGCGTTTTAAAACCTGCCACGTAATGTTTTACACCATCAATATGTGGATTTTCGGCATTGTAATAGCTGTTTTCGTGATATATAAGTGAATGATGATTTGCAATTACAAGATTGGCATTTTTCAATGCATATCTTACAAACCATCCCCGAAATTTATTCCGATAAACACCTTTTCCTAATTCCGGATAACAAACGGTTTCCATGCCACCTATAAAAATAATAGATTTACTTCGGGTAATTCGTGCCAGAAATACCATTACCGCAGCATGATAATCGGCAAACCAGCAGGCATAAATATTTTTTCGAAAGAAACCACCTCCAATTAAGATAAAACACATTTTCAGCATATTTCTGAAATAGATAGCATTTCCTTTTGCCTGATCGAGCAAAATGGGTTTAACCCCGAAATGTTTGCTGAGTAATTCCTCGTCGCCTTTGATAAACGAAGTATTATTTGGTTTTATGTAAAAAATATTCATTGCGATTATTAACTTTATATTTGGCACAAAGATACATAAATGACTGCATGTTTGCGAATATAAAGCTCCTGGTAAACAAAAGAAATTTCAGTTTTTGAGCAAATTTAAGTACCTTTGCACGCTAAAATTAAGATAGATTCAAAAGACACAAAAGGCAAAATGGGCGACGGTTTAAAGAATAAAATGATGAATGGTTTGGCCTGGACCACTGTAAATGTGTTTGGCATGCAGGCCATTCAACTTGTCATTGGTATTTTTCTTGCCCGTATTTTGAATGTAGAAGATTTTGGAAAAGTAGGCATATTATTCTTTTTTGTCGGGGTTTCAACCGTTTTTATTGATGGCGGATTTGGGCAGGCTTTAATTCGCAATCAACAAGCAACACCTAAAGATACAAGCACCATTTTTTTCTTAAATCTTATCGTATCGTTTAGTATTTATCTGATATTATTCTTTTCGGCACCTTTTATTTCCGATTTTTTCAGACAACCGGAGTTAGAATTACTTTCCAGGATACTGTTTCTTTCCATAATTGTATTTTCATTTTATTTTGTACAGTATGTAAATCTGCTTAAAAAGCTCGATTATAAGTCGATAGCCATTATAAACATCAGCAGTGTAGCTTTAAGTAGTCTGGTTGCAATTGTTTCGGCAATTAATAATATGGGGGTTTGGGTGTTGGTATTTCAGCAATTGAGTTTTCATCTGTTCAAGGCTTTTTTATCACCCTTTTTCCTGCACTGGAAACCAGTATGGGCATTTTCAAAACAAACAATTAAGGATAGTTGGCGATTTTCACTGGGAATTTTCGGACAAACCATACTGAATGCTGTTTACAACAATATTTTTACATTATTAATCGGAAAGTTTGACACTATCCGCAATGTAGGATTGTATACACAGGCAAACAAATACAGCGAAACAGTAAACACTGCTTCAAATAGCATACTCACAGCAGGGACTTACCCTGTATTTGCTCAAATTCAGAACGACCACGAACGGTTATTGCGCATTTACCGAAAACTGATAACCTCGGTTACTTTACTAACATTTCCGTTGGTTGTATTTTTATTTGTATCCGCCAAACCACTGATTATCTCACTTATCTCAGAAAAATGGTTAGAGTCTGTTATATTATTTCAGATTTTAATTTTTGGAAATTTATTTTTCCCTGTATATACCGTCAATGTCAATATATTAAATGCCCGTGGAGAATCTAAAAACACTTTTCGACTTGAGGTATTTAAAAAGTTGCTTATTACAGCTGCAATCCTGATTTTTTATAGTTCAGGAATAAAAATGATGTTGATTGGCTTATTGTTGGCAAATTTTGTTTCATTTTTGACATCCATGATATTGATAAAACGCTCCCTCAATCATTATTTTAAACATCAATTTTTCGATTTGATAAAAACCATCATTATTGCCATGATTAGTGGTATGTTATGCTGGCCGATTCACTCTATCGAACTAAGCTCCTATTTATCAGTATTTTTTCAGGCATGTGTCTATTTTATTAGTTATTTAATAATGGTTATTTTTATTTATCCTGAAAAATGGTTGGAATTAAAAGAACTTATTAGCAACAAATTACAACTGAAAATTTCTGCTTCTGAAAAGTAAATTAAATGTATATCAATTAACACCAAATTTTTTAAAATAGCTTTTTTTACTACCTTTGCAGCTATTGAATCAATACACATGCAATGCAAATAATTGTAACGGGATATAAGGGATTTATTGGGAAATACATTGTTGAAATGCTTCAGAATGCAGGTCATAAGCTGTTTCTGTACGATATAGCCGATGGTGTTGATTTAACCGACGATACGTTGATTCACAGTTTTCCAAAAGCGGATTTTTGTATTCATTTAGCAAATCTTTCGTTTGTTCCGGCTTCGTACAATCAGCCTCATTTATTTTACAAAACGAATGTAATCAGCACTTTAAATATGCTGGAATATTGCAGATTAAATCATGCTGCATTTATTTACTTCAGTTCGTATATGTATGGAGCCCCTGATTATCAACCTATTGATGAGCAGCACCCATCAAAAGCTTACAATCCATACTCGCAAACTAAATTAATGTGCGAAAGTCTTTGCGAAGGTTATTATCGCGATTTTGGAGTGCCGGTAACTGTGTTTCGTCCGTTTAATATTTATGGTAGCGGACAAAACCCTGATTTTTTAATACCAACAATCATAAATCAGGCAAAAAATGGCGTTATTTCAATTCGTGATGACAGGCCGAAAAGAGATTATATTCATGTTACGGATATTGCCGGAGCAGTTGTTGCTGCTGTCGATAAAAATACCGGTGGCTATCAGGTTTATAATTTGGGAAGTGGAAAGAGTTTTTCTGTTCGTGAAATCATTGCTATGGTATGTAGTGCGTTAAATATACCTTTTGATTATAACTGCACGAATGAGTTTAGACAAAACGAAGTGCTTGATACTGTTTCGGATATACGAAAAATTAAAGTCGAATTAGGCTGGGAGCCAACAATTAGTTTAGAAGAAGGAATTAGACAATTAGTTTATAGTTTATGAAAAAAATATTAGTAACCGGAGCCGGTGGTTTTATAGGCTCGCATCTCACCGAACTTTTGGTCAGTAAAGGCTATGAAGTGAAGGCTTTTGTGCATTACAACTCGTCGAATAAATGGGGCTGGCTCGATAGCTCAACTATAAAAAATGGTGTTGAAGTAATTACAGGCGATATTCGCGATATGGACTCTGTTTTTGCTGCCATGCAAGGCTGCGACAGCGTGTTCCATTTGGCTGCGCTTATCGGCATTCCGTATTCGTACGTATCGCCACAGGCTTATATCAAAACCAATATCGACGGTACGTATAATATTCTGCAATCTGCTCGTCAGTTGGGCGTCGATAAAATCATGGTTACGTCCACCAGCGAAACGTATGGCACTGCTCAGTATGTTCCGATTGACGAAAGTCACCCGATGGTTGGTCAGTCGCCTTATTCTGCTACAAAAATAGGTGCAGACCAGTTGGCTATAAGTTATTACAAATCATTTGATTTGCCGGTAAAAATTGTTCGTCCGTTTAATACTTACGGTCCGCGACAATCGGCGCGCGCCATTATTCCAACCGTTATTTCGCAAATTCTAAGCGGCAAAACAGAATTAAACTTAGGCAACCTCACTCCGACACGCGATTTGACTTTTGTAAAAGATACCGCCAACGGATTTTTGCAAATTGCCTTAGCCGAAGGACTTTTTGGCGAAATTACCAATATTGGTATGAGCGAGGAGATTACCATCGGCGATTTGGTAAAATTGATTGCCCGAATAATTGGAACTGAAGTTGAAATCCGCTCCGATGAGCAGCGTATTCGTCCGGATAAAAGTGAAGTGGAACGATTGTTTTGCAACAATTCAAAAATCATTGCCAACACACAATGGAAGCCTGCTTACACGCTCGAAAGCGGATTGTCAGAAACCATCGAATGGATAAAAAATAATTTATCGTATTTTAAAACAGATATTTACAATGTGTAAACGTGCCGTAATTCTTGCCGGAGGAAAAGGAACCCGCCTGAAACCATACACCATAAGCCTCCCAAAACCATTGGTGCCAATAGGCGAAATGCCAATTCTCGAGATAATTATCCGAAAATTAGCTCAGAGTGGTTTCGAGAGGGTTACTATAACCGTAAACCACATGGCTGACATTATCCGGGCATTCTGTGGTGATGGAAGCAAATGGGGAATCAGCATCGATTATTCGCTCGAAGATAAGCCATTAAGCACTATGGGGCCTTTGAAACTCATCAATGATTTGCCTGACAACTTTCTGATAATGAATGGTGATGTATTGACCGATTTGGACTTTGGTGCGTTTTACGAAAATCATGTAAGCGAAGGAAATATCTTTACAGTTTCGGCCTATACCCGCGAACAAAAAGTAGATTATGGAGTCCTCGAAACAGGAAGCGACAACAAATTAGTAAACTTTATCGAAAAACCAACCACCACCTACAAGGTAAGCATGGGCGTATATATGGCGAATAAAGAAATTCTGAATTTCATTCCCGAAAATCAGTTTTATGGTTTCGACCACCTGATGCTCGACCTGATAAAAGCTCAAAAACCGGCTGCCGTTAAAGTACATTCCGGCTATTGGCTCGATATTGGAAGGCCTGATGATTATGAAAAGGCGTGTGAGGATTTTGCAAATGATAAAATTTAGATAAATCACATGAATTATATAGATAAGACTGACTCCCTGAAACGCATAACTGAACGGAAAGAGAAAATCATTTTGGAACTTGGTTGTGGTAATTCCAAAACTCTTTCAGAATCCATAGCAATTGATTTGGTTGATTTGAATGGAGTTGACATTGTTTGCGACTTAAATAATGGTTTCCCGTTTATACCAGACAATTCAATTGATGAGATTCATTCATCTCACTTTATGGAACATGTTAATGATTTTGGCTTGTTAATGAAAGAGATATACAGGATATTGAAGCCTAACGGTAAAAATTTCATTAAAGTTCCACATTTTTCAAATCCTTATTTTTATAGTGATTATACGCATAAAAATCACTTTGGACTATATAGTATGTCGTATTTTTCAAAAGCAAGCTATTTCAGGAGAGATGTCCCGGTATTTTATAATGAAATTGATTTTGAAATTATTAGATTAAATCTCAAATTTAAATCACAATATAAAATTAAAAATATCTTTTTAAAGGTGTTTGAACGTTTTGTGAATTCAAAAAAAGCAAATCAGGAATTTTACGAGGGTAATTTAACTAATGTAATTCATGCTGCCGAGTTAGAGTTTTTATTAAAGAAAAAACTATGAATAATCCCAAAGTATCTATTGTTATACCCACCTTCAATCAGCCTCAGTATATAATTCGTGCTGTAGAAAGCGCGTTAATGCAGGACTATGGAAATTTAGAAGTTATTGTTTCAGATGACAGCGAAAATGATGAAACTAAGAAATTGTTAGGTGAGTATATTTCAAAACAAAAGATCACTTATTATCATAATCTACCACGATTAGGTAGAGTGGCTAATTATAGAAAGTGTTTGTTTAATTATGCAACGGGAGAATGGTTGGTTAATTTGGATGGTGATGATTATTTTATTGATAAGGAGTTTATTTCAAAATCAATTGAAGCGGTAGACAATGACAACTCCATAGTTTTTGTTATTGCTAACGGAACTATACATTATCCGAATGGAATTGAGGTTGAGAAAAAAATACCCGGAGTCTTATCGCCTTATGTAAAAATAGCAGGTAAACAATATTTTAAAAATTTTGCACGTGGAAGAGGTTTTTTTCACTTGACAATAATGTACAATATTATGGTAGCCCGCAGTATTGACTTTTATAGAATGGATATTTTATCTGCTGATATTGAATCAATAATGAGATTGGCTTTAATGGGAAATGTGATACTATTGGATAGAAATGCCGGTGTTTGGTTTTTACATCAAAACAACACCTCTTCAAATGCTGAAATAACTAAGTTTATTGAAAATACCGAATGGATTGATTCTGTAGTCAAATTTGGAAAGGAGAAGAATCTGATTAAATCCTTTTACGGAAAGTTATGGACTTATTTAGTAAAGCAACAAGAATTGACCGGTTTTTTCATGACTGAATTGAAAAAAATGAAAGGTTCTGATCAATCAAGATATTTATTAAAAATACTAACACTTTATCCTGCTACATTCTTTTTTCCGGTATTTTTAAAGAAGTTTACAGAATATGTATTGCTAAAAAAATAAGAGAGGCGATTAAAAAGCCTCTCCTATTTTTTAATTTGCTGAAATGATAACCTTACTTGCAATTAATTCACCATTGTAATTTATTTTCAAAATATATGGCCCTGCATTAAGGTTCGTTGTTTGAACTCTAATTTTATTATTAAAGACCTGATAACTTGCATTAACTTTGGCTCCGGTTGAACTAAACAGATTAACCTGTAGATTTTCAAAGCTTTCTATGTCTGCAAAAATTTCAAATTCATTTTTAAATGGATTAGGAAACAACCTAACATCATGTTTCTGACTCATTATTCCTGTAGTAATACCTAAAGCTGGATTCTGTTCAAAAAATCTCATAATATAAATATCATTAGTTCCATTGTAGTTATTGGAAGTAAAGTTGTTATCTGTTAAAATGTAATTTCCTGCAAAATGTCCGGACAGGAAAATATTGCCCATAATGTCTTTATCTATAGTTTTACCAAAGTCATTTCCAAATCCAATAAAACTTTTGGCATATAAAACATTTCCAAGTGAATCATATTTTGTCATAAATGCTTCACCTAAGCCATTTGCAGAGTTTTGTAAAGTGCTGTTTGCTAATTCCAATGTGGAGCCATCGAAATTTCCAATTGAGTAAATTTGTCCATAATTATCAGAGGCTATACCATTGATCGAACTGTTAGAAGTATTTGTTGTCGTAGATTTTGCCCATTTAATATTTCCTAAAGAATCCAATTTTGTTAAATAGAGGCAGGTGTTTGTATTTGATGATTTTGCAAAGTTATTACTTCCGATATTGAAAGAAGTACTTTTGTAATTTCCTGATAAGTAAATATTTCCACTTTGATCATTTGTAAGACTTGTTGCTTCATCATCGCTGTTGCCACCAAAGCTCTTTGACCATAAATAATTACCGTTTGTATCGAATTTTGCCAGAAAAATATCTTTTGTGTCATTATTATTAGAGTTCATAATCAAATTGCTTCCCGATAAAATTACACTACTTTTAAAGTTCCCAGCTATGTATACATTGCTGTTTTTATCTAAAGATATAGCCGTACCCACATCATGACTTGTTCCGCCTAACATTTTTGCCCACAATGAATTACCATTACTGTCGAGTTTATATAAAAACACATCCTGAATACCCGGATTAGCATTCGAAAGACTCATTCCACTAAAAGTGAAAGTGTTGTCCTGAAAGTGACCTGTTATATAAATATTATTGTTTTTATCTGTTACAGTTCCCAAGGTTGAACAACTATAACTTGAAATTGAAGGAGTTTTCGCCCAAAGCAGATTACCATTATTGTCGTATTTTACAACAAACATTTTACCATAAGTATATCCATTTGAATTATTCAAAGTAGTATTACCAAATGTTACAGAATACCCACTGAAATGTCCGCCAATAATTATATTACCCGCCTGATCAATATCGGTAGTTAATCCATAAACAAGATCATCGCTGGCGTTAGTCGATCTTGACCACAAAACATTGCCTAAAGAGTCATATTTTGCGACAAAAAAAATGAGCAGAACCCGAATAATAATTGTTGATTGAATTGCTATTACCTAAATTTAAAGTGGAGCTTTTGAAGTAACCTACTACAATAAAGTTACCATTATTGTCGCTTAATACAGATTGAATATTGTCGTCATATCCACCTCCAATACTCTTTAACCATTTAAATGATGGATTTGATGAAAATAAGTGAGTTGAAAGAAGTAATAAAATTAGTAACGAAAAGGTTAGTTTTGTAGTTTTCATTGGATTGATAGTTGTTGTTAATTTTAAATGATATACGAAAGTATAAACAAATTGTATTATATTGAACAATATGAAATAAAATTAAATAAATTTGACATTAAGTGTGTTTCCCCGTTTCTAATTATTCACATATATTTATATTGATTATTTAGTTAAATATGAGTATCTTTGCACTCCCAAAAAACTGAAATAAAAATGACAAACTTCAAACGTACCACCGTAACTTCAGCTTTGCCTTATGCCAATGGGCCTGTTCATATCGGACATTTGGCAGGCGTATATGTTCCTGCCGATATTTATGTGCGCTACCTTCGTCTGAAAGGCGAGGACGTACTTTTTGTAGGCGGTTCGGACGAACACGGTGTGCCTATTACCATAAAAGCGAAAAAAGAAGGCGTTACGCCGCAGGATATTGTAGATCGTTATCACGGAATTATCAAGAAATCGTTCGAAGATTTTGGTATTTCGTTTGATATTTATTCGCGCACCACTTCCAAAACGCACAAAGAATTAGCTTCCGAGATTTTCAAAACCATAAATGATAAAGATGGTTTTGTGATTCAGACAAGCGAACAATATTACGACGAAACGGCACAACAATTCCTTGCCGACCGCTACATCACCGGTAAATGTCCGCATTGCGGCAACGAAAATGCCTACGGCGACCAATGTGAATCGTGCGGAACTTCGTTGAATCCTACCGATTTAATTAACCCAAAATCTGCCATAAGTGGTTCAGCACCTGTTTTGAAGGAAACCAAACACTGGTATCTTCCACTTGATCAGCATGAATCATGGTTGCGTCAGTGGATATTGGAAGATCACAAAGAATGGAAACCAAACGTGTACGGACAGTGCAAAAGCTGGCTCGATATGGGCTTGCAACCACGCGCCGTGAGTCGCGACTTGGATTGGGGAATACCTGTGCCGGTTGAAGGAGCTGAAGGGAAAGTGTTGTATGTTTGGTTCGATGCGCCAATTGGCTATATCTCGAACACCAAAGAATTATTGCCCGACTCGTGGGAAAAATGGTGGAAAGACGACAAAACACGTTTACTTCATTTTATTGGGAAAGATAATATTGTATTTCACTGTATTGTTTTTCCGGCCATGCTCAAAGCCGAAGGTTCGTATATCTTGCCCGAAAATGTTCCGGCTAATGAATTTCTGAACCTCGAAGGCGATAAAATTTCCACATCGCGCAACTGGGCTGTGTGGTTGCACGAATATCTCGAAGAATTTCCGGGGAAACAAGATGTATTACGCTATGTATTAACAGCTAATGCACCCGAAACAAAAGACAATGATTTTACATGGAAAGATTTTCAGGCACGTAATAACAATGAGTTGGTTGCCATTTTTGGAAACTTTATCAATCGAGCTTTGGTGCTTACGCAAAAATATTACGAAGGAAAAGTGCCTGCCTTGGGCGAACTGACCGACTACGACAAACAAACGCTCGAAGAATTTGTAAACGTGAAAGCCGATGTGGAGAAATTGCTCAACAATTTCCGTTTCCGCGATGCACAAAAAGAAGCTATGAATCTGGCACGTATCGGTAATAAGTATTTAGCCGATACCGAACCATGGAAAGTTGCCAAAACAGATATGGCTCGCGTGGACACCATTATGCATCTGAGTTTGCAAATTGCTGCTAATCTGGCCATTGCCTTTGAACCGTTTTTGCCATTCACAGCCGAAAAACTACGCACTATGCTGAATCTTTCTACTTTCGATTGGAAAGAACTCGGCCGTATTGATTTGCTCAAAGCCGGCGACCAACTTGGCACACCCGAATTGCTTTTCGAAAAAATTGAAGACGAAACCATAGCTACTCAGGTTCAGAAACTCCTCGATACTAAAAAAGCCAACGAAGCGGCAGCTTATAAACCTAATGCTGTGAAAGAAAACGTGGCCTTCGACGATTTCATGAAAATGGATATCCGCGTGGCTACCGTGCTCGATTGCCAGAAAGTGCCCAAAGCAGATAAACTGCTTCAATTTAAACTGAATGACGGAATGGGTGAACGCACCATTCTGTCGGGAATTGCTGCCTCATATCCAAATCCCGAAGAATTGATTGGCACACAGGTTTGCTTTATTGCCAACTTCGAACCACGCAAACTGCGCGGTGTGATGAGCGAAGGTATGATACTCTCAGCAGAAGATGCTGATGGAAAACTGGTTTTGATTCGCCCAAGTGCTGTGGTGACGAATGGTGTGGAAGTGAAATAATTTTATTTCAACAGAAAGAAGTTTTGTATATTTGCAACGAAAAAAAATCAACAAAAAATGAAAGTAATACTCGACTTACCTGACAATAGAGCAATCTCTCTATTAGAGGTATTAAAAAGCATTTCGTTTGTAAAAGTAGAAACAATAAGTCCTGAAAAGGCTAAATTTTTTAGTGAGTTAAAGTCCTCTATTGATGAGGTTGTTTTAGCAAAACAGGGAAAAATTAAACTTAAATCTGCCGACGAATTGTTGAATGAACTATAATATTGAAATTACAAACCTGTTTGAAAAACAGTTGAAACGATTGGCAAAGAAATTTCCATCAATTAAAACTGATTTTGCTGAATTGGTAATGACACTAAAACAAAACCCTGAACAAGGTACTTGTATTGGTGGAAGTTGTTATAAAATACGTATTGCTATTTCATCAAAAGGAAAGGGTAAAAGTGGGGGTGCAAGAATTATAAGTTATATCCAAATAACGCAAACAAAAGTTTATTTGCTTTCAATCTATGATAAATCTGAACAGTCAAACATTACCGATAAAGAACTCAAATCCTGGTTGAAAAACTTAGAGTAAATATATTCAAAAAACTATTTCCAGACAGAATTACGATACAGATTCCGAACAAATTTTTGTACCTTTGCACCCGAAAGAAACGTTGTTAGCATACCGCTTTTGTGAAAGAAAAAAATTATATCTATAGCGCATTTTCGTTTGTATTTCTGGTAGCTGTGCTGTTTGGTGCGTTGTCGTTTTACGACTTCGACAGCCGCTTTTTTTCGCATCAACTCAAACCCGTAAATATGTTTTCGGATATTCAGGTTGACGAAATGCCCGAACCGGAATATTCTATTGCTACATCATTGCCCGAAGTTGAAACCACCGAACCGGACACTTGCCCTGAAGGGCTTATTCCGATTCAAAATTTCAGCAATCTGAAATTTCCGCTCGATCCGATATTTAATAAGCTTTTACGTGCTAAAAGTGGTCGCGACAAGGTGCGTGTGGCATGGTTTGGCGATTCGTTTACCGATGCCGACCTTGTCGTTTGTGATTTACGCGACACGCTTCAATCTGTTTTTGGCGGGAATGGTGTTGGTTTTGTGCCAATTACACACGAGGCTGCGGGCTACAGACGTTCAGTGCAGTTATCGTCGGGTGGGTGGCTTACAAGCTCGGTAATAAACCGCAACGGAACACGCAATTTTGGCATAAACGGCTTCAGCTACCGTCCGGATTCGGCAAATTATGTTCGATTTAAGGCAAGTTACAAATACAAACATACCCGTAAATTTGATGTGTTCCGTTTGTTTTACGCTTCGCAAAGTCAGACTGAAGTGCGATTAGCTCTGAATGATTCTGTAAAACAGCGACTTACACTTTTACCAGCGACATTGCCCGAAATGGTTAGTGTGGGATTACAAGATATACGGAAAGTAAAACTAAATTTTTCGCAACAGTCAGGCGTTACTATTTACGGAGCTTCACTCGAAGACAGTACGGGTTTTTACATCGATAATTTTTCGATAAAAGGAAATTCAGGCATCAGCTTGCTGGCAATTCCAAGTCGGAATTTAATGAAATTCGACAGTCTGCTCAACTACGACCTGATTGTATTGCAATTCGGACTCAATGCCATGACGTCCGAATCGCGACGTTATACTGCTTATATGGAAGGCATGAAACGGTTGGTTGATAAATTTAAAACAGCTTTTCCTGAAACGCCAATTTTAATGCTTTCGGTATCGGATAGGAGTGAACGCAGGCAAGGGCAGTTTGTAACTATGAAATCGGTAAAAGGCTTAGTGGCAGCACAGGAGAAATTTGCTTATGACAATAAGTTACTTTTCTGGAATATGTTTGCAGCCATGGGTGGCGAAAACTCCATGGCACGTTTTGTGCATTCGAACCCACCACTTGCCGGCAAAGATTATACGCATTTGAATTTCGATGGAGGTAAAATAATTGGACATTCGCTTGCCCGCAGCATACTTTACGAAAGCGAAAAGTTTGCAGAAAGGAGGCGGAATCTTGTTGCTAATTAAACGTTTTTTGTTGGTGCAGGTGTTTTTTGCGAGCATTTGTTTTTCGCAACAAGCCAACAGCGAAACAGCATTCAGAAATTATCGAAACGATGCTGACACGGTAATTAATCATCGGGCTTTGGGTAGTTTTTTTGATAAATTAAAAAAAATAGAAAACTCCGACACATTGCTGACTGTCAATATACTACACATAGGCGATTCGCATATTCAAGCCGATTTTCTGACCCGCGAAATAAGAAATTCACTCCAAAGCAGATTCGGAAATGCCGGACGAGGATTGGTTTTTCCGTACCGCTTAACCAAATCCAACGAATCGTACGATTATCGATCACATTCAGTTTCTTCGTGGAAATGGGAAAATATTCGTAGACGAAAACGCGATTTTGAGCCCGGAATTGCAGGAACAAGTATGCTGAGTACCGACGATATTTTTAAGTTTGAATTAAAAATGAATAAGCGCGATTCGGTAGATAATACTTTTCGCAAAGTGAGGTTAATTTGCCGAAACGACTCGAATGGGTTACTGGCTTTCGTTACAGATGCAACCAGCATGAACCGGAAATTAGTTGCTTTTACCGGCGACACACTTTATGAAACCAAACTCGAAAAGTCAACTGATAATATTGAAATTCAATCTACAACAAATATATTGCTCGATGGAATAATACTAACCAATGAGAAGAAAGGCATTCTGTATCATGTAGTTGGAATAAATGGTGCACATTATGCCGACTTTAATCAGTCGCAGGTGTTTTTTTCAGAAATGCCCTTGTTGCAACCCGATGTGGTATTTGTTTCGTTAGGTACAAACGAGGGTGTCAATTCACGGGTAAGTTCACAAAGTGTAACCGATGAAGCAACAAAAATGGTTCAAAATATTCGTTCACAGGGCTTGCAGGCACCTATACTGCTTATTACTCCTTTTGCCAGTTACTACAGGCGTAAAAAGCCGAATCCATACCTGAAAGTGGTGCAAAAAGGATTAATTCAGGCGGCTGAACAAACAAACAGCGCTTGCCTTGATATGTTCGAAATCAGCGGTGGCACTGCAGCCGCTTCCGAATGGCGACAACTCGGATTATTTGCCAACGACCGCATTCATTTTACGGTTAAGGGTTATGCTTTACAGGGCAAAATGATTTATAACACACTGATTAACTGCTACACGAAATATGTTGGCCATTGACACTACAAAAATTCTGAACGAATTACTCTACCAGCCCGAAGCACCCATAATTTTTAGCAGTGCTTTGTTTTTATATCTTTTTGTGGGCTTTTTTGCTTTTTATTTATTGGTTTTCAAAAAGCAAAAACTGCGTATACTTTTTCTGACTGTGTTTTCGGTTTATTTTTATTACAAATCAAGTGGTTGGTATTTTCTGCTACTGCTTTTACTTACTTTTTCCGATTTTAATCTGGCTCGCTTCATGGGGCGGACAGAACGAAAACCGCTGCGCATCTTTTTATTAATAAGCAGTTTAAGTCTTAATTTGGGATTACTTGCATATTTCAAATATACCAATTTTATTTTTGCCGGATTTTTCGAATTGCTGAATAAACCTTTCGATCCGTTTGCTATTTTTCTGCCGGTCGGTATTTCGTTTTTTACATTTCAGAGTTTAAGTTATACTATCGATGTATATCGTCGGAATATTGCACCGCTGCAAAACATAACAGAATACGCCTTTTACCTTACTTTTTTCCCACAAATGGTAGCAGGACCAATAGTACGTGCAGCCGATTTTATTCCGCAAATTTTTAAAACTCCTTTTCTGAACAGAGAAGATTTTGGGAAAGCTATATTTCTGATTTCAAGCGGATTGTTTAAAAAGGCGGTTGTTTCCGATTATATCAGTCTGAACTTTGTCGACCGCATTTTTGATGCACCGGCATTGTATACGGGGTTAGAAAATCTGATAGGCGTTTATGGTTATGCTCTGCAGATTTACTGCGATTTTTCGGGCTATTCCGATCTGGCTATTGGTATAGCTTTATTGCTTGGTTATAAACTCAATATCAATTTCGACTCACCTTATCAGTCGGCAAGTATTACCGAATTTTGGCGACGCTGGCATATTTCGTTATCGTCGTGGTTGCGCGATTATTTGTACATTTCGTTGGGCGGAAACCGCAAAGGGAAAATCAGAACTTATATTAACTTGCTTATTACCATGTTGTTGGGCGGACTTTGGCACGGTGCTGCGCTGCGTTTTGTAATCTGGGGAGCATTGCATGGTGTAATGTTGGCTGTAGAAAAATTTCTAAAATCAGTCGTTACAATTCCTCAAAACAAACTTACAAAACTTGTAGGTATTGTGCTTACATTCCATTTTGTGTGTTTTACATGGATATTTTTCCGGGCTACTGACATGCAAACTGTAAACGCAGTGCTGTATCAGATTTTCAACTCCTTTCATCCCGAAATAATTTTAGATTTCGTTAAAGGCTATTCGCTCGTTACAGCGCTGATAATCATTGGGTTTGCACTTCATTTTATGTCGCGAAAAACGGAACAGGCAGCAGAGAATTTCGTCATTCGTTCGCCATTTATTTTAAAATTAGTATATTTGTCGCTAATTATCTTTTTAGTAATTCAAATTAAATCGTCAGAGATTCAACCATTTATATATTTTCAGTTTTAAGTAATGGAGTTTTTATAAGCTGTAATTTTTCGACCCCCAACCCCCCAAATGGGGGCTAAATATTGCGAATTATAGACTATGTTTCGTTTTGAAATTTAGAGAAATTGTCTTAAAGCCCCCAATTGGGGGTTTGGGGGTCAAAGAAAAAAATATTTGACAGTTTAACTTTATTTTCAATGAATAACAACCAAATAACTACATAATAACAACTAAATAACAATAAAAATAGAATGAAGAAAGCAATTATTACAACCGTAAAAGGAGTTATGAAAGTAGAGTTTTACGAAAAAGATGCTCCGGGTACAGTTCAGAATTTCATTACATTGGCCGAAAAAGGTTTTTATAACGGATTAACTTTTCACCGTGTTATTCCTGATTTTGTAATTCAGGGTGGTTGCCCCAATGGCACAGGTGCCGGCGGACCGGGTTACACCATTAAATGCGAATTGGATGGCGAAAATCAATACCACGACCGTGGAGTTTTGTCGATGGCTCATGCAGGACGAAATACAGGAGGTTCGCAGTTCTTTATCTGCCACAGCCGTCGTAACACAGCCCATCTCGACCGTCATCATACCTGTTTCGGCAAAGTGGTTGAAGGAGTTGAGGTAATCGACGATATTCGTCAGGGCGATAAAATTGAGAAAATTGAAATTATTGAAGCGTAAATTATAAATTATTAATTATCAATTAAAAAGAAAGATTTTTTATGAAAAAACTAATTTTTGCTGTTTTAGTGCTTGCTGCTACTGCTTTGCAGGCGCAGACAAATCTTCAGGTTATGTACGATTTTGGAAACAGTCGTAAAAATGTAACATCAACCCTTGAAATGTTTAAACCAGACAAATGGGGCGACACCTTCTTTTTTGTGGATATGGAGTTTAATGGTGGTGCTCAAAAACAGCCTTCACTTGCCTACATGGAAATTGCCCGTTGTCTTAAATTTTGGGATGCTCCATTAAGTGCACACGTTGAATACAATGGTGGTTTGTTGTTGTCCGGAGCAGCCGGTTTTCCAATAAACAATTCGTACTTAGCCGGTGTGGATTATGCATGGCACGACAAAGCTTTTTCTAAGTTTTTAAATTTCAAAGTGTTATACAAAAGTATTCAGGGTAAAAATCCAAATTCGTTTCAGTTAACAGGCGTTTGGAATTTGAATTATTTGAATAAAAAACTTACTGTTTCGGGATTTGCTGATTTTTGGAGAGAAGATAATATGAACTTTACAGATGCTAAAGGAAATGTTTTGGCAACACCAACAAATACAAAATTTGTATTTATTAGCGAACCACAAATTTGGTACAATGTAAATCAAAACCTTTCGCTTGGAGGTGAAGTTGAAATTGCTACTAACTTTGGTACAGTTGATGGTTGGAAAGTTTGCCCTGCATTAGGTGCAAAATGGAATTTCTAAATTAATTTCCAAGTTTCTTATTTTAAATCTAATTCTACTTTGACAGATTAAAGAATTAATAGCAACGCGGATTAAACGGATTAAGCTGATAAGGACTGATATAAATGAAATTTGATTTATTTCGGATTTTTATCTCACTAAAGCGAGATAGGATATAGCTAATCTCAATATCGTTCCGACTATTCGGAATTAAAATCCGTTTTTTATCCGCTATATCCGCTAAATCCGCGTTCCTATTTCTTAAATTTCAAACTGTCAAGAAGAACTAATATATCAATAAAATATTATGCTAAACAAATTTTTCAAACTAAAGGAAAACGGAACAACTGTCCGTACTGAAATTGTAGCCGGCCTAACCACGTTTATGACCATGGCTTACATCCTTTTTCTGAATCCGAGCATTCTGAGTGCAACCGGTATGGATACAAATGCGGTGTTTTTTGCAACAGCTATTGCAGCCGGATTTGTTACGATTGCAATGGGATTAGTTGCTAATTTTCCCATTGCGCTTGCTCCTGGTATGGGTTTGAATGCACTGTTTGCAACTGTAGCTCTTGCTGGTGTAGGTATGCCATGGCAAGTTGCTTTGGGTGCTGTATTTATTTCGGGACTTATATTTATTCTGCTTACGGTTACCAAAGTTCGTCAGATCTTGGTGGTAGCAGTTCCAAATTCATTAAAAAAAGCAATCACTGTTGGTATCGGTCTGTTTATCACTATTATCGGTTTTAAATTATCGGAATTAATGGTTGTTTCGGCCAATGTTATACCTCCTACTTTGGAAGCATTGAACAAAGCAACCGGACCTACAACGCTGAAATTCTTTGAATGGAATATCGGCATGGGAAGCTTCTCAAATCCCGCTATGGTTCTTTGTCTGATTGGTCTGGGAATCACAGCTGTATTAATGGCTATGCGTGTAAAAGGCTCACTGTTAATTGGTATCGTGGCTGCTACCATTATTGGTATCCCAATGGGCGTAACTGTTATTCCTGAAAACTTCAAGGTGTTTAGTTTGCCCGATTTGAGCAAATTAGCTGTTGGTGCGTTGGATATTAAAGGGGCATTAAACATGGGAATCTGGACGGTTGTGTTCACATTTACTTTTGTTGAGTTGTTCGATACTTTCGGAACCTTGGTTGGTACTGCAAGTAAAGCCGGTTTGGTTGATAAAAACGGAAATTCACCCAAAATAGGTAAAGCCATGTTGGTGGATGCTTTTGGCGTTTCGTTTGGTGCATTAATGGGTACAAGTACCATCACAGCTTATGTGGAGAGTGCTGCCGGCATTGGCGAAGGCGGTCGAACCGGATTAACAGCCGTTACAACCGGACTTCTCTTCTTATTAGCTTTGGTATTGGCGCCGTTGGCATTAATTATACCGAGTGCTGCAACTGCTCCTGCACTTATCATTGTGGGTGTGCTTATGGTTTCGTCGATTGTAGAAATTGATTTCAACGACTTTACCGAAGGATTTCCTGCTTTCATCACATTTATCCTTATGCCGCTGACATACAGCATTGCCGAAGGTATTTGTGGTGGTATTATTGCTTACACACTGCTTAAAGTGGTAACCGGAAAAGCAAAAAAAGTACATTGGATGATGTATTTGCTTTTTGTGATCGTACTGGCACGTTACATATTTTTGGCACACTAATTTTTAAATAATTCAACACTATCAATACATGCGCACTGTAATCATTGCCGACAATCAGGAAATTACCGCCTTTGGCATCCGCTATTTGCTTATGCAGGCGGGAATAGATGCGAATATTTCGGAGGCTAAAGACAAACAAAGTCTGCTTGGATTATTGCAAAATGAGAGCGATGCATTGGTAGTGTTGGATTATACACTTTTTGATTTCGAATCGGTAAATGAACTGATTGTGCTTAATTCCCGTTTCGAAAAAACGGATTGGTTGTTATTTTCGGATGAGCTCAGCGACGACTTTTTGGTGAATTTGCTTTACAATACCAATTCCTTTGGGGTTGTGTTGAAAAACAGTGCTGCCGACGAAATTCAGACTGCTCTTCGCGAGGCGATGAAAGGTCGGCGTTATATTTGTAATTTTGTAAGCAATATATTACTAGATGTTTCGAAGCGAAGTGGCGAACAAAAACGCAACGAAAACAAACTTACATCTACCGAACAGGAAATTTTACGTGATATTGCGTTGGGAAAAACGACCAAGGAAATTGCCCTAAAACGATTTGTGAGTTCGCACACTATTATGACGCATCGCAAAAATATTTTTCGCAAAATTAATGTTAACAATATTCACGAAGCTACAAAATATGCTATGCGTGCCGGCATTGTGGATATGGCTGAATATTATATTTAATTCATAATTCAAAATTCATAATTAAAGAATGAATATTGCTTCGTTATTGTCGGGTGGTGTGGATAGTTCGGTGGTGGTACATCTGCTGAAGGAAGCCGGATATACGCCGACGCTTTTTTACATAAAAATTGGCATGGACGACGATGAGTTGCTGCATTGTACTTCGGAAGAAGATATTGAAATGGCAACGCTCATTGCACATCGCTATGGTTGTAAACTCGAAGTAATTGATTTACATAAGGATTATTGGGATAATGTGGTGGATTATACCATCCGCAAAGTACGACAAGGGCTTACGCCTAATCCGGATGTGATGTGTAATAAGCTGATAAAATTTGGCGTTTTTGAACAACGGGTAGGAAAAGAATTCGACAAAACAGCCACCGGACATTATGCTACTACTTTCGAGCGCGATGGCAAAACCTACCTCGGAACTGCCAAAGATCCGGTAAAAGATCAAACGGATTTTTTGGCCCAAATAAATCATTTACAAGTATCTAAGCTAATGTTTCCCATCGGGCATTTAATGAAAAGTGAAGTGCGCGACATTGCCCGATCTGCTAACCTGCCAAGCGCAAAGCGTCAGGATAGTCAGGGAATTTGTTTTTTGGGAAAAGTAAACTACAACGATTTTATTCGCCGGTATCTGGGCGAAAAAGAAGGTCCGATTGTAGAATTGGAAACCGGAAAAATTCTAGGTCGTCACAAAGGATATTGGTTTCATACCGTTGGGCAGCGCAAAGGATTAGGACTTTCGGGTGGTCCGTGGTACGTTATCCGCAAAGATGTTGATGCTAATATTGTGTGGGCTTCGAAAGGATTTGATACCGAAACGCAATATGGCTATGAGTTTCTGATGCGCGATTTTCATTTTATTACCGAAAATCCGTGGGAAGCGTCCGAACATGATATTACATTTAAAATCAGGCATACACCCGAATTTTCAAAAGGAAAAATAATTAAAACGCCCAATGGCTATCGCATTTTATCGAACGAAAAATTGCAGGGAATTGCTCCCGGACAATTTGGAGTTGTGTATGATGCTGATGCTAAATTTTGCATTGGAAGCGGGGAAATTCAATAGGATTTATAAATTTATGATATAGGACACATATAATCACATAGTTAGAAGAAAAAATGATAATTCGACCACATAGTCATTGCTGCTGAAGCAGCAATATTTAGCTTCAAATTTATTTGAAGCAACTATGTGTACTTTAATATTTTAAAATATTTGAAGAAATAATATTAAACTACTGTGTTCTATGTGGTGAAAAAATTATTCCATATTAACTCTAATAAAGATTATATAAGTTATTATTTTATTGACCCCCAACCCCCAAATGGGGGCTAAAGATTGCGACTAATTAACTTTTTTACGTTTATCAATAATTCATAAACTACGTCTTAAAGCCCCCATTTGGGGGTTTGGGGGTCGAAAATGAAATTGCAAAAATGAACATTGTTCTAACTTATATAAATACTAATGATTATAAATTATTTACAAATATATTTCAAAAAAAATGATTAAACACATTGTTCTTTTTAAATTGGCCGAAAGTGCCGAAGGAAAAACGAAAGCCGAAAACGCACTTTACATTAAAGCAGAGCTCGAAAACCTGAAAAACCTGATTCCTCAAATTCGAATGATCGAAGTTGGGATTAATTCGCCTGAAGCTCCGGCCGGAAACTTCGACATAGCGCTCAACTCTGAGTTCGACAGCATGACCGACCTTGATTTGTACCAAAATCATCCCGAACACAAACGGGTAGCAGCCTATATCGGAAAAGTAAGAACTGACAGAGCCTGCGTGGATTACGAATTTTAATCTATGTGGAAAGATTTTTTCTACTTTTCTAAAAGTCAGCGCATTGCCATTGTTGTTCTGATAATTCTGATTGTAATTACAATTGCTATTGAGCTACTTTTACCTTACCTTATACCGCAACAGGAAAATACGGATAAGTCCTTTTTCGACGAAGCAAAGCGTTTTGAACAAACCTTAGTTTCGCGCGACAGCCTGCGTCGTGTTCAATGGCAGCAAAAATACGATACTCTTTTTCAAAGTAAAAATAATTATTCAAAAAAAGCAGATACCTATTCGCTTTTTAAATTCGACCCGAATTCAGCTGACTCTGCAACCTTTGTCAAATTAGGTTTAAAACCATTTGTTGCTTCTAATATTTTGAAATTCAGAAGCAAAGCTGGTAAATTCCGAACTGTTGAGAGTTTTTCAAAAGTGTATGGAATCACTCCCGAAAAATACAACGAACTGCAACCTTACATTGCGATAGCCGAAATAAAACAGCCTGCAAAGGATTCCCTAAAGTCGACGACGACAACAAAAATTAAAAACCTGATTGTAGATTTGAACTCAGCCGATACCACCGAATTAATGAAAGTATATGGCATAGGTCGTGGTTATGCAAAATCCATAGTGCGTTTTCGCCAGCAAACCGGTGGATTTGTAAGCGTGGAGCAATTGCGCGATTTGTATGGTATGAGTGATGAAAGTTATCGGAAAATAAGTCCTGCATGCAGAATAAACACCGACTTAGTGCGAAAAATCAGCGTAAATACTGCCTCGGTCGAACGTTTGAATGCACATCCATATCTGAACTTTTACGAGTCGAAAGCCATTTACGAATACCGCCGCCGAAAGGGAAAACTGAAAAGCATAAACGAATTAAGTGCTTTACCAGATCTGAAACCCGAAACTATTCGTAAAATTCAACCTTATCTCAGTTTTGAATAATACAAAAATTCATTTTCGAAGAAATTTCTTTGTTATCGAAGAATGAAAATCACACACGAGTAACTTATGGTTTTATATATCAGATACTTAAACTTTGCGGCATATTTATTGTTATATAGAAATGCAAAGAATAAACAAATGAACGCAATTTATAAAATATCGAAGCTTGTAGCAATTATTGCGATAGCAGTTATGGCAGTTAGTTGCGATAGTAGCGCCAACGAAGATATTCTGAATGCAAAAGGACAGGAAAGTATTAATGCTAAAGTTGTTAATCTTACTGTTTTGGTAAACGATACTTTTGATGGCAAATTTCTGTATAAAATCGAAATCTTCAATTCAAATCCTTCCGAAAATAATGCAGTGGTTCTGAAATCAGGAGTTGGCTCGCGCGATTTATTCTTCAGCTCAAACGTCTCAGTAAACGAATTTCAAAAAATACTTTACATTCGCCAAACTGATCCGGCAAAAAAACAATCAATTAAAACGATTGATATTTCGGCATTAACCGGCAGCATTACAGTTGACTTCAGTAAATAAATCAAATAATCGCTTTGTATCGTCTCCTACAAAGGCAAAATTATTTAACTTCCAATTGATTGAAACTAAACGACAGCTACTCCGTCGACCAAAACTGAAGAAGCTGTCGCTTATTGCGAAATGTAATGTGTTCGCAGTAGGATGACCTCTTTATAGTTAAGCTTGCAAGCCTGATTGCAGGCTTTCTTTTTTTTGCCTTGAGTGTGCAAATTCTAAAAATAACTAAGCTGCTTCGTACATAATCGTTTCGCATTTGTTAATGATACTACGGCTTCTATCTGCAGGAACTTGTCATATTGAATCGTCCAATTGAATTGCAAATTGGGGAGTTTAAGCCCTTAACACAGCAGATTATTTTTTGTAACAAAAATGTTGCATGTTTTTTTCTTTATTTTATTGTAAATCAATTGTATATTTCAGTTTATAATAAAATAAAATAAAAATCTTATTTTAATTAAAGAAAAATTTCCGTATTGACTGTTTTGTTTCAAAAGATTTTTGTACATTTGCAAAACTTTTCGAAACAAACACAAAATTTTGTATCTTCCTTATTATCAAGCAAATAAAAATTTAATTACAATTATAAATTAAAACAAAAATCTATGTGGTTAATTGATTCATCAATCGGGCGAAAGCTCATTATGAGTATTACAGGGGTTTTCCTTGTGTTATTCCTGATTTTTCACGGCACAATGAACTTCGTTGTGTTGTTTTCTGCCGAGGCTTACAATATGATTTGTGAGTTTTTGGGTGCCAATTGGTATGCTTTAGTAGGAACTAAAGTGTTGGCAATTGGTTTTGTAGTGCATATTATTTATGCCATTTACTTGTCTTTTCAAAACCGAAAAGCGCGTGGTATTCAAACGTATGCTGTAACTAAAACACAAAAAGGTGTTGAGTGGGCATCTAAAAACATGTTGGTGTTGGGTGTTATCGTGTTAGGTTTTATGGCTTTGCACTTGTTTCAGTTTTGGGCTAAAATGCAGTTGGTAGAGCTGAGTCACAAAATGGGATGCGAAACCGGAGGTGATATTACCAAAGCTGCCGACGGCGCTTATTGGATTAGCTATTATTTTAGCCAGCCAATTTATTCAATTATATATATTGTATGGTTGGTAGCATTGTGGTCGCACCTTACACATGGTGTTTGGAGTGCATTGCAAACCGTAGGTGCAAGTAATAATGTGTGGTTACCACGTATCAAAGTAATATCGAATATTATCTCTACTATTATTATTTTGATGTTCATTTCCATTCCTGTTTATTTCCTGTTAGGTTTTAGTATCTAAATTGTAAATAGTAAATAGTTAAATTGTAAATAAGATTATGGCAAAAAAACAAGATACTACTACGGTAGAAGCACCTCTGATAGATGCTAAAATTCCTGCGGGACCTTTGGCCGAAAAATGGAGCAATTACAAAGCGCATCAAAAATTAGTAAATCCCGCCAACAAACGTCGCCTCGATATTATTGTGGTGGGTACCGGATTGGCCGGAGCATCGGCAGCAGCCTCGCTTGCTGAACTTGGATTTAATGTATTGAACTTCTGTATTCAGGATTCTCCACGTCGTGCGCACTCTATTGCAGCACAGGGAGGTATCAATGCAGCTAAAAATTATCAAAACGATGGTGACTCGGTTTACCGTTTGTTTTATGATACAATTAAAGGTGGCGATTATCGCGCCCGCGAAGCCAACGTACACCGTTTGGCCGAAGTATCGAACAGTATTATTGATCAATGTGTGGCTCAGGGAGTTCCTTTTGCCCGCGAATATGGTGGTTTGTTGGATAACCGCTCGTTTGGTGGAGCACAGGTATCGCGTACTTTTTATGCAAAAGGTCAGACTGGTCAGCAACTTTTATTAGGGGCATACTCTGCACTCAGCCGTCAGGTAGGTAAAGGAGCTGTAAAACTTTATGCCCGTCACGAAATGCTTGATGTGGTTATTGTTGATGGACGTGCCCGCGGAATTATTGCCCGCAACTTAGTAACCGGTAAGGTAGAGCGTTTTTCGGCGCATGCTGTGGTAGTTGGTACCGGTGGTTACGGAAATGCATTTTTCCTTTCAACTAATGCAATGGGTTCGAATGGTTCGGCTGCCATACAGATGTATAAAAAAGGTGCTTATTTTGCAAATCCTGCTTATGCACAAATTCACCCAACCTGTATTCCTGTACATGGCGAATATCAATCAAAATTAACATTGATGTCCGAATCGCTTCGTAACGATGGACGTATTTGGGTACCTAAGAAAAAAGAAGATGCCGAAGCTATACGTGCCGGAAAACTCAAACCAACGGATTTGAAAGAAGACGAACGAGATTACTATTTAGAGCGTCGTTATCCTGCTTTTGGTAACTTAGTACCTCGCGACGTAGCTTCGCGTGCTGCCAAAGAACGTTGTGATGCCGGTTTTGGTGTTGGTAACACAGGTTTGGCTGTTTATCTTGATTTTTCTTCGGCAATCGAACGTCTCGGTGAAGATACTATCCGTGCCCGCTACGGAAACTTATTCCAGATGTACGAAAAAATTGTGGACGATAATCCATACAAAACCCCGATGATGATTTATCCTGCTATTCACTATACAATGGGTGGTGTTTGGGTAGATTATGAACTACAAACGTCGGTAAAAGGACTTTTCTGTATTGGTGAAGCTAACTTTTCCGACCATGGTGCTAACCGCTTAGGTGCTTCGGCTCTGATGCAGGGATTGGCTGATGGTTACTTTGTATTGCCATATACTATTCAGAATTATTTGGCTGATCAGATTCAGGTTCCGCGTTTGAGTACCGATTTACCCGAATTTACTGAAGCTGAAAAGGCGATTAAAACCAGAATTGAAAAAATCATGAAAATTCAGGGTGATCGTTCGGTTGATTCTATCCACCGCGAACTTGGATTGGTAATGTGGGATTTTGTAGGTATGGGTCGTACCAAAGAAGGTTTGGAACATGCTTTGGAACGCATTAAAGAGATTCGCAAAACATTCTGGACAAAAGTATATGTACCCGGACAGAGTGCCGACCTCAATGTGGAACTTGAAAAGGCTTTACGTGTGGCCGACTTTATTGAAATTGGTGAATTGATGGCTCGCGATGCCCTGATGCGTGAAGAATCATGCGGTGGACACTTCCGCGAAGAATATCAAACTCCTGACGGCGAAGCATTGCGTAACGACGAAGAATTCTCGTTTGCATCGTGCTGGAAATTCAATGGCGAAGGTGAAGAGCCTGTCTTGTTTAAAGAACCACTTGTATATGAATTTGTGAAACGTCAACAACGTAATTATAAGGCATAATCCCATGGAAAAAAGTATAAATATAACCCTAAAAGTTTGGCGTCAGGCCGGTCCTAAAGTAAAAGGAGAATTTGTATCCTACAAAATGGACAATGTATCGACCGATAGTTCGTTCCTCGAAATGTTGGACGTTTTGAATGAACGTTTGGTAAAAGAACGCAAAGAACCGATTGTTTTTGATCACGATTGCCGCGAAGGAATTTGCGGTATGTGTAGCTTGTATATCAATGGACACCCACATGGTAAAGATGGTGAAACCACAACCTGTCAGTTGCACATGCGTCGCTTCAACGATGGCGAAACTATAACTGTAGAGCCATGGCGTTCGGCAGCTTTCCCTGTCATCAAGGATTTGATTGTTGACCGCAGTGCTTATGATAAAATTATTCAGGCAGGTGGTTACGTTTCGGTAAATACCGGTGGTGTACCTGATGGTAATGCAATTCCGATTTCGAAAATTGATGCTGATGAAGCTATGGATGCAGCTTCGTGTATTGGTTGTGGTGCTTGTGCTGCTGCTTGTAAAAACGGATCGGCTATGCTATTTGTAGCTGCAAAAGTTAGTCAGTTGGCACTTTTACCACAAGGAAAAGTGGAAAAAGCCGCCCGCGCAAAAGCTATGGTTATGAAAATGGACGAACTCGGATTTGGAAACTGTACAAATACCGGTGCCTGCGAAGCTGAATGCCCGAAAGCAATTTCTATTTCGCACATTGCACGCTTAAACCGTGAGTTCCTGAGCGCAAAATTCAAAGACTAAAGCGTTCTGCAATATGATAAAAACAAAGCAGGCTGTCAATTTTCTGACAGCCTGTTTTGTTTTTCGCAGAGTTTATCTTTTTAACTTATCCCCTATCCTCAAGGAGAGGGGTTAGGGATGAGATGAAAAAAATATTAAACTTATTGATGCTCAGGGCGCAATAAATCGTTAACTGTTTTTACAGGATTAAATGTTTCTATGGGAACTTCTACAAATATCGTGTTCCAATCGCTCATCGCACCGTTCCATAGTCCGGGTAGCTCCAATGCTTTTAGCTCTTTGCCGTTTTTTGATTTGTTCGAAATAAAACCGGTTTGCTTATCCACATAATTGAGCAGGTTGAATTTTTCGCCTTTATAATTTTTTACACCACATACCAAATCAACCGGATTGAAGTGCGTAGATTGTAGCATTTTGGCCTTTTCTTCCGGTTTCGAGAGGTCGATTTGTGAACTTTCAAGAATCTGAGTCGAAACGGTTCCATCCTGATTGACAGTAAGGAAAGGTCCACCTCCGGGCTCGCCGGTGTTTTTTACCATACCACAAACACGAATCGGACGATTCAGTTTTGAAAGTAAGTAGGCCTTCTTCTCGTCGGTTGACAGTTTGTTGATAGCCGGATGGTGGTTGTTAAGTTCTTTTTCACAAAAATCAATTATTTCCTGTAATTTAGCATCATTGATATTTTCGTTTTTAAGTTTACGAACATACTCAAATGTCTTTAATTGTAAATGCACCAACAAACCTGCAATTACTTTTTTGTAAATAATAGTCTGATTTTTAAGTGAATCAGGCACCACATTATCAATATTTTTTACAAAGATAATATCCGAATTCAGGTCATTCAAATTTTCGATTAATGCTCCATGGCCTCCCGGGCGGAATAAGATTTTTCCGTTTTCTCGGAAGGGCTGGTTGTTTTCGTCGGCTGCTATGGTGTCGGTCGAAGGTTTTTGTTCAGAAAAAGTTATGTTGAATTTTTTACCCAACGATTTTTCAAAAACGGAAAGTGATTCGAATACATGTTTTTCAAATAATACACGATGTTCGGTCGATACGGTAAAATGAATGTTCACCTGATTCGATGCATTTGAAGCATACATAGCGCCTTCCACCAAATGCTCCTGGAGTGATGTGCGTTTTGAATCGGGGTATGTGTGGAAAAGCAATAAGCCTTTGGGTAGCGCGCCGTAATTCAAGCCGTTGGCATTCAGTAGATTTTTTACAACCGCTTTTTGATTTCCTCCTGCAATAAGCTCGTCAATTGTTTTTCCATTATTTGAAATACAACAGTTATTCAGCGCTTCGTAGAATGCAAAGTTTTTTATATCCTCAAAAAACTTCAGCTCAGCAGGTTTTGTCGGAGCATTATATTCAGCATCTGCAAACTCAAAAAGGTCTTTAAACATACGGCTTGCAGCACCGGAAGCAGGTACAAACTTCAATATCGAAGCATTTCCTGTCAAATAATTATCCCATTTATCGAGCAGTTCAATCATTTTGTCGTGCTCTACTATTACAATGCCGTTTCCGGGTGAGGCGGGGCTAATGATTTTCAGATAAGGAAAACCGGTTTCGAAACTGTGTAATTGCGCTGCAATTTGTGCTTCAGAGATTCCTTTCTCGTTAATTTGTTGTAAATCGGTAGATGTTAGCATATTATTAGTTTTAAATGATTGAATATTATTGCAGATTTTCCAATTCCTCAAGTTCTTTTTGGGCTTCCTGTTCTGATTGTTCTTTGACGGATTCAAACTGTTGGTCGGCTTCAACAACGTCTTTTACAAAAACTTCTTTTCCAATTACGGTCAGTAAATTCAGAAAAATAATCAGCAACAGAATTTTTGGAAAAAGTTTTTCTCGCTGACGCAAAATGGCAATAAAAGCAAAAATTAATGCTAACGCAATTGGTATTAATGCAATTGTGCCCATTGGCAATATGGTAAATGCAATGCCAAATACCGCAAAAACTATCGATAAAATTATAAATAATCGGGACATGGATTCTGAGATTAAGAAATTAAGATATTAAGAAAATGAGAAATTAGGAAATTAAGAAAATAACTATTAATTAACACGCAGCAAATTAAATACCTGAAGCCGATGTTAGCGTAAGTTGCCCTACACCAACCGGAATGCTGAATTTTATTAAAGCAGGTACTTTTTTATTATCGGCAGTAAGCCACACTATGTTTTTGTCTTTACCCTTTAATTTGTTCGAAGCTGCTGCAATTGATAACTTATAACATTCTTTTTTGCCCAGATTACCTGCATTAACAGTTTCTTTGCCAATATATCGTACCGAAACAGGAAATTGTTTTTCGTCAAAAACCAATGTGAAGTTCATTGCCTGTCCGGGTTTCAGAGCCGATAAGTTTGATGCGCGAAGTTTATAAATAAGCGTAACCACATCAACGGTTGCGGGATTAATTTTGAAAGTATGCTGAACTTCAGCGCGGTTTCGGCGTTTCGATACGCTTTTTACGGTGCCATCTGCTCCAAAAGTATATTTTTCGGATTTTGTATAGCCTCCTTCATAGATATTGCGTTTGTATAATGCCGGTTTAAATGTCGTCGGGTTAATGTACGATTCGTACAAATCGCGGATTTTAAAATAACTGTCCCATTTGCTGAACGTAGCCATTTCCAGACTTAAATGCATGTAATTGGTTTTTGATGTCTGCATGCTTGCTGTTTTCATGGTAACCTGAGCTATATTGGTCATTAGCCCTTTCATTTCGTAAGAGCCTGCAAATACTAATTGTTCACCCGGTTTAACTTGAGCTTGTAATATTAATGTTATTACTAAAAATAATATTGAATAAATAAATCTCTTCATCTTTAAATTGTAAATCGTAAATAACTGAATTGTCAATCGTAAATAGTTAAATTGTCAATCGTTTTATGCTTCACCACCACCGAAACCCATAGGGACAGGAGGGATAAATCCGTTGTCTGGAATTTGTATTTTTCCCATTTGCGATTCGTATTTTACTATATTTTCCTGCAAGGCAAACAATAAGCGTTTGGCATGTTCGGGCGTTAAAATTATACGCGATTTTACATTCGCTTTAGGTGTTCCGGGCATAATTCGTACAAAGTCGATTACAAATTCGGATGATGAATGTGAGATGATAGCCAAATTGGAATAAATGCCTTCAGCTATTTCTGACGAAAGTTCAATGTTAAGTTGATTTTCCTGATTATCCATGATAGTTCTTATTTTTTTTATGTTTAGTTAGAAATGCAAACTTTGCAAAGTTACGTTTTTTTATTGATAAATGAAATGAGTTAAACGCAATTTGAAGCCACTTTATGGGCTTTACTGATTTTATTTTTCCCGCCAGCGTTTGGTAATATCGTCAAAAGCATCAATACGGCGGTCGCGGAAAAATGGCCACCAACGACGAACGTTTTCGGAGCGTTTCATATCTAATTCTAATATGATATTTTCCTCCTTTTCATTTGATGCTCTGGCTAAAAACTCTCCCTGTGGGCCGGCAATAAAACTATTTCCCCAAAACTGAATGCCATTGGTTGTACCCGAAGGATCGGCTTCGTAACCTACACGATTACACGAGATTACATGTAGTCCGTTTGCCACAGCATGTCCGCGTTGCACAGTAACCCAGGCTTCGGTTTGACGTTGTTTTTCTTCTGGTGTGTCTGTACTTTCCCAACCAATGGCAGTGGGGTAAATCAGTAGTTCGGCACCGGCCATAGCCATCAGTCGAGCAGCTTCGGGATACCACTGATCCCAACAAACCAACACACCCAATTTGCCAACCGAAGTCTGAATAGGTTCAAAACCCAAATCGCCGGGTGTGAAATAGAATTTCTCGTAATAAGCCGGATCGTCCGGAATATGCATTTTGCGGTATTTTCCAGCGATTGTTCCGTCTTTTTCTAACACAACAGCTGTGTTGTGATAAAGTCCGGCAGCCCGTTTTTCGAACAGCGAAAGTACGATTACAACTCCCAATTCACGAGCTATTTTACCAAAACTTTCAGTAGAAGGACCGGGAATTGTTTCAGCTTGTTCAAAAACGCTTGTGTTCTCGGTTTGGCAAAAATAAAGTCCGTTGTGCAACTCCTGAAGTACAATCAGTTCAGCTCCCTGTGTTGCACAAAGACGAATGTTTTTCTCTAATTTAGAAATGTTTTCAGCACGGTTTGCTGAGTTTGCCTGTTGGATTAGTGCTACTTTCATTTATCAAAAAAAGTCTTTATTCTTTACTCTTTGTTCTGAAAATCTAAACGGGATACTGCATCGTTACGCAATGCAATGAGCCGTGTTGTTTGATTAATGCATTGCAGTCAATGCCAATTATTTCGCGGTCGGGAAATGCTTTTTGTAACTGCTCTATTGCGATGGCGTCTTTGGGTGAATTGTATGTAGGAACCAATACAGCGCCGTTTATTATTAGAAAGTTGGCATAAGTTGCCGGTAAACGCACATCGTCGAAATAGACTGCATCAGCCATTGGTAACGGAATTAAATTGTAAGAGCCCTCAGCCCCTAAAGGGGAGAAAGATTGTAATTCCTCTTCCATTTTCTTTAATGCTTCGTAATGTTCATCTATCTCGTCATCGCATTTTACATAAACAATGGTGTTGTTCGGACAAAGCCGTGCCAATGTATCTACATGACTATCAGTGTCGTCGCCTGCTAAATAACCGTAATGCAGCCAAAGTATTTGTTTTAGTCCAAAATATTCTTTCAGTTTTGCTTCGATATGTTTTTTCGATGCATTGTTGCGGTTATCCGAAAGTAAACATTCCGTGGTCGTCAGCAAAGTGCCCTCGCCATCCGATTCGATGCTTCCGCCTTCGAGCACAAAATCCAAACAGTTTTTGTAATCTGATTCGCCAAAAATACCGGCCTCAAAGAGTTTTCGGGATATCTGATTGTCGTGATTAGCGGCAAATTTCATTCCCCAACCATTGAAAGTAAAATCGCATACAGTTCGTTTGCCGTTTTCAAAAATGGTGATACCGCCGTGGTCGCGCGCCCAAGTATCGTTCGTTGGCATCTCGGCAAAAGTGATTTTTTGGAGTTCGTCATCGGTGAATAGAGCTTCTGTTTCTTCTGCATTACTGCATACAATCAACAGATTTTCGAAGCGAACAATTGCTTTTGCGATAGCAACAAAGCACGGGATAACTTCATCGAGCATGTCGGCCCAATCGGTGTCGGCATGTGGCCACGTAAGTTGAACAAATTCCTGTTCGGCCCATTCGGCAGGTAGTGATATGTGGTTCGGAGTTTTCATTAGTTGCAAAAATACAAAAAAATAAACTAAGAATTATCCGAATTACACTAATTATCCGAATTTTTAGTCAGAATACTTTAAATCAACCAACCATAAAACCTGATAACGCGAAGCCAATAACGCCCTCAGTGCAAACTATTCAATTTTCAAAAACTTTTTTTGCTTTTTATCGTAGTTAAAAACTTCGCCGGTTTCGATAATGTAATACCAACCCAGAATATCGAGTTCGCCGGCTTTGTATTTTTCGGCAATATATGGGTAGGAGAGGAGATGATTCATTTGTTCAACAATGTTGAGCTGCTCGGTCATCCATTCGCGAATTGCAGGGTTAGCTATCCCGAGGTTGTCCATTTTCAGTCGTACATTTTTAGCCAATTCGAGCCATTTGGTAGTATGGGGTATGTGTGCTGTGGATTTTTTGTCCATATACAAAGCGTTACAACCGCCGCAATTGGAATGTCCGCAGATGAGTATTGTTTTGACATTTAATACGTTAATAGAATACTCAATAGCAGATGTAGTAGCTAAAAATTCTTCCGATTCACGATATGGTGGTACTAAATTTGCAATATTACGAATGACGAAAAGTTCGCCGGGTAGCGTTTTGGTAATCAGATTTGGTACAACACGCGAATCGGAACAGCCAATAAATAAAGTATGTGGCTGCTGATTCCGTCCTATTTTCTCAAATAATTCCTGATGTTCCAGAAAGTCATTGGTGTTAAAGTCTTTTACACCGTCGAAAAGCGATTGCATAGTTTTGTCGTTTTTTTCATTTCTAAACAAAAAGATGACGACAAAAGTTCGAAATTGTTTTACTTCTCCGGTGTAATTACTGATTTTAAACCCAATTCAATGACCTCCAGATTCAATATTCTTTCGCCATCAATTTCGAAACGAATCAGTGTTTGTACTTTGTGAAAACCGTATTTTCCGGCTGCTCCGGGATTGATGTACAACAGGTTGAGTGTTCGGTCATATTGTACTTTCAGGATATGTGAGTGTCCGCACACAAATAGTTTGGGTGGTTGACGATACAAGTCGAGTTTAACCAGTGCATCATATTTACCGGGGTATCCGCCAATGTGGGTGAGCCAAACTTTTACTCCTTCGCACATAAATCGGTTGTGCAGCGGCCAGTCGCGCCGGATGTCGTGGCTGTCGATATTTCCCCAGACGGCACGCAACGGTTTGAAATTCTGTAGTTTATTAATTACTTCTGTAGAACCTATATCGCCGGCATGCCACACTTCGTCGCAGTTTGCAAAGTGTTCAAATACACGCTCGTCGAGCATTCCGTGTGTGTCGGAAAGTAGGCCGATTCGGGTCATTTTTTTGAAAAGAGAATTTAGAAATTAAGAAAATAAGAAATTGAGTTTTAAAAACACGAAACACGAAACATCAAATAACGATTCCTTCTTCAAAAGCAAGCATTTTTATTTTTACTTCGAGCCCCCAACGGTAACCGCCTAAAGTTCCGTCGGTGCGAATAACGCGGTGACAGGGGATAAGATAAGCAATCGGATTTGCGCCTACAGCTGTTCCTACTGCACGAACTGCTTTGGGCTTTCCGATTTTTTGTGCGATATCCGAATACGTTGTTGTACTGTTGGCCGGAATTTCCAATAAGGCATCCCATACTTTCTGCTGAAATTCAGTTCCTTCGAGCAGGATTTGAGGTCGCTCATTTTTTACAAATATTTGGTTGGCAAATTCAACTGCTTTCCGGTCGTTTTGTACAAGATTATTCTCTTTGTATTTTTCGGCAAATAGTTCCATTTCGTATTCTGCATTGTCGAAAAACGAAAGTTGACAAATTCGGTTGTCAGTCCAGGCTATAAAGCAATGTCCGAACGGACTACTTGCAAAACCAAACGAAATTTCTATTCCAGATTTACTCATAAAAGTGAACTTTTGCTGCAAATGTACTCATTATTGTTGAGATTTTTTTTATCCGTTCGGGTTTAATGCCAGCGTCAGGTTTCAAAAACCAATTGATTTCAATCCCAAACCTGCCTTTTCGTCTATACCAACCATCAAATTAAAATTCTGTACAGCCTGACCTGAGGCTCCTTTCAATAAATTATCGATCATCGAAACTATCAGCAGTTTATCACCGTGTTTTTCTAAATAAACAATGGCTTTGTTGGTGTTTACAACTTGCTTCATATCCGGATTTTTATCTACAACAAAAGTAAATGCAGCATCCTTATAATAGTCTTTGAAAAGTTTTTTCGCTTCATCCAAGCTTAATGAGCAGTTGATGTAGCTTGTGGCATAAATTCCGCGCGCAAAATTACCTCGAACAGGAATAAAATTCACCACTTTGTCAAATCCATTTTGCAACTGACGTAACGATTGGCCAATTTCCATTAAGTGCTGATGGTCAAAGGCTTTGTAGATAGAAATATTATTGTTGCGCCAACTGAAATGCGAAGTGGACGATGGTTTTACACCTGCACCTGTGGAGCCGGTAATGGCATTTACATGTATTTCGTCAGTCAATAAACCTGCTGCTGCCAAAGGCAATAATGCCAATTGAATGCAAGTGGCAAAACAACCCGGATTAGCTATGTGTTGCGCTTTGGCTATTTCGGCGCGATTCATTTCCGGCAATCCGTACACAAAATCGTGATCAGCTCGTTTTTCACGATAATCGGTTGATAAGTCAATGATTTTTAGTTTTGCAGCCTCCGGATTTTCGTCCATAAACTTTTTGCTGTCGCCATGCGCTGAGCAAAGAAACAGTGCATCTACTTCACCGAAAGGTAATTCCGAAGTAAATATCAAATCGGTTTCGCCAACCAATCCGCTGTGTATGTCAGCAACCGGATTTCCGGCATTGCTCGAGCTGTTTACAAAAACTATTTCTACATTCGGGTGATTTACCAAAATACGCAACAATTCACCGGCGGTATATCCGGCGCCGCCAATTACGCCAACTTTAATCTTTGTCATATATTTATTGTTTAAACATTAAGGAGTTAAGGGTCATTAAGTAATAATCTTAATTTCCTTAATTCCTTAATGGTTTTATCATATTAATCATTCAATTCTTTAAAATATTCATTTACAAATGGTTTCATGGACTTCGAGATATTATCAGTAAAGAAATTTATCAATAATCCCTGAGGTGCTTTACAGAGTTTCATGTAAGTTAGTAATTGAGCTTCATGAACAGGTAAAATATACTCAACCGTTTTTAATTCGATCACAACACAATCATTAACAATTAAGTCTAATCGTAAATCAATTTCCATTTGTAACGAATCGTATATTACAGGGACTTTTACTTGTTGTCTAACATTGAAACCATTCTTCTCTAATTCATATTTCAAGCAATTTTCATAAATACTCTCCAAGAGACCCGGCCCAAGCTCTTTGTGAACCTTAATTGCGCAACCAACAATTTTAAATGATAAATTTGTTATTTCTTTTTTTGTCATAGTAGTGAATAATTATTAGAATTAATTTGTTGAATAATCGAATTCTAAATTTTCTTAATTCCTTAATGGTTTTTGATTAGAGCAAATCAGGTCTCAATCGCTTTGTTCGTTCCACCGATTGCTGATGATTCCAGTCATCAATTTTTGCCTGATGCCCCGAAAGTAAAATGTCCGGCACCTTCCAACCTTTATATTCAGCAGGTCGGGTGTAAACGGGTGGTGCCAGTAGATTGTCCTGAAACGAGTCGGAAAGCGCTGATTGTTCGTCACCAATTGCTCCCGGAATAAGTCGTACAATGGCATCGGTCATTATTGCAGCCGGAAGTTCGCCACCGGTTAATACATAGTCGCCAATGGTTATTTCTTTGGTAATAAGGTGCTCACGAATGCGATGGTCAATACCTTTATAATGTCCGCAAAGAATAATCAGATTACCCGACATCGACAGGCGGTTCGCCATTTTCTGGTCAAACTTTTCACCATCGGGCGATGTGTAAATTACTTCATCGTAGCTGCGTTCGCTTTTTAATTGTGAAATTATGCGGTCAATCGGTTCAATTTGCAACACCATACCGGCGCTGAATCCAAAAGCATAATCGTCCACTCGACGATGTTTATTAGTGGTATATTCGCGTAAATTATGTACGTAAACCTCAACTAAACCCTTGTCGCGGGCTCGTTTTACTATAGAATAATTAAGCGGACTTTCTAATAATTCGGGTACGGCAGAAATAATATCGATACGCATGGAAGAATTTACAATTTAATCATTTAGGATTTACAATTTTATTTTTGAAATTTTCAAAATGCAATCTAAATCTGTTTGCAAAGGTACGAAAAAATGAATTATTATCTGAATGAACAGATTTGTAAAATAATTTTTATCAAAACTTCCATTTTGAAATACAAATCAATTAACTTTGTAACCCATTTTTCAGAGATATAAAATGAATTCAATTTCGCTTTCCGAACTTACCGACCGCATACAGGAAACTATACGCACTAATTTCGACACACCCCAATGGATACGTGCCGAGATTAGTGAATTGCGCGAAAATCAGAACGGACATTGTTATTTAGAATTTGTTGAGAAAGATGAATATTCGGATAATTTATTGGCAAAAACAAAAGCAATTGTTTGGTCATCAACTTACCGAATGCTGAAACCGTACTTCGAAAGCAGCACCGGTGAAACGCTTCGTGCCGGACTAAAGGTGCTGGTTGCTGTAACTGTTGAGTTCAATGGTGTTTATGGTTTTAGCCTGAATGTGCGGGATATTGACCCTACATTTACGATTGGCGAACTGGCAGCCCGTCGGATTAAAATTATTCGTCAGCTTGAAGCTGATGGTATTGCCGATATGAATAAGCAACTTGAATTGTCGCCACGTCCACAGCGCTTAGCCATTATTTCGTCGGCAACGGCTGCCGGTTACGACGATTTTATGAATCAATTGCATTCCGATTCGCATCATTTTGCATTTTATACGCGACTTTTTCCGGCTGTGATGCAGGGTGAACAAGCTGAGGCGTCGATAATTGCAGCCCTCGATAAAATTTTCACGCATTCGGAATTGTTCGATGCGGTGGTGATAATTCGTGGCGGTGGTGCCACTACCGATTTGGCCTGCTTCGATAGTTACGAACTGGCACTAAATTGTGCACAATTTCCACTGCCTGTCATTTCCGGTATCGGTCATCAACGCGACGTGAGTATTCTGGATATGGTGGCTCACACATCGTTGAAAACGCCAACTGCAGTAGCCGAATTTTTAATTCAACAGTTGGCAATTGCCGAAAGTGAATTGTTGGACGTATTTACAGATATTGCTAATGTTTTTAAAAATAGATTATATCTTGAAAATCAGGCATTAAATAACATTCAATGGAAAATAAAGCAAACTTTACAAAGTAAATTAACTACAAAACGAATTGAAATAGAAAAGCAAAAAAGCCGACTTCGAAATTCAGTTCGCAACTTAGTAGCAAACCAGAAAAACAAACTTTTGCTTTTAACCCGAAGTGTCGAAATTCATTCTCCGGCTTACCTTTTAAAGCACGGTTATAGCATTACTACTTTAAATGGAAAGCGCATTAGTTCTATAACCGAAATGAAAAAAGGTGATACCATTCGCACCTATCTGCACGATGGTGATTTTGAAAGCAATGTAATTTAATTGTAATAAAATATGTCGAAAATAATTCTCGAAAATATGGAGTTTCATGCCTATCATGGTTGTTTGGAACACGAAAAAGCGCTCGGAAATACATTTATTGTATCTCTTCACATGGAAATTGATACTTCTCAGGCGGGTATAACCGATGAACTATGTGATACGCTGAATTATCAGTTGGTATACGATGTGGTAAAGCGGGAAATGGAAATTCCATCCAAATTAATTGAGCATATTGGCCAGCGCATAGTCGAAAACGTCAGTTCTTCCTTTCCGCAAATTGCAGCACTTACACTCAAATTGTCAAAATTAAATCCTCCCCTTGGCGGAAAAGTGAATGCCGTAAGTATCGAAATTGAAAAAAAACCTACGAATTAAGGCAGATTTTCAAAAAAATTACTACATTTGTTGCTCAAATTTTTGAAAAATAAATAAATCAAAATACCAAAATATGAAATTCGTTGTATCAAGCACACTCCTGTTGAGTCATTTACAAGCTATAAGTCGTGTAATTAACAGTAAAAATTCGCTACCCATTCTCGATAATTTTTTGTTAGAAATAAAAGGTAACACATTGACAATGACTGCCTCCGATATCGAAACTACGTTGATAACTTCGATGCAGGTAGATAATGCCGAAGGAGATGGAAAAGTGGCCGTGGTGTCGCGTTTGTTGCTCGACACTTTGCGCGAGTTTGCCGATCAACCGCTTACTTTCAGTATCAACGATAGCAATTTAGCAATGGTTATTACATCGGCGAATGGTTCGTATAACTTTATTGGTCAGAATGGTGATGAATATCCACGTTTGCCACAATTGCAGGACGATGCACGGGTGCTTACTTTGCCTGTCGACAGCCTGACAGCCGGCATTACAAAAACGCTTTTCTGTACAGCCGACGATGAACTTCGTCCGGTTATGAACGGGGTTTTCTTTGATATTGAGAAGGAAAATATTACTTTTGTGGCTACTGATGCACATAAATTGGTACGTTTGAAAACTCCGCTTACAAGCATTACGCTGGGCGAAGAGGAAGAAAAAGTGAGTTTTATTTTGCCAAAAAAACCGGCTACCATGCTTAAAAATATTCTTCCAAAAGAATCGGGCGAAGTAGAAGTGAAATTTGATTCGAAAAATGCATATTTCAAACTGTCGAATTACACCATGATTTGCCGCCAGGTAGAAGGTCGTTTTCCGAACTACAATGGCGTTATTCCAAAGCAGAATTTGTATAAAATTATCATAGATCGCGTAAGTTTGCTTAATGCACTGAAACGCGTTTCGGTATTCTCTAATCAGGCAAGCAACCTGATAAAGCTTGATTTTCACGATAATATGATTCATATTTCGGCTCAGGATATCGACTTTTCCATTTCAGCCGAAGAAACAATTAACTGTCAATTCGAAGGTGAACCAATTAAAATTGGTTTTAAATCAGCATTCCTGATAGAAATCCTGAATAATATCAATGCATCGGAAGTAATTCTCGAAGTTACCGATCCATCGCGTGCCGGATTAATTTTACCTTTCGAAAATGAAACTAACGAAGAATTATTGATGTTATTGATGCCTATGCTGCTCAACGACTAAGAAATTCTCCCAAAATACTGTCGAAGGTCTAAGGTCGAAAGTCTTTAGACCTTTATTTTTCCGATTTTAAGCAACTCTTTTTTTTCTTAATTTCTGATTTTCTCAATTTCTTACTTTCTTACTTTCTTACTTTCTTACTTTCTGAAAAAAATGAAACTCCAACTCAAAAACCCCATCGTGTTTTTCGATCTCGAAACCACAGGTACCAATATTGTTTCCGACCGCATTGTCGAAATTTCCTATCACAAAGTTTCGCCCAACGGACGCGAAGAAACCAAAACTATTCGGGTTAATCCGGGTATGCCCATTCCAAAAGGTGCTTCTGATATTCATGGTATTACCGATGCAGATGTGGCTGATTGTCCATTGTTTAAAACGGTGGCCAAAGAAATTGCCCGCGATATTGAAGGATGCGATTTGGCGGGTTATAATTCAAACAGGTTTGATATTCCGTTGCTGGCCGAAGAATTATTACGTGCCGAGGTGGATATTGACCTCACCAAACGCAAATTTGTGGATGTGCAGGTTATTTTTCACAAATTAGAAGCACGCACATTAGGAGCTGCATACAAATTTTATTGCGACAAGGATTTGGTGGGTGCTCACGGCGCCGAAGCTGATACATTGGCTACTTACGAAGTGCTTATGGCACAGCTCGATCGCTATCCTGAATTGAAAAATGACATCGAATACCTTTCGAAATTTACCACACAAAATAATAATGTTGACTTTGCCGGACGTATGATTTACAACGACAAAGGCGAAGAGCTTATCAATTTTGGTAAATATAAAGGTCAGAAAGTAACCGATGTGTTGGCAAAAGACCCGGGATATTATGGCTGGATTATGAGTAGTGATTTTACGCTTCATACCAAAAAGGTTCTTACTAATATTAAACTTCGTGGTTTAAATAAATAATCAGTTCGTCTTAAATTATATGCTAAAAAAGCAGTTGGTTAGCATTGCGGTTTTGTGGTTTTTGTACATTTTTTCCTTTGCACAAATTCCGACAAACTATTATAGCAAAGCCATTGGTAAACAAAGTGCTGAGCTGAAAACTGCATTGTTTGAAATTATAAAGCCACACAAATCCTTAGATTATGGAGGTTTAAACTATACATTCAGAACTACTGATTGGCATCCTGATGGTTATTTTTGGGATATGTATTCGAATATTAAAAGAAGTAATTGGAGTGGTTTAAATAGAGAGCATAGTATGCCTAAAAGTTGGTTTGGAGTAGCTTATGGAGAAGAAAACCTGCAACCAATTGGTTGTGATATTCATAACTTATTTCCATCGGATATGACAGCCAACGAAGCAAAATCGAACAATGCGCTCGGAATTGTGGGAGCAACTGTTTATTTTTCAAATGGCGTTGTAAAAGTGGGTAAAAGTGCTTATACGGGTTATTCAGGAACTGTTTTTGAGCCGGCAAACGAATATAAAGGCGATTTTGCACGTGGTTATATGTACATGGTAACCTGTTACGAGGATTATGCAAATACCTGGCAAAGTACAGGTACTTCGTCGATGTTGCAGCGAAATACTTATCCGGTTTTTAATAGTTATGCTACAAAGTTACTCCTGGAATGGCACAGGGCTGACCCTGTAAGTTCCAAAGAAATAAACCGGAATAATGCTGTTTATAAGTTACAGAATAATCGTAATCCCTTTGTCGATCATCCTTTGTTAGCTGAATATTTGTGGGGTAAATTTGTTGGTGAAATATGGGATGGAACAGGCGATGAACCGGAAACTGATTCGCCATTGATTTATAAGTTCAATGCATCGGACAAAACAGTTTTTGTTCAACTGAAACAACCTGATAAAGCTTTTTATATCATCAATACTTTATCAGGTGTTCTGAAAATGACGGGTCAGTTAAACTCCGAATCAATTATTCAACTAAAATCGGAAAGTCTCCATACATCGGTCGAAAATGGAGTTTATGTGTTGTCGGTTTATGCCGGTGGATTCCGAAAAACGGTTAAGCTGATTGTTTATTAGTTGATAGTTAAACATTTATCGTGATGGTTTTGTTATTGTTTCTATGTGTTTTCCCTCAATAACATCCAATAAATTTTTGTTTATGAAAAAGTCAAATCCTACTTCCGTGTTTTTGGTTTTTATTGTCGTTTTGGGTCTGTTTAGTATTGGTCTAAGGGCGCAGGAGGCAGTTTCGTTTGCAGTGCATAAAGCAATTGTTGTGGATAAACAAAGTGGTTCACCTCTTGGATATGCGGGTATTGCTGTTGAAGGAACTAACTTAAGTACAGTAACGAATACTGATGGTGAGTTTTCAATAAAAATTCCAGCTACAGTCAGTAATCCCGTTCTGAATATTCAGTTTGTAGGCTTTAAGTCGCGAAGTATTGCTGTGACCGAAATAAAAAGCGATAAGCAAAAAATTGAACTCGAGCCTGTTGCCGTTGAACTTCCGGAGGTAAGCGTTATTTCGAAGGATGCCGAAACGCTGGTAGAAAGTATGTTCCGCAAAAAGGCTGAAAATTATCCCCTTCAGGAAGAAAAACTTACAGCTTTTTACCGTGAAACAATTCGAAAAAATAAATCGTATGCATCGCTTTCTGAGGCGGTTGTTGATGTAAGAAAACAATCTTACAATTCCTACCGTGCCGATGTAGTTCAGATTTTCAAGGCACGTAAAAAAACCGATTACGGGAAAGTAGATACGCTTGTGTTTAAATTGATGGGTGGTCCGTTCAATTCGCTTTATTTAGATTTATTGAAATATCCCGAAATGATTTTTACGGATAAAATGCTTGATAATTATGATTTTACATTTGAGCGTTCCACCCGAATTGGTAAACGTCTTATTTATGTGGTTGATTTTAAACAGAAACCGCATGTCGATGAACCGCTTTACTTTGGGAAACTGTATATCGATGCGCAGAATTTGGCATTAAAAACGGCTACCTTTTGCCTGAATCTGAAAAACAGGGAAGAGGCTGCCCGAATGTTTATCGTTAAAAAGCCCTATAATGCTGATGCTTATCCGGTTGAAACAAGTTACCGTGTTGATTTTATTGAAAAAGATAAAAAATGGTATTTCGGATATAGCCGCATAGAAATGGCATTGCGCGTAAATTGGAAAAAGAAGTTGTTCAATAGCACATTTTACTCCACCATAGAAATGGCTGTTACCGACCGAAAAAGGGCGGAGCCGGCAAGTGAAACAATCAACAAAGATAAAATTCGACCCAATATAGTAATTGCAGATGAGATTAGCGGCTTTTCCGACCCCGATTTCTGGGGCGAATTTAATGTAATTGAGCCCGAAAAATCAATTGAGGCGGCTATACGAAAAATTCAGAAACAATTGGAAAAGAAATAATTGAGAAAAATACAAAAGAAAGTTTTGTCAAATCAAAATGAATTTATATCTTTGCAGTCCGAAATTTTAAAATTGATATAAACATATAATTCATTCATTATTATGATCGTAGTACCCGTAAAAGAAGGCGAAAACATTGAGAGAGCATTGAAAAAATTCAAACGTAAATTTGAAAAAACAGGCGTTGTAAAAGAACTTCGTCGTCGTCAGTGTTTTGACAAACCTTCGGTAGTAAACCGTGAACAAAAAATTCATGCAGTTTACGTGCAAAAAATGCAATTAGGAGAAGAATAAGATTCCATTTAATTTCGGGCTGTTTTATCCCGGATGGTATATTCTTTTTTTTTTCGTTGCAGCTAATGCAACTAACGACCGTGAACGAATTTCTGATATAAAAAACAGTATGAGATGATTGTCATTTCATACTGTTTTGTCGTATATGTAGGTCAACAAATTATTACTTCGAAGCCTGCAGAATATCCACCAGCCACTTCCAGCATTTTTGGGTAGAACTGATGCTCAGTCGTTCGTCGGGTGAATGTACACCATACATTTGCGGGCCAATGGAAATCATATCCAAAAGCGGATATTTTTCGAGGAAAAGTCCGCACTCCAAGCCGGCATGTATAGCCCTTACCTGTGCTTTTTTGTGGAATAATTTGGAATAACTTTCTTCGGCAATTTTCAAAATGTTCGATTTTAAGTTTGGCTTCCAACCCGGATAGCCATCGCCGTGTGTAACTTGTGCGCCTGCTAACAGAAATACCGCTTCTACCTGATGGGCTATGTCATATTTTGCAGTTTCGACAGAGCTGCGCTGACTGGTTGTAATCAATATCTCAGCATTTGGTTTCATTTTCACCGATGCCAGATTGGTAGATGTTTCCACTAAGCCCTGCATGTCTTTACTCATGGCAATAACGCCATTTGGACAAGCATAAAGGGCGTTTAATAGTTTGTCTGAAGTAAGTTTGTCAATTACCTTTTCGGGTAATTTATCCGACTCAAGTGTTAGTTTCAAATTGGGTTCGGTATCGCCAAATTCTTTTTCCAAATCAGCAATATAATGGTTCAGCTCAACGCGTACATTCTCTTTTTCGGACCAGGGTACCGAAACTGTAGCTATAGCCTCACGCGGAATAGCGTTGCGCAAATTACCACCGTTAAATGAATGAAGCCTTAAATCTGTTTTTTTGTTTATATTCCACAAATAGCGATTTAATATTTTGTTGGCATTTCCAAGTCCGCGATGAATATCGTCACCCGAATGACCGCCTTTTAAACCGTTAACTGACACTGTAAATGCAAAATAACCTTCAGGCGAATTTTCTTCATTATATAGGAGTGTAGCCGTTGTGTCAATTCCGCCCGCGCAACCAATAAAAATAACGCCATCGTCCTCCGAATCAAGATTAATCAGAATATCGCCGGTTAATAGTTTGTTATCCAACGCAAAAGCACCTGTCAGGCCGGTTTCTTCGTCGCTTGTAAATAAGCACTCCAACGCAGGATGTTGCAGATTGTCAGCGCTCAAAACGGCTAATTGCATGGCTATACCTATCCCGTTGTCGCCTCCCAATGTGGTGCCGTGCGCTTTTACCCAGTCGTCATCAATATAAGTCTGAATCGGATCTGTATCAAAATTAAAAATCACATCACTGTTTTTTTCACAAACCATATCAGTATGTGCCTGCATAATAATGCGTTTTGCATTTTCATACCCCGTAGTAGCGGGTTTGCAAATCAATACATTTCCTGCAGCATCAATTTTATAGTCGAGCTTGTGTTTTTTGCTGAAATCTTTCAGATAAGCGATTATTTTTTCCTCTTTTTTCGAAGGACGTGGAATTTGTGTTATTTCGTGGAAGTACGTCCATAATTCAATTGGTTCTAACTTTTTCATACGTTTGTCGTCTTATTTTGAGGTTCAAATGTAGTGTTTTTTTTGTACTTTTGCAAAATATATAAAAATAAATATTATGGCATATCTTCAGTTAGTTCGATATAAAAATCTTTTGTTTCTGGCGTTTATTCAGTATGCCATGCAGCAATTCATTGTAGTTCCATTACTCCAGAAATATGGTTTTGAATATATTGCACCCGATTTGTCGCTGTTGTTGCTCATTCTTTCAACTGTGTTTATTGCAGCTGCAGGGTATGTAATTAATGATTATTTTGATTTGAAAATTGATAGGATAAACAAGCCCGACGAACAAATAGTGGGAGTAGTAGTTCCCAAACAACGGGCTATGTTACTGCATCAGGTGCTTACGGGTATCGGCGTGCTTTGTGGATTGATACTTTCGTTTGGTTTGCAAAGTTTTACCCTGGCATTTTTGTATATCGTAGTTCCGGGTTTATTGTGGTTTTATTCAGCAAGCTATAAACGCCGGTTTCTAACAGGGAATCTCGTTGTGTCATTGCTTGCTGGCTTATCGGTATTGGTAGTTGGTATTACGGCTGTTGCCGATTTAAAACATACCTACGCCGACCTGATATTTCAAACTACAATTCCGGCCGAAATTTACAGCTGGATAGGTGGCTTTGCCTTGTTTTCATTTCTGCTAACTTTTTTGCGTGAGTTGGTGAAGGATATGCAGGATGTAGAGGGCGATCGCGAAATGGAGTGCCGTACCGTGGCAATTGTGTGGGGCGAAAGGAAGACGAAAATTTTGATTTATGGTGTAGTGGCTTTCATTATTTTATTGCTTGGTGTTGTGTCAGTTGTTGTCTTGCCACCGGATAATTCGATAACAATGCGTTATGTTCTATTTGGTTTGATTTTGCCATTGTTTGGTTTTTGTTTTTTATTGGCAAGAGCTAAAACGAAAGAAGCATTAAAATCGGCATCTACATTTTTGAAATACATTATGCTTATTGGTGTGCTTTACAGTTTCGTTTTTTACTTTTTGATTGCAAAACAGTTTGGGTTGAGTTTGTTTAATTTGTTTTTGATTAAAGGGGTATGATGTGATAATGTGATAATGTGATAATGTGATGATGTGATGATGTAATAATGTGATGATGAGGTGATGTGGTAATGTGTTGATTGATTGTAGATTAAAATTGATTGAAATGGAGAAATTATTGAAAAATATTAGTAAGTATAAAATTGTGCTGGCTTCGCAATCGCCCCGCAGGCAGGAGTTGTTGCGGGGCTTGCATCTCGATTTTACGGTTCAGGTGAAAAATGTGGACGAAAGTTACCCCGATTATTTAGTTGGTGTTGATATTCCAATGTATCTGGCTGAAAAAAAGGCTAACGCATACAATATTGACGATGAAACCTTATTAATTACTGCCGATACCATTGTGTGGCATGAAGGTCAGGTGCTCGGAAAACCGATAGACAAGGCTGAAGCCAAACGAATGCTGAAACAACTCTCGGGCAAAACGCATGAAGTAATCACCGGGGTTTGTATCCGTACTTCTAAAAAGCGGAAGGTGTTTCATGTAATATCCGAAGTGCGTTTTGCCAGCCTGTCGGATGATGAAATCGATTTTTATATGAATAATTATAAACCTTACGACAAAGCCGGCTCTTACGGAGTGCAGGAGTGGATTGGCTATATAGGTGTTGAGCATATCGAAGGCTCGTATTTCAACGTGATGGGTTTGCCAATTCAGCGCCTTTACAACGAATTAAAACGTTGGTAATTTTACTGAGTTCAGGATTTTGAATCAATAATTTTACGTGAACGATTGAGTGCTTCGTTAATATTCGAAAGTATATTTTCGTGTCCCAACATATTCTCAATTCCGGTATTTCTCAATACCGATCTTACACGGTCGTTAACCCCCGAAAGCAATACCTGCGTTTTGTCTTTTTTCGACATTTTGATAAAACTTTCTAAGTTATGGCAGCCTGTGGAGTCGATAAACGGAACTTTACGCATACGAATAATCCGTACTTTGGGTTTGTCGCCAATTTGTTTCATTGTTTCTTCAAATTTACTTGCCACACCAAAAAAGAAAGGTCCTTCAATTTCGTAAATTTCAACTCCATCGGGTACCGAAAGTTTTTCATTTTCATTCCCTTGTTCTGCATATTCTGAAGTTGAAATTTCATTGGTTAATACAGATACATTTGATGTTTCAGAAATACGTCGAATAAATAGTACCACAGCCAATAATAAGCCAATTTCGATGGCAATTGTCAGGTCGAAAATTACGGTAAGCAAAAAAGTGGTCAATAAAACAGCTACATCTGCTTTCGGGTTTCGCAACAGGTTTTTAAATGTGCGCCACTCACTCATATTGTACGAAACCACCACTAATACGCCGGCTAAACAAGCCATGGGAATATGTTTTGTCAGATTTCCCAAAAAAAGCATAATCAACAACAATACTACTGCGTGAATAATACCTGCTATAGGTGTGCGGCCGCCATTGTTAATGTTGGTCATGGTGCGCGCAATAGCACCTGTGGCCGGAATACCTCCAAAAATTGGAGTTACCACATTGGCAATTCCCTGTGCTATTAATTCGGTATTTGAATCGTGTTTGTCGCCGGTAACCCCATCGGCTACGGTTGCCGAAAGTAATGATTCGATTGCGCCAAGCATGGCTATTGTAAATGCGGTTGGTAAAAGCATTTGTACTACGGCAAAGCTAATTTCGGGAGTTTCGGCTTTGGGGAGCGAAGGGTCGATGGTGAAACGGTCGCCAATGGTTTCGATGCCGGTAATTCCGAATTTTGTCCGCATAAAATATACCACTACTGTAAGTAAAACAATGGCAATTAATGAACCCGGAATTTTTTTTGAGAATTTTGGCGTTATAAATATTAAAATTATGGAAACAATTCCAACACCAAACGACCATAGGTTTACGGTGTCAAAATGCTGGCTGTAAGCTATCCATTTGTGTATAAAATCGCCTGGTAATGCACCTGTATTCATGCCGAAAAGGTCTTTAATCTGAGTTGTGAAAATGGTGAGTGCAATACCACTTGTAAAGCCTACAACTACCGGATAGGGGATGAACTTTATGATACTGCCAAGCTTTAATGCGCCCATGGCAATAAGCATAATACCGGCAATAATAGTGGCTACAGCCAATCCGGTTACGCCAAATTCCTGAACAACACCATATACAATCACAATAAATGCACCTGTGGGGCCACCAATCTGAACTTTACTACCGCCAAAAAACGAAATGATAAACCCGGCTATAACAGCAGTGAAGAGCCCTTTCTCCGGCGAAACACCTGATGCAATACCAAAGGCAATGGCTAAAGGTAACGCTACTATACCTACGATAATACCCGACATTAGGTCGGCGTAAAAATGTTCTTTTGAGTAATTTTTGAGAGTACTCAATAATTTTGGTTGAAAGTGCATAATTCTATCTTCTATCTTCTAATTTCTAACTTCTAACTTCTGCCTTGAAAAGAACCGACACCATTCTTTGATGCCACATTCGTTGCATTTTGGTTTGCGTGCTACGCATATATATCGCCCGTGCAAAATAAGCCAGTGATGTGCTTTTGGAATAAGAGCCGAAGGAATGTGTTTTACTAATTCACGTTCGGTTTGTAGTGGGTTTTTCGAATTTGTGGTAAGCCCGATGCGTTCCGAAACCCGAAATACGTGTGTGTCAACCGCCATTGCCGGTTTGTTGTACACTACCGATGCAATGACGTTTGCTGTTTTTCGACCAACTCCGGGTAACGTTTGTAGCAAATCCACATCGTCGGGAACTTCACCGCCAAAATCAGCTACTAATTTTTGAGCCATTCCCACCAAATGTTTTGCCTTATTGTTAGGGTACGAAACCGAACGAATATAATCGAAAACTACTTCTTGCGTTGTTGCAGCCATTACTTCGGGGGTTGGATAATCAGCAAACAGGCGTGGTGTAATCATATTTACCCTTTTGTCAGTGCATTGTGCCGAAAGAATAACGGCTATAAGCAGCTCGAAGGGATTGGAATAGTGAAGTTCGGTTTCAGCAATCGGTTTGTTGGTTTCGAACCATTCAATAATATGTGTAAAACGCTGTTTTGTAGTCATTTTTGTGTAAGTCAGCCGAAATGAAGTAGATCGGTTGCGGATGAATTAAACGGGTTTGCAAAGTTAAACTAAATTTTTCGTACATTTGCCTTTCATAATTCTGTATTCATTAAATAAAACTAAAAAAAATATGTTGCAACGTGTAATTGAAATAAATATTGAGGTCTGTGATTACAATGAACTTGCTGAAAGTCAAAAGCGATTAGTTGAAAAAGCAAAAGAGCAGGTTGGGAAAGCTTATGCACCCTATTCCCATTTTCAGGTGGGAGCAGCTGTGGAATTGGCCAATGGCGAAATTTTTGCGGGTAGCAATCAGGAGAACGCCGCATATCCGTCGGGTTTATGTGCCGAAAGGGTGGCCATGTTTTATGCCAATGCGCAATTTCCGCAAACTGCTGTAAAAAGTATTGCTATTGCAGCCTACACGAACGGCGAATTTTTGAAATCTCCTGTTACCCCCTGTGGGTCATGCAGGCAGGTGATGCTCGAAAGTGAAACACGTTTTGATTCGGAAATAGAAGTGATTTTATACGGTTCGGAACATATTTATTTAATTCGAAATGTAAAGCAATTGTTACCACTTTGTTTCGAAAAACTGAGCCTGAATCAATAAGTTAATTGTTCGAAAAATATTTTTATCGTTCGCATTATTAATGTATATTGCGAAAGTTTTAAGATTGGTTTTATCAATAAACTTATGACGTGATGTCGAAGAAAAATCTTTGTATTGAATACCTGTTGAAAAATGCCTCTATACCTGTATTGTGGACAAGTATAGGTACGCCTCTGGGGTTGTCGGAATGGTTTGCCGATGGCGTAACAGTTCAGGGGGATGAATATACATTTGTATGGGATGGGCACGAGCAAGCTGCGCGTATGCTTGAGCAAAAAGTGAATTCGTTTATTCGTTTTCAATGGTTAGAAGACGATGGCACTGATGCTCATTTCGAAATACGTATTGTTAAAGAAGATATTACCGGACAACTTTCACTTTTAGTTATAGATTATGTGCCCGAAGATGAAAGGGAAGATTTAATTCTATTATGGAACAAACAAATCGAGGTCTTAAAACGAAAAATCGGATTATAGAATTCATAGTTTAGCTTTAGATATAGTACAATCAAAATCAACATAAAAGCCTCCGTTTTCACTTATTGAAATCGGAGGCTTTTTATGTGTAAGTTTTTTATTTACTGAACAATAGCTTTGAATGCATCTTCGGTATTGAATTTAACAAACTCAATATCGTTTTTAGCTTTTGCTTTGTAGGCTGCATCTATACTAACTGCTTTGCGAAGACCTGCATAAACAGCATCGCGGTTATTGGTGCGTGCACCTACAATTGCATTCAGATAAGCTGTTAAAGCATCGGGTTGAGCTACAGCATCAAGTGTAGTACGTGCTCCGTTGTAGTTGCCATCCAAAATCTGAAGAATAGCAGCATTGTTGCTGTTCGTTTTACCAAAGAATGTTTTCGCTTTTGCATAGTCGCCTTTGATTACGCTGATAGTTCCAAGGGCATTAGCAAGGTTACCTGCAGTTCCGGCTGCTTTACCAAAATATACTTCTGCATTTGCAACATCGCCTTTTGCCAACGATGCTAAACCTGCATTATAATTAACATCGGCATTCGATTTTAATTCCAATGCTTTTTTGAAATTACGGGCAGCTTCGTCGATATTTCCCTGTTTATATTTAATAACACCAAGGTTATTGAACGTGCGGAAACAATCAGGCGCTTTTTCAGTCGCTTTTGTGTAAATAGCCGCTTTCTCAGCCAAATCCTGAGTTAATGTAGCAGCATAAAGCAATTCTTCCAACGAAAGTTTCGAAGCATCTTCTTTTGCCAATTGAGCAATTTCTGCATCTGATTTTCCGGTAACGTCAACAGTCAGTTTCAAACGTGAACGACGCAATTCAGGAAGAATTTCTTCAGCAATGCTTTTAAATACATTCGATAAGTTTTTGATTTCGCGTTCGCGTTGTTCCGGATCGGTGTACATCGACAATACGCTCAAAATAACCTGTTTGTCCTGAATGCTTGAGCTTTCCATTAATTTTTGGAAACCATCCCAGTCTTCAGCTGTGAATTTTGAATCGATAGTAACCGAAGTTTTTACTTTTTTCAATTCTTTGTTGATAAAGTCAGAAGTTACTTTCTGACGTTTTTCAGCTAAGTTGGTGTTGATTTCAACCGAACCATCGGGCGAAGCATAACCGGCAATTTCGAAACCTGCAATTTGTTGATTCGTAGATTCTTTAACTGCTTTAATTTTCTTGGTTAAAGCAACGATATCCTCTGCTTTTGTTTCTTTGGTTTGTAAATTCGCTTGTTGTATAAGGAACTTGATATCAGCTTCCTGAGCTTCCTGGATTACGCGTTGGAATTTATCTGCAACAATAACGGGTCCATTTGCAGCATCGTTTGCTCCAAAGTTTTTAGTGATCAACTGTGCAGTTGCCATTACACCATCAGCCACTTTAACGCGTGGAATAGTGTAAGTTTTTTTGCTTGTTGCTACTGAGAAATCAAGAAATAATTCAGATTTAGCCATTTCGGGCACATAATTGAACGAAGTCTGGATTGTGTATTTTCCACCGGCTTTGTAGTTGATAACTTTGTTGTTACTTTTTACTTTTTCGCCCTGAAATACAACAGGAGTTCCTTTTACTTCGGTTCCGTTAAATACAAGTACAGGAGTTACTGTAACAGTAGCATTTTTAGCAAAATACTTCACCGGGAATGTACCGGTAATTGTTGCATCAACTTTACCTGCTTTCTCTACCAACGGATTTGGTGTTGTGGTAAATAAACTTGGATCTAAAGCTGTCAGGTCTTTGTTACACGAACTGAAAACCATTGCAAGAACCAACGTTACTGCGAAGAATAATTGTTTTCTCATAAATTGTTTGTTTGTTATAAATTAATTAACTATAAAATTCAATGTATTTAGCTGCAAATATACGACGATTAAACGAATTTTGACTTAATTTGTTGAACCGTTTTCACATTTTATTCAAAATTCAACTAGTTTTTTAACTGCTATTTTATAAAAACGCACTGATATATTGTGAAATAGGTAGTTCAATTATATATGAATCAGATAATATCAAAACTTACACTCTTTTTCAGCGCTCTAAAATACCTGAATTTTCGAAAAATCCGGAATCTATGCCGTATTCTTTTGTCATATCTTTTTTCTCGAAAAAAACTATTTTTTTACAATCAGGTTCATCCATTTTTTTTGTCAGTTGAGCCCGCCGATTTTTGCCAGCTACAATGTCCGGAATGTCCCGTGGGTGTTGCCGGTCGAAAGCAGGGGAAAGTCATTGATGTAAAATTATTTACAAATGTGATTGACGATTTTAAATCAACTCTTTTCCACCTTATATTTTATTTTCAGGGCGAACCATTATTAAATAAAAAATTACCTGAAATGATTCGTTATGCGCATCAATCGGGTATTTTTACATCCACTTCAACCAACGGGCAGTTGTTGAATTTTGAAACTGCCAAAACATTGGTGGAGTCGGGATTGGACAAACTGATTGTCTCGATAGATGGAACTGAACAAAAAACATACCAGAAATATAGAAAAGGTGGGCGATTGGAGCTTGCAATAAAGGGAATTGAATATATTAACTTTTGGAAAAGAGAATTAAAAAGTAAAGCTCCATTTTTAGAAATTCAAATGGTAGTTTTTAAATTCAATGAACATCAGATTGATGCAATGAAGCAGATGGCTAAGAGTTTGAAAGTAGACCGATTAGTTTTTAAATCAGCACAATTGTATAATTTCGAAAACGGTAATGAACTACTCACAAGCGTTGATAAATATGCCCGCTATAAGTTGCAACCAAATGGCAAATATGTCCTTAAAAACAAACTCCACAACCGCTGTTTCAGGCTGTGGAGTGGGGCAGTAGTTACTGCAAAAGGTGAAGTATTACCTTGTTGTTTCGATAAAGATGCTTTACATAGTTTTGGAAGTATTAATGATCCGGGCGATGTTTTTCGAAACCAGTCAGCATTTGCATTTCGGAAATCAATACTTATAGACCGCAAACAACACGAAATGTGTCGGAATTGTACGTCGACTTAAATGTTTTTAGCAGATACGTACAGCTCTGATATGTAAGAGCGAGGCTAATTTTTCGATATTTCCTGCAATATGCCCCACTCCAATGGCGCAATGATGAGCAGGACCTTGTTTCGACCATTCGTCCATAAAGTTTTTTGCTCCAATTGAAAATTGGTAACGACTATTGGTGTTGCCAATTTCCAATACCGGGCCCGGCACCGATTCGCCTTCGGCCACGAGCAGGAACACCTCATCTTTGCCCTCAACAACCGACAACAATGTAACCGGTCCGTGTTTTACGGACATTTGGATGGATAATCCTTTGCCTGGTTTACCATGATAAATAGGCAGCGGAACAAGTTTTACACGCCCTTCAGCAATGGCAAAATGAGCTGGCCCATCGTGTCCAAGCATTACCACATCATCGTTAAAATCCATTAAATAGAACTCCGAAAATGAACCACCGGCACCAAATTCGGCCATAATCTTCATGGCTTGCGCATTTTTCACCTCGCACTCACCGGCCACAGGAATGTTTTTGCCTGTCAATAAAGTATTTCCGGCAATTACCGACGTTACGATATTTTCATAATCGTTACCCGCTTCGCCTTCGTAGTAATAGGCCATCGAACCAAGATTTCTGTTTTTTACCAGTTTATCCAAAGCAATAGAAGTTCGGGCTGCTCTATCCATTTCCATTGGCTCACATTCAGAAACTACATCGAAAGCGCTGTAAAACTCTTCAATTTTGGCCGCAACTTCTTGTTCGGTCACATCATCGCGGAGTTTTTTCAACTCACACATTTCCAATATTTCGAAATGAGTGCCAAATACAGCGGCTTGTTTGGTCACATCGGTATAAACATCGAGCATTCCGCAGTAATAATGTCCCAGAATTCCCATGCGGTTGGTGCGCAGGGCAGCAGCCACTCGGGCAGCTTCCAGCCACGATTCTATTTCAGTCCATACTTCGGGTTGTTGCAAATACCCGGTCACAATTTCGTAGCCAATGCCGGCACGATTGAGCACCGAGGCAAATTCCGGCACCGAACATGCCTGGCAATGTTCCAACCACACGCCAGTCATTTTTCCGCGGTCTTTCAGGTTGTTGAATGCCGTATAATCCAATGCCGCAACAGGTTGCAGATTGAGAATAATAACCGGCACTTTTGCTTTTTGCACCACCGGTAAAATGGTGGAAGACAGCGCATAAGTTGAAATATACAAGAACAACACCTCGATATCGCTGGTGCGAAATAAATCGGCAGCTTCGCGGGATTTTACCGGATTGTCAACCATTCCGCCGTCAATCACTTCTACACCAAACTCTTCAATTTTGGTTTTTATCTGTCCCTGATACTTTTTCAAATTGTCCAATAGCCCATCAAACTGAGCCCAGTAGGTATCTAATCCTACCCCAAATAATCCTGCTTTCATATTAATAATATGCTAATTTGAAAATATGCAAATGTGCCAATTATTAGTTAACGTGAGTTAGAAATAATTACCCACCAATTCTCTATAAATATGTTTTATTCTAATTTTTAATTCAATATTTCACTTTTAATTCAACCGGCCCGATAAGCCCTGATTTGGTACGTCCTACATATTGCGATAGCGTATTCAGATAATGATTACCCAGGGTATTGTAAACCAAAATTTCGATGCGGTTTTCGCCGGCTTTTAATTTGCCTGTCAGGTCAAAAGTCCACGGTGAAGTAGCTTTTTGTCCAATCAATTGTCCATTGACATACACATTGGCAGAGGCAACTACATCGCCAAGGTTGAGCGTTATGTTTTTTGAAGCTGACTGTTGTGCGCTTAATGTCACCGTTTTACGATACCACATACCACCTGAATAAGTGCGTAACGATTCGTTTTTATCCAAATCGCCCAGACTTATTTCGCCCTTTCCACAATCAAACGTAATGGGTTCGGTAATGGCAGCTCCGCCAAAGAAGCCCGGCAATTGTTCAATTTTTACTGCTGCTATTGTCGATTTTACAATGGAATTCGGAATGTTTACTTTCCAAACCAGTTGATTTTTATCCGACAATTTTTCATTCTGAGATGACGTCAGCACACAACTGGCTTCCACACCCGAAATCCAAACCGTAGGTTGTGCTTTTGCAGCGATATACATGCTACGAGCACCCGGAGGCAACATGAAACGATACAAACCGAAACTTCCTTTGTTTTGTGGATAACAGTTGTAACTCAAAACGGACGGTTTCAGGAACCAATCGGTTGCCAAAGGAACATTTTGTTTCCAATCGGAACTTATTCCACTTTCTTCCAAAACATAATAACCACGCCCTATATCGCTGTATTTCAACAAAACACTATTATTTCCGGCTTTCAAGTCCACCGTTTCGGAATTGTTATTAATTTCAACCTGATTAATAATCACTTTGGTTGGCATCAATCCACCTTTTGAAATTTTTGCTGCAGTATTTTTGGTTGACGAAACAGTGGACCACAAGTAGTACACCGTACCTTCCGACTCCTTAACCAATGGATAGACAGGCTTGTATATTTTTGATCTGTCAATTTTTCCGAATGAAATAAGCTCGTTGTTAATTTCACCTTTTAATCCATGATAACCTTGATGACCGGCATCTTCTTTCAATCCCCAACGCCACGAAAACTCGTAAGGCGACCAACTGTATTGCTTTCCATTTATTTCAACAGGCTGATTCACATCCACTTTGTCTAATTTTGATAGTTTAGATTCTAGTGCAGCAAAATCGGCATCAGTAGGAAATGGACCAAGTTTTAAAAACTGAGGACCATAAGAAACCGTAGCAGTTGACCAATTGCTATCGTCGAAAGTTGGAGATTGCCAATTCGTAGCAGTTGAATTTTGATCAGCATATCTCATTTTGCTAATTTCCACGCCAATTTTACCATCAAAAGCCGGCAAACTGTAATCGCCAAATTTATTGTCCAGGGTTGGTTTCAATTCAAACTCCCAGTTATTATCCAATGTAACAGTCTCATTATTAGCTGTAACTGTTGCAGTTTCAATTTCGGCCTTTCCGGGGCTAAAGACAATTAACTGTGCTTCCGTTTTTTCGAGTGGTAAATGAATAAATGTTCCGTTTTTGGTCACTTCGGCCACTTTCAGAGCTTTGGTGCTGCCATTCCATGGATTCCAAAGTTCTACTTTTCCTGTTGCCCTGAAAAAACATTTTGTACCCTTTGGCACATTATAAATAAAGTACAAATCCCTGTTGCCCAACTTACGATGTTGGATATTGGGAGTGAAATCTCCTGCAACAATCTTAAAATCAAGCTCAATCAACTTAGCAATTTCGGTGGCAACATTTTTATTTTTTGAAATAAACAATCCCTTACCACCGGCTTTATTTTGCTGCATATAGGTTTTGTCTGCATCGTTTTTGTTGAGATAAGTTGTGCCAAACATTTCCTGAATCATATTCTGCAATTTCGGGTCGTTGCCACCCACTCTGTCGCTGGCTTCGGGTAACGAACCTACAGCCATAACAATACCGCCTGCACGGTAAAAAGCAAGGGCTTTTTCGATTGTTGAGTAACGCACAGCAGCCAAAGCAGGTAAAATAAGTATCTTGAACTTCTCGCCGCTAACGTTCAACTCCTTGTTTTTTAAGGCGCAACGATTCAAAGACTCAAAATCCATAAAGTCAAAATCTATTCCCTGTAGATACAGGTTATTTGCCAAATCGAATGCTGTTTGAGTAGCTTCTCTCCCTTTTAAATTGGCTTCTACAGGCGAAACCGGATAAATCATGGCTATATCGCATCGGTGGTGTCCTTGCGAAAGTATATAACTTAGTCGCTCCGAACATTTCAGAAAATCGCCCATATTTTGCCAATACGGTTGACGGAAATGATTATCGGGTGCAGCCCATTCCCACATACTGCCGTGGGTGGTATAATATAATCCATGCAAACTTAGCAGGTTGTGCCCCATAGCAAAATTGGCAAAGGTAGCATCGGCCACTTCGGCACTACTGGTACCCCATCCGCTTCCGTAAAAGCCTTCGAGCCAGGTGCGTGGGCGTTCGTACATGTGTGCAATGGAACTTGCCACTTTGTTTTTAATTACATCCCTGCGAAGGTCAGGTTGGTCGTTACCGGGGCCTGACATCCATCGTTGCGTACGGAAATAATCGCCAAATTCAGTTACATCACGTCCTCGCCCACCATGGTCGCAACCGAACAACATTCCGCGGCTGTTGTGCCATTCGTACACCGGTTTAAAGAAACCTTCTTCGGAAAGTGCGACCATCACATCGCTGTAATCCAACCTGATTTTGTAAGACTCAGGCCCCAAATCAACAAATAGTTGATTTACTTTTGGTGTAATATCGTAACCTTTGCGTTTTTTGAATTCACTTACAAAATACGGACTATAAAGCCAGCCGCGAATACCAAATTGCAGCTCATCCGAAAAGAAAAAGTTGAGTCCTTTTCCAGCTTCGCCCGGACATTTATCTTCAAAACGTTGATAAAATTTTTCAGCCACTTTAGGTCCGCTAAGCGGATTCATGGGGTCGAATGAAGTTTTAATAGTTGTTTTATACACCGCCACAATTTTCCAGTCACCGGCGGGCGATTTCCATGCCAATTCATTATTCTGAACTGACGAAAGCAAGTTTATACCTGTTGCTGTCTGCAATTTTCCGTCCAGCACTTTATAAGCATCTATACTTACAATATCTTTGGGCAGCTGCACTTTAACTTCCTTATTATCGCCAGCATCAAATTGTTTCGATTCAAGTTTGGTTCCATTCAAACCCGGATTTTCGGCAAGCATTTCGTCGATAAACCAACCCTGACCGGCAGCTCCGAGCGTATAATCGCTCAAACTTACCGACATATCGTATTTTTTTGCCTCCTTGACAAACCATTTCAGCAAATCCCACCATTTTTCGGAAAAAAGTGCCGGCTTGCTAGGATAAGTAAGTCCATAAGTAGCACCACCTTTGTCGGTATGGCAATAGTTTATTTGCAATCCTGTAATACTCATATCTTTGAGTTGCTCCAACTGCGATGTGATACGCTCGTGCGTAAGCGTATCGCCCAGCCACCAGTAAAAAGAAACCTCGCCGTAACCTTTTGGGGGCGATTTGAAACCGGGGAGTACATCAAGTTTGGATGAGCGATCGGGGAAACCCGGGGGAAGCGTTGGCGTTTTTTGAGCTATTACAAACTGCAACAAGGTGCATGCCAACAAAGAAAACACAATTCGTTTCATTTTTATGCGATTTATTGATTAGAATTCAAGATATAAAACAAAAGACATTAGAGCAAAGAACAAAGACAAAAGACTATGTATTACTTTACAAAACAATGCTGCTTTTTTTATTTGAACAGTTTTGATTATTTTTGCAAATGTAAATCAAAATTCAAAACACTCCTTTCATTTTTTGATAAATATCTTTTGTCTGGTGCTATAAAAATATGAACTCATTACGAACACATTACTTAATTTGCAACGAAAGAGATACGGATTGGGGCATTTTTGCCACCACTACCGGCACCACTTCCTACCCGCCCAACAGTGTTTATCCTCACTCTTATCATCCACCATTATACTACTTTAATCCTCAGAAAGGCAGAACGATAGATGAATTTATGCTGGTGTACATAACAAAAGGAAGCGGCATATTGAAAACTGAAAATTGCCCCGAAACAGCCATTGCCGAAGGCGATCTGTTTCTGATAAAACCACGTGAATGGCATAGTTACACGCCCGACAAGAAAACCGGTTGGGATGAATACTGGATTGGATTTCAGGGCAATTTTTTTGAGAATATTTTCAGCAAAGAATTTCTGAAAAGCTCAAATCCGGTGTGGAAGACGGGTGTAAACAGCGAGTTGGTAGCATTGTTCGACAAAGCAATTTCGATAGCCAGTGAACAACATCCGGGATACCAGCAATTACTTTCGGGAATAATTCTGCAAATTGTTAGTCTGGGTTATTTTCTGTCGCAAAGGCTTATGCAGGATAGTTATGCCATTCAATGTATCAACAAGGCCAAAACCATTATGATTCAACACATTGAAGAGCCAATTCATCCCGCTCAAATTGCCGAAATGCTACATGTCAGCTATTCGTGGTTTCGCAGCAATTTTAAAACCATCACCCATTTTTCACCTTCTGCTTATCAGCAGGAGCTGAAAATTGAACGTTCGAAAGTGCTGCTCACCAATTCAGATATGAACATAAAAGAGATAGCAGCACTATTGAATTTCTCTTCGCCGGCAAATTTCACTACCGTTTTTAAAACGAAAGTTGGAATAACGCCAGCCGAATACCGAAACAGATAATAATTGATAATCACTAAATTATCAGTAAATTTCAGTAGAAATACATCTGGTGTAGTTTAGCTCTCAAATGTTTTTTTCGAGTTGCTAATTGTGTTTGTCATTATTCTGTCTTTACTAATGTATTGGTCATAAATCCAGACACATGTATAAAATTGTCGATTAAATTTTTGTTAAATCCCGATTTGTGATTTTTTATGCTGCAAAGTAAAATAATAAACTATTTGCGAAGTCCTACACCCGAATTTTCGGAAAGTTATACCTGAATTAAAGCCTGTTTTTTACGCATTTGCTTTCAAAAATTGTATCTTTGACATTGATAAACAACTTTCTTTGGTAGTTTTGTAATTAATCACAATAAGGATTATTCCGTTGTGAAAACATTTAAGTCGCCCTCGTCTTTCAATACGGGGGCAATTTTTTTTGTAATTCTTTTGTTTTTCAATGATTTATGTTAAAAACGAAAAAGCTCATATCGGATGGATATGAGCTTTTTCGTTTTTATTGCTACTGTTATTTTCAGTTCAATTCTTTGTATACTTCGTCGAATGGAACACGGAAGCGCTCGCCCCAAATGCCTTTGTTGCCGTTGCGGAGGCCGCAGGGTATTACCATGTTGATTTCGGCACCGCGGGGCAGGTTGAGGAGCTTTTTTACGCGTCGGCTGTCGAATCCTTCCAATGGACAGGTGTCGTAACCTTCGTTGGCCATGGCAATCATAAAGGTTTGAGCTGCCAGTGCACAGCTTTTGTGTACTACAATGCGTGTGTCGGCTTCGGTGGAATTGGTGAACATGGGGCGGAAAAGGCTTACTGATACGGTTAGCAGCTTACGGAGCAGACCAAGTAAGCCCAGAAAATTGCTATAAATAAACGGCATCATGTTTTTATAATATACTTCAACGCCTTTAATTCGCTTTGCTTGTCGCTCCGGTGGACTGTAACGCGCTATGTTTTCGCGCTCAAAGGCAAGCACTTGCTTTGCCCGACGACGAAACAAATCGCGACGGGTAACAAATACCACCACCTGATTGGCTGATTTAACTGCCATTTGATCGAGGCAAGCGTATGCCATTTTTTGAATCATTCCTTTGTCGGTGATATGATAAAATTCCCATAATTGCATATTGGAACTGCTTGGTGCTAATGTAGCCAACTCCAAACAGTGTTTTACTTTGTTGGTGTCCAAATCGGTATCTTTTAAATAATTTCGTACCGAACGTCGAAAATTTAAAACTTCCTGTAAATTCATAAAAGTTAATTTTATTTTGAGAGCATAAGTAATTCGGAATAATTAATGATATGTTTTTATTTTTACTTTCCGACCCCCAACCCCCAACCCCCAACCCCCTATTGGGGGCTAAGACATATTCTCTAAAAATAAAAATCTGAAAAGATACTGCGTCTTTTAGCCCCCAGTGGGGGGGTGGGGGTTATATTCAAAACATATCATTTAATATTATTTGTTACTTAATTGTTTACTATAATTAGTTTGTTCAGCCAATTGGCGAAACAAAAGTAATATGGTTAGTATATAATAACAATTTATCTGTGTTAAAGGTTGAAATTATTGGGCTGAATGTGTGAAATAGAGTTTTGAATTGGATGCCTGATTATGTGATTGTAACTTATTTGTTATCATTATATACCGTATTTCGTATCATTTTATACTAAACAGTTGTTAGTTATTTCAATATCTTTGTATTTGATATATATTGACATAATCGCAATTAACTTTATTTTTAATCATGAATAAAAGAATCATGCTTTATGGCTTACTGCTAACGTATGTTGCAGCTTCAGCCATTTCACAAACAATCATTACACGCCCCGGAATTGGTGATTGTAAATTGGTATTCGAAGATAATTTCGATGGTACTGCCCTGAATACTGATGTTTGGGATTACCGTACTGATGTGCGTTTTTGGAGTAAGCAAGTTCCTGAAAACGTTGAAGTGAAAGATGGATTTTTATATTTGAACGTAAAGCAACAAAATATTGGCACTACGCAATATACTGGAGCCGGTGTTATTACCAAAAAGGGATATAAATATGGCTATTACGAAAGTCGTTTTAAAATTCCACCCGGCAAAGGCTGGCATACTTCGTTTTGGACCATGTACCGCACACCTTCCACAGGTATTCCGTATTCCACACTTTGTCAGGAAATCGATATTTGCGAAAACGATTCGAGGTTGCAAACTTCATACACCACAAATCTGCACAATTATTCGCCGGTACACACCAGTTATGGAGGAAAAAGTGTAACCACACCAAATTTGTCAGCCGACTTTCATGTATGGGCATGTGAATTTACGCCACAGGAAGTAAAATTTTATTTCGAAGGGCAGTTGGTGCGTACCTTAGATGCAACCAAACAGCCACATGGCGATGCCAGTATCTGGCTTACTACCATTGCGGCACCACTGGGAGGGACCGACACCGTAGATGTGGCCAAACTTCCATCGGCTGCAGTTTATGATTATGTACGCTTTTACGAACAGCTAAATCCTGTTTTACCCGACACTGCTGCTATCAACGATTCGCTTCGTACAACACCCAATTCAGACAATCCGCAAATTATTATCGACAATACCGATAGTGATTGTACGTTTAGCACTACGTGGAGTGCCAGCTCGGGCATAACCGGTTTTTATGGTTCAAATTATAACTACTATTCTTCCCAAAGCAGTTCGGTATGGGCAAAATGGACTCCTACGATTCCCGAAGATGGTAATTACCGGATTTTTATGCGTTGGGCAGCTTACTCTAACCGACCAACAGCTGCCCCTGTAGAAATTAAACACATGGAAGGTACTGCTACAATGAAAGTAAATCAAACCCTCGACGGAGGTAAATGGAACTTTCTGGGTTCGTACCAATTCACAGCCGGAAGTGCTAATTATTTGAAAATTAGCTGCTCCGGAGGTACTAATACGATTGCCGATGCTGTGTTGTTCGAAAAAATTCCAACAGAAACCGCCGTTGATAATTTGAATCAAAGCGATACCTATCTCAAATTCACTTCTGTAAATGAAAATAATAACGTGCAAGCTATATTTGAATTATCAAATAACACTGTTGTTTCGTTGCGAATTTACAATATCTTCGGAAGTTTAGTGAACGAGGTTTTTACAAACCGAACCCTGGAAAGCGGTAAACATACAATAAATATTGATGCTTCACAATTGGCTCAGGGAATGTATATTGCAACTTTAACTACAGGTAATAAAAAGTATTCGTCAAAATTGAGGTTGTGAAAAGCATGAAGAGAATTTTGATGCTATTATTTTGAAAGTTAATTAAATTCAAGCTCAATCCATGATAAAACTTTTCTAATACATAATTAAAACTGCTAATTTTAAAACTATTTTTTAATGAAAAAATCAAAATTACATCAGTAATGTATACAAAAAAAGTTTTTTTACTCGCTTTTGCACTAACTATAAGCGCATTGTGTTTTTCACAACTTGCTCAAAAACACAGTTGGAAATCAGTTAATTCCGGAGGTACCGGATTTGTTCCGGGCTTTTGCTATTCCAAAACCGAAAAAGATGTGATGTATGCACGTACCGATGTGGGAGGTGCTTATCGTTGGGAAGAATCCACTAAAAGCTGGACACGTATCAGCGATTGGGTAACTGAAACCGAATGGACACTGGAAGGCATTCAAGCTATATGTACCGACCCCAAAAAGCCCGGACGGGTTTATATGATGGGTGGTTTGTACATCAATCCGCCATCATGCATTATGCGTTCGGACGATTACGGAAAAACGTTTAAGCGCTTTGTAACTCCTTTTCAGATTAGCGGGGTGGCGAGCCCAAGTGGTGAGAGGCTTTGCATCGACCCGAATAATACAGCAGTACTTTATTGTGGAACTTATAAAAACGGTTTGTGGAAAAGTGCTGATAACGGTGAAACATGGACTGAAATGACTGCTTTCAAATCAGCAGTATCCGTAAGTTCAGGCGAAGTGCTGCGTGTTTCCTTTGTAGTCGTTGATCCATCTACCGGAACAAATGGCACTACGAGTCCCCGAATTATTGCCGGACTAACCCGATTAGGCAATAATAATTTATACATATCCAACGATGCCGGTGCTACCTGGGCACCAATTACAGGATTACCAACTACCAGCGCACCTCAACGAGGTGAATTATCTCCCAACGGATATCTCTATTCTACTTTCAGCAATCTCGAATCTCCATCGGGTTACGGTAATTCAGGCGGTTTTTTCAAAATTAATCTTTCGACAAAAGCTGCAGCTGATATTACTCCACAGGCATTAAGAAACAGCGGATATTGTGGCATTGCCATTGATCAGACTAATCCCAATCATATCCTTATTACAAATACAAGCGGAGTAAAATGGGCTGCAACCGGTAGTTACGGTGAAAGGATTTGGCGTACAAAAGATGGTGGTGCTACCTGGTCGGATTTGGCTTCAAGTACACAGGTGGTGATGGATTATCAGGGTTATTCGTATGCAGCGGCAGTTAATCCGCACTGGGTAACCAATATCGGACTTGATCCGTTTAATCCGAACCGCATGTTCTTTAATACCGGCAATGGTGTATATCGTTGCGATAATTTGGGCGATTATGATTTGGGCAAAACAATTACCTTTAATTTTTCGGTAAATAATCTGAACGAATCGGTGGTGTTTGATTTAATTGCGCCAAAATCAGGTGCTCAATTAATTCATTCAATTGGCGATTACTCGGGCTTCAGACATGTAAATGTAGAACAACCGGGAGAACGTTTTACACCTGCGGGCGGTGCAAATAATCCCTGCCTTGATGCAGCGGAGCTTAACCCAAACATTGTAGTTAGAGCAACTTCTAATCCGGCAAATGGAGCCATGTTTTCGGCTGATAATGGGATAAATTGGACCAAAATGGGAAATTATGCCCTTTCAGATTCTGTATATGCAGGAAAAATTGCCGTATCAACTGCCGGAAATTCTATTGTTTGGGCACCATTGAATAAAACTGCAAGAGTTTGCGATGTTAGCGATAGGGCAACCTGGTATATGTGTCAGGGAATTCCCAATAACCTCAGACCTGTTTCAGACAAAGTCTCCGATGGAAAGTTTTATGCCACCAACGGCACCAGTATGTATTACAGCGAGGATGGCGGACTGACCTTTACGAGTTTTGCACTTGCCAATTATGGAATTCCGGCAGGAACAGGAAATTATGGATACATACGTACATTCCCAACACACGAAGGCGAAGTGTGGTTGCCTTTATACGAACGCGGACTTTATTATGCAAAATTCAGTAATGGTGTGCCGCAGTTTACAAAAATTTCGAATGTAGTTAGTTGTAAATCAGTTGGTTTTGGTGCGCCTAAGCCCGGTAGTGGTCAGGTTGCTTCCATTTATATATCAGGTACAGTGAGCACTTCTTCTTTTAAAGGAATTTTCCGCTCCGACGATATGGGCGCAAGCTGGATACAGGTAAATGATGTTGAGCATCAATTTGGAGGAATAGGTCATTTAGTTGGCGATCCAAATGTTTATGGCAGAGTGTATATGATTACCGGTGGAGGCCTGGGGGTAATTTATTGCGATGTTAATGGTGCAATTTACGATGCCACTAAAGAAACACCCGATTCGACATTGAAAGTGGGAGTTTCACAAAAATACAGTACTATTCAGGCGGCTTACAATAGCTTACCCGCCAGTCTTACTAATTCAACGCTTATTGAGCTACAGGCAGATTATGCGCCGGAATCAGAAACATATCCAATAACTTTTACGCAAAAATCAAATGCATCTAACACCAATTATATTGTGATAAGACCTGCCACTGGAGTTCAGAAAAAATTAGAGGCTACCGGTACAGTTGTTAGTTTCAATGGTGCGGACTATGTGCGAATTGATGGACGCCCGGATGGCTCTGGCAACAGTTCAGGCATTACGCTTTCGTCAACGAACACTGCTTCGGGTGCAAAAACCATCGAGTTTATCAACGATGCGCAGTACAATGTGTTGCGATATTGCAATGTGTTCGGTTCGGGGAAATCCAGCACTTCGGGAACTATTGTGATAGGTACAACTACAGGCACATCGAGTCGTGGGGGTAGTTTGGGCTCGTTTACAGGCTCCGGAAATTTATATAACACAATTGAATATTGTAGTATTACAAGTGGTACTTCTGGTTTACCATACAATGCCATTTACCTGAAAGGAACGCCTACTTACACCAACGAGGGAACGGTGATTTCGAACAATGCTATCTCAAACTTTTTTACAACTGCAACCGATGTAAAAAGTTGCGGTGTGTTAAACGATTTGGATAGTCATACCACTCAAATTTCCGGAAATAGCTTTTATCAATCCGAAACAAGAACTTCTACCGGAGGCGGACTGATTTATCCGATTTATATTAACTCTGCTGGTGCAATTTCATCAATTACGAATAATACAATTGGCGGTACCAATAATTCGGGAAGCGGCACAACAATCATTCAAAGCTCGGGAACTACCCGATTTGCAGGTATTTATATCAATGCACTCAAAGGCGGTACAACCATAGCTATGAGTGGAAACAAAATTTCGGGAATTGATCTAACTTCTTATTCGGCCGGTAACGGAACCGATGGCGTGTTAGCCGGAATTGTTGTTAAAGGTGGAAACCTGAGTGCTTCCGTAGCAACAAATCCGACTGAAATTTCGCAACTTACCTTGCGCTACGGAGTTTCAATAGCAGCTTCGAACGGACTTTGCGGATTATCCTATAACAATGGTGGTGGATCATCTTCGCCCGGTTATTTGAAAATCAACAACCTCAATGCAATACCTGTAGGTACAAATGCAAACAGCATTTCAGGAAAAGTTATCGGACTTTTTTCCCTGATGTCGTATGGTGGAAGCTGCACGGCGGTAGAAGTACACGATTTGAGTTGCGGTAGCGAAACAAGTTCGGCAGCACACCAATTGTATGGCATACAACATTACACCGGAAGCAACCAAAAAAATACCGTAGAACGCAATTTGGTTTATAACCTGAATGCCATTTCGAGTGGGGCAAGCACTGTCTTTGGCATTGCTGCCGGTGCGGGTACAAACACACTTACGCTGAAAAACAATATTATTTGTTTGGGAAATAATATGGCCTCAGGTGGTTCAATAACAGGTATTTACAAAAATACAACTGGCGCAGATGTCATTATCCACAATTCGGTTTATATTGGTGGAGCTGTTTCGGGAACTACACAAAATACTTTTGCTTTTGCACGCGATGTAGCTACCGACAATTCGGTTACAGGCAATGTGGTAAGCAATAACATATTGGTAAACAAACGCAGTGGTGGAACCAGCGGAAAACATTATGTATTATCAACCAAATTGGCGTCAGATTATGCGCAGAGTTATCCAATAATTTGCAACTATAACTGTTATGATAAAGGCAATGGCACAAACAATGTTTTCGGACTTGCAGCCGCTGCCGATTACGACTTTGCAACATGGAAAACCACCACAAAATACGATGCAAACAGTATCTCGGCCGACCCTGTTTTTGCAGATGCTACAAACGTAGCTACACCCGATTTATCGATTAAACGAAATGCGACCATAGTAGATGCCAAAGGAAATGCCACTTACACTGCCACCGACGATTATTTCGGGTCTATCCGTTCCGGACTAACACCTTGCGATATGGGAGCATTTGCCTATATTTACGACCCAAAAGCTGCAATTAATGAAATCAGAGATAATCAACTTCAACTGGGAATCTCCAATTCATCTATTGTGATTCGTGGCTTTGCAACTAAAACTGTACATATTTTCTTGGTTGATGGTAAATTGGTGAAATCTGCTCATTTACAGTCTGATAATGAGAAAATAAGTCTGACTAAAGGCTGTTATATTGTACGAATTGAAAACCGTGTGGCAAAAGCAATTATAAATTAATCGTTTATCATTCAAAAAAAAATACAGAAAAAATGAATTCTAAAAAAAACTTCATCGCATTTATCTTTATCTTCGCAGTGTATTTTAGTGCCAATGCCCAAACCCAGATCAACGGTGGCGCTACCTATCTGATGAACATGGCCAAAGACATGAGCACCGATTTCAACGATTTTACCAACCTGTTTTTCTTTGCCGATAAAGTGGCGTCGTTCGACCCGCAAACGGGAATCGGAACCATCGAGTGGAAACGAAAATCGCTTTACACCCGTCAGGCTTTCAACACCAACACCATTTTGGCACAGGATTTAAAAATGCTCGATTTCCCTGAAACAGAATACGATGCCAATCCGAAACTGAAATTCAGCATCGACTTTGTGTCTTCATCCACCGTTCGGGTGCGGATGCTTACCTCTCCGGTAGAGTTGAAGCAGGCCGAATCGTTGATGTTAGTAAAAGATCCTACTAATGTCACTTCGTGGAAATACACCCGTGTTAAAAATGCCCATCGCTACGAAGGAGCAAATGGTGTTTTGCTGATTGAAGAATATCCTTTCCGTATTTTGTTGCAGGATAAAATGGGCAAAGTGCTGACCTGCACCCGCCGCCAAATTGACAACGATACCACGCAGGTAAAAATTCTGCCGTTCAATTTTATCAAACGTGGAACAGACAATTCGCGCAGTATCAACCCTGTCTTCCTGCTTTCGCCCAACGAAAAAATTATGGGTTGTGGTGAGTCATTTACGGGTTTAAACAAAGTTGGTCAGAAACTAAATCTGTTCGTTACCGACCCGCAAGGACCTGAAACCGACCAACAATACAAACCCGTGCCTTTTTACATGAGTAGTCGCGGTTACGGCGTGTTTATGCACACGTCGGCACCTGTAACCTGCGATTTTGGAGCTACCTACGTAGGTGCTACCAAACTTTTTATGGCCGACGAAACGCTGGATATGTTCCTGTTTTTTGGCACGCCTAAAAATATCCTGAACGAATACACCGAGCTTACAGGCAAATCACCCATGCCGCCACTTTGGTCGTTTGGTACGTGGATGAGCCGTATCACTTATTTTTCCGAAAAAGAGGGTTATGATGTGGCAGCTAAATTGCGCGAAAATAAAATCCCATCGGATGTAATTCACTTCGACACTGGCTGGTTCGAAACCGACTGGCAATGCGACTATAAATTTGCTCCAAGCCGCTTCGATAATCCGCAAAAAATGATTGACGACCTGAAAAAGAACGGTTTCCATATTTCGTTGTGGCAGCTCACTTATTTTACGCCTAAAAATAAGTATTTCAAGGAAATAATTGAAAAAGGATTGCATGTAAAAAATGCCAATGGTGGTTTGCCGTACGAAGATGCCGTGCTCGATTTCTCGAACCCTGAAACTGTAAAATGGTATCAGGATAAATTAGCCGGCTTGCTCAAAATGGGCGTTGGTGCTATCAAAGTGGACTTTGGCGAAGCTGCTCCGCTCAACGGTTTTTATGCTTCGGGCAAAGGTGGTTTGTACGAACACAACCTTTACCCGCTTCGCTACAACAAAACAGTGGCAGAAGTTACCAAACAAACAAATAATGAAAACATAATCTGGGCTCGCAGCGCGTGGGCTGGCTCACAACGCTATCCGCTGCATTGGGGTGGCGATGCAGCCAATACCGACAACGGCATGGCAAGCACCTTGCGGGGCGGTTTGTCGTTCGGCCTTAGCGGATTCTCGTTCTGGAGTCACGATATTGGCGGATTTGTGCAAAGTGCTCCCGAAGAATTGTACCGCCGCTGGTTGCCTTTCGGCTTCCTGACTTCGCACTCCAGAGCACACGGCGCACCGCCCAAAGAACCTTGGTTGTACAACCCATCGTTTGTAAAAGCCTTCCGCCAAAGTGCCGAAATGAAATACAAACTTATGCCTTATGTGTATGCGCAAGCAAAAAAATGCACCGAATCCGGTCTGCCCATGGTTCGTGCCCTTTGCATCGAATATCCCGACGATGCCGGAGCATGGCTCATTGACGACGAATACCTCTTCGGGCAGGACATACTTGTTGCGCCACTATTCGAAAAAGGCACTTCTCGCAATGTGTATTTGCCCGGCAAGGGTAAATGGATTGATTATCAAAGTGGTAAAACCTACAATGCCGGTTGGAACGTAATAGAAGCAGGTCAAATTCCTGCAATCATTTTAGTACGCGATGGAGCTGTGATTCCTCATATCGCTTTAGCTCAATCCACCGACAAAATGGACTGGTCGAAAATGGAGTTGAAGGTTTATTCTTCAGTCAATGTCGCTGCCGGATGGGTTAGTTTACCAACTGAGAATGTTAGCAAACTAATTCTTGTAACCAAAACCGGAGGAAAATTTGTGCTGAAAAACAATCCGTTAGAGGGGAAAGTTGGGTTTGTGGTGAAGTGAAAAATAATTATGTTTTGTAGTTTAAAGCAATAAATTCTAAAAAAGGGGTAGAGCATTCTACCCTTTTTTCAATTTGCGATAGGCTGCCGGCGACATTCCCATTGTTTTTGTAAAAATACGGCTGAAATACAGGGCGTCGTTGTAACCTGTTTTTGCGCTTATCTGATTGATTTTCATGGTTGTAAAATCGAGATAATGACAGGCTTCCTGAATTTTAAGATGTGAAAAATAGGCTATTGGCGAAAATCCGGTTTTAGCCTGAAATATTGCCGAGAAGTGAGATGCTGATAAACCAACATATTTTGCGATGGAATTAACAGTCAGTTTTTTATGCAGATTTTCGCGCATAAAGTGAATAGCGCCTTCCACCACTTCTTTGTCGATAGTTGTAACCATCGACACCGTAGCCGACCGATATGAGCTTACAAATTTTAGAGAACCTAAAAAATAAATCAGAGCAGTAGAGCAAAATTCAAGATTTTGTTTGCTAAAGCCATTTTTAAGAGTCTGAAATATTTCTTCGAAAAGCTTCAATCGGTCGTTGATGCGCGAAGCGGCTCCAGGCTCAATAGGCACAGGCTTCTCGAACCCATTGGCAAAAAATGCCGCAAGCTGACCATCGAAATGTATCCAATAAATTGTCCATGTTTTATTTGCGCTGCAACCATAGCTGTGTGCTTTGTTTTTTTGTAAAATAAATAGCTGATTAGCAGTTACTTTTGTTTTTGCACCCTGAAGCTCGAACCAACCATCCCCTTCGGTGCAATACAGAAGAATATATTGCTGAGCTTCAACTTCGCTTCGGCGGCGAAAATGATTATTTGCGTATGGATAATAGCCAATGTCAGTGATATACAACTGATAACAAAAGTCGTCAGTGCTGATTCCGTCAATTATTGCCTTTGGAAGTATAACAGCGCGTTCGCCGGAAAAACCACTTTTAATTTTTACCATAAGAATGAATATTTATTTTTTTCAAAAGTAAAATAATTTATTTGATATACAAGTATAAATCGTAGAAAAGTCCATGTTTTTCGTTCCAATGTCTATATCATATCATCAGGATTTGCTGTTTCTTTGCAACCGGTATCTCAATTTTGAAAGTCAACTTAATTTCAACTAATATTATGTATAAAAATTTCAACCAAATGTATATTCTATCCATCTCTATAGTTTCGGCTATGGGAGGTTTGCTTTTCGGTTACGACTGGGTGGTAATAGGTGGTGCAAAACCTTTTTACGAACGTTTTTTTGATATTGCAAACTTGCCCGACATGCAGGCATGGGCAATGAGTTCTGCACTAATTGGCTGTATAATTGGAGCAGTAGCTTCAGGTTATATAAGTGATAAATTCGGACGGAAATGGCCATTACTTATTTCGGCATTTTTGTTTACGTTGGCGTCGTTGGGTACTGGACTTGCCAACAACTTCGATGTTTTTGTTTGGTTTCGTATTGTAGGTGGTGTAGGTATTGGTTTAGCTTCGGCACTTTCACCTATGTATATAGCCGAAGTTGCTCCTTCGCATGTTCGGGGCAAATTCGTTTCGCTCAATCAATTTACAATAGTTATAGGCATTTTAGGTGCTCAACTTATTAATCTGCTGATAGCCGAAGCGGTGCCCGAAGGTTCCACCGACGAATTTATTCGTGCTTCGTGGAATGGACAAACAGGCTGGCGCTGGATGTTTTATGCCTGTGGCGTACCAGCAGCAGCATTTTTTGTACTTACACTTTTACTGCCTGAAAGTCCACGCTGGTTAATTAAAGCCGGAAAAGCTGACAAAGCCCTGCCTACGCTCCGAAAAATCGGAGGCGAAGAGTACGCTCAAACCGAAATGGCTGCTATTAAAGCCACCTTGAATGATGAGTCGGAAAAAGTTGACTTTAAAGAATTATTTAAACCAAAATTCAGAACCGTATTAATTATTGGCATTGTGCTGGCTGTTTTTCAACAGTGGTGTGGAATAAATACGGTATTTAATTATGCCGAAGAAATATTTACGGCAGCAGGATATGGCGTAAGCGACACCTTGTTTAATATAGTAATAACAGGTAGTGTGAACCTGATTTTTACCTTAGTAGCCATGTTTACAGTGGATAAATGGGGACGTAAAAAATTAATGGTTCTGGGTTCCATTGGGCTAGCGTTAACCTACGTATTGTTAGGTAGTGCTTTTTATTTTGAGCTGAAAGGTATAGCTGTATTAAGTTTGGTGATTGTTGCCATTGCTATCTATGCTATGTCGTTAGCTCCCATTGTTTGGGTTATACTTTCCGAGATATTTCCAAATCACATACGCGGAGCTGCAATGGCTTTGGCCACATTCGCGTTATGGATTGCTTGTTTTGTGCTTACCTATACATTCCCTTTGCTTAATGCATCATTAGGCGCCGCAGGCACATTCTGGGTGTATGCAGCCTTATGTTTGAGTGGGTTTGTATTTATAGCCCTGAAACTTCCTGAAACAAAAGGAAAATCGTTGGAAGAAATTGAAAAAGAATTAGTGTCATAACCTGCCCCAAGCCCCTAAAGGGGATGTGAATTGGTACCGAATGGTCTTTTCTTTAAGCCCCTTTAGGGGTTTGGGGCTTACCTGACGGCAGGCAGGTATAAAAACGGATTTTATCACCGATAAATCGGGGAAGATTTAAAGAATGGAGTCTTTATCATTTCGACTTGTCGAAATTTAAATCCGTTTTATAATCCGCTTAATCAGCGTGAATCTGCGTTCTATTATCTTCATATTATTCTAACTTACATAAACTCTAATAATATAGTATAAAAAAGATAGTTGTTTTCAATGTATTAAATAATGGAAAAAATTACAGCGTATTTAGTAAAGAGCACTGTTGAAAAAAGTGAAGTGCGTGCCTGGAGAGAGAGTGTCACCATCCCAACTTACGGCATTGGTAACCCCGAAAAAAATCCTATCTTTTTGGAAAAACGGGTTTATCAGGGAAGTAGTGGTGTGGTGTATCCATATCCGGTGATCGAAAAAATTGCAGATGAAAAACAAGATAAAATTTATAATGCTGTATTTTTAGAAAATGAATACCTGAAAATAATGATTTTACCAGAATTGGGTGGACGTGTGCAAATGGCTTACGACAAAATCAAACAACGCCATTTTATTTATTACAATCAGGTAATAAAACCGGCATTGGTAGGTCTGACTGGCCCGTGGATATCAGGTGGCATTGAATTTAACTGGCCACAACACCATCGTCCAAGCACTTTTCTGCCTGTTGATCATACCATCGAAAACAATGCCGATGGCAGTGTAACGGTTTGGGTAAACGAAAACGAGAAAATGTTCCACCAAAAAGGGATGGCTGGTTTTACCTTGCATCCCGGAAAGGCTTATTTGGAGATTAAAGGTAAATTGTATAATCCAACTTCTGTACCACAAACATTTTTGTGGTGGGCAAATCCGGCTGTGGCTGTAAACGATTTTTATCAGTCGGTTTTTCCACCCGATGTACATGCAGTTTTCGACCACGGCAAGCGTGATGTTTCTACTTTTCCAATAGCAACAGGCACGTATTACAAAATTGATTACTCGGCAGGAGTTGATATTTCGAACTATAAAAATATTCCGGTTCCAACTTCGTATATGGCTATCAATTCGGAGTTTAATTTTGTAGGTGGATACGAAAACGATACGCAGGCAGGTGTACTTCATGTGGCTAATCATCATGTTTCGCCCGGAAAAAAACAGTGGACATGGGGTAATGGCGATTTTGGAAAAGCCTGGGATAGAAACCTCACTGATGAAGATGGTCCATATATCGAATTGATGGCGGGTGTGTTTACCGACAATCAACCTGATTTCACCTGGTTAAATCCTTATGAAGAAAAAACATTTACGCAATATTTTTTACCTTACCGCGAACTGGGTGTGGTGAAAAATGCCTCTAAAGATATTCTGTTGAATATGGATAAAGTGGGCGATAAAGTGGTGGTTAAAGTATTTGTTACTTCCAAACAAATTGGTGCTAAAGTCGAATTAACGACCTCACCCCTAACCCCTCTCCTTAATGAGAGGGGAACTGAAAATGTACTTTTTTCTGAAATTATTGATTTAACTCCCGAGTCAGTTTATACAAAAGAACTTAATGTTGGCAATATCTCGATATCAGACTTATGTTTGGCTGTTTATGATGAAAATGGCACCGAATTGCTTGCTATTCGTACCGAAAAAGTTGATCGTCCACAGGCCGAACCGGCAAAAGCAGCCCTTTCGCCCGAAGAAACACCAACTTGCGAACAACTTTACCTCACTGGTTTGCATTTGGAGCAATACCGACATGCAACTTATAACGCTACCGATTATTACCTCGAAGCTTTGCGTCGTGACCCAAGCGATGTACGCAACAACAACGCAATGGGACTTTGGTTACTCCGTCGTGGTAAATTTGCTGAAGCGGAGAAATATTTGAATACTGCCATCGAAACACAATTGCAACGCAACCCAAATCCGTATGATGGAGAACCACGTTACAATTTGGGATTAGCCCTTCAATATCAGGGAAAAAACAAGCAAGCTTATGACGCATTTTATAAAGCATGTTGGAACTCAGCCATGCAGGATGCCGGATTCTTTGGATGTGCTCAGATTTCTTGCGTTAACAATAAGTTGAACGATGCGCTTTTCGAAATTGAAAAATCCTTGCTTCGCAATTGGCATAACCACAAAGCACGTGTATTGAAAACTGCTATTTTGCGAAAACTCGGACGAAATACCGAAGCATTGAGTTGGATTGATGATTCATTAAAAATTGACCTGTTCAATTTTGGATGTCGTTTCGAAAAGTATTTGCTTACAGCTAACACAGCTGATTTAGCCGAAATGCACAAACACATGCGCGGCGAAATTCACAATTACGAAATTGTTGCTCTGGATTATATTGCCGCAGGCATGTATGCCGAAGCTGTTCAAATACTGGAAGAGGGAGTAAAAGTTTGCCATTCTCCCCTCTCCTTTGGGAGAGGGGTTGGGGGTGAGGTCTCTCCAATGACTTATTATTACATGGCTTGGGCGTTGGTACTGAACGGAAAAGATGCAAGCTTAGCGCTTGATAAGGCTGCAAATCATGCACCCGAATTCTGTTTCCCGAACCGATTAGAAGCGATTTTAGCTTTGGAATGCGCACAAAAAATGAACCCAACCGATGCCAAAGCTCCTTATTATCTGGGAAATTTGTGGTACGATAAACGTCAGTACCCCGAGGCCATTGCGTGTTGGGAAAAATCGGCTGAAATTGATGATACATTCCCAACTGTTTTACGCAATCTGTCGTTGGCCTATTTCAATAAACTAAATCAGGAAGAAAAAGCAGTTCAGTTTCTCGAAAAAGCATTCGCACTCGACACGACCGATGCGCGCATATTGATGGAACTTGACCAATTGTACAAGCGTATTTGTCGACCACACGCCGAGCGGCTGGCATTTTTGGAAAAGCATTTTGAACTGGTATTGCAGCGCGACGATGTGTATCTGGAATATGCCACACTTTGCAATCAGACGGGCAATTACGAAAAAGCGAAAGAACTGATTGACAACCGTAAATTTCATCCCTGGGAAGGTGGCGAAGGGAAAGTGCCTGCTCAATATCAACTATGCAGGGTTGAATTAGCCAAAAAACAGATTGCTGAAAAAGATTTTGCAAAGGCCATTGATTTGTTGAATGAATGTTTGTATTATCCACATAATTTAGGCGAAGGAAAACTACATGGCGCACAGGAGAATGATTTTTATTACTGGTTGGGTTGTGCATACAATAGTTTAGGAGGTGTTGAACAAGCCAAAACCTGTTGGGAATTAGCCAAAGATGGAAATACAGAATCGGCAGCTGCCATTTTTTATAACGACCAAAAACCCGATAAGATATTCTATCAGGGATTGGCATTGCTCAAACTTGGACGAATAGAAGAAGCCCACGATCGTTTTGATAAGTTGATTGCTTTTGGTGAAAAACACATCGATGAACAAATAAAACTCGATTATTTCGCCGTATCTTTGCCCGACCTGCTTATCTGGGATGATGATTTGACTTTCCGAAACAAAATTCATTGTCACTATATGCTTGGGTTGGGTTATCTGGGTTACGGCAATGTCGAAAAAGCAAACTTCCACCTGCAAAAAGCTGCCGAAATGGATGTAAATCATCAGGGGGTGCAGGTACATTTGAATTTTTAATAAACAAACACACTAAGTAATTGAATTTAAATAATGTCGTATTTCTAATTTAAGAAAACAAAGAAATGGAACGCGGATTTACGCTGATAAAGCGGATTGAAAACGGATATTAATTCCGACAAGTCGGAATGATTTTCAGAAACTTGCAATAAAATCCGCCCCGATTTATCGGGAAATAATCCTTTTCTTTTAATCTGCTCTTTTCCGCTAAATCTGCGAAAATCAGCGTTCCTATTAAATTTTTAAATGGTATATTAAATAGTTTCAATTACTTAATTCGTTCTATTTAACATGAATAAGCACAATCTAATACTAAAGAAATCGCTAATTTTAACGCTGTTAATCTCATTGGTATTCAGTGTTTTTGCCGAAAAAAACAGTCGGATTATTGATATAAGTGGTATATGGCAAATTGCCTTGGATAGTACTGATTCGGGTATCAACGAAAAATGGTATAATAATCATTTTGAACAAGTTATACAACTGCCCGGAACGACAGATATTGCAGGTCTTGGCAATCCAAACAAACTAAAGCCTGCGCTCGAAAAGCCTCAGGTTTTATTTCTTACCCGAAAGTACAGATACATTGGTGCTGCCTGGTACAACCGCGAAATTGAAATCCCAACATCGTGGAACAAAAAAACCGTACACATACTATTCGAACGGGTGTTGTGGAAATCGCGACTTTGGATAAATGGTGTAGAAGTTCCTGCAAAACAGGAAAGTCTTGTTACACCACATTATTTCGATATTTCAGACTTTGTGAAAGTCGGGAAAAATAAGATTTCGGTTCGCATTGATAATCGAAAAAAATACGAAATCAGCGTGCCCGGAGGCAACAGTCCGTTGGGATTGGCACATGCTTATACCGAAGATACGCAAACTATCTGGAATGGTATCATAGGCAAAATGACCTGCACTGCAACCGACCGTGTTTGTATATCCGATGTTCAGATTTATCCTGATGTGGATAAAAAAACGGTAAAAGTGGTTGTGAAGCTTGATAAAAAAGACTCAAAACCATTTAACGGAAAGATAAAGTTGCAGGTAAATGCGGTGGATGGAAGTACTAACTTACCATTATTTACACAAAAAATAAAATTCAACGAAAAACATAAAAACTTCGAAACTGTTTATGCTATGGGCGAAAATCCGAAGTTGTGGAGCGAGTTTCAGCCCTTTCTGTACTGTGCAGAAGTAAGTGTAGAAGGGCATAAAACAGTTGACAGCACCGCACGCAATTTTGGGTTGCGCAAGCTAACAAACCGAAATTCAGCTTTTCAGCTGAATGATGCTAATATTTTTCTGCGTGGTACGCTCGAATGTTGCATTTTCCCGCTTACAGGTCATCCGCCTATGCAGCGTGCAGAATGGACAAAAGTATTCGGCACTGCCCGCGAGTGGGGGTTGAATCATTTGCGGTTTCACTCGTGGTGTCCGCCACGTGCAGCATTCGAAGTGGCTGATAGCATGGGTTTTTACCTGCAGGTTGAATTGCCGTTATGGTCGCTCACTGTCAATAAAGATACCGCTACCAACCGTTTTCTGTACGATGAAGCCGACCGCATGATTCGCGAATACGGCAACCATCCATCGTTTTGTTTTTGGAGTATCGGAAATGAGTTGCAGCCCGATTTTAAATTCCTGAATGCTTTTGTTGACAGACTTAAAGCATTAGATCCAAGACATTTGTATACAAATACTTCTTACACTTTCGAAAATGGACATGGCGTATGGTCGGAGCCTAATGACCAATATTATATTTCGCAAATGACACGAAAAGGGTGGGTGCGTGGACAAGGAGTTTTTGGAAGCGAACCTCCCGCATTCAACAAAGACTATTCTGTAGCAACAGAGGGACTGACAGTTCCGTTGGTTACGCATGAAATTGGTCAGTATTCAGTATATCCGCAACTGAATGAAATTACAAAATACACCGGCGTGCTCGATCCTTTAAATTTTAAAGCTGTAAAAGCCGATTTGGAACACCTGAATTTGATTCTGAAAGCACCCGATTACACCTTAGCTTCCGGAAAATTAGCAGCCGTATTGTACAAAGAAGAAATTGAACGTGCGCTAAAAACGCAGCGAATCAGTGGTTTCCAATTGCTGGATTTGCACGACTTTCCTGGTCAGGGAACAGCATTGGTGGGCTTACTCGATGCATTCTGGGATAGTAAAGGCTTGATAACTGCCGAAAAATTCCGTGAGTTTTGCGCACCGGTTGTGCCTTTGGCGCGCTTCGCAAAAGCGGTTTTCAGAAACAACGAAACCTGTGAAGTTACAGCCGAAATTGCGAATTACTCGGATCATGCCCTGAAGTCAAAAATCCAATGGCAGTTGCTGACTAATAAAGGAGATGTATTGCAACAAGGCCAACTGGCCGAGGTGCAAATTGACAATGGTAAAAATACGGTTTTGGGTAATTTCAGTTTGACCTTTGCAACAATAACCGAAGCTACTCAACTCGAAATAAGGCTGTTGATTCCAGGGACAACATACAAAAACAGTTGGAAAATATGGGTTTATCCTGCCGAATTAAAAACCGAAGTCGGAAATGTATTGTACACACGCTCACTGCCGGAAGCGCAAAAAGCGTTAAAAGAAGGCCGAACTGTACTTTATAATCCTGATTGGCGCAAGTTGAAAGGCATTGAAGGAAAATTTCTGCCCGTATTCTGGAGTCCGGTGCATTTTCCCAAACAAGCCGCCACCATGGGTGTATTGTGCAATCCTGCCCATCCGGCATTAGCTCAATTTCCTACCGATATGCACTCCGACTGGCAATGGTGGGATTTGAATATCAATTCCAAAACCTTAGTGCTCGACAGCATGGCCCCCGTAACTCCCATTGTGGAAATGGTTGATAACTGGATGAATAATCGCCGACTGGCATTGGTTTTTGAAGCAAAATGCGGTAACGGAAAACTACTTTATTCCTCCATCGATTTACAAACCGACATTGAAAACCGTCCGCAGGCAAAACAGTTGCTGTATAGTTTACAGAAGTATATGAACGGAAATACATTTAATCCTGTGAAAGAGATTGAATTGACTGAATTACAGAAGTTTGAGTCTGAAATTAGCTCTGATAATAAGCAAAATGCATTAGATATATATTGAGATTTCAATTGTTTGATACAATAGCAAACGGAATTGGTATTATTATTAAAGTTGAGATAGCGCATTAGATTTACTTTTGTGCCGTATACTTTAAATATAAATCAAAAAAAATGCTATGTATGAAAACAAAGATTACACTATTAATTGTTTTTGGATTATTTTTCTACGATGCTATATTCGCACAAACAGTGCTTTACAATTTTGAAAGTGGTACTACTCAGGCGGGGACTGCGGATATGGCTTGGCCATGGGCAGCACCCAATGCTCCCTATTTGAGAGCTTATGGTGTTGTAGATAATCCCTCGATGGTATCTCCAAATTCAACTCTAAAAGCTTTTCATATTTTAGAAGAGGCAAGCCCAAATTACTGGGATAATTTGCTGCGATTTAATCTCAATTCTCCTATAACGATTACTTCAGCAAATAGATATCTCCATATACTACATCGTAGGCCACGTCTTGATGGTGGCGGATTTGTTGTTAATATTAATACAGATGATTTTAGATCTGATGCGGATAAAGGAAAAACGCGCTTTGATTTAAATTTAACAGAAATTAATACTTGGCAGGATATAGTTGTCGACTTAAATGATTTGATAACTAACTCGGTACAGTTGTCAAAATTTAACATAAACCCTGATGTAAATAATTATAGTCAATCGGGTTTACCTCTTGGTGATTATTATTTCGATGAAATTATACTTTCGAATAATCCACTACCACGACCATATTTAACCGGTAATAATCTATACGATTTCGAAACTGCTACATCCACTAATATTTCGGGCTCAATAGATAATGGAGCCGATGCTAACAACATTCTAACTTACCCTTTTACTAACCCAATGAATAACGCCCGTAATGCCTCTGCAAATGTTGGTAAACGTTATGCGAATTTAACTGATGCAAATTGGTGGGGTGGCTTCTTTTTTACATTTAGTAAACCCGTTCAAGTGGATGCAGCCCATAAATACCTTCATGTATTGGTTTCGGTTCCCTCAGCTGGTCAGGTAATTCTCGGCGAGGTAATGCAAGCTTCAACAAATGTTAACCCAGATATAATTAGAACAATTACTTATGCCAACACTTGGCAGGATGTGGTATATGATTTGTCTTCAATAGCCTATTTTACAGGGGTAAGAATAAATCTGGGATATTGGGGTGGCACTGCCGCAGGAAATTATTATTGTGATGATATTTATATCGATGACAATCCAAATCCACGAACAAATACGTTTAGTATTTCAGGCAGCAACACTTCATCGAGTTCGTTTGGAAACTGTACTGATTGTGATATTACAGTGTCGAACAATGTACAATTAACTATTGACCAAACACAAACAATAAAGTCAATAACTGTAGCTCCGGGTGCTAAACTCACGTTAAATACTGGAAATACGCTCACCGCCACAAACGGTATCACACTTCAAAGCGATGCCACAGGTACTGCTACTATATTAAATAGTGGTACTTACTCAGGTAATATTACCGCGCAACAATATCTAGGCTCAGCACGTAACTGGTATGTTTCGAGTCCGGTAACGAATGCAACGTCGCCTGCAAATAATATAACCCGTTATTACGAATATGTGGAGGCAGGAAATAATGCCGATTTATCTGTAACCGGTTCAACCGCCTATTGGAAAGGGCTTAGCACCGGAAATTCAATGGCAATAGGCAAAGGATACATTGCTCAGGCAAGTGCCGGTACAACTGTATCATTCTCAGGTACACCTAACAATGGCGATATTACCACTACTTTCGACCTAACCCGCGACGATGCAAAAGGGAAAGGATTTAACCTGGTAGGAAACCCTTATCCTTCGTTTATTGACTGGAGTTTGGTTGCAGCAGCTAATCCTAACCTGAGTAAAACATTTTATTTCCGCTCAAAAAACACGAACTTAACGAGCACTTATACTTTTGCTTCCTACAATGGTTTGTTGGATGAGGTAGTTTCGAGCAATGGAACTCCAAATACAACTATTACCCGTTTTATTCCACCCACACAAGCTTTTTGGGTGCGTGTAAATAGTGGTACAAGCGCAACCAAAATGTATTTCAATAACGATATGCGTGCTCATCGCGACGATAATGGCAACTTATTGAAAGTTCGAAAAGTTGATAATCGCACGCGTTTACGTTTGCAACTTATCAATGGTAGCGAAACTGACGAAACACTGATTTGTACTGACGACAATGCTACAAACAATTTTGATATTTACGATTCACCCAAAATGATGAACAACAGCTCCATTACGCCCGATTTATACACAAAATCAAATGATGAGCGATTAGTTATCAATGGATTAAATGCCATTTCAAATAATCTGGAATTGCCGTTGGGCTTTAGCCTGAATGCAGCCGCAACACTGAAACTGAAAGCAACCGAAATAAGCAATTTCCCGGTTGGTACTCGTATTTATTTGTTAGATAAAGAAGAGAATAGTCAAACAGAATTGATGCCCGAAACACAGTACACTTTCAGCACTACAGCTGCAACAACCAACAACGAAAGCCGTTTCAGTCTGCTATTCAGAGCTCCGGGTGTAACAACCGGAATTGAAAATTCAGACAAACTAAATGCGCATGTATTTGTAAATGCAGCCAATCAAATTACAATTATTGCTCCCGAAAATAGCAATTTTAGTATTTACAATGCAGTAGGACAATTAATTGAAAACGGAACTGTGAACAAGAAACATGAAACACGAAATACGAAACTTGAAACAGGTATTTTTGTGGTAAAAGTAAATAATCAATCAACAAGAGTAATTGTAAAATAGAAAAAAATACTGCCCCTAACCCCTAAAGGGGAACTGAATTAGTACCGAATGGTTTTAAAGCCCCTTTAGGGGTTTGGGGCAGGTATAAAAAAGTAAATATTATGGAAACAAAACAAACATACATAGCACCTCAAATCGAAATTATTACTCTCGACAACGAAATATCATTGGCACTTGAATCCACTCCGCCTGCTGGTCCGGGCGAGATTGGCAATAATTTTCCTTTGGAACATAACAATGCAAATCCGTATTTTATGGCTTAAAATCAAAATAACATTATCTAACTAATTATCAACTTCAATAAAATTTAATCATTATGAAAAAAAGAATTACCTTTTCAGTATTAGCTGCATTCGTTTGTATTGTAGCAACCTTATCAGCACAAACAGTGCTTTACAATTTCGAAGATGGAACTACTCAGGCTGGTACTTATGCCATGAACTGGGGTGGAGCGCCTTATTTAAAGGCATTTGATGTAATAGCTAACCCGGCAACATCAAGTATAAACACAACTGCTAATACATTACGGATTCAGGAAGAAAGTAATCCAAATTGGTGGGATAACATGGTTACGTTTACTTTTACCACACCTGTAACAATCACTTCGGCAAACCGTTATTTGCATATTATGCATCGCCGTCCTCGCCTGGATGGTGGCGGATTTGTAGTTAATATAAATGCCAACAGTATGCTCGGCGATCCTGATAAAGGAAAAACCCGATTCGATGCCAATTTGTCGGCGATAAATACATGGCAAGATGTTGTAATTGATTTAAATGATTTGATAACCAATACAGTGCAGTTGTCAAGATTCTGTATCAATCCCGACTTAAATAATTGGGGAAATAGAGGATTACCTCTTGGCGACTATTATTTTGATGAAATTATTCTCAGCAACAGCCCACTGCCACGCGGTACTACATTTTTAACAGGTAACAATTTATATGATTTTGAAGCGGGAACAGCTTCTAATATTTCGGGTGTGAATACGTCTTCAAACAGCGACAACCCCGTAACTTATCCTGTAGCAAACCCAATGGTAAATGCAAAAAACGCAACAGCAAATGTAGGAAAACGTTCACTAATTGCCAATGCACAATGGTGGACAGGTTTTTCGTTCAATTTTGCAAATCCCGTTCAGGTAGACGCTACACACAAATACCTGCATATTTTGGTATCAGTTCCTGTTGATGGTCAGAAAATTGCATTGGATGTAAAACAAGGTGCTACAAACATTATTTCGGATGGCGTAAAAACAATAACAACTGCCAATATGTGGCAAGATGTGGTATATGATGTATCTTCAATGGCTTACATTTCAGGTCTTTCTTTAAAAATGGGACATTGGGATGGATCTGCAGTAGGCGATTATTATTTTGACGAAATTTATATCAGTGATAGCGCTACGCCACGTACTGATATTGGTACAGGAATTATTGAAAAATCAAATTCAGCAAACGTTGTTGTAATAGGAAGAACAGTACGCATTTCGAATATCGGACACAAAGCCAATGTGACAATTTTCAACGCTAACGGTCAGGTTGTTGCTTCAAAAAATGCGGTTGATTCTGAACAGTTTGAAATGAAAAATGCCGGATTATATATTGTAAAATCGGGTCTGGATATTGTAAAAGTAATGGTTAGGTAGGTGTAAAAAAGAAAAGCTGTCTGAAATAGATTGTCAAAAAAATAATTTGACATACGCTATTTTCAGACAGCTTATGTGTTCTTTTTTACTAACTTTGATGCCGAAAAAAAACTGATTTACGTTCTTTAAAATCTATTATGCGAAAATTACTTATTTCAATACTTCTTTTAAATTCATATATTGTTTTGATGGCAGCCGAAACCATGTTGCTGAATTTTGAAACAAGCTCTGTTCCAACAACAGTGAGCTCGTGGCTAAACTACACAGCAGCAGGGAATCAGGCCTCAACCTGGGGCGCGCCAAATCCCAAATCGGATGCATTAAACGCAACTGCCGGCTGTTACAAAGTTGTGAAATCGGCTAACGACCCTTATTGGTCGGGGCTCGAAGTTACATTTACAAGTCCAATAACAATTACTACCGCAAATCAGTATTTGCATGTATTTGTTTATAAATCAACCGCTTCGCGCATAGCGTTGACCTATACTCCAACCACAGGCTCGCAAAGCAGCGATGCCTGGCAAAGTTACGCTAACACGGGCGCATGGATCGATTATGTATTAACCATTCCTGTTGGAACAGTATTAAATCGCATTGCCATAAAAATTGCCGACGATGCCGGTACGTATTATTTCGATCAAATAAAACTTTCGGATGTTGGCACCTCGGCAACATATTCCAATATAGCGATTTATCCCACTCAGAAAAATCAGGTTCTCGAAGGCTGGGGCGGCTCACTTTGCTGGTGGGCAAATATTATGGGCGGCTATTCCGACTCCAAAGTAAAATCAATATGCGATTGGATTACCGACCCTGTTAACGGGTTGAACATGAATATTTTTCGCTTTAATATTGGTGGAGGCGACGACCCTGCACACAATCACATGCGTACCGATGGCGGCAATATGCCCGGCTACAAAGCATCGGCTACTGCGGCTTACGATTGGACACAAGATGCCAATCAACGCAAAATACTGCAGCAGTTAATAGCTTCCCGAATAGCAAAAGCTGGTGTAAATGATATAAAGCTGGTTGCATTTTCCAATTCACCTCCTTACTGGATGACCCGCAGCGGTTGTTCGGCCGGAAGCACCGAGGGAAATGTTACCAATCTGAAATCGGATATGTTCGACGACTTTGCCGATTATCTGACCGAGGTTACTAAGTATTATCACGACCAACTGGGTATTACATTCGATTATATTGAACCGTTTAACGAGCCCGATGGTGGATGGTGGAAAGCTTTGGGAGGACAGGAGGGATGCTATTTCTCTACGAATGACCAAATGGTAATGATAAGAGAACTGCATGCCAAATTATCCGCCAAAAACATGCTGTCGTATTGTAAAATTACAGCCAACGATGCGAATAATATGGACAATGGACTGAGCGCGTTGAACAGCTATAAAAATGCAGGCGATATTTTGCCGAAAATTGCCCTTGCTTCGGTGCATAGTTATGGCGGAAACAACAGAGCTGGTTTAAATGCCTGGTCAAAATCGAATAACATTCCTGTTTGGCAATCGGAATCGGGTCCAATGGGCATGACAGGTAGTGATGAGAGTGTTTTGCTCCAAATGTGCGAACGGATAACCGCCGATGTTAATGCTATGAAATGTACTGCCTGGGTCGACTGGCAATTGGCAGGTGATGGTAGCGTACTTTGGGGTTTGATACTTGGAACATACAGCGATCAGTTTAATCCGGTTACTCGTGCTATTTCGTATTATTTAAGGGCGCAATATAGTCGTTATTTGAAACCCGGCTATACAATTATCAGCAATAATTCGGCCTCAAACGTTATTACAGCCATTAGTCCTGACGAAAAGCAATTGGTAATTGTATTGAATAACAAAGAAGCATTTACACAAAATTATACTTTCGATTTGTCGGCTTTTAGCAATTTTGGCAGAGTGCAGCAAATACGTACCAGAGCTTTGGAATCATTGTCCGTAAAAAATTCACTGACTTTGTTTAGTATTACAGGAAGTTCATTCAATTTCAGCGCCTTATCCGAATCGGTAACCACATTTGTGATTCCTATAAACCAATCGCCGGCAGCAATCGGTGAAACCGATGTTGATGAAAATGAAATAACTGTATCAGGAAGTAGTATAAAAACGAATTTTAAAAATGCAGGAAAGGTTACGCTTAATATTTACAACTCAATAGGGCAAACTGTAAAAGTGTTGAGAAATATAGATGCAAATACAACGGTTGATACACATTTAAATACAGGAATATACATTGTGAAAGCATTTTCGAACGGTAAACCTCTTACAAAAAAAATAAAAATTAATTGATACAATAAAAAAAACAATTGATACAATACATAAAAATGAAGATGCAAACGCAGGCTAATTTTGCATTGAAAATTTTTCAAAAAAACAATTACTAATTTAATACCAAATTTAAAATGAAAAAAATTACTTTATTCGCGTTGGCACTAAGTTGCTACTTTGCGTCCACCAACGCAGCCGAAACAAAACTATTTACAGGAGATGTTGCTACGAGTTTATTCTCACGCATGGACATGGTGGGCTGGGCTATGGGCGAAATTAAAGCGGATGCCCGATACGCCAACTTTGGAACTGATGCCGAACCTGCGTTTACACGCGTTACCGACAATCCTGCAAAAACAGGTTTAAACGCTTCTGAAAAAGCACTTCAATTATCGTCGCTTAAAGGAAAAAGCTGGTGGCCCGATTTTTTGAATCTTGATTTAACAACTCCAATCACAATAACCGATGCAAATCGTTATTTGCATATTATGCATTATCGCGAAAACCTGAATAAAGGATTTAGCATTACGATAAATAACGAAACTCCGCTTAACGACCCCGATAAAGGAACCAAACGTTTCGATTTGAATTTGTCGAAAGCAGGTCAGTGGGAAGACGTAGTGGTGGATTTGAAATGGTTTATTGACAACAGTGTACCATTATCCAGAATTTGTGTACTTATGGATATGAACTGGGGTGGCGAAGCTGAACCTCCTACCAACTACTATTTCGACGAAATTTCGTTGTCGGACAATAAGTTGCCACGTGGTATAAACATTCTTACTGATACCGAAATGTCGTTGTTTTTTGGCAACACAACTTCGTACAACAAATGGGTTTCGAAACTCGATATGCAAAATTCCGAAAACAGTTCGGAGATTGTGGCCAATCCATTTACAACCGAAACTGCTGTATTGAATTCTACAAGTATCTTTAAATTCAACAAGAGTGCCAACGCTTCGTGGTGGCAGGGACCAAGAGTTGTACTTCCGGGTATTCTGGAAGTTGGAAAAGCCGGTGCAAGTTCGTATTTACACGTAATGGTGAACATTCCGACCATAGAAACTGGTAAAGATTTTTACACAGTACAGCTAAATGCAAAAGATTTTTCGGGCAAACAATTGGATAGTGGTGATGCGCTTAAATATTGGGCTGACGACAAAGGTAAATGGGTGGATATGGTGTTGGACGTAACAACGCTGGGCTATGTTCAGGAATTTACAGTTCGTTTCGATGTTCGTCGTGATGCCGCAGATGCGTTGATAAATTCTCCTGCCGGTATTTTCTATATGGATGCAGCTGCTATAAACACAAGCGAAGCACAACGTACAGCCGTTTTGGCTCCAACTTCGGTTAAATCAGTTGCCGATAATGGTGTAAATGTATTTGTACAAAAAAATGTGATAAATATTAGCGGCAATGCTTCTGAAGTATCTATTTTTTCTATTGATGGTAAGCAGCTTAAACGTATTGCTGAACTCAAAAGCAATCATACTATTCCAATGACAACTGCCGGAATTTATATGGTTAAAACAATCAACGCACAAGGCAAGGCTGCAACAACGAAAGTTGTGGTTTATTAGCCTCTTTATTAGAACGCAAATTACGCAAATGTACGCAAATTTTGAAATAGAAACAGTGTAAAAATTTGCGTATTTTGCGTTCTAATCTAATTTTTGAGAACTCTTCCTACAACATTAGGAGAACAAGTTCATAGTTGAACGAATCTATTTACTATTTTAAAAAGTTATGAAAATCACCATATTAAGAAAAATTACCCGACTTTTTTTCTTCGCATTTTCTGCATTCATTTTTACAAATTGTCAATCCGATGAAGTTTCGGTAACGAACGATTTTATCGGAACCTGGTACCAAACAGCACGCACCATAAACGATAATGCCACTACGAAAGACAGCACCCGACTGTTGATGCAGGTAAACGAAAATTTTATCTGTATTCTGTGTGATTCATCGGCTGTTGCTAAAAAAAATAATGCAATTGTAAAACGTTCCGGATGGAGTTTTAGTGACAATTATTTGAATTTGGCGATAGATTTACCAGCTTCGTGGAAAGTGACGGTGGCAGGTTCATCATTAACTATGGAAAAGGTCGATTTTTCAGGCTTTGGTACAATCCAAAAAACAACCCTTCAATTCACAAAATCAACTGCAATTACATTCTAACTAATTGAACATTACGTTAATGAAATCAATCAATAAACTTTTGTTATTGCTGATAGTTGTTCAGCTGTTTTTTTCGTGCGACGAAGTGAATTTTCCGGCATCGAAACTATCGGGTACCTGGAAACAGGTTGCAGTGCTCGAAGATGGTGTGGAAGATCCTGCACAGGCCAATAACTGTTTTTTGCTATTCGAACCCACCGGGATATGCCGGTTTTCGCACAATGCTTTTGCTCAGTATACAGGCAGTCCTGTATCGTTTTACGGCACCTGGAGCATTCTCGACGACACATGGCTGAACATTTCGACCGACAAGTGGCAATTGGTAGCTTCTGTAACTTCGGATAGCGCAAAAGTAAATTTGTCGTACAAAAAAAATGCGCTGAATCAGACTGTTATTGACACCACCACCAGTGTGCTGAAACAATGGTCGAAATACCATATTCAGTCGCGCTTTACAATACTAAAACTCTCGGATAATGAGCTGGAAATAAGGCTTAAAACTTTCGTGGGTGAGAAAAAATATGCGATGCTTTTTGCTCCTGCGCCTTCCGATTTTGTGGAATTAAAAGTGGATGCCGGAAAAATAAATTATAGCCCGAAGCTGATTACCGACGATAACTACTGGACAACCCAAAAAGAGTTTCGGACGCTAAAAACGTATATCTACCGATTTAGAAAAGAGAGCAATTGACTTTCAATTTATTCAGAAAAATTATGAAACGAACAATTATACTATTCATCAGTTTTGCATTGGTAGTTTTTTACGCGAATGCTCAGGTTGGTAAAAGTCTGAGAGGCAAAGTAGTAGATGCTAAAACTGGTGAGAGCCTCATAGGGGTTAACGTAACGATAAAGGGAACTGCGAAAGGTACAATCACTGATTTTGATGGCAATTTTATCATTGAAGTTGAGCAGGCACAAAATCCAACCTTAGTTTTCTCGTACATTGGTTACGAAAACACCGAAATTAAAGCCGATGGACGTGCTGTTATTAAAGTACAAATGTCCGAAAATAGCAAAGAACTTACCGAAGTGGTTGTGGTTGGTTATGGGGTTCAGAAAAAGGAATCGGTTATTGGTTCTATATCGTCGATTAACAACAAAACGCTGGTAGGCAGTCCGGTAACGAATATTTCGCAATCGCTGGCGGGAAAACTTTCGGGTGTGCAGGTGGTGCAAAGTTCGGGCGAAGTTGGTGGCGATGTGGCTGACGTGTTTGTGCGCGGTATTGCTACCTGGAACAATGCCACTCCGCTTTATATTGTTGACGGAATTGTGCGCGCTGAGTTTGCTAAGATAGACCCGAACGAAATTGAAAGTGTCAACATTTTGAAAGATGCTTCAGCCACTGCCGTTTTTGGTGTAAAAGGGGCAAACGGGGTAATCATTATTACCACCAAACGCGGCAAGGAAGGCAAGCCGCAGGTGTCGTTTACTGCACAAACAGCTCTTACACAGCCTGTTCGCATACCACAACCATTAGGTGCTTACGATGCAATAAGTTTGATGTATCTGCAGGATTGGGGACAATTTAAATCGCGTACACCGCAAAGCAAAGATGGTACAACGGCCTACGATTTGGCATTGTGGCGCACTGGTGCTTCGCCCTGGACACATCCCGATGTGGATTTGGTTGGTGAAGTTATGAAGGATTTTTCGACACAGCAGCAGTACAATCTGAATATCTCGGGTGGAACAAAAAATGTGCGTTACTTTGTTTCAGGTGGCGTAATTACGCAAAATGGTTTTTATAAAAACGATGATTTTACAAACTACAACCGTTTCAATTTCAGAACAAATTTAGATATTGATATTTCCAAAAATTTAACGGCTTCAGTAAATATCGGTGCACGTGTTGAGCGCTTAAATTCTCCTTCATCCACCGTTTGGAGTAGTTGGGAAATATATCGTGGTGCATTTTCGAACAGTGGCAGGCAATATCCGGTGTATAACCCCGATGGCTCGTATGCCGGAATCGGAAATAATATTGTAAAACGACTCAAAGAAGCTGCCATTTACAAAAGCAATACCAGCACTATCGAATCGAGCCTGAGTTTAAATTACAAGCTCGATGCCATTACCAAAGGCTTGTCAGTAAAAGTACAAAGTTCGTTCGACACACAAGGGCTGAATGGCCGGTCGTGGAACCGCTCAACGGCTGAATATGTTTACAATCAGGCAAATAATACTTATCAAATGTTTGGCGAAAACAGACCATTATCTTACGGAGGTGTAAACAAAAACAACAACTGGTATAAATTTTATGCCGAAGCAGGCATTAATTATGTGCGGAGTTTTGGCAACCACAATGTTACCGGACTTGTATTAGCAAACCGTAATCTGTTGGTTCGCGATGGCGAAATTCCTTATGCCGACCAGGGTTTGGTGGGTAGGTTTACATACGATTACAACCGAAAATACTTTGCTGAAGTAAGCGTTGGGTATAATGGTTCTGAAAATTTCCCCAAAGGCATGCAGTATGGATTTTTTCCGGCATTTTCGGCAGGTTGGTTGGTCAGCAACGAGGATTTTATTGCCAATTCATCAGTTTCGAAAGTCATTACTTTGTTGAAGCTCAGAGCGTCAACAGGTTGGGTGGGTAACGATAAAAGTAATTATCGTTTCCTTTTTCTCGACGAATACTCCAATGCCGGAGGATATACCTTTGGAGCAGGTGATAATTATTTTCAGGGAATTCAACAGGGAGCAATGCCAAATAAGGTGGTTACATGGGAAGTTGCAAACAAACAGAATATTGGTTTTGAGACCGAATTTTTCAAAGGTTTATTGGGATTGAATGTGGATTATTTTTACGAATACCGAAACAAAATTCTGACCAATATTGACAATGTAAAACCTGATTATGTGGGAGCTGCGTTTAAAGATGCCAATATTGGTGAAACTATCAATACGGGTTTTGAAGTGGAATTGAAGCATAATAAAAAAATCAACAAAAACTTTTCGTATTACCTAAAAGGAAATTTTACATACAATCGCAATAAAATCATTAAACGTGCTGATAAAGAAGGACTTTTGCCTTATCAAAAAGAAGAAGGATATCCTATTGGCACACAATTAATGTGGACAGATTTGGGCTATTTCAGTAGTTACGAAGAAATTCAAAGCAGTCCGAGTCAGCTTACTTACCACAATGGTATTCCGAGCAATGTCGAAATTATTCCCGGCGATTTAAAATTCCTCGATTTTAACAACGATGGCGTTATCAATCAGGCCGATGCATACCGTCAGGGTTATGGTTATGTTCCTGAGTTGCAATATGGTTTAACCATTGGCGGTAACTGGAAATCATTCGATTTTTCAGTGTTATTTCAAGGCTCATCACATTCGCAGTTTATGAAAAACTGGGAACTTATGTGGGCATTTTCGAACAACGACAATGTTTTTCAGAGACATAATTATTACTGGGCGCCCGAAATTGCCGATGCTGCTCAGTTTACACGCTTTTATGGCAAATCGTGGGTGAACAACGAACGCTATTATTCTACTTACGAGGCCGGTTCGGGCACCTATTTGCGATTAAAAAATATTGAACTTGGCTATACCATTCCGGCAAATGTGCTGAAAAGCCTCAAACTGTCAAGTGTCCGTGTGTATTTATCGTCGGTTAATACTTATATGTGGGCTGTCGAAAAATACATCGATCCGGATAACCGAAACAGTCGTGGCGGACAAATGCCGCCTACAAGAGCTTTTAATGCGGGTTTAAATGTTAACTTTTAGTAAATAACGAGCAATGAAGAATTATATATTTATAGTATTAGCATTGTTGGGTTTTAGTGCGTGCGATAATTTTCTGGATCGCACACCTACCTCGAACCTCGACGAAGAGAAGGTTTTCAGCGTGTTTTTAAATGCACAACGTTACCAGGCAGATATATACAGCGGGCTCACACAACGCTTTAATGCGGTTGGTAGTTTCAATCCGGTGCCATTATCATCGGCCAGCGACGAATCCGAATCAATTCCGGGCTATTCGGGTACCAAAGCATTTAACATGGGCAATTACAATGGCGTGGATGCCAATATCTACGGACTTTATGCCGCTATACGGAAGGCGAATACTTTTTTCAAAAATGCGTCAAAAATTCCATTCCCCGACAATGCAACGAAGGACAAAATGTTGGGTGAAGTGTACTTTCTGAGGGCATTTTACTACAACGAATTGTTGAAACGTTTTGGCGGAATGCCGATACTTACCGAGGCTGATTTGATGATGCCCGGTGATAATTTGATGCGACCACGAAACTCGTATCGCGAGTGCTTTGCATTTATAATGAGCGATATCGAAAATGCAATCAATATGCTGCCCGTAACTATTCCTGCCAACGAATATGGTCGTGCTACCAAAGGTGCTGCTATGGCGTTGAAAGCCCGCATGTTACTGTATGCTGCCAGTCCGCTTTACAGTCAGAAAACCGGGCTGCTTGGTGTTGGTGGTCAGGTGGACGATTGGATGGACAAAGACAATAAAAGTTGGTGGCTGAAAGCGGCCGAAGCTGCAAAAGCGGTGATTGACCTGAAGGATGCAGATGGCGCATTGGTTTACGAATTGTATAAAACTACTGCTGCCAATCGTGCCGACGATTACGAAAAGCTGTTTTTCAAACGCCGCGAACATGGTAATAAAGAGATTATTTTTTACAAACACGAAGCTCCGGTCGGAATTACAAATAGTCAAATTGCTGTTTGGATGCCTTCGGGAGACTTTGGAGGAGCCGGTGAAGTGCAACCAACTGCCAATTTTGTGAAATTGTTCGAAATGGCCGACGGTAAATATATCGATGAGCCGGGCACAACTTACGATGCTACAAAACCTTATCTAAACCGCGATCCGCGATTTTATAAAATCATTATTTATCACGGTAGCAGCTGGCAGGGAAAAACAGTCGATTTATCAACCACATCGGCGCAATTCCCTTCAGGGATTTTTCTGACGGGTTATTTTGTCAGGAAATATATTCCGGAGGAAGTAAAAAAAGAAACGTCAGTAACGGCTTATCACAACTGGATTTACTTCCGTTTGGCCGAAATGTATCTGAACTATGCCGAAGCCATGAACGAAGTGGAAGGCCCAACCCAGCGTGTACGCGATGCGGTGAATGCGGTGCGCAGCCGTTCGGGTGTAATTAACTTACCTGTAACATTAACATCGGATAAAAAAGCGATGCGTTTACGCTTGCAACGCGAAAGGGCTATCGAACTTTGTTTTGAGGAACAACGCTGGTGGGATGCCCGCAGATGGAGTACAGGCGAAGAAGGAGAATTAGCGCAAAAGTGGTTTGGTGGAGCTATGCTCAAAACAGTGGTAACCAAAAACGGAAGTGCTGTAAGTTATAGCGAAGAACCCTATTTTACGCGCATTTACCAACCTTACAACAATTATTATCAGATACCACTGGGCGAAATGGATAAGAATCCGCTTTTTGTTCAAAACCCCGGTTATTAATCTATTATTATCACTATCGAATAGTCTATTATTATGATTACTAAAAATAAAATAACTGCTGTTTTCTTTTTGATTTTGATACTGCTGAACCCTGGTGGGATGCAGGCACAAAATAGCAAACAAAAAACGAATAAAGAGCCTGAAAATAAAGTTGACAATGATTCCATTAGCAATAAATCCATTGCTGTGGCTTACGGAAAACGTACGAAATCGACGCTCGCTGCTTCGGTGTCGACCATTACCTACGATAAACTCAAAAAATCGCCAGTTTCTACCATCGGTAATGCCATTCAGGGTTTGGCTTCGGGACTTACCGTGCTGCGTACCGTTGGCGCTGAGCCGGGTTGGGACCAACCAAACATTTATATTCGTGGAATTCAGACTTTTGGCGGTGGAAATGCTCCTTTGGTAATGGTAGATAACGTGGAGCGGGATTTTACACAACTCGACCCGGAAGAAATTGAAACCATTAGCATTCTAAAAGATGCTGCAGCTGTGGCCATGTATGGCATGCGTGGTGCAAATGGTGTGATACAGGTTACTACCAAAAAAGGATTTGTTGGCAAGCCGGAAGTTACGCTTACCTTGCAATACGGAATGCAACAACCTACCCGTTTGCCTCAGTACGCATCTGCATCCGATTTTGTAAAATACCGGAATATGGGTCTTCGAAACGATTACAATAAATTGACCGACAGTGAGTTTAATTCATTGTTCTTAAGCAATCCACGTAATAATCCTGATAATTACAATGGTAGTAATCCGGCTTTGTATGCCAATACCGATTGGTACGACACGTTTTTGAGCAAACAGGCACCACAGCAAATGCACAAATTATCATTCAGAGGCGGTAGCGAAACAGCCCGCTATTATTTAATGATAGGTTTGGTCGATCAGCAGGGGTTATACAATTTTAGCAACGAATCGGCAGGATTTTCAACTCAGAATGTTTTTTCGCGCTATAATTTTCGTTCGGCGATTGACGTGGATCTGAGCTCCGATTTAACGGTGGGAGTGAATCTGGCAGGCCGTGTCGAAAACCGCCACACACCCAATACCTCGGCAGCGGGTATTATTTCGTCGCTTTCGAAACTGCCGCCTACCATGCCAGTTCGCAATGCCGATAATTCGTTGGCAGGCTCTTCCGATTATCGGAATAATACCTACGGGTTAATTGCCAAATCGGGCTTTGCCGACAGGTTTAGCAGAGTGCTTCAGGGTACATCCACTGCTGATTTAAAGTTGAATAAATTGTTACAAGGACTATCGGCCAATGCGTTGTTTGGATTTGACGCCACCAAAGATTATGGTCGTTCAAAAAGCCAGAGTTTTGCTGTTTTTCAACAAAATACAGATGGCACTTATACCAAATTTGGCGAAGATACGCCTACCGATATTTATTATTCGGGCTGGGGCTCTTCCTTTTCGCTTATGCTGAATTATCAGGCTGGTTTAGCCTACAGCAGAATATTGGGACTAAATGCAATTGATGCCGATGTAAAATACATGCAGTCGGCTTTATCAAACGATGGAAATAACCCGGAATATAAAAATCAGGGCGTTTTCGGACGAACAACTTACACTTTTGACAAACGATACACAGCAGAATTTGGATTTGCATACAACGGCTCCGAAAATTTCATCAAAGGCAGTCGCTTTGGCTTTTTTCCAACTATTTCGGGTGCATGGACTGCTTCGAATGAGGACTTTTTGAAAGAGAATAAAATCATTACTTTTATGAAATTGCGTGGTTCATATGGTAAAGTAGGCAACTCCAATATCGGCGTTGGTTACCGTTATCCTTACGAACAAAATTTTTATAGTGGTGGCGGTTATTATTTTGGAACTTCGGATACCGATGGTTCGTACGAAGGCAGAATACCAAATCCGTTAATTACATGGGAGGAATCACTCAATGCAAATATTGGTCTTGAAATGGATTTATTCCGGAAATTAAGCATCGAAGCTGACCTTTTCAGTAATAATCGCACACAAATTATTACCGGACGCTGGAATACGCTTCCTTCGTTTATCGGTCAGGATTTGCCCTACGAAAACAGTGGATCTGTACTGAGTCAGGGATTTGAAATCAGCATGAAATTCGCCGACAAACTAAATGCATTCGGCTATTTTGTACAGGGTAATTTTTCGTTTGTAAAAAATAAAATCACTTCGCAACAGGAAGTGCAGGGCATGAATGCCTGGGAATACCGCACCAACAGAGCTGTTATGCAGCAATGGGGACTCGAAGTTACTCCTGAAAAATTTTTCGGTACGCAGGTAGAAATTGATTCGTATGCAAAATCCACTTACGGAACGGTGCAACCCGGCGATGTGAAATATGTGGATCAGAACAACGATGGTGTTATTGATGGTCAGGATTATATACCCATGGGAAACCCATCAGTGCCCGAAGCGGTGTACGGTTTTAATCTCGGCTGCGATTACAAAGGGCTGGATTTTAATATCTTGCTGAGTGGTATGCTGAATCGTAGTTTGTTTATATCAAACAACGTATTGTGGGGATTGCAGGATAACAACAATATTACAGCTGAAGTGGCCGAAAACTCGTGGGGTGTTAGTCAAACACCTCAATATCCGCGACTTACAACACAAGCCAATCCGCACAACTATCAGGCTTCGTCGCTTTGGTTGCGCAATGTTGATTTTTTGCGTATACAAAATATGGAAATAGGATATTCACTTCCTTCAAAATGGCTGCGGAAAGTATCCATTAGTTCGTTGCGTTTTTTTGTAAATGGCTACAATCTGATTTCGTTTGATGGATTGAAAAAGTTGAATTTGAATGCTGAAGTACCCAATGCCGGTGTTACTCTGTATCCCGAAACACGCGTAATTAATATTGGAACAAGTTTGAAATTTTAAAGCCCGAATAATTTAGATATGAAACGATTAAATCAACTATATTTATTTTTTACAGTAGCACTTTTTGCGCTGATTACGGTGTCGTGTTCCGATTATTTGGATAAAGAAGTAAATGTGGACACCACGCTCGACTACAACGAAATCTTTTCGGACGTACACTATGCTCCGGGTTTTTTGAATAATATTTACAACGATATACCCGATGGCTATTCCCGATTTGGTGGTGCTATGCTTGCTGCTGCCTGCGATGAGGCTGTTTGCTCTAATCCTGCTGCCAATGTTCAGTTGTTTAATAAGGGAGCGATTAATGCCACCACCAATCCGGATGACGTGTGGGATGCTATGTACAGAGGCATTCGTAAGTGTAATATTTTTCTCAAAGAATTAAATCCCGATTCGGGAATTATTACCAAAACAAACAGTATTCCGGTGCTGAAAGAAGGTGTTAAACTGCGCGATTATTACAAAGGTCAGGCGTATTTTCTGCGTGGATTTTTCCATTTTGAATTGCTGAAAAGATATAACCGCATTTTTTGTGTAAATGAGGTGATTGACCCGTTCGATGAAAATCAGGTTTTTTCGGTTCCTCAGTCCGAGTTCGATCAGGCGGTGGAGTTTATTGTAAACGATCTGGATTCGGCGGCAAAATATCTGCCGGCCACTTATCCCGACGATAGTTATAAGGGTCGCCCGCTGACGCTTACGCCGCTGGCATTGAAATCCCGCTTGTTGCTCTACGCTGCCAGTCCGCTCAATAACCCGCTCAATGACCCGGCCAAATGGAAACGTGCTGCCGATGCTGCAAAAGTAATTGTTGACTCAAAAAAATACACGCTCACATCACTTCCGAAAGTTTTTACAGAGTTGTACAATTCGGAAATAATTTTCTCGGTACGCGCTCAAAACCGCAACGATATTGAGCGGTACAACTATCCGGTAAGCTATCAGGGAGCAGGTTATATGAATCCTACCGAGAGCCTTGTGGATGCTTATGGTATGACGGCATCGACTTATATTGCCCGTCGCGATGGTTTTATAGCTTCTGACCCTTACAGTATTACTGCTACCAAAAAGCGCGAAGAACGTTTGCGTTACACTGTTTATTTTAATGGTTCACGATTAAAAGACACTACCGTAATGACTTTTATCGGAGGAAAAGATGGTTTATTTTCTACACCAAGTGCTACAAAAACGGGTTATTATATGAGTAAATTTACCGATGCAACACTCGATTTATCCAAGGGGCAAACCAGCCTGCGTGGTTGGGTGTATATGCGTTATGCCGAAATTATACTGAATTATGCCGAAGCATTGAACGAATTCGATAATGTTGCTAATTTTGCAGCTATTACCAAGGAGTTGGATGTGTTGCGTAACAGAGCCACACTTCGTCCATTTTCAACTGCCGACAAAAACTTGTTGAAAGACAAAGCCGAAATGCGTAAATACATTAAGCAGGAGCGTCGGTTGGAGTTAGCGTTCGAGGAACACCGCTTCTGGGATTTGCGTCGTTGGAAAGATGCCGAAACTGTTCTGAATCAGCCGGTAAAAGGTATGCGAATCACCAAAAACGAAACAACGGGAACACTCACCTACGAAGTGTTCGATGCCGATACCCGTGTGTTCGACCCTAAAATGTACTGGTATCCGATTCCACGAAAGGAAATATTGAAATACCGCAATATGGGAAAAACAATTGTTCAGAATCCGGGTTGGGAGTAGTTGATAATTAATAATTTAAAATTAATAATTTAGTCAGAATAATGATGAGAAAATATATAAATATAGCTACAATTGTACTATTATTTGCAACAGCTTCGTGCGAATCGTCCGAAGATATCAGCATAGCCAAAGACCATCAGGTGCCTGAATGCAAATCGTTAACGCTCAAAGTTGGGACTCAGAGCACTACAATTGCCGACAATATAACCACACAATACCTGTGGGGAGTAGTGCCACAAACAAATCTGGAAACAATCGTTTTGCCAACGGCTACTGTTGCCCGCGGAACTACATTTAACCTGTCAGTGGTTTTGTCCGACAATACAAAACTGAAAAGTGCAGTGTTGGTTTATTCGCCGTGGCTGTATAGCAAATACATCAATTTCTCGAACCCAGATGGCGACATTCCGCTTAATCCCGCAACTTATACATTAAGTGCCGATATAGCAGTTCCTGCCGATGCTGTAGTTAGTCCGTGGCTCGAAAGCTATTATTTCAAAGATGGTTTTTCGATGAAAATTACGCAATCGTACCACAAAATGGAACTGACTGTCACAGACGTAAATATGAATAAACGCACGATTGCTGTTTATGTAAAAGTGATTTAATTTGAGATTGAATCAATCAATAAAGGGAGCTGTTTCTTTTGTAAGAAGTAGCTCCCATGTTTTTTGTTCGTAAAACCGACTAATCGTTATTTACTGTTTTTTGCATACTCCGATGGTGTCATTTTATACACTTCGGTGAAGCAGGTGGAGAAATAGGATGGCGAATTAAATCCTACATCGTAGCAAACTTCCGAGATGTTTCTGCCCGGCAAACGTAGTAGTTCCGCCGCTTTTTTCAAGCGGATGTTGCGGATAAATTCGCCCGTGCTTTGGCCTGTAAATGCTTTAATTTTTCGGTGTAACCCCATACGGCTGATATTCAGTTCGACTGCAAGTGCATCGCCATTGAAATCGGTATCCATCATTTTATTCAAAATAATCTGAATTGATTTTTGCAAAAATGCTTCGTCAGGCGAGTCGTTTTTGGTTACATTCTGTTGTATTTCGCCCAACGAAATTTTGCGACTATAGCGCTCTTTCATATTTTCCCTTAACTCAATAAGTTTACTAACCCTTACCATAAGATGCTGTGGGTGAAATGGTTTGGTTATGTACGAATCGGCTCCCACATTCAGCCCTTCGATGCGGTTGTCGATACCCGACTTGGCAGTAAGCAGAATAATGGGAATGTGGCTTGTTTCTACCGATTTTTTCAACTGTTTGCACATTTCAATGCCATCCATTTCGGGCATCATAATATCGCTGATAATTAAATCGTACTCGTGTATAGTAGCCATTTCCAGACCAATGCTGCCATTCTCAGCTTCCGATATTTCATATTCAGCCCCCAAAATACTTTTGATGTAAATACGTATATCGGCATTGTCCTCGACCAATAAAATTCGCTTATTTGATTTGTTTGCCTCCTTTTTTGAAAAATGAGCATCCAACTCATTTCCTTGTATTTCGTTTAAATTGTCTTGATGTGTTTCGGGAGGATTGTTTTCGGATACCAGCTCGTTAGGCAGATAAGCCGATTCTTCGTTTGGTAAAACTATTCTGAAACAAGTATTTACGTGCGGCGTGCTTTCTACATCGATGGTGCCGTGGTGAAGTTCAATAAGATTACGAACCAAATGCAGGCCTATGCCTGAACCTTGTTGAATCCCGCTTTTTTCTTCGCCCTGATAAAAACGTTCGAAAATGGAATGGATATCTTTTTGCTGAATTCCTTTGCCATTGTCGGTAACCATTATTACGGATTCGCTATGACCCAATGCATCGTTCTGTAAACTCAGCGAAATTGAGATTTTTCCACCATCGGGCGTAAATTTGAATGCGTTGGATAACAGGTTAGCAATTGATTTGTTGATAAATTCGCTATCAAACCACATCTTAAAGTCTTGGGTCGGACTTTGGATTTCGACTTCAATATTTTTCTGGCGACGCAATTCTTCAAACGACTGCACAATTTCGTACAACAAAGGCATGATGTCGGCGAATTGTACTTTGAGTTTCATTTGTCCACGTTCTGCTTTTCGGAAATCGAGCAACTGGTTTACCATATTTAGTAACCGTTTGGCATTGCGAAGCATAAGCGTTACGGAAAGATTTTTATCGGTGTCGGTTTCGCTTTCCTGCATTTTTTCAAGCGGGCCGATTATCAGCGTTAGCGGTGTGCGGAATTCGTGCGAAATATTGGTGAAGAATTGTAGCTTTTCCTGATGCAATTCTTCGTCTTTTTCGCGTTTGGCGCGTTCTATTTTCAGGCGGTTAGCCGTTTGAATTCTTATTTTTGCAAAATACCACACATAATATACAATAATTGCTGTCAAAATAAGGTAAATGATATATGCCCAGCCACTTGCCCAAAATGGTGGCAACACTTCAATCTGGATGGAAGTGGTATTTTTATCGTCCCAAACAGCATCCGGACTCGAGGCTTTTACCTTAAACTCGTAGCTGCCCGGCGAAAGATTGCGGAAAGTAACATTGTTTTGGTTGCCAATGAGATTCCATTTTTTGTCGGACCCTTCCAAAAAGTAAGCATACTGAATTTTGGGATTTGCATTGTAATTAATACCCATAAACTCAATGGTAAATACAGATTGACTGTGTTTCAAAACAATACGTTTGGCTAACGATATATTTTCTGTGATGGGTGAAAAATCCTCGCTTTCTTTCGAAGGCGATACCAGTTCGTTGAATACCAGTAGTTTGGTAAAAACTACTGGCGGACATTTGTCGTTTTTAGTTACGTTAAGTGGATTGAATACATTCAGGCCGCTGAAACCTGCAAAAACCATAAGTCCATTGGGTAGCTGAAGGGCAGCTCTTTCCGAAAACTCGCGACTTTGGATGCCATCGCCGGTGCTAAAGTTTACGATCTCTTTTGATTTGATGTCGAGTCTGGAAATTCCTTTGCTCGATCCTATCCAGATATTGCCTTTGCTGTCGTTGTGAACTGAGCTCAAATAGTTGCTTGCCAAACCGTTTGAGGCGCTGAACTGTTCGGTTTTGTTAGTACTAATATTGTAAACCATCAATCCTTCACCGAAGGTGGTCAGCCAGACAAGATTAGACTGAATCAAAATGTCGGTAATAATATGTGGTGACAGCCGGATTGGGTTTTCTGATATTTTGCCTGTCAGGGTATTGTATGTTATTACACCTGCGCCATAAGTGCCGAGCCAGAGCGTTTTTTTGTTATCTTCTCTTATTGCTCTGATTGCAAAATTACGGTTATGGTTTAATGTTACACGGGTAATTTCGTTTGTTTGGTTATTTATCCATGCCAGTCCGTTATTTGTTCCTATCCAAATTTTGCCATCTTTAGCTTCGAAAATAGTGCGTATATCATTGCCCGGAAGGGATTTAGGATCGTTGCTTTCGAAAGTGAATTGTTTAAAGCTGTTGCCATTTACATCCATTTTGAGTAAACCCTTGTTATAAGTTCCAACCCAAACATTCTTTTTCGAGTCGAGTGTAATTGCCTGATAAACATATGCCCTGAGTTTTTTGTCGACAGGTAAAGCCTGTGCAGCTCCGGTGTTAATATTAAAACGGCAAATTCCGGTTTGGTCGGTTCCCATGGTTGCAACCAACAGGCTGGAATTGTCCAAAGCGCATATAGCATTTAACGGAGAGTTAGGCAGTGAAGCGGGGTTTTCGGCATCGTGTCTGAAAAGCAAAAACTTATTGGATGTGCCATTTATCATGTTTAACCCGCCCCAGGCAGTCCCTATCCACACATTATTGTCGTAGTCTACAAAAAGACTGTTGACAGACGGACAGCTTAAGCGACTGCCCGATTCGCCCTGAAAAATTTCGTTATACTGAAATTTTTGATTAATAGAAAATAGCCGAACCTGAAAATTCAGCAAAAACAATTCGGTACCTATCCATATTTTGCCGCTTTTATCTTCTTTAATCGTACCTATCGAGTTGTTGATAAGTGATGCCGGATAGTTAACCAAATCCAATGCATTTGTAGTTTCGTTGTAAATATAGCATCCTTTCGAAGTGCCTATCCAGATACGCCTGTAACTATCCTGATAAATGGTTCGTACAAACTGACCATTAACCGGAAGAATGTAATGCTCCAGTTTTTTTTCATCCAAATTATATCGGTACAGACCGTTATTTTGTGTGCCAATCCATAAACGTTTGTTGTCATCCTCAAGCAAACTCATAACGTTAAGAGGTGCGGCAACACCATTAATTGCGGGAAGTTTTAAGGCATGAAACGACTGTTTCTTCCAATCGAAATAATTAACACCATTACCATAAGTTCCCATCCATATAATCGATTTCGAACTATTACAGGTGAGGTAGGTAATATCGTTGTAAATAAGGCGCAGAGGTTTAGTCGTATTTCGTACCTGAATAATACTGTCCGATTTGTAGTCGTAAATATTTAAACCATCCGAAGTGCCCGCCCAAATATTGCCATCGGGAGCAATTACCATGGTTTGCGTACGGTTATGCGAAAGCGAATACCGGCCTTTGTTCACCGTAAAATGACTGAAATTTTTACCATCGAATTTATTCAGTCCTTCTTCGGTGGCTATCCAAACCAGGCCCTTTTTGTCCTGAATAATGCTATAAATTATGTTACTCGACAAGCCTTGCTCTGAAGAGTATTTTTTAATAAAATTCGACTCAATTTTCTGAGAAGATGCCGGAAGTGAAACTCCTGACAAAAAACAGAAAATAAAACAGAAATTCAGAAAATGTGATTTTGCCTTCATATAAATAGTTAGAATCAAATAAAATCTTATTATTATTTTAATAAACAAAGCTATTATACATCCCCTTTAGGGGCTTGGGGCGGTAAAACAATCATGAAAACTGCCCCTAAATCCCCTAAAGGGGACTTGAAATTTCTTTCGTCTCGAATAATTCAATTACATAATACGACATTTTAGATTGTCTATTACTTAGAAGAAATATTTATACAAAGATAAATAATTGTGTCATAGATTATACCCGGATAAATCTGATTATTCAATTTTTGGTATTATAGAAACAGAATGTTACAATATTGGAAGAATTTTGTACATGATATAAAGCTAAACGCGTATTTTATTCAGAACTTTGCGGTTGAAATTGTAATACATCTGAAATCTAATAAAATGACTTTTGTAAAAAACAGAATTGCAGGTTTGGTGTTAACCATTATAGGTTGGCACTTTTGTGTATTTGCATTTTCGACCAATACAATTACCATCAACAACATACTACCACGCTACGACACCAACGGAAGCATTATTGATGCACATGACGGCAGAGTAATAAAATTCGGCAACACCTATTACTGGTATGGAACTGCCTACGGAAATACCGATGGATATGTCACCACCAATCATTTTCAGTGCTATAAATCTACCAACTTAACTGCCTGGACGGCTTGTGGCGATATATTAACCAATCCTCCAACGGGCATTTATTACCGCCCACATGTGGTGTACAATGCCAAGCGAAAAAAATATGTATTGTGGTACAACTGGTACAAAACGTTGTGGAACGGGCAATATGGCGTAGCCATGTCCGATAATCCTGAAGGTCCGTATAGCATAGTGAGTCAGAATGTTAGTATGAAATATTCAGCAAAAGGACTGGGCGATTTTAGTCTGTTTGTGGACGATGATGCCAAAGGATACATTGTGTACACCACTTTAGCCGACCATACCATTACGGTAGAAAGATTGACCGACGATTTTATGGGTTCGCTGCAAACAAACAGCGGTGTAATTTTGCCAAGTGCCGAGGCATGTTCCATGTTCAAACGAAATGGTATCTATTATGTGTTGGCCGACAAGATGTGCCAGTTTTGCACCGAAGGTTCTGGCGCACAGGTTTTTACTTCTGCCAACCCAATGGGACCTTATAATTATCGGGGAAACATAAACAATGCCGAGAAAACAAAATTCCCAGCATCGGCTGTCATTGATGGCGACCGTACGGGTGCAAACTGGGGGAATGCCGGTGGTTGGAATGACAACACAATAGGATATTTTCCGGATAGTCTGGAGTTCACATTTAATGGTGCTAAGTCCATTTCGCAGGTAAATGTTTTTACGGTTCAGGATGGAAATGCTACAACCCCAACCGAAACGATGACCTTTGCTAATGGAGGCTGCACACATTTTGATGTAGAGTATTGGGATGGGACAAACTGGAAAATAATTCCCGGTGGTTCCATATCTGAAAACAATCTGGTATGGCGTAAAATCTCTTTCGCAGCGGTTTCAACCAATAAAATACGACTGCTTGTTCGTGGCTCAAAAAGTAATGATTTTTCGCGCATTATTGAACTGGAAGCACTCGAAAATGGCGTGAATGTGGCTGCAAAAGTCAACGGTGGCTCTGTTCGTGCTTCTTCGGAGTACCTGGATGCAAGTGATAATATTATCCATGCGCAACAAACGCACATTGCCGAGATTGCTACACTCGCCGGAACTGCATATCTTTGGATGGCCGACCGCTGGGGTTCGCGCCCCGATGGCATTAAAGGGCACGATTTCCAATACTGGAGCAGTCCGCTGGTATTTAATGCCGATGGTTCTATTCAAAAACTGAGTTTTGTAAACAGTTTTACGCTCGATTTAGCAAGTGATAACACGGCATTGCCAGTCATGTTGAATGATATTGCCCTGAAACTTTTTGTAAATGACAAAAAGCAATTGGTATTACGTTCTTCACTTAAACAGTCGATGCGAATACAGGTTTTAAATGTTTCAGGTGTTCTGTTAATTGATAATCAGATAAATCCAGATTCAAGTTCTTATGTGCAATTTGATTTACCTTTTCCGAAAGGTGTATATGTTGTTGTAATCGAAAGCAACGAAAAAAAGTACGCAACTAAATTTGTTTTGTAAAAAAATGAACACACTACAAAAATCCACCATTATCATCCTTTTCTTATGCGCTATTTCATTTGCAAATGCGCAAACGGATGCACTGTCTCAAAATTTTAAAAATCCACCTGACGAAACCAAGCCCTGGGTGTATTGGTACTGGATAAGCGACCATATTTCCAAAGAAGGCATTACCAAAGACCTCGAAGCAATGGCCAAAGTGGGCATTGGCGAAGCTTTGATTGGTAATATCGATGAAATAAAACAAAAAGGCAAGGTGAAAGCACTCACCGAAGAATGGTTTTTGATGATAGATCACGCTATTCGTGAAGGCAAACGCACCGGCGTGAACATTGGCTTATTCAACTCGCCGGGTTGGAGTCAGTCCGGCGGGCCGTGGAATAAACCCGAAAATGCCATGCGATATCTTACCATGTCGGAGCTGAAAGTGAAAGGACCACAAAAACTGTCGGTAAAACTCACTGCCCCTACCGCACAGTTTCAGGATGTGGCGGTTGTAGCGTACAGCGCACCGACTAATGATGCCAATTATTTATCCAATGCCAATGCTACAATTACCTGCTCACCTCAAACTGAAAATATAAATGTATGGTTTGATGGCAATCAGGTGGCTGAAACCTATATTCCAACTTCTGTTTCTAATATTTTTACGCTCAATTTCACCCAATCGCAACCTTATACTGTGCGGAGTTTAATGCTGTATCCAACGCAAAGCAGTTTCAGGGCGCAATGCGAGTTGCAATTTATGCAGAGCGATGGCACGTTTAAAACGCTTAAAACATTCGGCATCGAACGTACAAATAACAGTACCAGTGTTGGTTTTATTCCTTTTGCTCCTATTTGCGAAACATTTCCATCTACTGCTTCTACCCAATTCAGGTTGATTTTCTCCGGCATAAACGGAAAAGCTGGATTTACCGAAATTGTACTTTCGGGTGCAGCTCGTACGGAGCGCTTTGCCGAAAAACAACTGGCTAAACTATGGCCAACACCAGCTCCGCTTTGGGATGCTTATTTGTGGAAACCGCAAGCCGAAATTAATGATAACGCGCTGGCTATTCAACCCCAAAAGGTAATAAATATCTCGACCAAAATGAAAGCTGATGGCACACTTGAATGGGATGTGCCAGCCGGCGAATGGATGATTCAACGCATTGGGATGACACCAACCGGACAAAAGAATGCCCCTGCATCGGTGGAAGCTACCGGTTTGGAAATAGACAAAATGAACAGCCAATGGGTTGTAAGTCATTTTGATGCATATATCGGGAAAATAATAAAACGACTGCCCGAAAGCGACAGAACAGCGCTGAAACACATTGTGGCCGATAGCTACGAAACGGGCGCTCAAAACTGGACCGACGGTTTGGCTGCCGATTTCGAAAAACAGTTTGGTTATGACCCAACGCCTTTTCTGCCTGTAATTTCGGGGCGTGTAGTGGGGAGTGCCGATATGTCCGACCGCTTTTTGTGGGATTTGAGACGTATTGTTGCCGACCGCATTTCGTATCAATATGTGGGTGGATTACGCCAAAAAGCTAACGAAAATGGCTTGAAACTTTGGTTGGAAAACTACGGACACTGGGGTTATCCGGGCGAGTTTTTGCAGTACGGTGGACAAAGCGATGAGATTGGTGGTGAGTTCTGGACGGGCGATGAACCCGAAGGACTGGAACTGCGTGCAGCATCGTCGGCAGCACATGGTTACGGCAAAAATGTGGTTCATGCTGAGGCGTTTACTTCGGGTGGCCCCATGTGGAACTGGGAACCATGGAGTTTGAAAAAGCGTGGCGATTGGGCAGCTACTAAAGGTATTAATCATTTTGTGATGCACGTGTACATTCATCAACCTTACGAAGATAAAGTACCCGGAATAAATGCCTGGTTTGGGGTGGAATTTAATCGTCACAATACCTGGTTTTATCAATCGAAAGAATGGATAGATTATATGCGCCGTACGCATTATATGCTTCAACAAGGAAAATATGTGGCGGATGTGGCTTATTTTACAGGCGAAGATGCGCCCAAAATGACCGGAATTCGTCATCCACAATTGCCTGATGGATACAACTTTGATTATGTAAATGCCGAAGTGATTGAGAAAATGAATATCGAAAATAATCGTTTTGTGTTGCCCGATGGTATGTCGTACAAAGTGCTTGTATTGCCTCCGCAAAACACCATGCGTCCTGCCGTGTTAGGTAAACTGAAACAATTGATTACCGATGGTGGAATTGTGGTAGGACCAGCTCCAACCAGCTCGCCAAGTCTCCAAAATTATCCCGCTTGCGACGAACAAGTGAAAAAAATGGCGCACGAACTTTGGCAAAATTGCGATGGCATACAGTGCAAAAGCATTGTTGTAGGGAAAGGGAAAATATACAACGGAGTAGAGCTAACAGCGGTTTTCAATGAGTTGAAAATTATCCCTGATATTGGAAACATCGATGCTTTATCGTTTCCTTGGATTCACCGTTCGGCCGCCGATGCCGAAATTTATTACATCTCGAACCAAAAAGACCAAACGGCTGAATTTTCGCCATCGTTCAGGGTAACAAATTTACAACCAGAACTTTGGAATCCCGTAACCAATGAATTACGTGATTTACCCGATTTTAAAGTTGAAAATGGCAAAACCATTGTGCCACTTGAATTTGCTCCTCGTCAATCCTATTTTATTGTTTTCAGAAAAAAAGTAACTACGGCCATTACAAATCCTATCAATTTCGTTCGTAAAAAAAAGATTGGAGAACTAAGAGGATCGTGGACAGTAGGTTTTGATAAAAAATGGGGAGCGCCCGAATCGGTGGTTTTTGATAAGCTAGAAGACTGGACCAAGCGCCCCGAAGCCGAAATTAAATATTACAGTGGAACAGCTCGATACAGGAAAATATTTAATGCGCCATGTTTTAATGCGAAGAAAGCGGTGTACCTCAATTTAGGTGAGTTTAATTCATTGGCCGAAGTAAAGTTGAATGGTCAGGCTTTAGGCTTGGTGTGGGCTGAGCCTCACTTGGTGGAAATTTCTAAGTTCTTGAAAAAGAAAAATAATGTACTCGAAATAGAGATAACTAACACCTGGAATAACCGCTTGGTGGGCGATGCCACTTTGCCAGCCGAAAAACGACTTACCAATGCCACCACTGCACCTGATGCCACTGCACCACTGATGCCATCGGGACTTATTGGCCCTGTTAGCTTGCAAATTGACGACCCTAAGCCTTATGTGCAGAAAGTCGGTATTGTGGTTGATAAACCATTGATTACGAAACCATCAAAAGCTTTGGTAACACTCACAACATTATCGGCTAATGCCACCATACATTACACTACCGATGGCACAACGCCTACCGAAAAATCGGCTGTTTATTCCCAACCTTTCGAATTGACAGATTATACAATTGTAAAAGCCAAAGCGTTCGAAAAAGGGAAGCAGCCGAGTGATGTTGCTCAACTCGAAGTGGATGCTTTTGACCCCAAAATTAACGGATTAAATTACGAGTATTTTGAGGGTGAATGGAGTAATACATCCGATTTTGAGAATTTGACGCCATTGAAAAAAGGCACATCAACTGGTTTTGACCTTGCTGCCATTAAAGGCCGCGAAGATCATTTTGGGATTAAATTTCAGGGAACTATTTCAATACCAACTGCGGGCAATTATACATTTTATTTACTTTCCGATGATGGAAGTAAACTCTATATCGATGGCAAAATAATTGTCGACAATGATGGCTTTCATGGCGAAATAGAAAAGGCTGGAAGTATTGAACTTACCCAAGGAAAGCACTCAATAAGAGTAGATTACTTTGATAATATTAATGGGGAAGCACTCCGGTTATTTTATGGTATTGAAAATGCAAAAAATGAAATTCCAATACGAATCCTGAGTTTTGATTGAAAAAAATTGCTTTTAAAAAAAGATATATATGGCATGTTTTAAGTATGTTAAATTTAGCAAACTGCAGATGCTAATTGGTTTATTGACCTTTTCTGTTTCTGTTTTTTCCGCCGAACTGGGATTAGGTAAACATGCACCTTCCAAACCGGATGTGTGTAAATTTGTGGTAGAAAGTGACGTGAAATATCAAACTATTGATAATTTCAGTGCTTCGGATGGCTGGAGTATGCAGTTTATCGGACTTTGGCCTAAACAGAAACAAGAGAAAATGGCCGATTGGCTTTTTAGTACCGAAAACGATGCAAAAGGGAATCCCAAAGGCATTGGGCTGTCGCTTTGGCGTTTTAATATCGGTGCAGGAAGTGCTGAACAAGGTGAGGCAAGCCAGATCGGTAGTCCGTGGACGCGTTCGGAATGCTTTTTATTGCCTGATGGCACTTACGATTGGAGCAAACAAAAAGGGCAGCGGAAATTCTTGCAATTAGCCAAACAACGTGGTGTAAATCAATTTCTTGGTTTTATACTTTCGGCTCCCGTTTACTGGACTCAAAATGGGCTGGCTACCAATACCGGACGGGGTGCGACATTCAATATCAAAGACGATAAGTACGATGATTTTGCCAGATTTAGTGCCGATGTAATTCAAGGATTGGAAAAACAGGAAGGTATTAAATTCAATTATATTTCACCATTTAATGAGCCTGATGGACATTGGAATTGGGTAGGACCAAAGCAAGAGGGAACAGCTGCCACCAATATGGAAATTGCAAAAACAGTGCGCTTGATGGGAAATGTGTTTGCTGCTCGAAAAATGGGTACTAAAATTCTGGTGTCCGAATCATTCGACTATAATTGTATGTACCGCACGCATCAATATACAAAACCTGATAGAGGGTATCAGATTCAATCATTTTTTACACCCGACAGTACAAACACCTATATTGGTAATGTGCCAAATGTGCCGCGACTGATGGCAGCACATAGCTACTGGACAAACACACCCCTCACCGATTTACGAAAAATAAGAATGGAAATGGGCGATGTTTTAAAAAAGAATAATGTAAAATTCTGGCAAACGGAGCTTTGTATAATGGGCAATGACGAAGAAATTGGTGGTGGCGGTGGATTTGATACGAGCATGAAAACTGCCTTGTATGTGGCCCGAATTATTCATCACGATTTGGTGTATGCCAATGCTTCGGCCTGGCAATGGTGGCGCTCGGTAGCAACCGGCGATTATAAAGATGGTTTGATTTTGGCAAATCCCGACAATACATTAATTGATGGCACTTTTACTGACTCAAAACTCATGTGGGCATTGGGTAATTACAGCCGGTTTATTCGTCCGGGAGCGCAGCGCTTAGGCATCAAAGCTTACAACAAACATGACAAAATCGTACCAGAAGGCGATTCCGACCCTTATGCATTGATGATTTCAGCCTACGAAAACAAGGACAAAACACCGGTTGTAGTGGTTGTCAATTATCATACTGTTCAAAAGGAATTCACTTTAAAATGGAACGATAGTCGGATAAAAGAATGGAAAGTCTACCTTACTTCCGATGACGCCAATTGTAGTTTGGCACCTCAAACACCGTTGAAATACGGTAAAAAAATGGTTATACCCGGTCGTTCTGTCATTACATATATTGGTATAAAATAATATTAAATCAATTAATAATAAGCATCTTATGAAAAAATTACTTTTAGCCTCATTTGTCATCTTACTTTCATACACAGGCGTTCAGGCGCAATCAAAAATAGTGGTTCACACCAATGAGGGAAAAACACTGATAAACAAAGAAATATACGGTCAGTTTGCCGAACATCTCGGAAGCTGTATTTATGGAGGTATTTGGGTGGGCGAAAATTCACCCATTCCGAACACAAAAGGCTATCGAAATGATGTTCTCAATGCGTTGAAGCAACTTCAGATTCCGGTTCTGCGTTGGCCCGGAGGCTGTTTTGCTGACGAATATCATTGGATGGACGGTATTGGACCACGAGAGAAGCGCCCTAAAATGGTGAATAACAACTGGGGTGGAGTGATAGAAGATAATAGTTTTGGTACAAATGAGTTTTTTAATTTATGCGAAATGTTGGGTTGTGAACCTTATCTTAGTGGTAATGTTGGCAGTGGAACGGTCGAAGAATTAGCAAAATGGATTGAATACATTACCTCTGCCGGCGATAGCCCAATGGCAAGGTTACGCAGAGAAAACGGACGTGATAAGCCCTGGAAATTAAAATATCTGGGCGTTGGGAACGAAAGTTGGGGTTGTGGCGGAAACATGACACCTGATTATTATTCCGACTTGTATCGCCAGTATTCCACTTATTGCCGCGAATACGATGGTAATAAATTGTTCAAAATTGCCAGTGGTGCAAGCGATTACGATTATAATTGGACTGAAACATTGATGAAAAACGTAGGCGACCGTATGCATGGTATTTCTTTGCATTATTATACGGTAAGCGGATGGAATGGTAGCAAAGGTTCGGCTACAAAATTTGACAAATCGGAGTATTTGTGGACAATGGGTAAATGTATTGAAATTGAAGATGTGATAAAAAAACACATTGCTATTATGGATAAACACGACCCTAAAAACAAAGTGGGTTTAATGCTGGACGAATGGGGAACTTGGTGGGATGAGGAGCCAGGGGCTAAAACCGCTCTTTACCAACAAAATACCATGCGCGATGCTTTTGTAGCTGCATTAAGCTTGAATATTTTTAATAGATATTCCGAACGATTGAAAATGGCTAATATTGCCCAAATAGTAAACGTGCTTCAGGCAATGATTTTGACCGATGGACCGAAAATGGTTTTAACGCCTACTTATTTTGTGTTTGATATGTATAAACCACACATGGGAGCTACCTATCTGCCCCTTGACATTCAGAGCGATACAATAATAGCAATGAACCGAAAATACCCATCGGTAAGTGCTTCGGCTTCCCGAAATGCTGCCGGGCAGATACTTATCACATTGGCCAATATTCATCCTGATAAAAGTCAGCAAATTTTGATTGATATTCCGGTCGGGAAGGATGCGAAAGTAAACGGAACAATTCTGGAGGCTACAAGCATAAATGCACACAATACGTTCGAAAATCCCAATAATGTAAGTACAAAACCATTCAAAAATATTAAGCAGGTTATCAATGGTTTATCTTTCAATATGCCTTCAAATTCCATCTTGTCAATTGAAATTTCAACTTCTAAAAACAAATAATAGTGTTAAATTATTGACCCCCAACCCCCCAAGGGGGCTTTAAGACATTGTAGTTGCCAATCTTTAGCCCCCTTTGGGGGTTGGGGGTCGAGAAACAATCAAAAGTGCAAAAACCACTACATTTATAATCAATATTTAATCAAAAATTAAATCACAATAAAATGAAAATCAGACATTTGAATTTGTTGGCTTTTATGCTGTCTGTAATAATTAATTTACAGGCAAAACCACAATTTGGAAATGCCAAACTATTTAACGACAATTGGAAATTTATCCTCAATGATGTAGAAGAAGGTGCTGGCACAACGTTGGACGACTCCAAATGGCAAACCCTTGATATACCTCACGACTGGTCGGTTAAAGGTACTTACAGTCCCGATAAAGCAAGTTGTCAGGGCTTTTTGCCGGGTGGCATTGGGTGGTACCGCAAAACATTTGTCGCACCAACGACAGAAAAGGGTAAAAAAGTTTTCATTTATTTTGAAGGAGTTTACAACCGAAGTGAAGTTTTTATCAACGGTGTTTCGGTTGGCAAACGTCCAAACGGATATATTTCTTTCCAGTACGACTTGTCGCCTTATATCAAATTCGGAGAGGAAAATGTGCTTTCGGTGCGTGTCGATCATTCGCGGGAGCAGGATTCCCGTTGGTACACGGGTTCAGGCATTTACCGCGATGTGTATCTGGTGTATGCCAACAATTTACATCTCAATACCTGGGGAGTTTATGCTTATCCTTCGGTGGCTGAAAAAGACAAAGGGGTTTTGCAAATTCAGGTAGAACTGAAGAATGAGTCTGCTCAGAAAAAGAATGTGGTAGTGATGAACGAACTTATTGCGCCTACGGGTGAAACGAAATCAACTATCAAACAAAAGTTGCTTATAAATGCCTCCGAAACTTTTACTTACAAAAACGCAATAACTGTTCGTAATCCGCAATTATGGAATCTCGATAATCCTGTGTTGTATAAACTCAAAACCAGGGTATTTGCCGATGGAGTGCTCATCGACGAATCGGTTATCAATACCGGATTTCGTAAATTTACTTTCGACCCCAACAAAGGTTTTGCGCTTAACGGAAAGTGGATGAAAATGAAAGGCGTTTGCCTGCATCACGATGCCGGAGTGCTTGGCGCAGCGTTTTACAACGAAGTGTGGGAACGTCGGATACTTACGCTTAAAGAATTGGGAGTGAATGCTATACGTACAAGCCATAACCAACAGGCACCTGGCTTTTACGAATTGTGCGACAAGTTGGGCGTGTTGGTGTTGAACGAAGCGTACGACGAATGGGAATTTCCGAAACGAAAATGGCTCGAAGGCTGGAATGTGGGAACACCCGGATTCGAAGGTTCGTACGACTTTTTTGAACAATGGGGCGAGCGCGACCTCGAAGATATGGTGCGTCGCGACCGCAATCATCTTTCGGTTTTTGCATGGAGCATTGGCAATGAGGTAGATTACCCCAACGATCCGTATTCGCATCCGGTGTTGGACGGTGGAAAAGAAACGGGATTTACACAGGCAATTTACGGAGGCTTCCGCAAAGATGCGCCCGATGCCATGCGCTTGGGAGCCATTGCCAAACGATTGGCAGCCGCTGTTCGTCGTAATGATTTATCGCGCCCTGTAACTGCTGGTCTGGCAGGTGTAGCCATGTCGAATCAAACGGAATATCCCGCAGCTTTGGACATTGCCGGTTATAATTACACTGAAAAAATGTATCATTCCGATCATAAAAAATACCCAGCAAGAGTTATTTACGGCAGCGAAACCCGTCACGACCTCGAAGCGTGGAAGGCAGTTACCGACAACGAATTTATTTTCGGACAATTTATCTGGACAGGAATTGATTATCTGGGTGAATCGGGACCGTGGCCATCGCGCGGGTTTTATTCGGGTTTGCTCGATTTTGGTGGATTTATAAAGCCACGCGGCTATTTCCGTCAGTCGCTTTGGAGCGAAAAGCCAATGGCTTATATTGGAACTTATCCCATTGGAATGGCTAAAAACTGGAGCACTGATGTGCTTTCGCAGTTCGAAGCGAATGGTTCAGATAAAGAGCAACCATCAATGGATGCATGGCCGGTTTGGAATTATGCTGATAATCAGCTGATAAGAGTCGTTGTTTATACTAATGCTGCTAAAGCTCGTCTTTTGATTGATGGACAACAGATTGGAAATGTAAAACCTTACGATACGCGGACGGGAATAATTTTTTGGGATATTCCGTTTAAATCCGGAAAACTTAGTGTCGATGCCTTGGATGCCAACAACAACGTGATAGCCCGATATGCGATTGAATCATCGCAACGTCAGCATTCGCTAAAGGCTGAAGTTTTAGGAGATAAAAATCCCATTAGTGGTGTTTGCCAAATTGAAATTCAGGCGGTTGATATTGATGGTAATCCTGTTATTAATGCCGACGATTTGATAAGCTGTACCATAGAAGGAGGCGCAAGTCTGCTTGGAATGGAGTCGGGCAACAATGCTGATATGACAAGTTATACCGACAACGAACATCGTCTTTATCACGGCAAAATGATTGTTTATGTGCGTAAAACCGATAAAAATAATAAAGTAACGCTTATGTTTTCAGCGCCATGGCTGCAATTGGTACGGATAGAGATTTAATACTATTTCTGACAGTTTAGCATTAAATGTAATTGGTATATTAATTAAAATATTTACTTTTGACGTTAAATTTTGAAATTCAATTTTTATAAATACAAATAATGAAACCAATAACAAATATTCTTTTACGTATGGGGCTTTCTTACGGCTTAATGCGTCGCGAGGAGTTTGAAGATATGCTTACCAAAGTGCTTACCGACAAGTTTCAACATTCGGAGGCTGTTTCGGATTTAAATAATCTGCTTTTCAATCAGTTAGAGGATTTAAAAGAGTATTTATTGTTGGGAAATTTGTTTGAAAATGCTTATAAAGATGAAAATGAAGAGCTTAGATCCGAAATAAAAGAACTAAAGGCTGCTATTAACTCACTATCGGAAAAAATAGATTTACTTTCAAAAAAATAATCAACCATGTTTGGACTCAGAAGAATTTATATTGGTTATTTGCAATTGAGAAGAGCATTGCAAATTATTGTGGTTTTAATAAAACATGGTATGCGTAGTTGGGTTAATTCCAGTTATTTTCTCCGCAAATTCAAAAGACGTAAAACCGAAACTCAGCGTCAGGTATATTCTACACCCGAACGGATTAGAATAACAATTGAAGAACTTGGGCCTACCTACATCAAATTTGGTCAGATATTGGCCGACCGCCCTGATGTGATTACCGAACGATTTCGAAATGAGTTGAAAAAATTGCAATCGGGCGCACAACCATTCGACAATGATGTGGCTATTAGCATGATAAGAAAAGAGTTGGGCTTGGAAATTGATGAAATTTTTAGCGAATTTGATTATAAATGCCTTGCTTCAGCTTCCATTGGTCAGGTTTACAAAGCACGCCTCAAAACCGGTGAGAAAGTTGTGGTTAAAATTCAACGTCCGAATATTGAGAATCGCATAAAATTAGATTTATATCTTATGCGCTATTTGGCAAAGCGTGCTATCAAAAGCTATCCCGATTTGGCTGTGCTCAATGTTGATGGACTGGTCGACGAGTTTGGACAATCCATTCTGAAAGAGCTCGACTATTACAACGAAGCTTCGAACATGCTCCGGTTCAACGAAATGTTTAAAGGCGATGAGCGGATTCACATACCTGTTGTACATTTGGAATACACCACAAAGCGCGTTTTGGTAATGGAATTTATTGATGGTATTACGCCTGATTCGCCTGAAGATTTGCGCAATAATGGGCTCGACCCTCATATTATTGCTCAAAATGGTGCAGATATTATACTTAAAATGGTGCTCGAACATGGCTTTTTTCATGCCGACCCTCACCCGGGCAATATCTTTATAATGAAAAACAATGTAATTTCATTTATCGACTTTGGTATGGTGGCAACATTAAAACCTGCTCATCTAAATTTTCTCGCATCATTCGCTTTAAGTGCTTATCGCAACGATCCTAAAGCATTGGCTAAAGCTCTTGTTGCTGTTGCCGACATTAAGTTTTTTAAAGAAATTGATAATTTGGAATTTGAACTTGACCAAATGCTCAAAAGCTATTCGTATCTGCCATTCGATAAATTAGATTTCTCAAAAATTATTCAGGAATGTATTAACCTGATGATAAAATACAAACTGCAAATTCCATCGAGTATCTATATGCTGGCTAAAACCCTTGCTACTATTCAAAAATTTGCGGGCGACCTGAATCCCGATTTAAACCTCGGTCCAATTGTGCTTCCCTATGCACGTAAACTGCTTATAAAACGTTTCGATCCTCGCAAGGTAGTGAGTTCTGTGTACGATACCATAACCCAATATGTTCAATTAATCGGAGAATTACCGGAGCAAATAAATGAAGTTTTATATAACATGAAACAGGGAAAGCTCAGTATTGAAATGAATATTAATGAGCAGGAATCATTTGGTAAAGTAGTAAGGCATTTTGGACAACGCATTTCTATTGCCATACTTCTTACCTGCTTAGTTGTCATTTCTACTGCTTTAATCATTTTTCGTCCCGATTTTATTATGGGACAATATGCTTTTGGTATTACCATATCACTGCTTTCAATTTTATTAATCAAATATATTTTTAGTTTTAAGTAATATAGTTTATATAAGTTAGTGTTTTATTGACCCCCAAACCCCCAAATGGGGGCTAAAGATTGCGACTAATTAACTGTTTTACGTTTATTAATTATTCATAAGCTGCGTCTTAAAGCCCCCATTTGGGGGTTTGGGGGTCAAAAATGAAATTGCTTTAAAAGGAGATGAATAATAATCTAACATATATAATCACTAATAAATATTTATTTCTCATAAAAAAATGATTTTTGTAGATAGAAAATGCTCAATCAAAAACATTTAATAATTACTTTTTTTCAATTCAAAAGCAAAATCCGACAGTTCAATAATTTTTTTTTCGTGTGGTGGTTTTTATTTAGATAATTTTGTTGTGTGAAAAGTTGATGTGTTTTTCGGAATATACAATCAATTTTTACTTAATATATCTTTGAAAAATGATGAAAATTTAATCATAAATTCAACAGTATTACAAATTATTTAAAAACAAATTATCATGAAAAAAAATCTTTTTACTCTCGTTTTACTATTAATGTCGGCAATTGCGTTTGCTCAACCTCCCGGCGGTGGCGGCGGAGGTACAACTACTTCGGGTGCTGCTACAACCATTGATTTTAAGGCAGCTATCAATGCAAAATGGAAATATAACGCCACTTCCAATGTGTATTACATGGTTGGTGTGGTTTATTGCGGAACTCCGGCTGCAGCTACTTATGAGCAAATGGGAATTTTTGTGCCCGGTGCATACATGAATGCTACTCTCAACTCCGATGGTACTACTTATACATGTACTATTAATACTTCTGCTACTGTCAACGGGTATTCATCTTCATCTGCACCTATTGTTATTCCCGTAAATACAGGTGGTTATTCGGCAATGGCTGCTCCATCCGATTATTCAAGTACGGTGGCTACTTATACAGCAGCAGGATATATTTATTTGTGGCCGGGTTGTAGAGGAAGAACGCATGGAGCGCCACTCGGTGTTACCGACCTGAAAGCTGCTACACGCTATTACCGCTATTTGCAGACTGAGCAAAATGCAGTGCCGGGCAATACCGACCGCATATTCTCGTTCGGAATGAGTGGAGGTGGTGCTCAAAGTGCAATTTTTGGAGCTTCGGGCAACAACAGTGGTTACGATGCATACCTCACAGCCATTGGTGCAGTGTCGGGCTACAAAGATAATATCTGCGGAAGCATGTGCTGGTGTCCGGTAACAAGTTTGGAGCAGGCCGATGCAGCTCACGAATGGAATATGGGATTGACCCGTAGTGGGTTAGCCACAGCAGATGCTAATATCAGCAAAACGCTTGCTGCCGAATTTGCAACCTACGTAAATGCAGTAGGTTTCAAACACCCTACCACCGGTAATGTGCTTACACTCACAGCCACCGATAATGGTTACTATCAGAGCGGTTCGTACTACGAATACATCATGAGCGTAATCAACGAATCGGTTACCCACCACAACTCTATTAATAACACCAGCGTAGCTACTTATTCTACTACCGATAATACAGCATTGAATTCATTTGCTTCTACTTACAAAAAAGCAACAAAAGGATTAGGTGCATTCGACAATTATGCTGCTAAAAGTGCATTGGAAAATACACTTTTTGGAATTGCAGGGGTTGCAGGTCATTTTGACAAATACTTAGGAGAAGCCGTAAGTGCCAATGCTTCAAGTTATTCAGCTTCCTTTACTGCCGACCTGGCAGGTACAAATGTTGATGCTGTAGGCAATAGTGTGGAGAAGAGATTAATGCTGTATTCGCCGCTTTATTATCTTGTCGACAATAGTACATATTACAATGGTGGTGGTACTTCAAGCAGTGATGTAGCACCATATTGGAGAATCCGTTCGGGCATTAATCAAAGTGACACACCGCTAAATACCGAAATAAATTTGGCGCTTGCACTCAAAAATGATGTAGCTGTAAAAAGTGTTGACTTTGCTACTGTATGGGGTCAGGCACACGTATTAGCCGAAGATTTTGGCGAAGCTAACTCAACTGCCAATTTTATTGCCTGGGTAAAAAAATGTGTACCTGCATCAGCTACCGGAATTGACAATATAAATAGTATAGATAATGCTGTAAAAGCTTATGCCTTAGGGAAAGTAATTTATATTAATGGAAATGTTGGCGGTTTCGATGCTACACTTAACAGAATTGATGGTTCATTGGTCGAAAATTTCAAACTAACAAGCGATGGACTAAACACTCTAACCCGCAATGGACTTGCCAATGGAATATATGTATTGCGTGTAAATAATGGTAACAAAGTTTATAATTTCAAACTAGTGCTTCAGAATTAATTCGCCTTTGTTAAAACAGGTGTTAAATAGATTTGTTATAATTTCAGACAGTAGTTGGTATTAAAATATACTAAACTACTGTCTTTTTTTTGTATACTTTTGCCAATATTTTGTTATATTTGCCATGTATGTATAATCAAAAAATTGACGATTCATTAATCAGAAAAATCACAAAGAGCGATGAAAAAGCATTTTCTGAGCTTTACAATGCGTATTATACATATCTCAATACTGTAGCCATATATTATTTAGTTCAAAAAGAAGCTGCAAACGAAGTGGTTAATGATGTTTTTTTGAATATCTGGAACAAAAGAACTGTTTTGACTTTCCCAATTCACTCATACCTGATACAATCGGTAAAAAATGGTTGCCTGAATTATATCCGTTCGCAAAAATCCCACAATAGAGTACTGGAAGAGCATACTAAATTAATGCTCGATTTTCAGGAAGAATTTATTTTATCCAATCCTACTCCATTTCAATACGTAGAATCACAGGAAATTGAAAGAGAAGTACTTAAGGCAGTGAAACTGTTGCCGGAAAAGTGCAGGTATGTGTTTGAGGAATTTATGTTTAATGGAAAATCGCCTGAGCAAATTGCCGATGAAATGCAAATTAGTGTAAGTACAGTAAGAGTACAATTAAAAAATGCAATGGATAAACTAAAAGTTTCGCTCCAACACTTATTGTACATCGAAATTATTTTATTATTTCGAAACTTTTTATTGAAATAGTAAAAAAAAAATATTTTTGACTAAATGTTTCGACAGTGAGATGTGTAATTATAATATAGCTTGTGAAATATTACACAAATATAAATCTAATGCAAATCGAACAATTCAAACAACTTATGATGAATTACTTGTCGGGATCTATTTCCGAAAGTGATCAGAAACTTCTGTTTGAAATGCTGCATTCAGACAAGAAATATAGTGACCTATATGATGAAATGCTAAAACTATATGCCATTTCTTCGATACCACAAACCGAATTAACCAAAACATCCAACTATGCCAGCATTCAAAACCGGATTTTAAAAGTCACTCCACATAAATCAAAACAGTTCCCAACCTACCTTAAAATAGCTGCGGTAGTATTAATTTTACTTTCCACATCGTTTACGTCTTATTTTGTATATCAATCCATTTTATTGCAGTCTGATTCGCAGATTTGCGAAACTGTTGTGCCATTCGGTTCACAAACAAAAATTACACTTCCCGACGGTACCGTTGTTTGGTTAAATTCAGGTTCCACACTTAAATACAATAATGCCTTCGGCTATAATCATCGTACGGTACAGCTTACAGGTGAAGGTTATTTTGAAGTTAAAAGGGATGTTGAAAATCCATTTCTTGTCAAAACCCCAACATTGAAAATTAAAGTGCTGGGTACAGTTTTTAATGTTCGGACATATACTAATGAGGAAGAGGTGGCTGTAAACCTTATAAAGGGTAAGGTAAATGTAAATGTTAATGCTAAAACGAAATGCCAGACATTCGAATTGCAGCCCAACGAACAATTGGCTTACAACTCCAAAACCAATAATATCACAATTTCAGAAACAGATGCAAGCAGATCGGCACTTTGGACAACCGGCAAGTTGTGCTTTTTGGATGCTACAATCTACGATATCTCAAAAGATTTGGAACGTAGATACGATGTAAAAATTCAGATTAAAACCCAATTAATTAAAGATGAATTGTTTTCGGGAAGTCTCGATTTAACGCAGCCTATTGAGCAGGTGCTTCAGTATATGGATGTGGATAAAAAATATAAAATTACATACCGTGGTAAATCTATATGTATAACAAACAAAAACAATTAAAAATGAAACAGTTAGAAACAGGCTAATGCGGAATTTGAATCACTATTTCCGCAAAATTTTTTTAGAACTTTAAATCAAAAAACAAAATCAAATGAAAATCAGGTACAATTATCAAATTGTGCAGCAAGTGCCTATACTCCTGCGCAACCATTTTACAAAAAGGATTTCATTCTTCACAATCCTGCTCTTGTTCGTAGCGTTAACTCTGAACGCTCAAAATCAAAAAATCTCTATCAAAGAGAGTAACAAACCATTAAGCGAAGTACTTAATCAGATTGAATCGAAAAGCGGATACACTTTTCTGGTGCGAAGCAGCGATATCAATATGACTCAAAAAGTAAGCATTGATGCTTCAAACAAAGGTATTTCGGAAGTACTCACACTCTTATTTAAAAACTCAGAAATAAATTACGAAGTTTCAGGTAAAAATATTTCAATTTTTATACCTCAGAAAAAGCAAAGTACAAAAGAGGCTGGCGAAGTCAGAAAAGTTACCGGAGTTGTAACCGATGAGAATGGTGAAGCTGTTATTGGAGCTAACGTTGTGGTTAAAGGTCAGAATAAGGGTACGATTACAGATGTAAACGGGGCATTCCAAATTGAAATTGCTGCCGGAGCAAATGAACTTAAAATTTCGTATGTTGGATACAACGATCAAGATATTGATTTAACCGGTAAGTCAGTCGTTAAAGTACAGTTGATTCCGGGTTCATTAGTATTAAACGAAGTTGTAGCTATTGGTTATGGTTCGGTTAAGAAAAGCGACTTAACAGGTGCTGTTGCCACTTTAGGTGGCGATAAAATTGCCAGTCGTAAAAGTACACAGGTTTCGCAGGCTTTGCAGGGGGCTATACCGGGCTTAATGGTTACACGTACCAACAATGCTCCGGGTGCAACTGCCACTATACGGGTTCGTGGTATTACTACTATTGGCGATAGCAATCCTCTAATAATTTTAGATGGAGTTCCGGTTGATGATATCAATAATATCAACCCGAACGATATTGAAAGTATGTCAGTTTTGAAAGATGCTGCATCTGCTTCAATTTACGGATCGCGTGCAGCTGCGGGTGTAATTTTAGTTACAACCAAAAGAGCAAAATCAGGTGCTGTGTCGTTAACTTATAGTGCTGAATATGGTGTTGAACAACCTACTCGTCTGCCGGAATATGTTGATGTTAAGCGATTTATGCAAATAGCTAATGAACTTCGCTGGAACGATAACAACAATCCTGCAAACGAATATCCGCTTTATCCTCAGGCAACTATTGAGAAATATGACTCATTAAACATGGCTAACCCGAATAAATATCCGAACACCGATTGGATTGATTTAATTTTGAAGAAAAATGCTCCTCGTCAAAGTCATGTTGTTAGTATTTCTGCAGGTACTAAATCTATAAGAACCAACGCATCAATTGCTTATGATAAAACAGATGGGCTTTTTGAAAATAAAAGTTTTGAACGTATCACAGCACGATTGAACAACGATTTTACAATCAACGAAAATTTGTCGGCAGTTATTGATTTAAGTTTGAAAAGAAGCACATACAATGCACCTTATCACGATCCTATTTACAATATGCTTATTTCGCCGGCTGTTTATGCTGCTCAATGGGCAGATGGAAGAGTGGCAGATGGAAAAACAGGGGCTAATGCTTATGGTATGATGAAATATGGTGGATATCGCAATAGTTGGTATAACTTGCTTACAGGTAAAATATCATTAGATTACAAACCATTCTCGGGTATGAATATTTCGGCTGTGTTTTCACCAAATTTTGGATACGATAAAAGTAAAAACTTTAATACTGCTGTTCCATATTATTCGGCCGACGATCCTACGGTTCGATCGGGATACCTCGAAGGATGTGCTACAACAAATCTTTATGAAAACAGAAACGATTCGTATAAATATACTGCTCAATTGCTGGCAAACTATTCAAAATCATTTAATAAACACAATTTGAATCTGCTTGCCGGTTACGAAAGCTATTATTCGTTTACTGAGTATCTGGGAGCAAGCCGCGAAAAATATGAGCTCACTTCGTACCCTTATTTAAATCTTGGTCCACTTGATGCTCGCGGAAACTCGGGTAGTGCAGTGGAAAATGCTTATCGGTCATATTTTGGACGAATAATGTACAATTACAATAGCAAGTATTATTTACAGGCAAATGTTCGTTACGATGGTTCGTCGCGTTTTGATTAGAACTATCGTTGGGGTTCTTTCCCATCGTTCTCCGGTGCATGGGTAGTATCCGAAGAGTCGTTTATGAAAAATATTCCTGTTATTTCGTTCCTCAAATTGCGTGCATCGTGGGGTACATTAGGTAATGAACGTATTGGTAATTATCCGTATCAGTCAACTATAGCTTTTGCAAATACTTTATTTTATCAGGGAACTAATGTGGTAGCTGCTCAAACTGCTGCTCAAACTCAATATGCTATTCGCGACATTTCGTGGGAAACAACTCAATCAACCGATTTTGGTATGGATATTCACTTGTTCGACAATAAATTACGTTTGTCAGGCGATTATTTTAATAAAACAACCAAAGACATGTTGCTTGCACTTGAAATTCCTGATTATATCGGATTCGATAATCCCGATCAAAATACAGGTAAAATGAGTACAAAAGGTTGGGAGGCTGAAGTGAACTGGAACGATAAAATTGGTGATTTCGGGTATTCAATTTCAGCTAACGTATCGGATTTTAAATCAAAAATGGGCGACCTTGGTGGTACGCAATTCATTGGCGACCAAATTAAAAAACAAGGTAGTGAATTTAACGAGTGGTACGGTTATCGCAGCAATGGTTTGTTTCAAACTGCCGAAGATCTTGCAGCCTCTGCAAAACTTGGAAATAATCAAAAAGTTGGTGATGTGAAGTATATGGACTTAAGTGGACCTGATGGAATACCAGATGGCAAAATTTCACCTGAATACGACCGAGTATTATTAGGAGGTTCGCTTCCTCGCTTTCTGTATGGAACAAGCATTAAGATGGACTATAAGAATTTTGATTTTGGATTTGCATTTCAGGGAGTGGGCAAAATAAATGTTCGTCAGAGTGGTTTAATGATAACACCGATGGCTGCAAACTGGGGAAATGTACCAAAAATACTGGACGGTACAAGCTGGAGTAAATACAATACAGAAGCTCAAAATCTTGCTGCAAAATACCCACGGTATTCCTACACCAATGCCGGAACTAATTATGCCATGTCGGATTATTGGTTAATAAACGGTGCATATCTGCGTTTGAAAAATGTAACACTTGGATATACCTTACCGGCTTCGCTTACTAAAAAAGCGAATATTCAAAGTGTACGGATTTATGCAAGTGGTTCAGATTTATTCACCATCGATAATTATCCAACAGGTTGGGACCCTGAAGTTTCTGAAAGTGGTTATCCGATCACCTCTACTTTCTTAGTTGGTTTATCAGTTTCATTCTAAAAAATTAATATTATGAATATCAAAATATTTTCAAAAATTCTTATTGTCGGAACCATCCTTTTGGCTTCATGTTCCGACCTTAATTTGAATCCACTCTCAGAGGGCTCGAGTGAAAACTGGTACTCCAATGAAAGTGAAGTGGTTATGGCGCTGAACGATTTGTATCGAATTGATTTTTGGCCCAATTATTTAATTCCTTATGGCGATTTAGATTTATGGACCGACGATGAAATGTCGCGTGCAGCAGTTACTGCAATTACCGGTGGAACCCTTAATGGCCAGGATGGAACAGTAAATAGCTGGTGGACGAATACCTACAAGTGTATAGCCAGGGCAAATACCATAATTTTGAATCTTGAAAGTGGTAAAGCTCAATTGTCGCAAACATTAACTGATAAATATCTTGCAGAAGCAAGATTTGTCAGAGCTGCTCAGTATGCAAAATTGATTTCATACTGGGGAGATGTGCCATTTTATACAGGTGTACTGAGTTTGGAAGAGTCTTTTAAAATGTCGAAAACGGATAAAAAGACAATTTTAACAGCAATTTATGAAGACTATGATTTTGCAGCACAAAAACTGCCTACAACTTATGGTACTCAGAGTATGAGAGCTACAAAAGGTGCTGCATTAGCTATGAAAGCGAGGGTTGCTTTGTTCTTCGAAGATTGGGCTGTGGCACGCGATGCTGCAAAAGCATGTATGGATTTAGGTGTATATGAACTTAATTCAGACTATGCAACTTTGTTTTTATCTAAAACTAAGAATCCAAAAGAGTTGATTTTAGGACAACCGCGCTCCACAACACTTACAGTTGTTATTCCTGATACCAAAAACTGGTTAAGCAGGTTGGCTGGCGGTTGGGGTGCAGCTGTAGGTCCAACATGGCAGCTGTTCTGTTCGTATCTGTGTACCGATGGTTTGCCTATTGATGAGTCGCCGTTATTTGATCCCAGAAAACCGTTTAAAAACCGTGACCCACGTTGTACTGCAACCATTGTTGAATTTGGAACGCAATGGCTCGGTTTTATTTATCAGCCTCATCCCGACTCTTTAAAAGTGAAAAATCTGAAAACAGGCGCTCTTGTAACTAATAACGACAATCGCGCAAATGCTCAGTATGCTTCATTCAATGGTTTGATGTGGAAAAAAGGCATCGACGAAGAATGGATTGACGATTACAAAGCTGAGAATACAAATTTTATTATGCGATATGCAGATGTACTATTGATGTATGCAGAGGCTAAAACTGAATTAGGCGAAATTGATCAGACAATGCTTGATGCATCTATAAACAAAGTGCGGGCTCGTGCTTATAATGTTGCTGTAACTGCAAAAACAAGCTATCCTGCTGTAACATCAACCGATAAGGCTGTGGTTCGTAAAGCTGTTCGTATCGAACGCCGAATGGAATTTGCACTGGAAGGTCGTCGTTACGAAGATTTAATTCGTTGGAAATTGGCAGAGAAAATGTTAAGTAAAGACATTTATGGTATGTTGGATCCGGCTGATTTAAGAACAAAGGTTGTAAATCCCGGATTATGGTTCTTCCCGCAAATTCCGGCAATTGATGAAGATGGTGATGCTGATTTTGAAACAATGTATGCTGCCGGACTTGTAAAACTATGTGCTGTTCGTACTTTCAACTCAAATCAGTATTTATGGCCAATACCGACAAAGGAAATTTTAATAAATACGAATTTGCTCCAAAATAACGGATATTGATTTTTTGTTTATTTTATTAATTTGCAGGATGGTATAAATAATATCATCCTGCTTTTTTTATTAGTGCATATTTGATTTAATCTGATTTAGTTTAGACTTTTTGAGAAATTATTTAAAACTGTTATTATTTTACGTCTATATAATTATTGATATGTGTCGTTAATTTCGTGATAATTCTATATTTTTGTAACCTGATTTTTAAAATAAAATAAACATAAATCAATATGCATTCAGTAAAAAATCAAAATTTCAGAAGCCGCATTTTTTCAACACTACTTTCGCTGGCTTTAGTTATGGGCTTGCAGGCTCAGAATCCACCGACGTATACCGCAAATGCGGCAAAAATTCAGGAGTGGAAAGATGCCCGCTTCGGTATGTTTATTCACTGGGGACCGGTGGCGCTCAAAGGCACCGAAATTGGTTGGTCGCGATACGCCAATGTACCGGTGGAAGAGTATGATAACCTGTACAAACAGTTTAATCCGGTCAATTTTAATGCTGATGAGTGGGTAAGTGTAGCCAAAGCTGCCGGCATGAAATACATTGTGCTTACCACCAAACATCACGATGGTTTTTGTTTGTGGCCAACCCGCCAGATTGACCATAATATATCTAAAACACCTTTCAAACGCGATGTGGTCAAAGAATTGGCCGAAGCCTGCAAAAAACAGGGCATTGAGTTCGGAACTTATTATTCTACTACGGACTGGTATCATCCTGATTTTCCATTGACAGGTGCAGGAGGAAAAATCCGCAAAGAAAAGAGCGATTTAGATGCTTATACTTCGTACCTGAAACGTCAGGTGGGCGAATTATTACTGAATTACGGTCCGCTTTACGTGCTTTGGTTCGATGTGCCACAGGAGTTTGACAAAGTACGCGGACAGGGCGTTCTCGATTTTGTACGTGCCATTCAGCCCGATATTATTGTAAACGACCGCACAGGTGCCAAAGGCGATTTCGATTCGCCCGAGCAACGCATTGGCGGTTTCAAAAACGATCGTCCGTGGGAAACCTGCATGACCATTGGCGACCAGTGGGCATGGAAAGCGAACGAAAATCTGAAATCGCTCGAACAATGTTTGCAAACGCTTATCCGCACTGTTGGTGGCGACGGCAACCTGCTTTTCAATGTAGGCCCGGATGCTTCGGGGAAAATTGAACCCGATCAGGTTGCCCGACTGAAAGAAATGGGCGCATGGCTCGATAAATACGGCAATAGCGTTTATGGCACGCGTGGCGGCCCTTTCAAACCAACCGACTGGGGCGTAAGTACCCGCAAAGACAGCACTATCTTTTTACATATTCTGGCCTGGCAGGGCAACAAACCGCATATTGAATTGCCCGAGACCGGACGCAAAATCAGAAAATGCTCGTTGGCCGATGGAACTCCTGTAAAAGTGACTTCGAAAAATGGCAAAACCATTCTCGAATTTCCCTTCAAAGCATTACAGCCAATAAATACAGTTGTAACCTTGAAAATGGATAGCAATGTGATGGATATCAAACCGTTGGAAGTGTCAGCGCAATCAGTATCTTACAAAAAGAAAATCACGGCTTCAACCAACCCACACCGCTGGTGGTACGACGTGGAGTCGGTAAACAATGGCGACTGGGTGGGCCATGGATGGCGTCCGGCTAAAGAAGATAAACAACCCTGGGCAGAAATAGATTTGGGTAAAACTGAAAAAATAAGTTCTGCAATTATTTACGAAACAGGAAATGCTGTAAAAGCATTCGAAATTCAGTATTTGGTTGGTGAAACCTGGAAAACTGCGTTCAAAGGCAAAAATTTCAAACATCGTATTCAATGCAATTTCAAACCCGTAAATGCACAAAAAATGCGTTTACAGATTACAAATTCAACAGATATTCCTGAAATATTGGAACTTATTTTCTTGTAATTTGTAATTGATTGAATGAAATTTTCTTTGAAAATATATATCTTTACAACTTGAAATTATTAGATGTTTTGGCTTATCGCTTTTTCCCTCTCCTTTGGAGAGGGTTAGGGTGAGGTCAAATTGCTGATATTTTTGTAAATACCATGAAGACAAATCTCACATTCTTATTTCTACTTTTTTTTCAACTGACTTTTGCTACTAAAAATACGCCAACCGGATTGTTATGCCAACTTTTATCGCATCCCGAACTTTCCGTTATTACCGAACGGAATCCTGATTTTGGGTGGATAGTCAATTCGGATAAACAGGGCGATATGCAAAAAGCGTATCAGATTATGGTGGCTTCGTCGGCAGAATTACTTAATTCAGACAAACCCGATTTGTGGAACAGCGGCAAAGTGAAATCTTCGCAGTCCATCAACGTAAGATACAACGGACAAGCTCTTTTGCCCAATAAATCCTATTTTTGGAAAGTAAAAACATTCAATAAAAAAAGTGGAGAATCGGAATGGAGCGAAGTGCAGCAGTTTAATACCGGCGATTTCGACCGTATAAAAAAATGGCCGGGTGAAAGCCGATGGGTGCAGCTTGATTTGGCCAATGGTCAAAAACAATGGACTTTCGAAAACCGTCATCCGCTAACGTATTACCCTGTTAAACCCGTACGTAAAGCTGTGCGTGCAAACGGCGTGCAGTTTTTTGATTTCGGGCGGTCGGCTTTTGCTACAGTCGATATGAAATTAACCTGGAACCCTGTAAATTCAACCGATACTGTTTGTATTGTCAAAATTAATATCGGCGAAAAAGGGGTAGGGGATTCTATCGACCAAAAGCCCGGTGGTGGTGTTATTTTCCGGACTTACAGCATGAAAGTGAAACCTGGTACACGTAATTATACACTTGAAATTCCACGCTTTGTGCCAAAATATCCGCACAGTCAGGCCATGCCACCACAAATGCCCGAAGTAGCACCATTTCGTTATTGTGAACTCATTTCGGATGGCGAAAAAGTAGTGGTTGAGGACATTACGCACAAAACATTGTATATGCTTTACAACGAAAATGCAGCGAATTTTAAAAGCAGCAATAGCGATGTAAATGCCGTTTACAATTTGTGTAAATATTCCACCATTGCCAATACTTTCAATGGCGACTATGCCAACAGCGAGCGCGAACGCATGATGTATGAAGCCGATTGCTACATTCAACAAATGGGGCATTATGCCATCGACCGCGAATTTGCCATTGCGCGTTACAGTACCGAAAATCTGATTTATCATGCTACATGGCCTACCGAGTGGATTTCGCACAGCATTTTTATGGCTTATGCCGATTATATGCATACCGGAAATACGGATTTAATCAGTAACTACTACAGCGACCTGAAGGCTAAAACCATGATGGCGCTCGAAACGGAAAAAGGATTGATAAGTACACGTACCGGATTGCAAACAAAAGACTTCCTGAAATCAATTCATTACAATGGTGGTGGTCTGAAGGATATTGTGGACTGGCCACACGGCAATATGAGCATACTAAAAGGTGGCGAAACTGATAATTATGAGTTCACAACTTACAACACAGTTGTGAATGCATTTTACTACAAATCGCTCATTTACATGGCCGAAATAGCCAAAGTGCTTGGAAAAACGGATGATGTGAAACTATTGACTTCGAAAGCCGCGAATGCAAAAACTGCTTTCAATAAATATTTCCTGGATAAAGAAACGGGCATTTATGTGGATGGTATTGATTCGAAACACAGTTCGTTGCATGCCAATATGTATGCGCTGGCTTTCGGACTGGTGCCTGCTGAAAACAAAAAGCAGGTCGTTGACTTTATCAAATCGCGCCGAATGGCGTGTGGTGTGTATAGCAGTAATTACCTGCTCGAAGCTATGTTTGATAACGGTGAAGCAGAATATGCTATGAGCCTGATAACCGACACCACCGACCGTAGCTGGCTGAATATGATTCGGGTAGGAGCCACTTTAACTACCGAGGCGTGGGACAATAAATACAAGGTGAATAATGGCTGGAGTCATGCCTGGAGTGCTGCCCCTGTTCATATTTTACCTCGCAAACTTATTGGTATTGAGCCACTCGAAGCTGGTTTTGGTAAAATCAGTATTCGTCCGCAACCGGCAGGTATCACCGAAGCCAAAACAAAAATCCCAACCATACGGGGCGATATTGAAGCCGCTTACACAATGAAACCCGGCAAATCGTTCGAACTGATTGTAGACTTACCTGCAAATACTGTTACAACAGTGTATTTGCCAATTGTTTCACCCGAATTTACATTGACAATTAATAATAAAAAAGTAAAATATTCGGTTGAAAGCGGATATGCAGTGCTGAAAAATGTTGGTTCAGGGAAATATAGGATTCTGCTTTCGAATTGAAAACTACATAATTTTGGTTTCTGAAAAAAATGTGTAAATTTGCGATACAATAGCAACACATGAAAAAATTAATTCTTTATATATTCTTCTGCTTTTTGGTTACCGAAGCAAATGCTGTAGATATTTACGAAAAATTAGACAGCGTTATTGAGAACAGACAACATTACATTCAACAACGGGAGGATAGAATTACAAAACTGAAAAATGAGCTTTTGCATACGAATAATCCCGATAAGCTGTATTCGCTGAATATTAGTTTGTTTTACGAATACCAAAAATATACCTGCGATTCGGCTATAAATTACCTTCACGAAGCTTTGGACAACGCAGTTGTTTTAAAAAATCAAACTTATATAACAAAAACGAAGCTCGAACTAATTTTTATTTATGCATCGTCCGGAGTTTTTGAGGAAAGTCTCGAACTGCTTAGAACAATTAAGCCCGTACATCTGACAACGAGCGATTTGAAGCTCCAATATTATATTACCTGCGAAAGTTTGTTTGGTGAACTTAAGCGTTTGTCCAACGAAAAACGCAATTTCGATAAATATGAAATAAAGCGTAAACTTTACGAAGATTCCATATTAATGGCTGCACCTTCGTCGAACGAACGCATTCTTAAAATTCGGGAGGCTAGTTATTTAAGTGCAAAACAATACGATAAAGCACTTAAAATGAATGATTACCGTATTTCAAAAACTCCGCAGACCGATCCGAAGTTTTCGATTATTGCCTTCGACCGTTTTTTGATAGAGCGTGAAATGAAAAATCTCGAAAATGAGAAAAAATTTCTCATACAATCAGCTATTTGTGACCTTACAAATGCTGTAAGAGACAACGCCTCGTTAAGCTCACTTGCCAATATTTTACATTCGGAAGGCGAAATTGAACGCGCTTACAAGTATATAAAAGTAGTGCAGGAAGATGCTGCATTTTACAATGCCCGACTGCGATTTATTCAGGTTTCGAGCGTAATGCCTATTATCGAAGAATCGTTCAGGATAAAAAGTGAACAGCAAAAAGCAAAAATTATTATATCATTAATTGCAATCAGTGGATTAGCTGTATTTTTACTGCTTTCGTTGTTTGTTATTTCAAAGCAGAAGAAAAAACTGTCGGCTGCAAAAGATAATTTACAGCAACTGAACGACAGATTGATGCAGCTAAACAATGAGTTGCGCGCACTAAATCACGAATTATCAACGGTTAATCATATCAAAGAGGAATATATTGGACAGTTCCTTAATATTTGTTCGGTATACATCGATAAGTTGGATTCGATGCGCAAGTCAGTGGTCAAAAAATTGAGTACAGGTAAACTAAACGAAATTCAGAAAAGCTTCAATTCGGATATGATTATCGAAAAAGAAGTAGAAGAATTCTACAGTAATTTCGATGAGGTTTTTCTGCATATCTTTCCCGATTTTGTTTCGGAGTTCAACAATTTATTAATTGAAAATGAACGTATTGAACTAAAAAAAGGAGAGCTTCTGAATGTCGAACTTCGTATTTTTGCACTTATTCGGTTGGGAATTAACGACAGCGCAAAAATAGCTAAATTGCTTCGTTATTCCGTTAATACCATTTATAACTACCGTGCAAAAGTAAAAAATAAGGTAAAAACATCACGCGACGAATTTGAAGCTATGATTATGAATATTGGTTCATACCAGGTTTAATTTATAAGCCAAAAGTTATCGGTATACTTCGTTTTTTTAAGGTAAAACATGGATCTTCTTCCACATTACCTCCACTTTTTTAAATTGCATTATCAATTGCAATATTCATATTTACAACTACTTACAACCCTAAATCACATCCCGTTATCCACATTATTTTTTTTACCCAAAAAAGGATTATTCTTTCTATCTATTTTTGTATGAGAAAAAAAATGCAGTGGTTAAATATTCAATTCAAAAAAAACATGCATAATTTTTTTATATGAGGACTAAAAATCAAATTTTCGGAGTTTCATTGTTGTTGCAATTTGTTTTGTTGGCTTGTGCAGGCAGTATGTATGCCAAATTACCGGCTAAGAATGATGGCATTGCAACACAGCCACGATACGATATTTCGGGTAATGTTATTAATGCGCACGGGGCGGGAATTTTATTTCACAAAAATAAATACTACTGGTATGGCGAACTGAAAGGCGATTCCACCTATCGTTACGACAAAGTTAAAACCTGGGAATGTTACCGAACCGAGGCTGGTGGCGTGAGTTGCTATTCGTCGCGCGACTTGCGAAACTGGACGTACGAAGGTGTGGCTTTGGCACCGGTAAAGACTGACTCAACGCATGCTATTCATCCGTCGCAGGTGATTGAGCGCCCCAAAGTGATTTATAACCGAAAAACGAAGCAATTTGTAATGTGGTTGCATGTGGATAGTCCGGATTACAGCCGTGCAGCGGTTGGAATTGCCACGAGCAAAACGCCGGTGGGACCGTTTACATACCTTAAAACCATTCGTCCGTTGGGAAATGATAGTCGGGATATGACTTTGTTTAAAGACGATGATGAGCGTGCTTATCTGATTTCGTCGTCCGAAAATAATGCGACTATGCATATTTATCAGCTGAGCGAAACGTATACCGACGTAACACAAACGTTTAAAAAAGCTTTTGAGCGAAAATTCAGGGAAGCGCCTGCTGTTTTTAAACGGAACGGGAAATATTATATGCTCACTTCAGGCTGTACTGGCTGGGTGCCCAACGAAGCCCGTTATGCCGTCGCCGATTCCATGCTCGGTGAATGGACGCTGAAAGGAAATCCCTGTGTTGGTGAAGGAGCAAAACGAACTTTTGAAGGACAGAGCACTCATGTATTGCGCGTAGAAGGTAAAAAAGATAAATATCTGGCACTTTTCGACCGTTGGAACAAAACGAATTTGAAAGACTCGCGCTATTTGTGGCTGCCGATAGAGTTTAAAGGGGAAGAAATGGTAATAGAGAACCCCTAACCCCTAAAGGGGAATAAGAGATATTGATAATTATTATTTATGTTGATTAAAGTAAAAAACACACAAGACAAAGGTAACTTCCATTCCTCTTTAGGGATTAGGGGCAGTATTTTTCTGCTTTTATTTACTCCCGCTTTATTTTCCCAATCCAAAAACATATATCAAAAAGGGTGGATTGACTTTAATAAAAACGGAGCAAAAGATATTTTTGAAGATCTGGCACAGCCTGTCGAAAAGCGAATTGCCGACCTGTTGAGTCAGATGACATTGGAGGAAAAGACCTGTCAGACAGCCACTTTATATGGTTATAAACGGGTGTTGGGCGATGCATTGCCTACGCCTCAATGGAAAAATGAACTTTGGAAAGATGGTATTGCCAATATCGATGAACATCTGAACGGATTGGTAAAAACTGAATATTCCTATCCATACAGCAAACATGCCGAGGCTATAAATACTGTTCAGCGCTGGTTTGTGGAAGAAACACGGTTGGGCATTCCGGTTGATTTTTCCAACGAAGCCATTCACGGTCTGAACCACGAAAAAGCTACTTCGTTGCCTGCACCCATTGGCATTGGAAGTACGTGGAATAAAGAATTGGTGCGCAAAGCGGGTATAATTGCCGGGCGCGAAGGTAAAGCGCTGGGCTATACCAACCTGTATGCACCCATAGTAGATTTGGCGCGCGACCAGCGCTGGGGACGTGTGTTGGAATGCTACGGCGAAGATCCTTTTTTGGTAGCCGAATTAGGTAAACAAATGGTGGAAGGCATTCAGTCGCAGGGAGTTGGAGCCACGCTCAAGCATTATGCCGTGTACAGTGTGCCCAAAGGTGGGCGCGATGGAAATGCCCGTACCGACCCGCACGTATCGCCACGCGAATTGCATCAACTGCACCTGTATCCGTGGCGCCGCATTATGTCGGAGTCGCATCCGGTAGGCGTAATGGCAAGTTACAACGACTACGATGGAGAGCCGATTATTTCGAGTTATTATTTCCTCACCGTTTTGCTTCGTCAAAAATACGGCTTTACGGGTTATATTGTGTCGGATAGTGGTGCTGTAGAATTGCTTGATTGTAAGCACAATACTGCTGAAAACCGCAAAGAATCAGTACGTCAGGTAGCCGAAGCGGGTATGAACGTTCGTACGCATTTTGATACGCCAAAAGATTTTGTGTTGCCCATGCGCGAATTGGTAAAAGAAGGAAAAATGTCGATGGCAACATTAGACAGAAACGTGTCGGATGTGCTGCGGGTGAAGTTCAAACTCGGACTTTTTGATAGCCCGTACGTAAAAGATACCAAAGCTGCCGATAAAATTGTACACGCGCAGGACGCTAAAGATTTTGAATTGCAAATAGCCAAAGAGAGTCTGGTGTTGCTTAAAAATGAGAATAATCTGTTGCCTTTGGACATTAAAACGCTGAAAAATATTTTGGTTGCCGGTCCGTTGGCAATAGATAAATCGGCTTACGTAAGCCGTTATGGTCCGCAAAGTGTGCAGGTAATCAATGTGTTGGAAGGTATAAAAAATTATGTGGGCGACAAAGCAAAGGTGGATTTTGCCAAAGGGTGTGAAGTGGTGGATGCCACCTGGCCCGAAAGTGAACTGATTCCCACCGAACTCACTGCCGACGAATCTGCAATGATTGCCGAAGCAGTTGAAAAAGCCAAACAGTCGGACGTGGTGATAGCTGTATTGGGCGAAGACGAAATGCGCACCGGCGAAAGTAAAACGCGCACCGGACTGGGACTTCCGGGTCGTCAGTTACAACTGCTGCAGGCACTTCACAAAACCGGAAAGCCTGTTGTGTTGATATTGATAAATGGTCAGCCGCTTACCATCAACTGGGAAAACCGATTTATTCCGTCCATTTTGGAAGCCTGGTTCCCCAATGTAGTGGGTGGACAAGCCATTGCCGAAACTATTTTTGGCGATTATAACCCCGGTGGAAAGCTTACGGTTACATTCCCCAAAACTATTGGTCAGATAGAACTGAACTTTCCGTTTAAACCCGGATCACATTCCAATCAGCCCGGCGATGGCCCCAATGGATTTGGTAAAACGGCCATCTACGGAGCATTGTATCCGTTTGGTTACGGATTGAGCTACACCACTTTTGAATATAAAAATCTGACTGTAAATCCGTTGCAGCAAGCCACGCAGGGGAATATTACAGTTACAGTGGACGTAACAAATACCGGGAAACGTGATGGTGACGAAGTGGTGCAACTTTATTTTAAAGATAAATTCAGCAGCACCATTGCGTACGACTCACAGTTGCGTGGTTTTGAACGGGTGCATTTGGCTGCCGGCGAAACCAAAACGGTAACATTTACGCTGAAAGCTTCCGATTTGGAATTGCTGGACAAAAATATGAATTGGGTAGTGGAGCCGGGCGAATTTGTGCTTATGGTAGGTGCAAGTTCGGAAGATATTAAGTTGAAAAAGACGATTAAACTGACGAAGAAGGATAATAATAATTAGAGCCTCTTTAAAATTATATCGTCCCTACGGGACTTAATATCTCGTAATTGTAACTGTTTTACCATAATTACACCTCTACGAGGTTTAGAAAAAGTGCCGTAGGCACGAAAATATGGTAAAAGATCGTATGAAAAATAATCGTCAAAGTCCCGTAGGGACGACATATATATTCTCTGTAAAAGTAGAAGTAGGTTGTTTTAAAATAAGAAATTCAAAACATTAGAATAAAAATCATAAAATGAAGAAAATCATAGCTTTTAGTTTTATTACAATGGCATTGTGGAGCAGTAATATCGATGCTCAAACCGATAACATTGACAAAAAAGTGAATGCACTTTTGAAAAAAATGACATTGGAAGAAAAAGTGGGTCAAATGGCTCAGATAACTTTAGATGTGGTTGGAAAAGGTAAATCCCGCTACGAAAGTTACGAGCCTTTTGCATTGGATAACAAGAAATTAGAGGATGCCCTGTTGAAATATCATATTGGTTCTATTCTGAACACCTCGAACAACCGTGCCCGTACGCCACAGGTGTGGTTTGGCATAGTATCGGGCATTCAGGATATGGCCATGAACAAATCGCGCATGAAAATTCCGGTACTTTATGGCGTGGATGCCATTCATGGCGCAACCTATACGGCTGGTGCTACACTTTTTCCGCAACAAATAGCGTTGGGAGCGACTTTTAACCCAACTCATGCATACAAAATGGGCGAAATTACAGCTTACGAAACCCGTGCGAGTTCTATTCCCTGGAATTTTTCACCGGTATTGGATTTAGGGCAAAACCCTGCTTTCCCGCGTCAGTTCGAAGGTTTTGGCGAAGATCCATATCTTGGTTCTGTAATGGGGGCACAAGTGATTAAAGGGTACGAAGGCGATAAAAACGATGTATCGAATCCCGAAAAGGTGGCCTCGTGTATGAAGCATTTTCTGGGCTACTCGGTACCTGTTTCGGGTAAAGACCGAACACCAGCATTTATACCTGAATATATTTTAAGAGAATATCATTTGCCTGCTTTTAAAGCTGCTATTGCTGCGGGTGCCAAAACCATTATGATTAATTCGGGTATTATCAATGGTGTACCTGTACATGCCAATTTCGAAATTTTGACAAAATTATTGCGCAAAGAGCTTGGGTTTAAAGGATTAGTGGTAACCGACTGGGGCGATATTGAAAACCTGCACAACCGCGATCAGGTAGCTTCGTCTAACCGCGAAGCTGTGAAAATGGCCATCAATGCCGGTTGCGACATGTCGATGATTGCCTACAAATACGAACCATTTTGCAATGACCTGATTTCGCTTGTAAAAGCCGGCGAAGTAAAAATGAGCCGTATCGACGAAGCGGTGCGCCGTATTCTTCGACTGAAATTTGAGTTGGATTTATTTGAACACCCTACTACGAATTATGCTAATTATCCCAAATTTGGTTCTGATGAGTTTGCAAAAGCTTCGTACAATGCAGCTGCTGAGGCCATTACATTATTGAAAAATAAAAATAATATTTTGCCATTGGCCAAAGGAACAAAAATATTGGTAACCGGACCGAACGGAAACAGCATGCGCTCGCTCAACGGCGGCTGGAGCTACTCCTGGCAGGGCGAAAAAACCGAGGAATTTGCATCCAATCACAACAGTATTTACGACGCGCTTTCTATTGAATTTGGCGCTGAAAATGTAAATTTCGTAGCAGGCGTGGAATATGAAAATGTTATTGAATATTACAAAGAGAAAAAAGTTGATTTCGACAAAGTAATTCCTGCTGCTGAACAAGCCGATGTGGTAGTACTTTGTTTGGGTGAAAATTCCTACACCGAAGGTCCCGGGAATCTGAATGATTTAATGTTGAGCGACTTACAAATAGAACTGGCGCGCGAAGTAGCCAAAGCCGGTAAACCCGTAGTGTTGGTGCTTAACGAAGGTCGCCCACGGATTATCGCTAAAATTGAACCTTTTTGCGATGGCGTAATTCAAACTTATTTGCCCGGAAATTATGGCGGCGATGCACTGGCACATATCCTCACCGGAAAGGTTAATCCGTCGGGACGATTACCTTATACCTACCCCAAAGCGCCAAACTCATTGGGCACTTACTACCACAAACCATCCGAAGTGGTAAAAACCATGGAGGGCGTGTATAATTACGAAGGAAGTTTTGCTCCACAATACAGCTTTGGCAGCGGACTGAGCTATACCAACTTCGAATACAGCAACATGAAAGTAAGTAAAACTGATTTTACGGCTGCCGAAGAACTGACAATTACGGTTGATGTAAAAAATACAGGAAAAATGGCCGGAAAAGAAGTGGTTATGCTCTATAGTTCAGACAAATACGCATCGATGACTCCTGATGTGAAAAGACTTCGCCGGTTTGAAAAAGTAGATTTGATTGCAGGTGAAACAAAAACGATAACTTTCAAATTAACAGCAAAGGATTTAGCTTTTGTCAATCTGAAAAATCAATGGATTACTGAACCGGGAGAATTTGTATTAGCCATTGAAAACCAGAAAGTTTTGGTGAATTATAAATAGTCAGCATTTTCTATATTCGACCCCTAACCCCCAAATGGGGGCTTAAAATAAATAGCATACAAGTTATGAAAAACATCATAGCCCTTATAGTATTTCTGCTTTTGGCACAGCCCATTGCCTTTGCTGTTTCGAAAAATAGTAAAACTTCGAACACAACGGTAGCGGTTTATACCACCACAGCAGATAAATCGAAACTTTTTGAAGCCATAACAATTCCGTTTTCGGAAACTACCTATGCTGATATGGAGGTGTCTGTTGTGTTGAATCCGGCTGTGAAATACCAGCAAATGGATGGCTTTGGAGCAGCTATAACAGGTTCTACCTGCTACAATCTGCTTAAAATGACGCGCGAAGACCGTACAAAAATCCTGCGCGAGGTATTCGACCCCATAAACGGTATGGGACATAGTTACGTGCGCATTTCGTTGGGTTGTTCCGATTTTTCGTTGGACGAATATACCTATTGCGATAAACCGGGCATTGAAAACTTTGAGATTCATAAGTTGGATAAACGCGATTTATTCCCAATTTTAAAAGAAATATTGGAAATTAACCCTGCTTTGAAAATAATGGCTTCGCCCTGGACACCTCCTCGATGGATGAAAGTGAACAATTTGAAGGAATTAAAACCTTTTTATTCATGGACTTCGGGACAATTGAATCCAAATTATTACGACGATTATGCCACTTATTTTGTAAAATACATTCAGGAAATGGAAGCCGAAGGTTTCCCAATTGAGTCGATAACAATTCAGAATGAACCATTGAACCGTGGAAATTCTGTTTCGCTCTTTATGACCTGGCAGGAACAACGCGATTTTATAAAAAAGGCGCTTGGACCTAAGTTCCGTGAGAACGGAATCGACACCAAGATTCTGATTTACGACCACAACTATAATTACGATGCTGAAAAAGCCGAATGCAAGGATCAGATTGATTATCCGCTGCATATTTTGCAGGACAAGGAAGCGGCGCAATACGTTCACGGTTCGGCATGGCATGCTTATGGCGGAAATGTTGGTGAGTTAGAACAAATTATTGAAGAACAACCCGAAAAGGGCATCTATTTTACCGAAATTTCCATTGGCGACTGGGGCTATACTTTCCCCGGCGACCTGATGTGGTGTATGCGCGAAATCGGTTTGGGAACCATTAATCGTAATGGTAAAGCGGTGATAGTTTGGAACCTAATGCTCGATGATAAAAATGGTCCCGACCGCCCCGGAGGCTGCAATACCTGCTACGGAGCCATCCGCATTGATAGTAAAGATTACCGATTCGACAGCTTGGACCGACTCAGTCATTATTATGTGATCAGCCATTTATCAAAAGTAATTAAGCCGGGTGCATTTCGGATAAATTCAAATTATACCAATCCGAATGTTATTACTACTGCCTTTTTGAATCCTGATGGCTCAGTGGCGCTGGTTGCTCTCAACGAAAACGATAAACAAACAACCATCACTGTTTCATGTTGTGGTAAATTCTTTCAGCATCAGATTCCCGCCAAATCAGTTAGTTCATTTCGCTGGAATTTACCCGAAGATTAACCCGAAAACGGCAATTTCTGATTTTTTCCATCCACTTTTTTTGCTCTGGAAAAGCGATTTAAAGTGCAGAAATACAGTTAATTATAATTGTATTTCTGCACTTCAGTCCACTTTATTTTTTGCACCCCTTTTTCGCTGTAAATGTATATATATCTTTGCTTGATTTGTTGCACATCAGAGCAACCAAAGCAGAGTTATACTAAAAATTACATTCATTTTTAAGCATTTATTGTTATGAAAAAAATCAAACACCTTTTTCTCGTCATTTTATTGCTGGGAATAACCGGAATGGTGAAAGCGGCCGATGTTTCTTTAGTCAATTTTGAAAGTCCAACTTCAATTGGAACTTTATCTGGTGGTAGTTTATGGACAGGTAGTTCGGGCAGTTTGTATGTGGGTGCTAATCCCTCTGTTTCAGGTATAAACACAACTTCACAAGCAGCTTATGCCATTCGAACTACATCGCAAGGAAGTACTTTTCAGGCTGAGTTTAATGTGCCCACTCAAAATTACAATGGAGTGAAATATTTTCACATTATGATTTATAGACCTAAGCAGTCAAAAATGGAGTTAAAAGGACGTCAACAAACTCCGGATGCAGGCTATGCGACTTGGAGTGATCGTTTTACATCGCAAGGACTTTTTACAATAGCCGAAAATGAATGGGTTGATGTTGTTTTTAAATACAATTTTGGAACATCAAATTTACGTATCGACCGATTTGTTTTATCATTGGATATGGTTTCTCCAACCGGTCGTTATACTTCTGATACGAATGTTTATTTTGATGAAATAATTGTGAACGATGATCCGCAACCGCGTGGAGATGCCTCGTATTCTGCTGCAAAAACAGTAAGTTTCCCTGAGAATTTTGAGGGTACATCAACAATTGCAGATTACCGTTATTTTTTGCTTTATCATAGTTGGTCGACGAACTCAGGTGATAATAATTCATGGGCATGTTACCAACGAGTGATTGATAATCCTGCAAAAACTGCAATAAATAATTCAGATAAAGTATTGAAATTGGAACGTTTGGCAGGTGGAGATTATTGGAGTAGAATAATATTTACAGTTAATCCGGGAACAACCGGTATGGCTTTGTCGGCAAGCAAGAAGTACATTCATGCTATGGTAAAAAAATCACTTGATAATAGTAATAATGGTGCCACTCCAACTAATAAAGGTGAACTTGCATTGAGATTATATTATTCTGATGGAACAAATGATGATTGGATTCGACCATTGTATAATTATGTAGCACCCAATTGGCAAGATGTGGTTTTCGAAATACCAGCTGCATCAGTAAATAAAACGCTGAATCGTTTTGATTTTTATCCACATACTACCTCAAATGGCATTCCACTTGTTGTTTATATGGATGAAATTGAATTTAATGCCAGCAGCACCCCCCGAACTAGCATTGCTACAAGCGCCACCAATTATTTCCGTTCGGTAGGTTCGGGAAGTTGGGATAATCTGGCGAACTGGGAATCGTCGTCGGACAATAGTTATTGGATACCTGCTACTGCTATACCTACTTCGCAAGCTACTGCGGTTGATATTAATCCTGCTACCCAAATTACTATGCCTACTGGCACAGCATTGGCACCGGTAACTGTAAAAGCCGGCGGAAAATTAACATTAAACAATAATGTTACACTGAATGGTGTAACTTTACAAAGCGATGCTACTGGAACTGCCACCTTTGTGGATACCAATAACGATTCGCCACAAAGTGTAACGGCCACAGTACAGCAGCATCTCACAGCTGAACGTAACTGGTATACAGCAAGCCCGATAGCTACCGGAACTGCTTCGGGTTTAAGTTTGGGAACATCGGTGCAAACTTACAACGAAAGTTCAAAAGCATGGACAACACTGAGTGGTAGCACCGAACTTGTTCCCGGAAAAGGTTATGTGTCGGTAGCTGGTACAGGAACGGGAACAACGGGAACAGTAAGTTTCAGTGGAACACTCAATACAGGTACTATCGAAGTGCCTGTTACACGCACAGGTACGGATAAAGCCGGTTTTAACTTAGTGGCAAATCCTTATCCTTCGTACTTAGACTGGAGCTTGGTAACAGCCGATCCACTCAACGCCAATATTGGCACTACTATGTGGTTCCGTACCAAAACGGCTGCAAATGCGTATACCTTCTCGACCTATAACAGTGCCGGAAATGTAGCTGTTGCCAATAGTGCCGCCACAACAATTACCAAATACATTCCGCCTATGCAGGCATTCTGGATACGGGTAAACAGTGGAACGGCTTCGACCAATCTGACATTTAAAAACACCATGCGCTCACACCGCGATGTAAATGGCAATACACTGAAAGCTCCGCAAGCAGACAATCAAAAATTAGTGCGCCTGCAAGTATCTAACGGAACAAATTCGGATGAAGCAGTGCTCTATTTTGATAGCAATGCACAAAATGGCTTCGATACCTACGATTCGCAAAAAATGTTCAACAACAATCCGACACAACCCGAAATTTATACGCTTGCAAATAACGAACAATTGGTAATCAACGGATTAAATGAGTTGGCGCTCAACAGCGAACAAATGATTGGATTTAATGCCGGCGAAACTTCGAACTATAGCATTGCAGTTACCGAATTGAAAAACCTGGAAGGCAAGATTTATTTGAAAGATAAACTGCTGAATAACGAAGTGGAACTCACCGAAAATACGGTTTATCCGTTTAGCTCGGGAACCGTAAAAACAACCGACCGTTTTAGCCTCATTTTCAGAGCAACAGGAAATGCAACAGCATTGAACAATCAGAAAAATCCACTGAATGCAATTGTTTTTGTATCAGCAGGAAATATTGAAGTTCGGAGTAATGAGGCAATCGATAATTCGATGCTGAAAGTGTATAGCGTTACGGGCGAATTGCTGTATCAGGCGCCTGTATTTGCCGGAGTGCATACGGTAAAACAAAAACTAAATGCCGGAGTGTATTTGGTTTCGGTAACGGCATCGGGAAATACAATTACTAAACGGGTTATTATCCAATAATTTTTAATCGAGTATGAACACAAATCACAATTTAAAAAGAGGCAACTACGTGCAGCCGCTTATTCAGAAAATTGTATTGGATAACGCTATTTCGTTGCAGTTAGAGTCCAATCCGCCTACGCTTCCAAACGAAGTTAGAAATACATTGCCGACTACGGAACAGTTTAGCAATAATCCTTTGATTTAGCACTGTAAAATAATAAAAAAAGTGGACTTTTATAGTCTGTTTTATCCACCTAAAACACACTTTCAGTCCACTTTTTTTATTTTTAAAAATTAAACTATACTGCTGAAATACTGAAATTTACACCTTTGTTATTATTTTATAGTCCACTTTTACTTTTTTAATATACCTACCTCATTAATTAAGAATCTATCTTTGCTTTCGGAATTTAATTAACCGCAATTAAAGCCACTTACATTATAACCCGAATCGATACTGAATCTAATAACATTTTCCACAAAAAATCATGAAGCAATTTTTCACAATATTACTTTTCATATTTATCAGTCAGTCTTTGCTTTCGTACAATGGATTATTGCGCGTAAGCGGAAAAAATATTGTTGATGCTAATAATACAAATGTTTTGTTGCAAGGCATAAATCTGGGCAATTGGTTGGTAAATGAACCTTATATGATGAACATGCCGAGCAGCCTTATGGGAATTGAAAAGGAAATGCGTGCTGAAATGCTTGACTTACTTGGCGACCAGGCCAAAGTGGATCAGTTTTACAATGCCTTCCATACAAACTACGTACAGAAAATCGATATTGATAAAATAAACGAGTGGGGTATGAATTCTATTCGACTGCCGCTCGACGAAACAAAGCTTGGTTCATACAATTCTAGCACTCAGGTTTATACTATCAACGAAAAAGGATTTGCTCAAATTGACAGTGTACTTAAATGGGCTCGTCCGCACAATATTTATGTTATATTGGATATGCATCGCTTGCCTGGTGGTGGTCATGCTGCCATGGATGAGTTTTGGGCAAGCACTACACTTCAGGATCAGTTTGTAGCTGCATGGCGCGTAATTGCCAATCGTTACAAAAACGATGATTTAGTGGCCGGTTATGATTTAATAAATGAACCAAATCACGATTTTGCCGACAATAATCTCAACAAACCATTACTAAACATTTTGAAACGTGCTACCACTGCTATTCGCGAAGTGGATAATCGTCATATAGTTTTTATCGAAGGCAATGGCTACGGTTGGGATTTTCGGGGTTTGAAAGTGCCCTGGGATGCCAATATGGTGTATGCATTTCATAAATACCTGTCGGACTGGCAGGTGGGCGATTATGATGTAAACGAAATGGTGACACTCCGAAACGGAACAAATCGTCCGGTGTGGAATGGTGAAACCGGCGAAAACTCGAATCTGTGGCTTACCAACATGGCTAAACGCTACGAGGCCGAAGGAATTGGCTGGTGTGTATGGCCTGCGAAGAAATTAGGCTCGGTGGTTGGACCATTAGCTGTTACAATTTCACCCCTTTATACAGCCATCACTAATTATTGGAATTATAAAGCCGACAATACAAAACCTTATGTGGCAAAACCATCGGCTGAGCAAACACTCACTGCTTTGTTGGCGCAAGCAGAACTTTGCAAGTTCGAAAATTGTACATTTCGCAAAGATTATATCGATGCGCTGATGCGTCAAACCAAAACGGATACCATAATTCCATGGAAGGCAGTAACGTTGCCCGACATTGTGGGCAGAACAACACGCATTAATGCCTCCGAATTTGATTTGGGCGCGGTAGGCAGTGCTTATCAAACCTCGCAACGCGATTGGAATACAGGTTTTGCATTCCGCAATGACGAGATTAACGTACTTACCCAAAGTGGCGAAGCAAATGGTTATGTGGTTGGAAATATTCATTCAGGAAGTACTGTGGGAAAAGAAGAATGGACAAAATATACCGTAACTGCACCACTGAAAGGAAAATACGAAGTGCGTTTGCGCTATTGGGCAACTACTACGGCTTCGGCTCCGGCAGTAAATTTAACTATCAACAATAAATCGCTGCTCGCAACCAATTACCTGCTCAAAGCCGACACAAAATTCAATACCGAATTGTTGGGAGAAATGAATATTGATAAAGGGAAAACAGTGGTTGTTCTCAATTATATTGGAACTGATTACAAAGTGAGTACCATCGATTTTAAACTAAAAGAAATACTGCCGACTGCATTAGACAAAACGACTGAAAATGCACTGAAAGTTATTACGCATAAAAATGAAAATGCAATTTCATTCGAAGATAACTTGTCGGAATTTGCCACTGTCCGTATTTTCAATCAGGTCGGGCAACTTGTAGCCGAAATATGCACGACCGATTTAAACAATTGCAACATAAAGTTACCCGGAACCGGAATATTTATAGCTGCAATACAATTTAAAAACAATCAGAAATCAATAAAATTTCAATTATAACAACCAAAATTTAATTTATTAATTTACAAAAAAAAATCATTATGAAGAAATCTTACTTTTTAGCGGCTGCATTCTTAGCATTGTCAGCTTTCGGACTCAAAGCCGCCGATGTGGTTTTAGCCGATTTCGAAAGTCCAACACCAATTGGGTCATTGGCAAACGGTTCAACATGGATAGGAAGTTCTGTGGGTTTATTTGTTGGCACTAATCCGGTAACCACAGGGTTAAACACAACCGCTCAGGCTGCTTATGCGGTACGTACAAGTACGCAGGGTTCAACTTTTCAGGCTGAATTTAATGTTCCAACGGCATCATACAATGGTGTAAAATATTTCCACATTATGGTTTACCGACCTCAGGTTTCTAAGTTGCAACTTAAAGGTCGTCAGAATTCACCAGTAGTTTCAGGTAATACATGGGATGACCGTTTTACTGCAGGTGGCTACTATACCGACATTGTAAACGAATGGGTGGATGTGGTTTTTAAAGTTGATTTTGCTGCAACTAATCTACGTATCGATAAGTTTGTGCTTGCTTTAGATATGATTAGTGCTTCAGGGAGATACACAACGGATACAAATGTATATTTTGATGAAATAATTGTAAACGACGATCCTCAACCGCGCGGACGTACAGCAGACTATACCACATCTACATTGCCCGAAAGTTTTGAAGGCGCTAATTCATTAGTTGATAAAGTGTTTTTTGGTGTGAACTATTATTGGAAAAACGGTGGTGTAAATAACAATACCCCAACTGATGAAATTGTAACCAATCCGGCTAAAAACAATGTAAACAATACAGAAAAGGTGTTGAAAATGATGTATCGTTCTACATTTAGTTGGGATTCGTGGTTGCAATTGGTGCTCAATGGAGGCTCAGGGGTGAATGTTGATGCAAACAATAAGTATTTGCATATTATGGTACGCAAAAATGCAGATGCTCAATTTGCAATTACTGCACGTAAAGGTGGAACTGATTCGGGTTGGATACGTACAACAACCGGAAATGTAAGCCCTGATTATGCCAAAGCAAATGGTTGGCAGGATTTAGTATTCGAAATTCCGGCAACAAGCTACGGCATAGTTGATCGTTTGAGTATTAATGGACATACCACGGGACCGGGTGCTTCTGACTTACCTGTATATATCGACCAGATTGAATTTTCAGCTACTGCAACTCCTCGTACAATTTTCAATGTGGCTAAAACTTATGATTTTGGTGCAACTCCTATCAATAATACTGTAAACTACAGTTTACCTGTAACAGCAGGAGCATTGCTTAATGGTGATTTAACGATTAGCATTAGTGGAAGTACTGATTTTACAACTACAACTACTACACTCAGCCAATCAGCAATTTCGGCCGGAACAGCAGTAATTAATCTGACCTATAAACCAACTACATTAGGAGTAGGAAATGCAACTGTTGATATCAAAAGTAATGGTGTAACACTTGCTCAGGTTGGTTTAACAGGAACAGGTGGCAATCCAAACGAAGCGATTAATGTAGATTTTGAAGGAGGAACATTTTATGCTGCTTCACCGGCAAATATAACCTGGGGCGATTCAAACAGCTCCCTTACAATTGTAGATAATCCAACAAAAGCAGGCTTAAATACTTCGAATAAAGTGGCTTGTGGTGTTCGTAGCGCTACCGGAGGGAATGCATTTCAGGCTGAATTTAATATTGAACCAACTGTAATTAATACAACAAAATATTTACATGTAATGGTGCTTAAACCAACCCATTCCGTAATGAGTTTGAACGGACGCAATAATTATCCTGTAAGCGGAAATAGTTGGGATAATGTATACTCGGCAACACATTTAAACTATAGCACTGTTGTAAACGAATGGGTTGACGTAGTGTTTAAAATTGATGGCGATGGCAGAAAAATCGACCGTTTGGTAATCGGACTTGATAATTGTAATCCTGCTACACGCTATACAACTGATACCAATATTTATTTTGATAAAATTGAATTGAATACCGATCCTATGCCACGTGGCGTTTCGGCTTTACCAACCAAAAAAACAACTTTCCCTGAAAACTTCGAAGGAACATCTTATATTGGCGACGCAACTTATTTTCCATATACATACAGCTGGGTGACTCCGGATGCGCATCGCAACAAAGGATGTGCTTATGAAGCGGTAGTTGCTAATCCACTCAAAGATGCCGTAAACGGAAGCGAAAAAGTGTTGAAAACCACATTAAATGCTGGTGCTGATTGGTGGACACGTTTACAGTTTGTTCTTAATGATGGAGCAGGCACAACTGTAGGAGCTGAAAACAAGTATTTACACGTAATGATGTACAAACAAGGTACCGGAGGTGAAGTAAAAGCATTCTTTATCCGTACCGACAATGTTCAACAGGAATGGATTAATCCTTCGATAATATACGCATATAATGGTTGGCAGGATTTGGTTTTCGAAGTTCCGGCAGCAGTATATGGCGCAATTAACAAAGTGGCAATTTTACCTCACGGTGGTAGTTCTCAAAATATAGATGTCTATTTCGATGATTTTGAATTTTCAGGTAGTGCCACTCCACGAACCAATGTTTCTACTTCATCTAAAAATTTCGGTTTAGATAACTTCAGTATTGCAAAATCGAATAACAATCTGATTTTAAAAGGAATAAATATCGAAAATGCAAAAATATCTATTTACAACATGCAGGGTCAGGAAGTATTGAATCTGAAAAATGTGAATACAACAAATTTTGAATTTTCTAATATTTTTTCGAAAGGTGTATATGTAGTAAAAATTTCGAACCTGAAAGGTGAAGAAAAGATGTGTAAGTTTATGAATTAACAAATAAATCAGCACGAAACACTCCGCGTGTTTCGTGCTGATAAAAATTATTAGAAATCTGATTTTTTATGAAAACAAAATTATTTACTTTATTGGTAGCAACATGCTCAATGTTGTTTACAACCAACCTGAATGCTCAGGAAGTGGAAATTGAAAACTTTGAAAGCGAGGTATTTATATCTGCCGAAAAAATGGAACCTCCAACCACAGCAGTTCCAAACCCGGTGGCAGCTCCGGCTGTTAACGAAACTTACGGTGGTGTGGATAAAACATTAGCTATTGAGGCAAATCCGATTAAAACAGGCATAAACGATTCGTATTATGCTGCTTATGCTGTTCGTGGTAATGGCGGAAATTCTGATTTTCAGGCTGAGTTTAATATCGAACCTCAAACACTTACCGGCGTAAAATACATTCACGTGATGGTAATGAAGCCCTTACACTCTATGATGACTATTGGTGGTAGGCAGAATAAACCAACTACCGGAAATACCTGGACGGATCGTTTCCGTTCGCCGGCATATTATTATACCGAAAAACAGAACGAATGGGTGGATGTAGTATTTAAAGTTGATTTTGGTACCGGAATTACTTTCGATCGCCTTTGTTTGCAGCTCGATTATGTGTCGCCGGCAACCCGCTACACCGAAAATAAAAAGATTTATTTCGACGAAATTGTGATTAACAACAATCCACAACCACGTGGCGACCAAACCGTATATCCGGCTGCAAAAACTACTTTTCCTGAAGATTTCGAAGGCACTTCAACGATGGCCGACAAATTATTTTTTGGTAACTTCAATTACTGGAATACAACCGGAAACGATTTAAACCTTGGTACTCCACTTCAAACCGTGGTAGACAATCCGGAGAAAAATGCCATTAACCCTACCAATAAGGTTCTTAAATTATCCCGTAAAAAAGAAGCAACCTGGTGGAGCCGTTATCGTTTTGTAGTAAACGAAGGTGCCGGAATGCAGATTACGGCTGATAATCGCTATGTACATATTTTTTTGAAAAAAGACTATGACAGTAAAGTTAGCTTTTTTGTTAATACAACTTCGGGATCTAAGGTAGAGTGGATTGCTCCGATTAAGGATTATGTAAAATCGACCTGGCAGGATGTGGTATTCAAATTACCGGATAATATTCTGAATCAGTCGGTTAATTTGGTGCATATTTTACCACACTCGTCCGACATAACTGTTGATGCCGATATGTATATCGACGAAATTGTTTTCAATAATAGTCCGGATCAACGTGGTGCTGAGGTTATTTTAGCTGCTTCGTACGATTTTGGCGGACTTTCTGTAGGTCAAACCAAATCGGCAAAAGTACCATTTAAGGTCATAAATGGTGGTGGAGATGTAATGATTTCTGTTGAAGGTTCAGGCTTTGCTACAACAAAAGCTAGTTATACACAAGCTCAGGCCGAAGCCGGCGATAGTTTAGAGCTTTCGTTTGCACCAGCTGTAAGTGCTACACAATATACCGGTAAAGTAATTCTGAAAGTGAATGGTTCTACACTTCGCGAAATGACGCTGAAAGGCGAATCGCTGAGCGATAACCTGAACCTGAATGTAAACTTCGAAAGTGGTACATTCTATGCTGCAACGCCAACAAACATTACCTATGGCGGTCTCGATCAGGTGCTCGATATTACTGCTAACCCATTGGTTGAAGGTTTGAATACGACGGCTAAATGTGCTTATGGGATTAAAAATATTGCAGGTAATCAGGATTTTAGTGCAGAATTCAATATTGAACCTGTAAATATTGTAGGTAAAAAATACATTCACGTTATGGTTCTCAAACCTTCGCACTCGAAAATGTGGTTAGCATTGCGCAACAATACGAACCCTGATGGTGCAGCAACAAGCATTTATTCGGCTGTAAATAAGTATTATGTTACTACCGAATCGCAATGGGTTGATGCTGTATTCGAAATTAACGGTACAGGTCGTAAGGTTGACAGATTGGTTATTAATTTAGATAATTGTGTACCAACCGGACGATTTACTCAAAATACCAATATTTATTTCGACGAAATAGTGATGAATGAAGACCCAATGCCACGCGGAGTTACTTCGTTGCGCGCTAAAAAAGCAACTTTACCCGAAAATTTCGAAGGTGCAAGTACAATTATCGATCCTTTGTATTTCGACAATACCTACAACTGGACTTCGGAGTCGAATGACCTGAACTGGGGACGCGCTATGGAAGAAGTAGTGGCTAACCCTGCTCCCGATGCCTACAATGCCAGCGATAAAGTATTGAAAATCACACGCAAACCTGATGCTACCTGGTGGAGCCGTTTACAGTTAAAATTGGAAACCGTTGTTACTGTAAGTGAATCGACTCGATATTTCCACATGATGTTTAATAAAACAACAGATGGTGAAGTAGCTGTACACTTCTGGAACACAGCGAATCAGGAAGCAGGTTGGGTTCGTCCGTTGACAAATTATATTAAAGGAGAATGGGCAGATTTAGTGTTTATGATTCCCGAAAATTTACCGGAAATATCAACCGTATTGATATTAATCCACATACTACAGGTGCAACTGAAGATATGGCCATATATATCGATGATTTGTTTTTCTCAAACAGCCAGGATATTAGTTCGGTAAAAAGTAACAAAGAGCTTAAAGCAACCATTTTTGCACAAAACGGAAAAGTAATTGTTGACGGTCTTACCTCAGCATCGAAAGTTACAATTTACGATGCTACCGGCAAATTAATTTCTGCTGAATCTACTACAAATCAGCGCTATACAAAAGCCATTTCACAGAAATTTGTAATTGTAAAAGTGGTGAACGGCAATCAGTCCGTGGCACGTAAAGTGGCTTTGTAATTTCTTTTTCAAAAAAAATATTTTAAAACCACCGGCTGAGACTTAAATAGTTTCGTCCGGTGGTATTAAAAAACACTATCTTTTTTAATAATAAACAGATAAATTTCTGATGAAACAATCAATTCTCAACATGGTATTGTTGGCTCTTGTTGTGTCCTTTATGGCAGCATGTGTCGATAAAATTGAGCCAATCAAACACGACCCGAACAAACCGGTTACCATTACAAGTTTTACACCCGACTCCGGTGGAGTTGCAACCCGTTTAGTGATTTTTGGAGATAATTTTGGTAATGATGCTTCAATTATTAAACTCACATTATTCGACCCTGCCCGAAACAAAGAGACTGAAGCAAAAATTGTAGGTGTTACCAACGAATGTATTTACGCCCTGTTGCCCCGACGTGCCGGTAGCGACAATAAAATTTCAATCCGCCTTCAGGTGGGTGAATCTTCGGTTGTGGAAGCCGAAAATAAATTTCATTATACCTTAGCTCAAAATGTGTCAACGCTTGTGGGCGCTGTTATCAATGTGGACGGTACCGGAGGCGAAATAAACGGAACTTTCGATGTGGCTATGCTAAGTTTACCACGCAATATTACCTACGACGAAACCACAAACTCCCTGTTTGTTACCGGTTTCGAAGGTTGGGGTTACGGCATTCAGGCCATTCGCCGCATTAATCTTTCCGAACGCGTCGTTTCGTCGGTTGGTTCGGGCATCAAACCGCCGGATGGAATTGTGGCTGTGGATGGTAACGTATATGTAACCACTGCATTTGGTCACGAAAATATTCTTTTTCGTATGAATAAAAACAACGGTTATTCCAAAGAATTATTTATCAACAATATAAACGATACTTATTTTTACTGGGGAGGCGACATAATTTACAATAAAGTGGATAAACTACTTTATATGCAATCGAACTACCCTACTTTAACCTACATTAAAACGCTTGACCCCGCTGCAACCGACCGCGAATCAAGTATAAAAATTTATTACAAATTATCCGATTCGAATGTGAATTTTTGTATGGCTGTGGATAGCAAAGGAAATATTTACTATTCGTTAGCTGACCAGAATGTGATATACAAACTCGAAAAAGTAGGTAGTGAAGTAGTGAAAACGCTTTTTGCAGGGAGCGATGGCAACAAAGGATATAAAAATGGAAACGGAGCTGATGCGCTTTTCAATACACCAACCAAAATGGTTTTCGACAGCGAAGATAACATGTATGTGTGCGATCAGGGAAACCATGTGATTCGTAAAATTTCCACTGATGGTGAAGTTACTTTATTAGCCGGTATACCGACTGTAGCTGGTAAGGACGATGGAAAACCATTAGTTTCGAAATTCAACCAGCCCCGCGGTATATGTATTGATAACGAGGGAGTTATTTATGTTGCCGACAGAGCAAATCATCGTATTCGTAAAATTTCAATCGAATAGAGAAAAGTTTTTCTGTTTTTAAAAATAAAATATTGAATATCATGCAAAAAAATAAAAAAATATACTTCTTCCTGTTTTTTGTTGCGCTGATAAACTTTACAGCTTTCGCGCAATCAAAAGTAAAGGAAACAGTTACAGGTATAGTTGAGGATGCAGCTGGGCCGATAATAGGAGCTACTGTAATCGTAAAAAACAATCCGGGATTGGGACAAATTACCGACATGAACGGTAAATTTACCTTAAAGGCTTCGCCCACTGATGTAATTGTAGTTTCGTATGTAGGATACGGTTCAAAAGAAGTGGTTGTCGGTAATCAGAAAAATATTCGCATTTTGCTCGAAGAATCAACTGCCATGCTCGAAGAAACGGTGGTGGTTGGTAAAGGTACGCAGCGCAAAGTGAGTGTAATCGGAGCTATTTCAACGCTCGAAGTAAAAGAACTTAAATCGCCTACTTCGTCCATTACCAATGCGTTGGCAGGTAATATCGCGGGTGTGGTAGCTGTTCAGCGAAGTGGTGAGCCGGGTAAAAACGTTTCCGATTTCTGGATTCGTGGTATTTCTACCTTTGGAGCTAACTCGGGAGCATTAATCTTAGTCGATGGTATCGAGCGTAGTATGAACGAAGTGGATCCGGAAGACATTGAGTCTTTTTCGATTTTGAAAGATGCCTCTGCAACAGCCGTTTACGGGGTTCGTGGAGCCAATGGTGTGGTGATGATAACCACCAAACGAGGTAAAGAAGGAAAAGTAAATATCAGTGTCAAAGCCGAATCATCAGTGTCGTATTCGGGACGTATGCCGCAGTATGTGGGTGCTTACGATTATGCAAAATTAGCCAACGAAGCACGCGTGGTACGTGGCGAATCGCCTATTTACAACGAACAAGAAATCAGTATTATTAAATATGGTCTCGACCCCGATATTTATCCGAATGTAAACTGGCAAAAAGAAGTATTAAGTCCATATACACAGAATTATCGTGCCGGATTAAATATTTCGGGTGGTGGAGCTACTGCCCGCTACTATATTTCGGGTGGTATGTACAACGAATCGGGTATGTACAAGCAGGATAACCTGAATAAATACAATACCAATGTAGATTACAAACGTTATAATTTCCGTTCGAATGTCGACGTGAATATTACGCCTTCAACCGTTGTTGAACTTGGAGTTGGTGGTTGGGTGGTAGCTCAAAACAAGCCGGGTTCGTCGTCAGACAATATCTGGGGCTCCATGGCTACACTTACAGCCATTTCGGTTCCGGTTATGTATTCCAATGGGTTAACACCTTCATTTGGTAAAGGTACACTCACCAATCCTTCGGTATTACTTACCAAAACCGGATTCAGCGAGCAGTGGGAAAATAAAATTGAAACGAATATTACTGTAAAACAGGATTTTGATTTCTTATTAAAAGGTCTGTCAATGTACGGACGTTACTCATTCGATGCTTACAACTGGCACAAATACAATCGTTTTCTTTTACCCGAACTGTATCGCGCCGATAAGTTCAGAGATGCCGATGGTAAATTAGTATATCAAAAAGTACAGGAAGCTTCGCCGGTAAGTTTTAGCCGCGAAGGTGCCGGCGACCGTCGTACCTATGGCGAATTGGCAATGAATTACAGCAATATGTTTGGAAATCACCGTGTGGGCGGTTTGTTGCTTTACAACATTCAGGAATATGCCAGCAGTACAGCCAACGACGAAATTAGCTCCATTCCTTATCGCAATCAGGGACTTTCGGGGCGTGCCACTTATTCGTACGACGACCGTTATTTTGTGGAATTAAACTTTGGTTATAATGGTTCTGAAAATTTTGAAAAGGGTTCGCAATATGGCTTTTTCCCTGCTTATGCTTTGGGATGGTTGGTTTCGAACGAAAAATTCTGGAAGGAAAACGTGCAGAGTATCAATCTCTTAAAACTGAAATTTACACAGGGTTTGGTAGGTAACGACAAACTCAGCAATACGCGTTTCCCCTACCGTACGTATGTTGGTTCGGGTGGTGGCTACTATTTTGGCGATTTTTCGGCAACTGGGGGCGGCGGTATTGCCGAAACTGTTATTGGTAGTCAATACCTTACCTGGGAAACTTCAGATAAACTGAACTTAGGTATTGAACTTGGTTTGTTTAAAAAATTCAAATTAAATGTGGATATTTTTAAAGACGATCGTTCTGGTATTTTTATGAAACGTACAACGCTGCCCGAAACAGTTGGTATCAGTTCGCCACCCTGGGGAAATGTAGGTAGGATGATTAATAAAGGGATTGATGGAACAATTGAATATTCGGATAAAATTGGTAAACTGCAATATACACTTCGTGGAAATGCCACATTCAACCGCAATACCATTGTGGATTACGATGAGCCAAAACCAAAATTCCCGTATCAAACAAGCGAAGGCTTTAAATACAGTCAGCAACGTGGTTATATTGCACTCGGATTATTCGAAGATGCAACGGATGTGGCAATGAGCCCGCGTCAGGATTTGGGAGGAACTGTGCAGCCGGGCGATATTAAGTACAAGGATGTGAACGGCGATGGTGTAATTAATTCTTACGATATTGTGCCTATTGGTTATTCAAATATTCCGGAACTAACGTATGGTTTTGGGTTGAGTATGTACTACAAAGATCTGGATTTCTCCATGTTGTTTCAGGGTTCGGGAAATAGTACCTTCTTTTATGGAGGTTATGGAATGCAACCTTTCTACGGCGGCGAAACCGGAAATGTATTGACCATTGTGGCTGATCAGACTAATCGTTGGACTCCGGCTTCTTATTCAGGAAATCCCGCTACCGAAAATCCGAATGCGCGCTTTCCGCGTATGAGCTACGGCGAAAATAAAAACAATACCGTAAACTCCACATACTGGCAGGCAAATGGTCGTTATCTGCGTTTCAAAAACTTGGAAGTAGGCTATACGCTCCCGCGAGCAGCCCTCAAAGGCATTCACGTGTCGTCATGTCGTGTATATTTTTCCGGTTTCAATATCTTCGTTTGGGATTTGGTGAAAATGTGGGACCCGGAACTTGCAAGCGGAAATGGCACGAGCTATCCGATTCAAACAACGTTTAATCTTGGTTTAAATATGAAATTCTAATAATTATGATTTTTATGAAAAAAAATATAGTAACATACCTTGTCGGACTAATGCTCACGTTTAGTTCTTGTGCCGATTATTTGGATGTGGCACCTTATTTCGACGAAATGCTGAACTTAGAGCAGGTTTTTCAAAGTCGAAAATACTCCGATCAGTTTCTGCTAAATGTGTACAGCTATCGCCCTGATGAAGGAAATCTGCTTTTCAGTTTTCCATATACTGCCGGAAGCGATGAACTATGTATGGCTCAGTTTACACAACAGGGTCCGCGTTTATCGTCGGGAAATTACAATGCTGAAAATAATCCGTTCAACCTTTGGCCGGGCTTGTATCGTGGTATCCGTCAGGCCACTGTGTATCTGAATAATATCGACAAATGTACCGAAATGACTTCGCTCGAAATAAAAGATCGCAAAGCCGAAGCCCGTTTTATGCGTGCATATTATTATTTTCTGTTGGTGCAGCATTACGGACCGGTGGTTATTTTGCCTAACGAAGGGCAAACGGTGAACCAGCCGCTCGACGAGCTTTCGTTACCCCGCAATACCTATGATGAATGTGTGCAATATATTATTGATGAATTGAATATTGTTGCTCCCGACCTGCCCGATGTGCAGGATGGTTCGTGGTTTGGAAAACCAACAAAACCTGCTGCTTATGCTGTTCAGTCGCGCTTGTTGCTTTATGCTGCCAGTCCGCTTTTCAATGGCAACCGCGAAGATTATGGTTCGTTTTTACGCGAGGATAATACACCGTTTTTCAATCTGACTCCTGATAATGCACGTTGGGCGAAAGCCGCAGCAGCTGCCAAAAAGGTTATTGATACCAACCGTTTCTCGTTATATACGGTGAAAAGTGACTCAACAACCGCAAAATTGCCGGCTAATGTTCCTTCGGCTGCATTTCCGAATGGTGCAGGTGGCATCGACCCGCTCAAATCCTATCACGATATTTTTACCGGCGAAGTGCAACCGAGTCTGAATCCGGAAGCAATCTGGGGCATTCCGTCAAAACAAACCGATATCGACGATAATGTGCAAACAGCTGTTATGCCGCGTTTTATCGGTGGTTGGAACATTGTTGGCGTTACGCAAAAAATGGTGGATGCTTATTATATGCGCGATGGCTATTCTATGGAAAACTCAAGTACGCAATATCCGTATCAAACAACAGGGTTTGTACAAAACGATAGTGCTTATGTGAAAAAAGGCGTTCACAATATGTTTGTGAATCGCGAAGCGCGCTTTTATGCTTCGATTAGTTTTAACCGTCGTGTGTGGCCTTGTACAAGTTCTAAATTCCCTACTGTACAAAACTTTGTGGTTATGTATTCGCTGGGTGGAAATGGTAGTAAAGATCAGGGTGGAACTAATGGTGACTTCCCTGCCACAGGCTATTCGATGGTGAAATACACCAGCGACAGCGACCAGAAATACCACGAAGGTTCGAGTGTAAAACCGAAAGCATACATAACTTTCCGCTATGCCGAAATTTTGTTGAACTACATTGAAGCGTTGAACGAAATTCAGGGTTCGTATGTGGTAGATGGCATTAGTTATACACGTAATACCGAGGAAATTAAAAAGTACTTTAATATGATTCATTACCGTGCCGGATTGCCGGGAATCGGCGATGCAGGTGGTCCTGAATTGTCAGTGTTGGCCAGCGTTGAATCGACCCGTGCACTTATCAAACGCGAACGTATGATTGAGCTGGCTTTCGAAGGTCGTCGTTTCTTAGATGTTCGTCGCTGGAAGGATGCCATGGTGGAACTCAATAAACCTGTGCGTGGACTGGATATGGAAAAAACCGAATCGGGTGGTTTTTATACCGAGAAAAATATAAGTGTAGTTCGCTGCGACCGCAAATTCCTGTTGCGCAACTACTTATTCCCATTACCAAAAACAGATATTGATAAGAACTACCGATTAATACAAAATCCGGGTTGGTAACTCAACTAATTGATAATTAATAATTAACAATTAATAATTTTAAAACAAATGAAGATAAAATATTTAAGCTATCTATTTCTCTTGCTGAGTGTTACGGCCTGTACGGTTGAGGAAGTAGAGTATTACAAAAAGCAGGTTTACATTACCTATAGCGGTGAACAAACGCATACCATGCGCATAAAATCCGCCAATACGGATACTTTAATTAGTGTATATTGCGGAGGTTCATTGGCGCCCGACAAAGATATAACTGTTTCGTTGGGTGTTGACCAGGATGCATTGGATTCATTAAATGCAGTGAAATTTTCGTCAACTTCCGATTATCTGAAACTTTTGCCGGATAGTTGTTACGATATCAATTCGTTGCAAACTACCATTGCAAAAGGAAATGTGTATGGTACCATTCCGGTGTCGTTTAAAACTGCAAAGATTGATCCATTGCAAAAATACGTTTTGCCTCTGTCGATAAAATCTGTTTCGAATTTCGAAGTAAATCCGACCTTGAAAACAGTTTTTATTGCTGTAAATCTGATAAATAAATATTCGGGATTATACCGTTTTAATGGAAATGGTGTAGAAGAGGGCAAAACATCCAAAGCCAAAATTACCCGCGAACAAAACTTTATTGTTGCTGGCGAACATGCGGTAATGATGCATGCCGAAAGTAAAACTTTTGAGAAGGATGGCAACAGTTATCTGATTAAAGCTATTATCAATGCGGATAACTCGATTACAATAACTTCGAATGATCAGGCCAACCTGAAAGTGGAGAATTGTTTGCCCTACTCAGGCATTACGCCCGACCCGGCTATCGATAATAAGTATGACCCCGCAACCGGCAATATGCGCCTGATTTACAAGTACAACGACTTTACAAAAACAGGTAAAATGCGTATTGTGGTTGTAGATATTAATCCGGTAAAATAGACTACGTTAAAACCACATATATTGTTACAAGCGATAATCCCAATTTTTAATAGGGATTATTGTTTGTAAACAGTTATATTTTAAAAATAATCCCTGAAAAATGAAGCGATTTTGTTGCCTCTTAGTTTTGTCTGGTTTTTTTGTATTTATCACTTCATCGCAGGTTTTTAAACCTACGGTTTGCTATAACATAAAAGCTGCCAATGGCAAAGTGCTTGCAAACCAGGAGTCTATATACACAGGATTAATAGTTACCGAAACTATTAATACAAACAGACTTGGGCAGTATTGGAATATTGATTACATTGATGGAAGAAATATTTATATTCTAAACCATATTTCGTCACTTTGTTTCGATAATGGTGGCGCTGCTGCCGGAAAAAAACTATCTCAATGGCATATAGGTATTTACAACAGCAATCAGATGCTGACACTAACGCCCATTGCCGGAAAAGCCAATACTTACAGCATTGCCGCAAAGTCGGACCTGACCAAAAGTTTTACGCTGGATGCCACCGGAACCATCTCTTTTGCCACTACCAATGTTTCGGATGTAAATCAGCAGTTTGAGTTTGTGGCTACCACCAAAGTGCTGCCCGGTTTTGAACGCACCGACTGGCAGGACGAAACTTTTTTTCAGGAAAACAAAGAGCCGGGGCATACCACTTTTGTGCCGTATCCTACTACCGAAAGTTTAATGGCCGATTCGTTTTTTGTAAAACCCTGGAGCACACCCAATTCGTCGCGCTACATGCTGCTCAATGGAACCTGGAAATTCAACTGGGTAAAACAACCTTCCGAACGCCCGCTTACATTTTTCGAGAAAACCTTCGACGATTCCGCTTGGAAAACCATTCCGGTGCCATCCAACTGGGAAATGCATGGTTACGGAACGCCCATTTACACCAACTTTAACTATCCCTTTGCCAATACGCCACCCTATATTCGTTCGCTACCGGGTGCAACAAGTGCTGTTGAACCCAATCCGGTTGGTTCGTATCGTCGTATGTTCGAATTGCCTGCCGATTGGAACAATAAAGAGGTTTTTCTGCATTTCGATGGTGCTTATAGTGCCATGTATGTGTGGATTAACGGACAAAAAGTGGGGTATAGTCAGGGTGCCAATAACGATGCTGAATTCAATATTACGAAATATGTTACTGCCGGCCAAAACTTAGTGGCGGTGCAGGTATTTCGCTGGTGCGATGGTAGTTACCTCGAAGATCAGGACATGATGCGATTGAGCGGCATTCACCGTGATGTGTATTTGTATGCTGCGCCAAAGCAACGCATTCAGGATTTTGTGACCAAAACAAGCTTTAATGCCGACCTTTCGGTGGCTACTTTTTCACTCAGTACCAGTGTTCAAAATAAGGATGTTAATACAGCTGATGTAAAACTGGAAGCCAAAATTCTGGCACCCGACGGGTCACTGTTTGCTGCCTTGCCTACTCAACAATTGTCGGAATTGCTTCAAAATCAGCAAGATACCTTGAGTGAGACTCTTGTTTTGCCAAAACCACAACTTTGGAGTGCCGAAACGCCAACGCTTTATTCGCTTATCTTGTCGTTGAAAGATGCCAACGGAGCTGAGTTGGAAGCCATTTCGTCAAAAATTGGTTTCCGCAAAATTGAAATCAGAAATGCTAAAGTGTATGTCAACAACAAACAGGTGATTTTCAAAGGTGTTAATCGCCACGATACACATCCTCAATTGGGGCGTGCGGTGGATGTAACGTCTATGATTACCGATATTACGCTGATGAAGCAAAATAACATCAATACCATTCGCACATCACATTATCCAAATCAGTCTAAAATGTACGCCATGTACGACTATTATGGTTTGTATGTAATGGATGAAGCTGATATCGAGTGCCATGGTAATTGGGGTATCAGTAATAGACCAACGTGGATTCCCGCTTTTGTCGACCGAATGGAACGCATGGTGCTGCGCGACCGCAATCACGCATCCGTTATTTTTTGGTCTATGGGAAATGAATGTGGCGCCGGCGAAAACTTTGTAAATGTATACGCTGCTGCCCGTAAACTCGACGACCGCATTATTCATTACGAAGGAAAAAATGCGGTGGCCGATATCGAATCGGTCATGTATCCCGGTATTCCGTGGGTGCACGATTATGGCAATAACAGCGATACCAAACCATTTTTCCTCTGCGAATATGCCCACGCCATGGGAAATGCCATTGGTAACCTGAAAGAGTATTGGGACGGATTTGAAACTTCGAAACGCATCATTGGTGGTTGTATATGGGATTGGGTTGACCAGGGAATAAACAAGCCTGGTCGCCCTGCCAACGAGTATTATTACGGAAACGATTTTGGAACGCCAACTGATGGTGGCTTTTGCAATAACGGTATTATTGGCCCCGACCGCAAACCAACTGCGAAATTAGCCGAAGTAAAAAAAGTGTATCAGTACATCAAATTTGCCGGTTTTGTGCCTGCAACCCGTCGTTTTGTACTGCGCAATAACTATAATTTTATTGATTTGAATAAATTCAATTTCTCGTGGGAGTTGTTGGAAAACGGCGCACGCATTGCCCAAGGCACATTTACCGATATGAACGTGGCAGCGGGTATGGAAAAATACCTTACTGTAGATTACAATCCGGCTCTTATTCAGGCTAATAAAGAATATTTTTTGAATGTAACAGCTTCGCTCAAAAATGATGAAACATGGGCAAAAGCGGGTCATGTAATGGCTGCGGAGCAGTTTTTGGTGGCGGCAAGTCCTGCCGTACCTGCGGTTGACACTGCAAAAATAAACAACACACTATCGGTTAATGCCACTGCCTCGGATATCGCCATTTCCGGTGCTGATTTTAGTGTCAAATTCAACCCTACTTCGGGTGTTATGACGTCACTTGTATATAATTCGAATGAGTTGATATATAGCAATAAAGGTTTTGAGATGAATCATTATCGCTTTATTGAAAATGATGCATTTAAAAATTATGGCATTACTTTCTCAAATATTCCTGGTGGCGTATCATACGCAGTAGCTGCTGATAATAAATCGGTTACAGTAACCACGAAGCGTTCGGCATTAATCGAATCGGCTTCATATCCGCATACCATAACTTATACTATTTATGCCAATGGTACTATTGATGTAAAAGCCGACTTTACACTGGCGGGACAGTTGAGGCGCATTGGCTTGGCTGCTTCTATTAATGGTAATTTGGAAAATGTGTCGTGGTATGGTCGTGGTCCGCAGGAGAATTATGTGGACAGAAACACCGGTGCATTTTTCGGACAATATTCGTCCACCGTTTCGGGCATGGAGGAGCATTACACCAAACCGCAGAGCATGGGTAATCGCGACGAAATTCGCTGGGTAACTTTAACCGACAGCAATGGCAAAGGAATGAAAATTACGTCCAAAAACCGCCTAAGCTTTTCGGCCTTGCACCATACCGATAAAACATTGATGGAAACCGCCCACCGATTCCAACTTGCGGGCTTACGCACGCCCGAAACAACACTTATTCTGGATTGTTTGCAAAAAGGATTGGGCAATGCCAGTTGTGGCCCTGGACCGCTAAATAAATACCTTACACCAGGTTCCGGAGTGCAATCGTATGAGTTTCGGATTGAACCAATAAATACATATAAACCAAACGCTGTTGAATTTTCAAAAATAAACGATACGATTTATGTAAATAATCAGACCCTTTTTATTCGTGGAGCAGGGGAAAATCAGTCCATTAAAATCTTTGATATGGAAGGAAGGTGTTTATATACAGATAATTACCATGCTGAAAAATCGAGTTATCCTTTTGCATTAAAGCCGGGTGCTTATTTGGCTGTATGTGGTGATAAAAAAGTGAAATTTATAACTGATTAAATCCGGATATCTGATTAATGAAACGAAGCATACTTGTTTTAATCCTTGTTTGTATAATTGCTGGTGGTCGTGCCCAAACTGCAACCGACCTCAAGCTTTGGTACGAGAAACCTGCTGCCAATTGGAACGAAGCGTTGCCTATTGGTAATGGACGCATTTCGGCTATGGTTTTTGGCGATCCGGGCAAAGAGCAACTTCAATTAAACGAAGGTACTGTGTGGACAGGTGGACCTTCGCGAAACGACAACCCCAATGCATTGGCTGCATTGCCACAAGTGAGAAGTTTAATTTTTAGCGGAAGTTATGATGCTGCGCAAAATATGGTGAACAGTAAAATTATTGCCCAAAAATACCATTGTGCCAAATATCAACCGGTGGGTAACCTCAATATCACTTTTGCAGGTCATACCACTTATACTGATTACTACCGCGAACTTAATATCGAAAATGCCATAACCACCAGTACTTACAAAGTGAATGGAGTGACATTTAAACGCGAAATTTTTGCCTCGCAGCCCGATCAGGTAATTGTGGTGCGACTTACGGCTAATGAGCCGGGCAAACTGACATTTATGGCTGCTATGAATAGCCCGTTGCTTAAATCTACCGTTACCGAAAATGGAAATACAATTGTGCTTTCGGGTACTTCGGGTGCCTACGCCGACATTCCGGGGCAGGTAAATTTTAATGCTGTGGTGCGTGTGGTGAATAGTGGTGGTACGCTTACTTCTACATCTACAACTGTAAGAGTGGCCAATGCCGATACGGCAACTATTTATGTGTCCATGGCCACTAATTTTGTGGACTATAAAACACTTACTGCCGACCCGCTTGCCAAAGCCAAAAACTACCTTACTACGGCTCTTACCAAAAGTTATCAGACTATACTCGATAGTCATAAAGCTTTGTTTCACAAATACTTCGACCGCGTAAAAATTGATTTGGGTAAAACTGAAGCGGTCTATCATCCTACCGATTATCGTATTAAGTATTTTACACGTCAAAACGACCCGCAGCTTGTCGCTCTTTATTATCAGTTTGGTCGGTATTTGCTTATTTCGGCTTCGCAACCCGGTGGGCAACCTGCTACACTTCAGGGACTTTGGAACGACCAAATAGCACCGCCGTGGGGAAGCAAATATACCATTAATATCAATACCGAAATGAATTATTGGCCGGCAGAGGTAACCAACCTCACCGAAATGCACGAACCTTTAATTCAGATGGTAAAAGAGTTGGCTGAGGCCGGAAAAATTACTGCCCAAACCATGTATGGCGCCAACGGCTGGGTAACGCACCACAATACCGATATTTGGCGCACCTGCGGACCGGTGGATGGCTCATTCTGGGGCATGTATCCTATGGGAGGCGCGTGGCTTTCGCAGCATGTTTGGGAAAAATACATGTACAGTGGGGATAAAAATTATCTGGCCACAGTGTATCCTGCGTTGAAAGGAGCCTGCGAGTTTTTTCTTAGCTTTTTGGTGGAAGAACCAAAAAATAAGTGGCTAGTGGTTTGTCCGTCCATTTCGCCCGAAAATGCGCCGTCGGTACATCCCAATTCGTCCATAAGTGCCGGCACAACTATGGATAATCAGATTTTGTTCGATTTGTTTACGAAAACGATTCGTGCTACCGAGATTTTAAATACCGATCTTACTTTTCGCAATTCGTTGATAGCGGCATTAGCCAAAATGCCACCCATGCAAATTGGCAAATACAGTCAGTTGCAGGAATGGATGGAAGATTGGGACAGTCCTACCGACACGCACCGACATGTTTCGCACCTGTACGGCGTATTTCCGTCGGGGCAATTGTCGCCTTACCGCACACCACAACTGATGGAAGCGGCTCGTAATTCGTTGATATACCGTGGCGATGTGTCTACGGGTTGGTCAATGGGCTGGAAGGTGAACTGGTGGGCGCGCTTTTTGGATGGCAACAGAGCCATGAAACTCATTTCGGATCAGTTGCAATTGGTCGACGAGGCTTCGGGGCATGGTGGAACGTATCCCAATATGTTCGATGCGCATCCGCCGTTTCAGATTGATGGGAACTTTGGTTGTACATCCGGCATTACCGAAATGCTGATGCAGAGTTACGATGGCAATATCAATATCCTGCCCGCCTTGCCCGATGCATGGAAAAACGGAAGCATTAGCGGTTTGCGTGCACGCGGCGGTTTTGAGATGGCCATTGATTGGGAAAATGCCAATGCAAAAAGAATCGTTATAACTTCCACGCTTGGAGGCAATTGTCGCATTCGTGTACCCAATACCATGGCCTTACTTTCCGACGGACAGTTAGTGGCAGCCACGGGCGAAAACCCAAATCCAATGTTTCAGATTCCTGCCGGAAAAACCGCCCTTATTTCTCCACAGGCCAATTTGAAAGGTTTTGCCGTGAAACCTACTTATTTGTACGATTTTAATACCGAAGCCGGAAAAACCTATACAATTGTTGCGGTGGAAGAAGCCCGTTTTAAATCGGCAACTATCAGCGATTCAAAACCAAATGTAGTTGTTGTGAATTTCACCGAACCAATCAAAAAACAAGCCGATTATAGCGGTTTGAAGGTAAAAGTGAATACTATGGAGCAAGCGCCCGATTCGGTTCGATATAATGCTGTCGATGCATCGTTGGTAATTTATTTTAAAAATATTTTTATTGGCAATGATAATGTAACGCTCTCTTATACAGCGGGTAATATTAAAACTCAATACGATTATAACCTTACAAATTTTGCCGATACTTTGGTAAATAATCTGCTGCAAGGCTCGTCGCCACGCGCTATTGGTGCATGCACTTCTGCTGCCGGCGATTCTGTTTTTGTGCATTTCAATAAACCAATGACGGTTCATGCGGCTGATTTTAATGACTTTAAACTCATTGCTTCCAATAATCTTACTGCCGAAATTCAGTTTAAAACTTCCTCCGATTTTCCTTCAAACGACTCGGTAATGGTTTTGCTCCCGGCTTCGAATCTGGTAGCCGATTATTGCTATACGTTGTGCTATGCAGGTACGGAGGTGGTGGCAAAGGATAATGGCGTTTTGCAAAATTTCAGCCAGTTGACTGTTACTAATTTCTCGAAAGGCCTTCCACCTCAGATAGTTTCCGGCAATGTAGATGCAAATGCAATGGCCATTGTGCTTGAGTTCAATAAAGCCATGGCGCCTGCTTTCGATCAACTATCGTTTTTTACAGTTTTGGTAAATGGCAAAACCGTTCCGGTGACAGATTGCCTGAACGACAACAAAAAAATCAAACTCACTTTCGACCGTTTGCTGCACTCCATCGACCAGATAAAAGTGAGTTATTCGGGTGGAAAATTTGCCGCTGTCGATAGGGGAGATGTTGCTCCATTTTCCGATTACAGCGTTACAAATTCATTGCCCGAACCGGTTTATAAAACCATTCCCGGAATTATTGAAGCGGAGAACTTTACTGCACAAAAGGGCATTCAGACCGAAAAAACAAGCGATGCCACAGGTACGCTCAATATCGGTTGGATAGATGCCGGCGACTGGATGGAATATGCTGTAGATGTGCAACAAGCAGGATATTACAATATTGGTTATCGCGTAGCAGCGCCATCGGTGGGACCTCAAATTCAGTTGCTACTCAACGGTGAAGTTCTCGAAACGGTGAACTTTGCGGCTACAGGCGCGTGGCAAACCTGGGCTACAACTTCCACCAAAGTATTATTGCCCAAAGGAAAACAATACCTAAAAGTACTTGTAGTTACGAGTGGATTTAATTTTAATTTTTTGCAGTTTACGCCATTTAGCACAGCACTAAATGAGGTAAATGATAAAAAAAAAGTCCAAATATATCCAAATCCTGTAACCGATAAAATTGAAATTGTTTCCGTAATCGGAGTTGATAAAATTGAAATTTTTGATTGTAGTGGAAAATTAGTTTTGAATAAAGATTTTATTCCATTCTCACAAAAATGTATTTTGCCTATAAAACTACCTAATGGCTTGTACATTATTAAAATAGGCAATAAGGACACGTCCGAAAAGGCAAGATTTATCGTAAATAATTAGTTGGTGTTTTTGCTTTAAATTGTAACATAAATAAGAATTTATAAATGAATAATAAAAAACAACATAAAATCAATACTAACTTCAATTCCCCGCAATTTATCCCGACGAAGGCGGGAAGGGTTAGGGGTCTCCTTTTCTTGCTCCTATTCCCCGCATCCATTTTTGCGGCGGAACCGTTTTTGAATAATATCTACAATTACATCGAAAACACCGCCGTTTACGAACAAAATCAGGTGGAAGGGCGCAGTTTTTATATCCCAAAATCGTCGGTTAGCCTCAATGGCAACTGGAAATTTGGCTTTTATATTACGCCCGACGAATTGCCCAAAAACTGTTTTCAGGATGGATTCAATGATAAAGCATGGTCGTTGATTTCTGTCCCTTCCAACTGGGAAATGCAGGGTTACGGCGACAAAAAATTCCGGAACGTAAACCTGCCGTTCAAACCCAATCCGCCATACACGCCTCGAGAGTATAACCCAACCGGCTGTTACCGACGTACTTTCGACGTGCCGGCTGCGTGGAGTGGACAGGAAATTTTTCTGCGTTTCGAAAAGGTGGCATCGGCTTCGTTTGTGTGGATAAATGGCCGTGAAGTGGGCTACAACGAAGGTGCGCACGAATCTTCCGAATATAATATTACGCCTTTTATCAAAAAAGGAAAAAACACCATTGCCGTAGTAGTGGTAAAATATTCCGACGGCTACTACCTCGAAGACCAGGACAACTGGCGATTGGCCGGTATTTTCGACGATGTAAATGTGTATGCCACCCCCAAAACACGCATCTACGATTGGACGGTGGAAACCAAACTGGATAAAAACTATGTGAATGCCGACCTGAATGTGGCGGTAAAACTGAAAAACTACGATGTCGCTGCAAATAAGCAGGTTGCTGTTGAGGCTAAGTTGCTGGATGCCAATAATCTGCTTCTGAAATCAATTAAATCAGCTACCGAATCAATTGCAAAATCCGGTGAGCTCACCGTAAATCTGGCTGCTCTTATTCAGCAACCTAAGCTTTGGAGTGCGGAACACCCCAATCTTTACAAACTTCAACTGACGCTGAAAGATAACAAAGGTGCACTTTACGACCAAATTACCACTACCATTGGTTTCAAACAAGTTGAAATTCGTGGCGAGGTGCTTTTGTTTAATGGCAAACCGCTGAAAATCAATGCGACAAACTCACACATGCACCATCCAATATTGGGTAACCGAATGGATGAGGCAACGATTCGCAAAGATTTCGAATTGCTCAAACAGTTCAATTTCAATGCCGTGCGTACCTGTCATTACCCACCTGCCAACGCTTATTTACGTTTGGCAAATGAATATGGCATTTACATTATCGACGAGGCTGGCACCGAGGCACATGCTACCGAATGGGTGTCGGGCAGAACCGATTTTGCCGAAATGTACAAAGAGCGCATTCGCCGTATGGTGTTACGCGACCGCAATTATCCCTGTATTATTTTCTGGAGCGCCGGCAACGAAAGTGGCGAAGGCGACAATATTGCCAAAGCAATTGCCGAAGGAAAAAGGCTCGATAAAACCCGTCCGTGGATGTATGGCGGCAATGCATTTTCCAATCCGGCTGAGGATATTATCGGACCACGCTACCCATTTCCGTTGGAACATGAAGTGCAGGTGGGTATGAAAAACGAAAATGCAGACCGTCGACCTTCGTTTCTCGACGAATACCTCTCCAACGTAGGCAATGGCGGCGGTGCTATGGACGAGTATTGGGAGGAATTCTACAAATATCCGCGCAATATGGGTGGTGCTATATGGGACTGGGTGAGCATTGGCGTTACCGAACCTGTTCGCCGCTTGCACGATGCTTCGAAAAACAACATCGCTGCGCATATTATGGGAAATGTATTGTTGAAAAAAGAGGGCAATTGCTCTGTTATCGACCTCAACGGGCACGACCAATGGGTGGAAGTGTACGAAGATCCGCGCACCGAAATTACCGGCGATGCGCTCACCATCTGCCTGAATCTGTTTCCCCGTCAATTAGAAAATGCCGCCAATAATTTTATTACCAAAGGGAATAATCAGTTTGGCATTCAGCAAAAAGGGAAAGATAAATTGGTGTTTTTTATTTATACTAATCACAAACAGGAACTCGAAATTCCTTTGCCAATAAATTGGTACAACAACTGGCATCAGTTAGTTGCAAAATACGAAAATGGAGTCATGATATTGTTTATTGATAATAAAGAACAGGCGCGTAAAGTGGTAAATGGCAGCATTATAAATATGCCTTTCCCCATCAACATTGGTCGCAATGCCGAAACCGAAGGACAGGAAATTACGGGCTACCTCACCAATGCGCTGATTGATAATGTGGGCGTTTTCAACAAATCAATAGCGTTGGATAGTTTGAATAATCCGAGTGATTATTTAAAACAAAGCGCTACACTCTGGCTCGATTTCGACAACGAACAGCGCAACGGCACGTTCTACAGCTATGGCATTGGCGGACGCACCTACGGCAGCATTTGGCCCGACCGAACCGTACAGCCCGAAATGTGGCAATTCAAACACAGCACGCAGCCCATTTCGTGTAAAATAATCAGTGCCAATGATAAAACGGTAGAAGTCTGGAACCGCAATCATTTCAGCAATGCTTCGGAATATACACATACCTGGGCCATCGAAGCCGATGGGAGAATATTGCAACAGGGAACTATTGCACTGGATATTGAACCATTAACCCTAAAAGTGGTGAAAATCCCATTCGACAAACCCGCCCTTCAACCCGGTGTGGAGTACCGTTTGCTGATTTCATCGGCATTGAAAAAAGACGAAAAATGGGCAAAATCCGGTCACGAAGTGGCATGGAGTCAGTTGGATTTGCTATGGAGAATATGCGAAACCACGAAGAAAACCACAACGGCAAAACCTGTGCTGAATGTAGATGCCGGGGGCAACATTCTGGTTTCGGGAACTAACTTTAGCTATACTTTTGATAAAACCACAGGCATACTTTTTTCCGCTAAAGTAAAAGGCAAAGAGTTGTTCAAACAGGGCCCGACACTCAATGTGTGGCGCGCACCGCTGGGCAACGACCTCGACGATTGGAATGCTCAAACGGCAAAATCAAACAACTGGCTGCCCGGCATGGGCTGGCGCGTGGTGGCGGAGTTTTTCTCTACCGGTATCGATCGTCTTGCACAACTTCCTGTAAGTGTGGATACTGCTACTGTTGACGGAAAAGTGCTTGTAAATGTGGAAGATATTTGGCTGACCGGCAATAACAATGTGATTGAGAAAAAAGACCTCTATATCGAAGGTCGTCCAAGCAACGGTTTCAAAAATTATTGCCAATACAGCATTGATGGCAATGGAACTATAACGCTGAAACACCAACTTTCAACCAGCGGAAAAATGCCGCTTTATTTGCCACGCATTGGGTTGCAAATGGTGTTCGACAAATCGGTGGAGCAGGTGGCCTGGTATGGTCGCGGTCCGCATGAGAACTACCCCGATCGCAAAACGGGTTACAAAATTGGCGTTTACAAAGCTACCGTTACCGACATGTTCGAGCCTTATCTTATTCCTCAGGATTGTGGCCTGCGCACCGACAACCGCTGGGTGAAAATAACTGACAGCAAAGGTGTTGGTTTTGAATTCAAATCCGATAACTTGTTTAATTTCAATGCCTATCATTACAGTACCGATAACCTGTCACGCGCTAAATATCCGTATCAGTTGCAGGAGTTCGACGGAACTACCTTTAATTTCGATTACGAAACATCAGGAGTTGGTTGTACATGTCGCGGAATATTCAACGATTACAAGGTATATCCAAATCGGCAAGAACGAACAATTGTTTTTAAACCCATATTTTAAATTTTTAAGGTGATGAGAATACGAATTCTGATACTTTTGATAGCCACACAATTGGCTGCATTTTCGCAAACAAAAATTACGCTTAATACCCAACAAAAAGGGCGAACTTTTGAAGGAATCGGCGCGTTGAGTGCCGGTGCTTCCACCCGTTTGCTGGTCGATTATCCGAAGGAGCAACAGGGGCAAATCCTCGATTATCTGTTCAAACCCATGTACGGGCTTTCGTTGCATCATCTCAAAGTGGAAATTGGCGGCGATGTCAATTCTACCTGCGGCACCGAACCAAGTCATGCCCGCACCCGCCAGGAGTTTGACAATCCGCAAAAGGAATTCTTCAATCGTGGCTATGAGTGGTGGCTGATGAAAGAGGCCAAAAAACGCAATCCGCAAATCATGCTCGATGCGCTCGAATGGGGTGCGCCGGGTTGGATTGGCAACGGAAAATTCTATTCCGACGATAATGCACGCTATATCACAGCATTTATTTCCGGAGCAAAAAAATACCATTCTCTCCATATCGACTATGTGGGAATCTGGAACGAAACGCCATACAACACGCACTGGATTAAAACATTGTCCAAAGAGCTGAAAAAAAATAGTTTATCGACCAAAATTGTTGCTGCCGACGAAGTTTGTTCGTGGAACATTGCCGAAGATATGAAGAAGGACCCCGAACTGATGGCGGCTGTGGATGTGGTGGGCACACACTATCCACCGGCTGGAAGTACGCCAACCGCACAAAGTTTGGGAAAACCGATTTGGGCAAGCGAAGAAGGTGCCACCATGCGCGACCCGTGGGAATCGGCTTGTCATTTAATCCGCCGTTTCAACAAAGGCTATATTCAGGGTAAAATTGTAAAACAGGTAGTCTGGAGTGTTGTGGGTTCGTACTACGATATTTTACCCGTGCCTGAGTCGGGTCTGCTCAATGCGCGCACTCCGTGGAATGGAGATTTTCAGACAAAACCCGTTACCTGGACGGTGGCGCACTACACGCAGTTTGTTCAGCCGGGTTGGGTTTATCTCGAAGGTGCCAATGGTTTTTTGAATAAAGATAAATCGTCGTACGTAACGCTTTACAATCCAAAGACGGCTGATTATTCGATGATTATCGAAACCGTGGACGATAATAAAGATCAGGAATTGGAAGTGGTTTTGGATAAAAAACTGAAACAATCGAAAGTCAGTGTCTGGAAAACAGATGCCGCTGCGCAGTTTGAGAAAGTGGCTACCATTACGCCTCGCAACGGTAAATTCAACCTGAAACTGCAAAAAGGGGCGATCTACTCTGTGACCACTACTACCGGTCAGCGCAAAGCCAATGGCAAACCTACAACGCTGAGCAACAAAGCCTTTCCGTTTCCCTATTCCGACGATTTTGAAAGTTATACCGTTGGTCAGCAGCCGCGCTACATGAGCGATCAGGCCGGTTTATTCGAAGTGGTAGATAATCCGTATCGCGGCAAAGTGCTGAAACAAGCTGTCAATCAGCGGGGTATCGAATGGCTTTATCACGTAAATCCCGACCCTCATACCTTTGTGGGAGATACTGCCTGGCGTGACTATACAGTAGAAGTGGATGTTAAATTTAATGCTTTAACTGATTACGCAACTGTTTATGGAAGATTAAATAGTATGTATCAGCACAGCACTACCGAACCCAATTCGTATTGGTTCAAAATAGATGGTCAGGGCAACTGGACGCTTGGCAAAACGCTGAAATCAATCCACAACGGACATTATAATTTTAAAAACGACTGGCCTGAGTTTTATGCCCGCTTCAGCGATACCAACCAGAGTTTACAGCTTTCGTACAAAGAACTAATGGCATTGCCTGTTGCCGATTTGGCGAAGTTTGGTAAAGCAGCACAAGTGATTAAAGCCGACTCCGACCCCGAAACACTTTTTATTGAGTGCTTGCAGTGGGGAATGTTCGACCTGCGCCGACGCACAGAGCTTGCAACCGGCAGAATTGCGTTAGATAGTAACAAATGGCAAAATGTGCGACTTGTATTTTTGGGCAAAAAAATAACGGTTTTCATTAATAATCAAGTACTTGTTACGGTACGTGATGCGTCGTTCAGCAATGGAATGGCAGGTCTTGGTAGTAGTTATAGTAGCGTAATGTTCGATAATTTTAGCATAAAATAATTATTTCAGCAAATTATCTGCTACTTGTCTTTACTTACATATACTATTTTGCATTTGTGTTAATCTGAAACTTTATATAGTCAAATATTTTCAAAACAGAAAATATTTGACTATTTTTGTGCGAAATTTTCAAATCAGGTATTTATGGCTTTTCATACTGAAAAATCACCTTGTGAATGTTGTAGCAAGGAGGAAATTAGAGAACAAATTGATGCTATCGACAAAGAAATCATATCGCTTTTTGCGTTACGTTTCAGTTATGTGAGCGAAATTGTAAAATTTAAAAATGATGCAGAAAGTGTTGTAGCTCAGGATAGAAAAAATGAAGTAATTAATATAAGAGGGAAGTGGGCTGAAGAATTGGGGTTGGATAAAGCTACTTTTGAACGCATTTACGAATGTCTTATTAATCATAATATTAACAAAGAACTCGAAATTTTTGAGAAAAGAAAATCAATCTGAAATCATCAAATCATCAAATCATCACATTATCACATCATCACATCACCACATCATCACATCATCACATCATCACATCATCACATCAATAAAATGTATAAACAAGAAATTAAAGTAATGGATTGCACCGTTCGCGACGGTGGATTAATGAACAAATGGCAGTTTTCGGACGATTTTGTTCGCGGAGTTTACAATGCCTGTGTCGAAGCGGGAATCGATTATATGGAAATCGGCTACCTGAGTAGCGAAAAAGCATTTAGTCGTAAAGAAATGGGTCCGTGGAAATTTTGTCACCAAAAAGATTTGGAACGAATAGTTGGCAAGAACGAAACCAATCTGAAACTTTCGGCAATGGCTGATATAGGTCGAATCGATTTGGACGATATACCAATGGCGCAGGATAGCTTGCTCGATATGATTCGTGTGGCTTGCTATGTGCATCAGGTGGATAAAGCCATTGCGTTGGCACACCACTGCATGGACAAAGGTTACGAGGTTTGTATCAATTTAATGGCTGTTTCTACCGTTAATGAACACGAGTTGGACGAAGCATTGAAAGATATTGCTGCTTCGCGCGTAAAGGTTTTTTATGCGGTTGATAGTTTTGGAAGCATGTATGTGGAATCTATTCAACATTTGGTGCGTAAATACATGGCTGCGTTGCCCGGCAAGGAAATTGGTATACATGCACACAACAATATGCAAATGGCCATGTCGAACACCTATACGGCTGTTATGGAGGGTTGTACCATGCTGGATGCTACTTTGATGGGCTTGGGTCGTGGTGCGGGAAACTGTCCGATCGAAATTTTAATTGCATTTCTCAAAAACCCAAAATACCGCTTACTGCCTCTGTTGCAGGTAATTCAGGATTTTGTTCACCCTATGCAAAAGCAAATCGACTGGGGTTATCACATTCCATATCTGATTTCAGGAGCACTCAACGCACATCCTCGTAAAAGTTTGGAATGGATGGATTCGGACCGTAAAAACGATTTTGTAACGTTTATGAAAGAAATGCACGACAACGAAGTGTTGGAATAGAATTTTATTTAGAACGCAAATAACGCGAATTTTCACAAATACAATTGATTCTTATTTGTGTGAATTTGCGTTTTTTTTGCATATTACCTTACATCATATCTTTTGTAAATCAAAGAATACGCAAATTTCTCCACTTCTTCTTTAATAAAATTATCTTCAAATGCTTCATAAGTAACTGAACCTGAAATTTTTATTTCAGGAGTTACAAAGTCAAGTTTTTTTCCAAGGTAAACATTAAATACGATTTTTGTGTCGGTAAATACCGGTTCAACAAAATATCTGTTTCTGAATTCTTCTTTTGTCATTGCTTTTCCATTTCTATTTTATACAAAAAAACGTGGGGCTATTGTCAGTATCACTTAATTGAGGGTCTGGACGCCCTGTAACAAATGATAAAGCAACTGCCCCACGTCTATATGAATAGACATGGAGCGTTTGTTGCTATCATCCTTGTTACTTATGAAATTGTCCAGATTTCAATTAAGGATAATATCTTAAAACGCTTTAGTAGTTTATTTATTATAAAAAATCAATATATAATACTTTGTCGCCTCAAATAGTATTATTCATGTTATTATTTTGCAAATATATAAAATTTTTTCAGAAAATATGGAAAGTTAAAGTGTAAATTTTAGCTTTTTCCGTTCCGTTGCCGCCAGATTTGCCAGGAGTTTACTGAGTTTTGCCATAGTACATACGTTCCGGGGCCTATGGATGCAAGTGGGTTGAGATACATAAGCGACATCCAGATAGCCAGAACCGTGTTTTTCTGTCCGAGTCCTTGTCCACCTGCAACGGTATCGTCGAGTTTACGACCAATTTTTCGTCCGAGCCAAAACTGAAACACACACACCACAAGTGCACCGGCAGCTATGGCAAGTTCTACGCCGATATGTGATTTTCCCTGCGCAATAATAAACTCTACAGTACGACCTGTAACCACCGTAAGGGCAATGCTCCACAAATAAAATGAAATGCCCGATTTAGATTGTAAATATTGACCGGTTTTGGGCAAAAATTTATTTATCAATAAAGCCGCCACAAACGGTATTATCAGCAAAAATGCCACACGTTCAGCAATTTCGAAAACTGATGCCATGAAAGGTAATTCATTATACCCAATATACGAAAAAAACAGCGGAGCAAACAGCGCAACTGTAAAATTACTAATCAAACTATAAGCGGTAAGACTCGCCACATTGCCTTTGAGCATGCCGGCAATTACGGGTGCGGCAGTGGCGGTTGGCGCTAATATACAAATCATTACACCCTGTGCCAGAATTTCGTTGATAGGTTTCAGTGCAAAATACACAACTATGCTTCCGATAATCTGAAATGCAATTAGCCACAAGTGCATTTTACTAAACTGTATATTTCGTAACGACAGTTTTGTGTAGGTAAAAAGCAGCATTGTGAAAATCAGATACGGAATCAGAAATGCCAGCACACTCACATAACTATGTAGCAAAATGCCTGTAATCATGGCCACAGGCATCATGTAGCTTTTCAATCGTTTAAGCATTTTCAATCGCTTTTTTATCCAAACGGCGTGTTACGTAACCGTAAATCAACAGTGCAATAAATGAAATTAGTCCGATACCAACAAACACATACCATATATAGTGAGCATTTTGTGTGGCAACCGAATAGGCTTCGGGCGAACTGAAATTGCGTGGATCGGGGCAGTATTTATCAAGCAAAATACCCGACAGTCCGAAGGCAAATAAATACGAGAAAAACGAATGTAAATGGCTGAATCCTAAATACAACCCTTCTTCACCTTTGGGTGATTGATGTGAAAAATATTCGAGAAAACGGGGCGAAATAAAACATTCGGCCACAGCCTGCATCGCAATTCCCACTATCATCATAAATGCCACCGGATGCATTCCCAGAATGTAATCAGCGCCAATTTGCGTCCCAAACGACATGGCGAGCGCCGAAAGCGGGATAATCAACATGCCGATGGTCATGGAGAATAAAGCGGTGCGTTTTTTGAGCAGCGATGTTATGAAATTTACCAACACAAAAACAATAAACGGATTTACGTTGGCATACCAACCCGGCGAAGCTTCAGCGCCAATCATTCGGATAACGTATTTTGGCATGGTGGCGTACATTTGTCCCTGAATAAGCCAAAATCCACTTACAATAAGGATTAATGCTAACAAACGGAAATTGCCAAGCACTTTTAATAAACCACGACCAATTTCGGCAAAGGTTTTTCCCTGACCTTCGGTTTTTACTGATTTGTATAAAAAGAAAACGGTAATAAATGCAGCCAATGTCATTCCGGCTGAGAAGAAGTTCAGATAAACCAAACCCTGGTCGCCCATGCTTTTGCGAAGCGGATCCACAACCGTTTTGCCAATAAATGCACCAATATTCACCATCATGTAAAAAATGGCAAAACCACGCGCACGGGTTTCGGAAGTTGTTTCGCGGGCGACTGTTCCGGAAATAACAGCTTTAATAAATGAACCACCCACCACAATTAAAAATAAAACCGGAACAATCGACCAACGCAAATTACTTGTATTCAGTCCGTTGAAAGTGGTTGTCATGCCGTAGCTAACTAGTCCGGCACTTTCGAGCAGGGTAGGGAGGAGGCCTAAACCACCGTAACCCAGCGTGAGCAGGCCAAAGGCAATCATTATGGCCGAACGGAATCCAATTTTATCGGCAAAAGCGCCTACAAAAGTGGGCAACAAATATAAAGTGGCCGAAAAAGTACCTGATATAAAACCGGCTTCGATATCCGAAAATCCCCAAACATTGGATAAGTAAAGCGTGATAACAATAAATACGGCGTAATAAGCAAGACGTTCTAAGAGTTCTACCGAATTGGCAACCCAAAAGGCAGGTGTATAATTTTTGAACATATTTTTATCATTTTAATTTTGCCGGACAAAAATACTAAAATAAAGATTGATAAATGGTTATGAATTTTATAATTAAGATTAAATAGCCTGCTAAAAGACTTTGAACCATCCTAATATTCGTAAATTGGAATATAATTTTGTAATTTTGTAAGCTAATTTTCTTAGTCTTGACTCTTGGTTCTTGACTCTTTTATCTTTTAAAAAAATGAATCGAATTTTTCTAATCGGATATATGGGCTGTGGTAAAACCACGCTTGGCAAACGACTTGCAGAGCACACGGGTTTTGCTTTTTTGGATTTAGACGGATATATTGAGCAAAAATACCTCAAATCGGTTGCAACTATTTTTGCCGAAATGGGTCAGGATGCGTTTCGTGAAATAGAACGCAAAGCACTTGCCGAAGTGGCTGATTTCGAGAATGTAGTGATTGCAACCGGTGGTGGAGCTCCCTGTTTTTACAATAATATGGAAGTGATGAATAATGCTGGTCTTACGGTGTATATCAAAATGACTCCCTCACAACTTGCTGAGCGATTGGAACATTCGCGTGCAGGTAAGCGTCCGCTTATTGCCGGAAAATCGGGCGAAGAACTCCTACAATTTATCGAAGATGGTTTAAGCCAACGGGAATCATTCTATCTGCAAGCGAAAGTTATCTTGGCAGGTAATGATGATGAGATTATTGAGAAGATTCAGAAAATGTTGTAAGAAACAAGAGCCACGAAACACGAAACACGAAACACGAAACACGAAACACGAAACACGAAACACGAAACACGAAACACGAAACACGAAACACGAAACGATAAATTATGATAAAAGTTTTTTCTCACTTTCTATCACTTTCCCAAAATTGAAACCGCTCAAAACTTCATTTTTATAAGCTACAATTTGCTCATTACACAAATTTCCGATACTTCCTTCGTGTGTATGCGCTATGTTTTTATCGGGTGTGAAATTTCCGTTTTCAATATCCAATCCTACTTTTTTATAGGCGTCGCGGAAAGGCATTCCTTCCAATGTCAGTCTGTTAACTTCCTCAACGCTAAATAAATAGTCGTAACGCTTTTCGTCTAAAATATTTTCGTTTACCTTTACCTGAGCCATCATCATGGTGGTCATTTCAATGCAGTCGCGCAATTCGACAAAAGCAGGTACAAATACTTCCTTGATAATTTGCAAATCGCGGAAATAACCCGAAGGCAAATTATTAGTTATCAGCGTTATTTGTTGTGGTAGTGATTGTAATTTATTGCATTTGGCACGTGTCAGCTCAAAAACATCCGGATTTTTCTTGTGCGGCATAATGCTCGAGCCGGTTGTGAACTCGTCGGGTAATTTGATAAACCCAAAATTCTGCGAAGTATACATACAAGCATCAAAAGCTAATTTTGAAATAGTTGCTGCTACTCCGGCAAGTGCATTCGCCACGGTGCGTTCCATTTTTCCACGTCCCATTTGTGCGTAAACTACATTGTAATTCATGCTATCGAAGCCAAGTAAATCGGTTGTCAGTTGGCGATTCAAAGGGAAAGATGAGCCATAGCCGGCAGCCGAACCAAGCGGATTGCGGTTGGTGATTTTATAAGCTGAAAGTAGGGTTTGCAAATCGTCGGCAAGACTCTCGGCATAAGCGCCAAACCAAAGTCCAAACGATGAAGGCATAGCTACCTGAAGATGCGTATAGCCTGGCAAAAGCACGTTTTTGTACTTTTCACTCTGCGAAATCAATACTTCGAAAAGTTCGTCGACAGCTTCTACGGTTTTTACCAATTCTGCACGGGCAAATAGTTTTAAGTCCAACAAAACCTGATCATTACGCGAGCGTCCACTGTGAATTTTTTTGCCAATATCACCAAGTTTAGCAGTCAGTAGTTGCTCCACCTGCGAATGCACATCTTCCACGCCTTCTTCAATCACGAAATTTCCTTCGTCGGCTAATTTGTAAATTGCTTTTAGCTCGGCTAATAATAATTTCAGCTCCTCTTTTTGCAATAAACCAACCGACTCGAGCATGGTAATATGCGCCATAGAGCCCAATACATCGTATTTTGCCAAAAACACATCCATTTCACGGTCGCGACCAACAGTAAAAGCTTCTATTTTAGCATCTACCTGTATATTTTTTTCCCAAAGTTTTGCCATAAAGTCATTTACAATTTGTCAATTTACTATTTACTATTAAACGAGGTTGCCAATAATTCCGCAATTGAATTGACACCATCCTGCAATTTGCTGCCAACCATCATTTTAATCATAGCCGGTAAATCAGCATTTAAAATTAATTTTAATGTGGATTGATTTTCAGCAAGTGCCTCAATAACAACATCTACCGAAATGCTAACAGGTGCATTTTCCGAAGTCATTTTCAGGCTCGAAAATGGTGTACGTTCCACAATTCGAAATCCAACCCTGCCAAAACCATCCACTGCAAAACTACAACTATCGGTGTCGTATTGCATATCTTTTGCTTTGTCGGCAAATTTAGGATTCGACGCTAATTTTTCCAGATTTTTCAGGTCGCTTAATATATTAAAAACCACTTCCCCGCTCGAGGAAATGGTTTTAAGTTCACTTTCGTATTTTGTCATTAATATATTTACTATTTATTCATTTACTATTTACTATTAAATTGTAAATCGTAAATTGCTCAATTGTCAATTATTTGAGTTCATTTTTCCATTCCGAAGGATTCAGTCGCCATTGTTTAAGCGTTTCCATATCTTCTTCGGTTATGTATTTTGTTGCAAGGGCTTCGTTGAGTGCCGCATCGTAGTTGCAAAGCGTAGTGAGTTTTACTTTCGCTTTTTTGAACATTTCTTCTGCTACAGGGAATCCATAAGTGAAAATGGCAATCATACCCAACACTTCCGAACCATCTTTGCGTATTGCTTCAACGGCTTTCAGACTGCTTCCTCCGGTTGAGATAAGATCTTCAATTACAACTACTTTCTGACCGGGGCGAAGGTCGCCTTCAATCAGATTTTCGAGTCCGTGACCTTTAGGTGTAGGGCGAATGTAGATGAATGGCAGTCCGAGAGCATCGGCTACTAATGCTCCCTGAGCAATGGCTCCGGTAGCTACACCGGCAATAACTTCCACATCGGGATATAGTTCCTGAACGAGGCGCGATATTTCGATTTTTATAAATGAACGAATGGCAGGGTACGATAAAGTCTTGCGATTATCGCAATAAATTGGTGATTTCCAACCCGAAGCCCAGGTAAAGGGATTTTTAGGTTGTAACTTTACAGCCTTGATTTTTAAAAGCTTTTCGGCTACGCTTTTTTCTAACGTTTTCATTCAGAGATATTTAAAATATAATATTAACTAACCTTACACAATATGCCGAACTTTTTTTCGACGGTGCAAAATTAATCAAACTATTTCTAAAACGGGCAAAAATAAGTCTGTTTTAAAACATTATTTTGAATTGTAATTGCTTTTTATTATCGACCTCACCTCTAACCCCTCTCCTTTAGGAGAGGAGAAATTAAAGCAAATAAAATTATCGCGGCGGCAAAAATGCATCTTCAATATGGTCAATTTCCACTTTCTGACCATTTACAACCACTGCGATCACATCAAATCGGGTATCACCGTTCCAGTCGTAACGCATTATGTAGCGTTCGGTAGCGTTTACAATATTTTTTATTTTACGGTTGTCAATATATTGTTCGGGGTTATCGGCAAAAGCGCCTGAGCGGGTTTTTACTTCTACAATTACCAACGTATCATTTTTCTCGGCAATAATATCAAGTTCAAGACTTCCTGTGTGCCATTTTGTTTCACGAATTTTGTATCCGTTTTCAATCAGAAAATCGCGGGCACGTTCTTCGCCCAATTCTCCTAAATCGTTGTGTTCGGCCATAGTTAATGTGTTATTTTATAATCAGTTTTTCGGAATAAAATTGTCCGCCGATATTGGTCAAAACATAATACAATCCGGCTTTTAAGTTCGAAATATTTATGGTTTTCGATTTTGCTGAGATTAGTTCTTCGCGGAATTTTCGTCCCGACGAATCGAGCAAACTTACAGAATATATGTCTACTTTGCCCTCGATAGTAAATGCGCCTTTGGCCGGATTCGGGAATATCTTAAACACACCCGGATTACCTGTGTAAAGCGTTGCCCGCTGTTTTTTAACATCGATGCTCACAGTTGCCGACGACGATAAATCTTTTTCGTCGAAAATGGCGTATTTAAACCGATCGATACCTTCGAAACCTTTACGCGGAATATATACAAACGAACCATCGGCTTTTAAATCCACAAATCCATTGGCAGGCGCATCGGTGAGTACTGCCGTAAGCACTTTGCTGTCCATGTCAAAATCATTATTAAGTACACCATTCACCGAATCAACCTGCAAAACTGTTCGTGCAGTGTCGGACATGCTGTATTCGTCGGGGAAAACAACCGCTTTTGTGTTGAATTTCGAAAGCTGATTGTACATTACCCAATATGACGCTTTAGTTGTTTCCTGAACGTCTTTAACAGGAACTGCTGCCCATGGTTTCCATGTGAAACGGGTATCGTGCGAATAAAATTCATTTTTATACCAGGTGCTAAAAATAACACCATCCGTAAGTTTATATTCCCTGTATTTTCCATCCGGATCGTCGTCGTGCGCATCAAATACCCAGGGTTTTGAGGGGTCAACAATATTGATATACGACCACGGAATGCGAATTTCAATTTTGTTTTCGAAAATTGTTACAGCATCGAGCGACGAAGCCGGCTGAATGGATTTATTAAGCTTCAGTTCCCCAACATATTGCACATCCATATAGCCTGCATTATTTTTCCAACGCACTATATTCCATGGAGCACCATCCGAAATAATTGATTTAAAACGCTGTGTGGGAACACGATCGCCATGCCACAATCCATACAGGTCATAAGCTTGAGTAACGTACAGTTTTGCTGAAGACTGGGTAATGTGCAGTGCAAATTCGGAACGCGAATTGAGTGTTTTTCCGTTTGGTAATACCGATTCACCAATTTTATCATTGTAGGTATCAATAGCAATCCAGCATTCGCCCAGCAAATCAAATTTGTTTTTTAATTCTAATTTTAGTTCCAAAAAGCTAAATCCTGCTTTTGCTGAAAGTTTGTTAAGCTCTTTGTCGCCATAATCTTTTACAAGAGTCCAGTCGTTTTTAGCTACAAACTTCTTTAAACCGAAATTTTGTTCGGCAGCTGTTACGTTGTGCCACAGTATTTTATCGCCAAAATCGACAATATCGGTTAGCCAGGTGTTTTTAAACCATTCATCAATCCATGCAAACTGAATTCCGCCTGCCATACCTGTTTTCTTTATATTACTCAGCAATCGCATATTGGTGTCTCCCTGTCCTTTTTCGTCGAAACCGCCGTGATTCATGCCGTTTGAAGTGTAATGTGCTGCTGCCCAGCTCGATGGAACTCCTACCTCGGCTATCAATAATGGAAATTGCTTGTAATGCGATTTTAAATCGGTGAGATAACCCACATAACTATTCGCTCCAAATTCATCCGAAAACTTTTGATATTCAGGCGTATTGCTGATAAAATCGGGGTAGTACGGATAAGCATGATAGCTGATAAAAACGCCGGCAGGCGCATCAATAAGCTTCAGTTTCGATAAGTCAATTTGAGCAGTATCTTCCATTCGTACTGCTTCGAGTGGATGGTGAATAGGGTCGAGCGTAGGCCACGACGAAGCACTCACCGGTCGCTCAGTATTGTATTTTGTGCGTTCATATTCAACTACATAGTTGAGTTTTTCTGTTATCCAAACTTCAGCAGGTGACGCATTTTCAATTTCAAAGATTTTCCCTTTAAAAGATGTCGTATTTTTGTTTTTCAGATTTGTTTTCAGAATTTCTTCGGGATAAATTTCGCGCCCAATCAGAAAGCCGAGATGCCAGGCCGATACATCGGCAGTGTAAATACCTGCAGCTTTTCCGAAACGCTCTTTAATTGTCCGGTTTCCGTGAACACAGTCGATGTTTTCCCGAATTTCTACTTTAAAAGTATCGGCGAGCATATACAGGTCCTGGTCGTAACCTTCGAGTTCTTCGTTGAGCCACACGCCCTGAAAAAAGAAAAGTGGTTGTTGCGGATTTTTGAGGTTGTAATTGCGTAATTCTTCGTAAAAAGTTGGAAAATGTAGCGTGTACAAACGAATGCAGTTAAATCCTGCCGCTTTTATTTCGCGAAACCAGCGTTGATAATCGTCGCGCGATGCAGCCATTTCGCCCGGATAGGTGCCGGGACGGGCAATCCCTAAGTTTGTGCCTTTTATAAAAATTGGTTCGTAAGTTGCTCCATTCCAAACGGTAAGGTAATTACTGTCAGTCGAAAATGGCAGTGGATTATTCGTTTGTGCATTTACTAATGCAGGCGCAACAATTAGTAATATTATAAAAATTAGTCGGTATATCATTTCTTTTGTAGTTCTCTTTTGTTTTTAATAAAATCGACATAGCGTTGATCCCATACCGGAATATGCACCAAAAACCATTTTTGTAAAAATCCTACCATCTGGTCGCTCAACGCTGCACTCTGATAATTGAAAGCGAGTTTAAATTCATCAATTTTTTGTATAAAAAGATCATGTTGCTGCAAATGTGCTTCCAAATCGGGAAATTCACTTTGAACCATAATACGTCTTTCGAGTTCAAAATGATATTCGGTATAAGCCTTAAGTTCATCGATAATATCCATAACAGCATGATTATCATCGCGGTTCATGTTGTACAAACGAAGTTCTGACAGTAAAGTATAGAACTTTTGGTGCTGTGCATCGATGGTTTTTATTCCAAAATGTAGAAAATCCAACTCGTTTGTATCCCTCATAAACTTAAAATTGACTTAATTTCTTACTTTCTTACTTTCTTACTTTCTTACTTTCTTACTTTCTTACTTTCTTACCTCTTACCTTCTTACTTACTGTTTCTTATCAAATCCCTGACGAGTCATTTCGCCCCATTTATTTTTCTCCTTTTTTCGTAGGAATGCTTCGTAATTTCCCATTATCGAAAAATATACATTCAATGGTTGATAAATTAGAATCTCGAAAAATGCCACTACGAATGCTTTCAGCAAATAACCTGTTCCTTTGTACTTATTATATGTATATGCTTCGTAAAAAACACCAAAAAACGAGTACATCAACGCAAACGAGATTACAAAGAGCAAAAGTATTAAAAAAGTCTGAATATTTAACAATCCAAAAATGGTCATAAAGGTTACATAACCAAACCCAATAAACTGAATGATAGGCGCAAGCCACTCAAAAAGTACCAAATTTGGAAAACTAACCATACCTGTAATTCCATAACGGGGATTGAAAAATACATTTTTATGTTTACGAATTGTTTCAATGGCGCCACGCATCCAGCGTTTTCGCTGACTCGAGAGTACGCGCAGCGATTCGGGAACTTCAGTCCAGCAAATAGGGTCGGGGATAAATGAAACGAAGTATTTCTTTTTTTCTACATCGTGCATGTATTTGCGCATACGTAACACAATTTCCAGGTCTTCGCCCACGGTGCTGGTGTCGTAACCGCCTACTGCTAAGGCTCTTTCGCGGTTAAATAATCCGAATGCTCCCGAAATTATCAATAATCCGTTCAGTCGCTTCCAGGCCATTCGTCCTAAAGTAAATGCCCTAAAGTACTCCAAAACCTGAAATTTTGCCCACAGATTTTTCGGATAGCGGATTTTCTTTATTTGTCCGTTTACAATTTCGCAGGAATTTGCCACACGAATCACACTGCCGGTGGCAATACATTCGCGTTCCGAATCTTCGAGAAAGGGTTTCACCATACGCAGCAGTGCGTCCGATTCCACAATGCAATCCACATCGAGTGCCAGAAAAAGTTCGTTTTTGGCTAAATTCAATCCTGCATTCAATGCATCTGATTTTCCACCATTATATTTGTCTACAACCGTTAAGTGATTAAAAGCTTTATTGCGCGATTTGTAAATACACTTCACATCGGCCGTCGGGATTTTCATATCGTAATATTGATTCGATTTCACCAAATCGAAATATTCAATTACTTTTTCCAGACTATCATCTTTACTACCATCGTTTACCACAATAATCTCAAAATCAGGGTATTTCAAATTTAAAAGTCCACTGATATTCTGAATAATTGTTCGCTCTTCGTTGTAAGCAGGCGCCACTACTGTTATTGAAGGCAAACACTCGTACGAAAGCAAAGCATTGAAATCGAATCGCCGATTGCGATTAACGTACTTGCTAAGCTCTAATACTGCCAATATAGCTGTGAAAATGTATATGAGAATAATTACAGACCCATATACAAAAAACAGTAAATTAAAAATATCAATTAGCGAAAAATTATACATACACTTTTCTTTTTTTTAAAAATCGGTCATCTGCTCAAAGGCTTTACTAACTATTGCGTCGGGATGATTTCTGAATTTGAGGGCTGCTGCTATATTGTGTTGCACCATTACATGCAGTGCAGCCGATTTTATATCAAATTCGTAAGTTTCTATAATTTCTGTAAAAAGCGAAAGTACCAACGGATTATTCAGATACAATCCTAACAATTTTAATATCCTGTGTTGATTTCGTTTGGTAAATGCATCGAACCGGTTTAATAAAATAACAGCGTCAAGTTCTTCAATCATAGCCAGATAGGCTGATTGAGCCTCCTCGCAAACAAAACTGTCGCTGTGGTTGATGCGTTTAAAAATTTCACCCTTTGCCGATTTTACCTTGTGCATAGCTGCAAAACGCAATCCCAAAGCCGAAATGGAAGGAATGGGATGTTTTATTAGTGCAAGGTAATCAATTTTGGTGCTTTCGCGGGCTAATTGTACAAAATTATAAAAATCCAACCGACTGATTGGTTTGTTTCGTTTTAGCAAAAATATAAAATCGGGCTGATTTAAAATTTTTACATAAGCATACATCGCTTCCGAAGCAATTGCATCGTTTTTATGATACATAAGTTCTTCGAGCTGATTGCTGAATAAACGTAGTTTAAAATCGCCTATGGTAGTGATTGCGAATAATTTATGACGCAGGTAAGGTGATTTTAAATAAGTCCGAAGTAAGTTTTCTTCATTCAGCAATTGAAATATGCGCACACAACGTTGGTACACTCCGCCGGTTGTTAAAACCAAAATTCGACGCAACCGATTGATAAATACCAATCGCGGATAATCGGCGGTATATTTTTGTTTGTGTTCCTGAATAAAATAAATATCGGAATCTAACTCATGATTGTCGTATAAATGTTTGAAAATCTTACTGTTAATGTCGTTGTGGATTTCTTTTCTGACTTCTGCTTCCTTATCCTGTTTTCTCGAGTTGCGCAGCGTAAGCATTAACTCTGTTAGCGTATTTATTATTGCAAAAATGATAAATATCAGAATGGAATAAAAAAATGTATTTTGCGAACTGAAAAAATCATAAAACGGATTTGGAACTGAAAAATCCGTAATTCTGAACTCCTCATCGTCCAAAACCACATATAAAAACACAAAGAACAACAGATATAGTAAAAACAATATCCGTCGGAAAAAATAGCGTCTGTATATCCTGAATAATCTCATTATAAACTTCTAAAAACGATAACGATAGCCAAAATCTATCAGAAAACGGAATCGTGTAGCGATAGTCGGACCAATGGTGTATTGCTCCTGAACGACACCTAATCCCCATACAAACTGCGACTTGCTGCCATACACTTTGCTTTTTTCGTAACGCAAACGGTACGACATCAACTGATTGAACGAACCCAACGTGGAAGTATATATATCGTCGGGCGAATTTCCGAATCCAAACTCAAATCCAGTGTATTCCAACGGATTTTCTTTGTAGTTCCTGAATTTTGCATTGAACGATAAGGAATTTCTGTCCTTTTGCATTACATAGTACGGGCGAAATGATAACCAGTTGTTTTTGAAGTAAATACCCATACTTCCGGTAGCTATCCATACATCTTTGTTGATGGCAAAAGGATAAAACATATAACGTGCTCCAAGCGATGCTTCGGCAGCTTTTTTAGTTTTGTAATAATACTCTAATCCCACACGGTGCTTGGCAAACAAATTCCCGTTGAAAGCATAAGCATAATGCAAATACCAGTAGTTTTTCGAAAGCAGTTTTACATAGCCTGTGTAATCAACTTGTAAATCATTCAGTCCAAAACGGTTAGCATAATTCAGCCCTAATGTGGTACTTACACGGTCGAATTTATTGGTGTAGGAAAGCGAAGCAAACTGCTGTACACTTCCCGTACTGAAGATATCCATATTGTAATCGGCTGCTATCAATTGTTGCTTCAACTCATTTTTTGCACGATAATAGATTTCTAAAATCTGACTGTCGTTCAGCATTTCTTTGGATGCGCTGTCTTTGAACTGAGTCAAAATTAGCGAGTATTCCATCTTGCTGTCGTACACAATTAGCCGTTTTTTAAATAAATCAGGCTTGTTTTTATAACCGTTTTTCTGCGCTTCGTCGCATACCACAAGCAAACTGTCATTTTTATTGGCACGCAGCAATACATTGAGTGCCGATTCGTAAAATTCGTCATTTACATAATTCAATTTGCGGGCAGTGTTCAGATACATCATAGCGGAATCATTTTTTTCCTTCCACGAATATACATTGGCTGTAAAAACAGCTATGTCGCCACGTAAACTATCCATTTTCAACGCATTTTGTGCTTCTTTTATGGCTAAGTCGAATTTGTTAGCGCGTGAATATCCAACTGCATTTGTAAATACAGAATCCACATTGTTCTGCGCCTGCAAAATTCCGGAAAACAGTGTGAAAAACAGACTTAATATTCTGATAATCTTCATAAAAATCAACTTATAAAACATATTTGATTACCTCACGTGCCAGTTCGTGTGCATCAAATGGTTTCTGAATAACACGGTTAGCACCCACTTCCAATGCTTTTTGCAAATAAGCCGTTGTTCTGACTTCGGTAATAAACCAGATATTACACATTATTTTAAAATTGTAGCGCGACTCATGTATCAGTTCGATAGGCGAAATGTCCGACATTTTACCATCTATAATGATTAATTTTACATCTTCGCCAACAGTAGTCTCTATGGTTTCGTGGTTTGTAATTTTCTCACAAACAACAAAATAGCTCATCGATTCAATGAAAGTTTTCAGCAAAAGAAAAAAAACATTGTCATTCGTAACTATAAATACCTTTCGTACCATTTACCGTTTCCTCCTTTCAGTGTACTCTTCGAGAATGGTGCGTAGCAATGGCCGGTAATAATACCAGAAAAACGAAACACGTTCGGCTTTTTCGCTCGATGCAGTTATAAATGCAAACCAATGTATCCAACGAAATTCGGCACTTTTTAATCCGATGGGATTGTCGCAAAAATCGCCTGCTAAATAGTAATACAGCTCATTCTGATTAGCAACTAATGCCGGAAATTTTTTCGGGATATTCCATGCCCGCAGCAACGAATCACCTTTTTCGTTGGGCTCTAACTTGTATTCCGAAAGCATCGTATTCGTTGTGTCGGTTATCGAAATAATATCAAACCAAAACGGATATTTCATTTTCTCGCTGATGCCGTATTTATCTGATACCTCTTCCGAAGTATAAATAAATGGAACATCTACATCCAAATGTGTTTCATTTTCAAGTATTTCCACACGGTCGTCTTCGCGCACAAAGGCAATCCCGGATTTCATAAACGGCCATTTGCCGTTATGTTGGTCAACGTAATTATCAATCAACCAACGTGGTATATCCATGTTGGTCAAGGTGTCTAAACTATCAAAATAGCGACCAACCCATCCACTCCATTTTATGCCAAATTCAGCCTCGTACGAACGTCGAATGTGGTAAGCAGTAGGGTGAGCAATAATATTAAACTCATTGATAATGAGCTTTTTTTGCTTTTTGAAAATTCGAAGCAAACTAAGTTCTTTGCGCGATAAACCACCGTAATACAGTTTCGAACGGTCGGCAATAAAGCGCGGGTCATTTACGCGTTCGGGGTAATAAGTTGCAATCCATTCGTTGGAATAAATGCCGTAAAGGTCAGTGTAGTAGGCTAAATCATTTTTGTTGGCGAGTTCTACCAGTTCGGCGCTATCGGCTTTATTAAAGTCTTTGATGGTATAGCCGCCCTTATCGTCGGGGAAAAATCCTTTGTAATGCACTTTGGGTTTGTACATACCACTGTCGGAGTGAACATATTTATCGTGTTTGAGTACCCACGAAAGCGATATGTGTTCCTGTACTTTGGTTGTTAATACCGTTTTGTCGAGTATAAGTACGTTCAGTTTAGTTTCGGGCAGAAATACCCAGGCTAAATACATTATTAGTGGTAATAATACCAACAATGAGAGTAATGTTAATAAAATACGTCTTACCATTCCATCAATCTTTTTTATTTGCAAGTTATCGCAACTATGCTAAATCTGTACAAAGGTACAAAATAAGTTTATAGTAATTTTCTTATTGTCAGAAGTATAACTGAAAATTATTTAATTATTTATCCTTAAACTTCAACTCCAAAAGATTTTTTTTAGCAATTTACTTAAAAAACTATTAACCCCAAATCGTAGTTTGTATATGCTAATAATCTATTTAATATTACAAAATCCGGTTTTTACAGTTACTTAATGTCAAACATATTTAAATTTATTTTGGTTCATATAAGGTAAGAAAAAAGATAGCATTTTGATAAAATTCAATAAAAAAGCATCAGAAATTTAAAATAACTAAATTTTTGATGCTTCAAAAGTTAGGATATTGTATAGTTTTATTCCAACAACTTCATTACATCTTCCACATTCAGGTTTTTCAGAATGTCCGAGTCGCCATTTACCATAGTGTCGAATAGTTGTAGTTTTTCTTTTTGGAGTTTTATGATTTTTTCTTCGATAGATTTTCGGGCAATAAATTTATATACGAATACTTGATTTTTTTGTCCCATGCGGTGAGCACGGTCGTAGGCTTGCGCTTCGGCTGCCGGATTCCACCAGGGGTCGAGCAGGAAAACGTAACTCGCCGCTGTGAGATTTAGTCCCACGCCACCGGCTTTGAGCGATAGCAAAAATACCTGTACCTTATCATCTTTCTGAAAGCGTTCCACTTCCGATTTGCGGTCGGTAGTGCTGCCATCAAGGTAGCAATAGGGGGTGTTTGATTCGTCTAAATAAGTGCGGTAAATTTTAAGATGTTCGGTAAATGAGCTAAATATCAATACTTTGTCGCCTTGCTCAAGCACTTCGTTGAGCTTCTCGCATACTGTTTCGAACTTGCCAGAGTCGCCTGTGTAAGTTTTGTCGGCAAGTATCGGATGGTTTGCACTCTGACGTAGCCGCAACAAGCCTTCGAGTAACACAATGGCATTTACCTTATTATTGCTTTCGTTTTTGTTTTCGATAAATTTATCGCGATAACTATTGCGGGTGTCTTTGTAAAAACGATATTGCTCGTCGCTCATATCGCACCATTGCACGGTAATGGTTTTGTCGGGCAACTCAGTAAGCACATCTTTTTTGTGGCGGCGAAGCATAAATGGCTTTAGTAATTGTCTGTAGTACTGCTGTTTATGCGCCAATTTACATGCTCTTACAAAATGATTTTGCGAACCAAGCATATTCCGGTTAAAGAAATGTACCTGCGACCACAAATCGGTCAATGAGTTTTCGAGTGGCGTACCCGTAAGCGTCAAAAAGCGTTGACCCTGCATGGTCAGGCAGGCTTGTGTGGTATCCGATTGCGGGTTTTTTATGGCTTGCGCTTCGTCTAATATTATGTAATTGAACGGAATTTCGGACAGCATTTTCCGGTCGCGACGCAAGGTTCCATAACTCGTGAGTATCAGGTCAACGTCATTGATTTCAGCCGATTCTCGTACGCGTTGGATGCCTGTGTGGACATAAATTTTTAATTCAGGAGCAAAACGCAGCGCCTCGTCTTCCCAGTTGTAAATCAAACTTTTGGGTACAACTAATAAACTCATTCCGCGCTTGTTTTCTTTCATCCATTGCAGCAGGCAAAGTGCCTGAATGGTTTTACCCAACCCCATATCGTCGGCTAAGCAACCACCAAGTGCCAAATCATCAAGCAGCCGGAGCCAGTTATAACCAGTTTGCTGATAGGGGCGGAGCTGACCATTGAATCCGGCAGGAAGATCATAGTCCGAATCAAGTGTTTGTGTCAGTAATTTGCGGGTATTTTCTTTCAGATTACAGGTAATCTTTGTCAATTCTTGCGTAATAGCCACAAAATGACGCGCTACTACTGCTTTTCCGTCTTCAATTTTACAAATATCAACCAACGTTTTATACTCGTCAAACCACGCTTGCGGAATAATGGCATATTCGCCATTGGGCAAAATCAGTTCGTGTTTATCCTGTTTTATATAGTTGAGCAGTCGCACAAACGGAATTTCGAATGCGCCAAACATTACTTTTCCACGTATATCAAACCAATCACGACCTTCGTCGAGTACAATTTCCAACGTGCGTTCGCCCACAAATACTTTTTGCTTGGTGTTGTTTTTGTTTTCGAACCGAATGTCTACACCGGTTGCTTCTAAGGCTTTGTAATGCACATTTATCCATTCAATGCCATCGTTGTAGGGCATTTTGCAAACTTTTCCGTTCAGGTCGAGACCAATTTCTTTGAGCGCGTCGATATACAGGTTTTCTAAGGGCTTGTCCCGTTCAACTTTCGAAATCGTAAACGAAATGTCCGAACTATCCACTCGGGTAGTTTTTCCACTCTGACCAGCCCAAAACTGAAAACTACCATATTCAAAAATCAGCTCAATTACAATACTTTTATCGGCACTGTTTTCGGCTTCGTCGTCGAAAAGTGTAAATTGTCGCATAGGTGCAAGTTCACGCACCTTCAACAGAGCATTTGTCAGAATATTCTGAGTTTCAATTTCGAAGCCTGATGCTAATACTTTATCTGTAACTGCCAATGGTACAATTACTTTATGGATGTATTCGTCGGCATTAGCCTGCGAAACCGATACTTTCTCTTTGTCGAAAAACGGTATTAATTTCGCGCCATCCACATCTTCGTCGAATTCATAAATGCGGTTTTTAATTACTACACGGGCTGTTTTGCGGGTTACAAGCAGTGCTTTTTGCAACGATAGGGATTTATTTCCGCACGAAATTGCCAACGAATAATTGATTCGATCGGGCAGGTTTTCGAAGCAATACAGCAATTCCGGCATTTCTTCTTCCTGTGTCAATTCTGTCCATGTAAACGGAAATTTGCCAATAGGAAGGTATAAAGTTTGTCCGACTGATAGTTCAAAGAAGCGATTTTGAATTTTCTCGATATAATCAATCAGATAGTCTTTAATATATTGTTTATCAGGGCCTATTTTCTTTTTAGAGAAATGTTTATCGACTAAATCATCCCAGTCTTTTACAAAACGGTCTTTAATTTTTGAAACAATATTGCTTTTCTCCAATCGCAGGCAGCAGTCCAACAGTTGAAGCTCCATTTCGTTGAACATATGCAAGTGATTGGTTTTGTTTTGCTCTACCACACGTACATAATGCGTTTGGAAAATACCTTTTTCGTCGGTATCCACCACCATACATTCCGGAAAGCAACCCAGAATACCATTATTATTTAGTGTAAAAACTATCTTTTGATACATGAAATGTGTGTACTGTTTAATAATTTAGTCCAAAAGCCCAGAGTGGTATGGCGTTTTGATAACCGTATTCAATATCATCTTTCACAATATAAGCATTTAATAGAATTGCACTTTTCAAAGTGCAAAGTTAAAGATTAATTGCACTTTGAAAAGTGCAGTGAAGTTATTTGTTTAAATAAAAAATCCACAGCTTTTGCAAAATTCTTCGGTTATAGTGTTGTTTATAAATCCATTACGGATTTTCTGGGCGCGTTCTTCGTTAAGGATATTGTCTAAATTGCCCGTAAAAATATTTCCCAGACTCATTGCACCATCAGCATCCAAACAGCAGGGCACAATAGTGCCATCTACCAAAATGGCAATCTGGTCGCGTAGCGCATAGCAGGTTTTGGTTTCTCCGTTTCGTTGCACTTCGCCATCGGGCCAGTCGAAGCGGGGGGCTGTTTGCAGAAAAATATGGTCGGCAAGTTTTAGTCCGGTATCTTTTTCGTTTTTAATAAAATCGTCGGTTGACTTGTCGAAAAAATCCGCTATTTTACTTAAGCAGAATGCATTAAACGCTGTACTTTCGGCCACGCCACCATTCCAGAGGCGCATGTTAATATAGGTGTTTGCAGCAGCACCGGAAGCAAAATTCAATACATTCTCCAAGTAATTATCCCATTCATTTTCGGCAATATTCTCCTGCGCATCGTGCAGCGAAATATTGATTTGTCGAGGTGGAAAGGCAAGCAAAATTTCTTCATTACGCTTTAAAAGTCCGCCATTGGTAGTGATATTTACAAAAATACCGGATTGTTTTGCCAACAATAAAAGTTCGTTCAGTTTTGGATGCAGAAGCGGTTCACCTAATACGTGCAGGTAAATGTAGTTGGTAAATGGTTTAATATTTTGCAACACCACACCAAATTCTTCCGGCGACATAAATTTCGTTGCCCGCTCGGTTTTAAAACAAAAGCTGCAAGCAAAGTTGCAGCTGTTTGTAATTTCGATATAGATTTTTTTGAATTTCAAAGGCTGGTAGATTTGTTGGTACAAAGAAACGAAAACTCCTCTTAACAAATCAATTCTTCGAGGATGTGTAGTAAAGTTGGGGGCGTTGTGTTGGTATAGAGTTTTTGTAACATTGTATTGAATTTTTATCAATTGATAAATATTTTGTCGCATTTTCGATGGCAATATAAAATAAGCAATGGGCTGATTGAATCACTTCAATAACACGGTTTTTACCGTAAAATCGTATTATTTCCTCAATTTGTTCTTTATTCCCACGTTCAAAAACACGTTGAATCACAAATTTGAACCCACGGGTATAGTCAATTTTTTTATAATCAATGTCCCAAAAAAGTGGGGATGTAATAATTTCTTGATTAGGTTTTGGTTGAAATTCTATATCAGCAAGTTGAGCTTGCTTTATATCGTAATATGCTTGTAGTGTGTAAAAATAACCCTCTTCAGCTCCTAACATTTTATCTATTTTCAAAGAAAGTTTAGGTTGAAGTGGTCTCTTCATTTTCAAAATAAAATTAAGTGTTTGCGGATATTCCCCAATCAAAGTTGCAAACTCTGACTTTTTGAGATTCCTTGCTTTTAATTCTCTTTCTAAAATTATCCCCGGATGAACTCCTTTAATGATTGATATAGGTGGCAGCATAATTGTTTTAGAGTTTTTGCAAAGATACAAACTTTATTGTAATAAACGAATATGTTTATAAAAATATATGATATTAAGTGTGTTAAATTATTTTTAGTGACTTTTACTTAATCAAAATCTTCTCAGTGTAAACTTTATCTTTGGTTTGAATACGAAGTAAATAAATGCCCTTTTTGCTGAACGGAATGGTTGTTTGATGTTGATTTATAATGGGTTTGTTCCAAATACATTTTCCGGTAATGTCGTAAATGCTTATGAAATTTGTGTTTTCTAAATTATTGATTATAATCGTATTATCGTGCTTTAGAATAATTAGATTCTCGCTAATTGACTTCGTATCTGTGGCAGATGATGCGGTTTTTAGTTCCATAACATCCGAATAAGTGGAAGTGCTGTTGCCCAATTTCGACTTTACACGGTAGAAATAGGTGCTGTTGGGTTGTAAATTTTCAATCGTATAATTTGTTCCCGAAACTTCTTTGTTTTGTTTGATAAATGTTGTATCTAACTTACCATAAGTAACTTGCACATCGTCGATAGCCATGTTTCCCGACGATTTAGTATAAGTAAACCGAAAACTGCGATAATTCAGAGCTTCCGTAAAGTTATAAATTGGAAAATATTTGGACGTATTGGTGTATGTGTAAGTTGCTATTTGTTGCCATTGTCCGTTTGCTGAACCTTCGAGTAGCAACGACGAGCCGGTGCCTGTGGAGGCAAAGCGGTACATAAATGTGAGTTTTGTAACCGGAGCCGCATAAGTTTTGGTTTGCAACCATGCACCTGAGGCGTTTAGTTGAATGGATGGAATTGCTGTTGCACTGCTTGCCGTTGAAGTGTAATTGGAAATGTTGCCTGTGCTGCTTGTCCAACCTGTTGGCAGAGGCGTTCCTCCTGAACCAACAGCATTAAAACCTTCGGTTACGGTTTGTGTAGCCTGACCTGAAGTGCTGAATATATCAATCAGATAACTTGTGGCATACATATCCTCTTCCCAATTGGCTGTAAAACCATTGCTGCTTATGTTGCTTGCAGCTAAAATTTCGGGTGCGGATAAGCCCGTGGTGTGCAATTGCATGGTATTCAGCGCTTCGCTGTTTCCTCCGGGTTTTACAGCTTCTACCGAATAGGTGTATTTTGAGTTTGGTTGCAGATTGTTGATTTCGAAGTTGGTAACTTTTCCTACAAATTCATTTTTTAAATATGTGGGTAATGTGTTGGCAAAAGCCATCGTGTGTGTGCCGATAAATGCCACCGAATCAATTGGCAGCACATTCCATTCATTGCATTCGAAAATGGATTGCGGATGCGTAATCGTATTTTTGCGTTGAAGCGTAAGGTCGAGCCCCCAAATTACATCGGCACCGGCATTTGCTTCGCCCACCATGTCGATAACCATTCCGCTACGGGTGAGGCAGATAGCATCGTTTCCATTTACCTGTAAAAGTGTGTCGGTGAGCAAGTTGGCTTTTTGAATTAATGTAGAGTTTGTTGCACTTTTATGAACAACAGTGTAAGTTTTATCGGTTTGTAATTGTCCGTTTAGTCGCAGCACAGAACCAAAAGCACCGTCGCCATTTGATTGCTTGCGGAGGGCATATTTCGATAAATCAACTGTTTTACCAGTTCCGTTATAGATTTCTACGGCTTTGTTCCAGCTCGAACCTTCAACGTAGGTCGAAATTATCAGATCGCCGGCTTTTTGTTCCGGTTGATAAACTTTAAGTAAATAATCAGAAGCCGCCGGGTCCGAAATCCATTGCAGCGTACCGCCTTGCGGATTTACATGCGATGGTTCGAGTAGTACAAAGTCGTGCGAAACATTGGCGCGAATCGGGATTTGCAGCGTTTGCGTTAATCCGCCACCCGAAATAAGCAAGGTATCGCGAATTGAGCCATCATTAGTCGGCGAAAATGTGAGATTGATAGTTGTGCCATTTGTAACATCCTGACTCGAAATTTGATTCGAAGTAATTGCCAACGAAGCAGTTACATTTTTTATTGTAAGATTTACATTTTCTGAAATATTAACGCCTTCGATATGAAGTGTTTGTAATCGTTGGTCATTGGTCATTATCGTTCCAAAGTCAATACTTGTACCTCGTCGCGGACTGATCAAATAGGCCTCTGTTTCATTGGGGAATGGAAAAACCTTAGTGGTGTCAGCACCCCAAATATATCCGGCAAGGGCAGGGTAGTCAATAAATGGATTCCGGTTTCCCTGAATTTGGTAAATTGCTTCGTTGCGGGTTAGTTCTTTCGCACTTACAGGGTCTTGTTGATGCCATTTCAACAATAAATCTATTGCCCATGGCTTCCAAACAGGATAGGTGTTATTATTCATCATAGGCGATTGCCAGAGCTGTGAAAAGTCTTCGTAAATGCTTGAAATATACATATATGAACGTGCAAAATCGCCTTTGTATTGGTCGGCAGGTTCAAAACAATTTTCAGTATAAACTGTCCCAAATCCATTTTTTCCTACTTTCGATACGCCATTGTCCAAGCCCGGAGTACCTGTAACTTCGCCAAGCGGCAGGTTACTTTTTGTCATGTTTGTTACTGCATCGGCCGGATACAAATGAAACAAATCTTTGTAAGCCATGTTTTCGTGCGCTCCCCACCAACTTTTGGGTAGCGAATGCTCAATATGCATTTCATTCACCGCAGCATAACTTGTTTGTTTGCGAACTATATTCGAATACATATCCACCACAGTCGAATCGGCACGGCGGTCGGTATGGTAAAATCCTTCCCATGTAAACCCGGGTCCACTGCCATATTCTAATACCTGAAGCGGTGTAGATACGTTTTTGAGGGCAGTTTTTAATGCATTTTTTTGTTTTTGCTTTGCAAAATGATAATAACCTGCGGGGACTGTTGCCTGTGTATTGGTAACAAATAAAATTAAGCAGCAAAGCATTATATGCTGAATAACCGGTTGGAGAACTGTTCGTGGTTTTTCGAATATATTCATGCAGCAAATATACTACTTTTGAGTTAAAATGGGTCATGTTGAAAACTTTTCGGAAGCTATTTATCTCATTTACATATTAAATCATTATTTTTGCAAAAAAAAACAGCTATTCTTATGAGTCGAAAGTTGCAATATCAGCTCGATGATGAATCGTCCGAATTAATTTCCCGCTACGAAAAATTTCTGGCTGGCAAAGGCCCGGGTTATTTCGATGTGGAAGAGCTGGAGTTAATTGTGGATTATTTTTTGCGAAAAGGAAAAACTAAAGAAAGCTCCAAAGCGCTCGAATTAGGCATGCAGTTACACCCGGGTAATGCAAGTCTTCAAACTAAACGAGCAAAAATTTACCTTGCATTAGGCGAAACACAAAAAGCTATGCGCATTCTGGATTCGCTCAGTGAAAGTACCGAGTACGAATTATTGCTGCTTAAAGCCGAAGCGCTTGTAAAATCGGGCAGGAGCAAAGAAGCAGAATTAATATGTAACGAGATTATTGATAATGAGTTGGAGGATGTTGATAATATATGCATCGACATTGCATTCATATTTATTGCCGATTTGAATATCCCCAAAGCGTTGCAATTTCTGAAAATTGGCGACGAATACAACAATAAGAATATCGACCTGCTTTTCGAACTTGCTTTTTGCTACGAACAGTTACTCGATTCGGAACTGGCTATCGAAACCTATAATCGCATTATCAATATCGATTCTTATTTGTCGGAAGCCTGGTTTAATCTCGGACAGGTTTATTTTGTACTTCAGGATTTTCCGAAAGCACTCTCCGCTTATGATTTTGTGCTCGCCATTAATGAAAATGACTCCTTAGCCTGTCTCCAAAAAGCACATACACTTTTTCAGCTCGAACAATACGATAAGGCTGTTGAAGCTTATTTGGATTATGGGAAACTGAGTGGCGAAGACTGGCAAACGCATTTGTTTATTGGCGAATGTTACGAGAAATTAGAATTTTTTGATCAGGCAATTGTGTATTATCAGCAATCCTTGCTCGAAAAACCCGAAAACTACGATGCGCTAACCGGCATTGCTATATGCTTGCTCGAAAAGGAACAGTTTGAGGAGAGTTTGAGTTACACACAGCGCGCTATTGAGTTGCAGGAAGATGCTCCGGATGCCTGGGTTTATTTGGCCGAAGGTTTAGTAGGTATTGATCGCTTAGACGAAGCTTTACTCGCTTATTTGAAGTCGATTACGCTGGAAGCAAATCAACCTGATACATTGATGGCAATTGCCAATATTTGCATGGATAAAGGTGAATGGAAAATGGCGCTCGATTACTATTTGGCTGCTTATGATCAGGATAATACGTTGGAATACATTGACTTGTTTATTGCGGTAGCATTTTATAAAAATGAAAATATTACGGCTGCAACAACTTATTTGAAAAAAGCAATAGCACAAAATTTAGATGCCGAACGTTTGTTTTTCGAAGTCTGCGAAGATGCCCGACGTGAAGATTTTCATCTTTCATAAATTAGTTAGAAATTAAAAATTGAATATTATAATACCTATGTTTAAAAAAATAGCTCTCCTCTTTTTTGTTAGTGTTTTTAGTTTGAATCTGATTGCACAGGAAGTGTCTAAAGAAACATCTGATACATTAACTATCATTCAGAAAGTAGAAAAATGGTACGAAAATAATATGGATTATGGAAGTATTACCCTGTTGATGACCATAGAAAGTTCGTTCATACCGTTTCCTTCCGAAGTGGTTATTCCACCGGCTGCATACATTGCAAGCAAGCCCGATAGTAAATTGAATATTTTTTTAGTGGTGCTTTTTGGAACGCTCGGAGCTCTTATTGGTGCATACATCAATTACTTTTTAGCATTGTGGTTGGGTCGTCCTGTGATGTATAAGTTAGCGGATAGTAAAATTGGAAAATTATTGCTGCTTTCGAGTGAGAAAATAATAAAAGCCGAAAAATATTTCAACGAACATGGAAAAATCTCAACCTTTATTGGTCGTCTTATTCCGGGTATTCGTCAGTTAATTTCGTTGCCTGCCGGACTTGCGCGCATGAATTTTGTAAGTTTTACTATCTATACTGTTCTCGGTGCCGCAATCTGGAATTCTATTTTGGCACTTTTGGGCTATATTGCTCACGGTCAGGCCGATTTGATTAATGAATATAGCCACGAATTGAGTATCGTTATTTTGGCTATTGTAGGTATTGTAGCATTGTATTATGCTGTGCGTTTTATTCTGAAAAAGTCGAAAAAATAGAACGATGCAGCAATACGGTTTAATCGGTTATCCTCTCGGACATTCGTTCTCGAAACGATTTTTTACCGAAAAATTTGAAAACGAACATATAAATGCCTTTTACGAATCGTATCCGATTGAGAATATTCAGAAAATTACAGAATTAATTGCCTCTGTCGAGCTAAGCGGACTGAATGTAACCATACCCTACAAGGAACAGGTTATACCGTTTTTGGATGAATTAAACGAAACTGCTGCTGCAATCGGAGCGGTAAATGTAATTAAATTTATTCGGAGTAAAAATTCTTTAATTTTAAAAGGATATAATACCGATGCTGTTGGTTTCGAAAATTCCATTCGCCCTTTTTTAAAACCGCACCATACAAAAGCTTTAATTCTCGGTACAGGTGGCGCCTCCAAAGCCATTAAATTTGTATTAGAGAAATCGGGTATTGAAACAAAATATGTTTCGAGAACACCGGCAGCTGACAAACTTAGCTATTCCGACCTGGATAGTTCGGTAATGACTGATTATCATATTGTTGTCAATGCTTCACCTGTAGGTACTTTCCCAAATGTTGATATTTGTCCCGATATTCCCTATCAATTTCTGAACGATAAGCATTTGTTGTATGATGTGGTGTACAATCCAGCCGAAACGCTTTTTCTGAAAAAAGGTCGTGAGCAAGGCGCTGTGGGCATCAACGGTGAACAAATGTTGGTGGAACAGGCGTTGGCAGCGTGGGAAATATGGAATGATTAAAATAAAGTTCCGGTAAAACCTTGTTGGGACTTTTTTATTTCCCCTTCAATCATTTCCAAAAACTCATTTTCCGAAACTAACTTTACACCAAGGGTTTCAGCTTTTTTGAGTTTTTCGGGTCCCATATTTTCGCCGGCAAGGATAAAGGAAGTTTTTGCCGATACGCTTCCTACGTTTTTACCTCCGTTTTGTTCTATCAGCGTTTTATACTCGTCGCGCGAATGCTTGCTGAAAGTGCCACTTATAACTATCGACTTTCCATTTAAAGTATTTCCTGCTGGTTGAAGTTTATCTTCCGAAACCTGCATCTGTAGGCCGTGTTCTTTCAATCGGTTTATCAGTTCAATATTGCGCTCGTCTGCAAAATATTTTAGAACACTTTGGGCAATGCGCTCTCCTATTTCGTCTACAGCTATTAATTCTTCGAATGTAGCCGTCGAAATTTTATCCATATTTTTAAATGCAAAGGCTAATTTTTTAGCCACTGTTTCACCTACGAATCGAATGCCCAATGCAAAAAGTACCCGTTCGAAAGGCACTTCTTTCGAGGCTTCGCAGGATGTTTTAATATTTACAGCCGATTTATTTCCAAGTCGTTCGAGGCGGGCTAAATCCGGAATTTTTAATTCGTAAATGTCGGCAATATTTTGTAAAAGTTTGTTTTCGTATAATAAAGCAATGGTTTCGCTGCCAAGACCATCGATATTCATGGCTTTGCGACTAACAAAATGCTCCATTTTGCCTTTTATCTGTGGCGGACAGCCATTTTCGTTTGGGCAATAATGGGCAGCTTCTCCATCTATACGCATCAGTTCGGTGCCACATTCGGGGCATTTTTTAATAAATTCAACCTTATCGCCAACCAATAAGCGCGCATCAAAGTCCACTGCTGTAATTTTTGGAATAATCTCACCGCCTTTTTCCACAAAAACCATATCGCCAATATGCAAATCAAGCGATGCAATTATATCTGCATTGTGTAGCGACGCGCGTTTCACGGTGGTTCCTGAAAGTTGCACCGGGTCGAGATTGGCAACCGGTGTTATTGCTCCTGTTCGCCCAACCTGATACGAAACAGAGTTGAGACGGGTTACGGCTTTTTCGGCCTGAAATTTATAGGATATGGCCCAACGGGGCGATTTGGCAGTAAATCCAAGATTGCGTTGCTGACGTATGGAATTCACTTTCAGTACAATGCCGTCGGTGGCAACAGGTAGATTTTTTCGTTCAATATCCCAGTAAGCGATAAAATCAAAAACTTCGTTCAGCGATTTACAAACACGTGTGGCGTCCGAAATTTTAAAACCCCACGAATGAGCAGCTTTCAGATTTTCGGAATGCAGGTCGGATGGTAGATTTTCGCCTAACAAATAATACAGATAAGCATCTAACTTTCGTTGGGCCACAACTACTGAATTTTGCAGTTTAAGTGTGCCAGAAGCGGCATTGCGAGGGTTGGCAAATAGTTGCTCTTCCTGGGTTTCCCGTTCGCGGTTGAGTTCGTCAAAAACCGACCAGGGCATTAATATCTCGCCACGAATTTCGAATTTATCCGGTGGATTTCCCTGCAAACGCAATGGAATGCTTCGTATAGTTTTTACATTAGCTGTTACATCATCGCCTTTTTCGCCATCGCCGCGTGTTACAGCCCGCACAAGCAAACCGTTTTCATACGTTAATGAAATGGAAGTTCCATCGTATTTTAGTTCGCAAACCAGCTCAAAATCTTCGTTCAGCGCCTTGCGAACACGTTCGTAAAAGTCCTGCACTTCGCCTTCGGAATAGGTGTTGCCAAGCGAAAGCATGGGGTAGGAGTGAGCCACTTGTTCGAAGCCCGAAACACTGTCGCTACCAACACGTTGCGTGGGTGAGTTGGGGTCGAAAAACTCCGGAAACTGATTTTCAAGTTCCTGTAATTCCCGCAATTTTTTATCAAATTCGAAATCGCTGATGGTGGGCGAATTTAGTACATAATAATTGTAATTGTGTTGCTCCAATTCGAGGCGAAGCGATTCTATTTTTTGTTGCATCTGATTTTATGTCAAAAGGCTAATTAAGTCTGTTTTCTTGCTAATTATTTCTTTCTGAATTGAATATGCAAATATACAAAACTTCTTTTTTATGGAATAATAATACGCGCCGAAATATTGTTTGGTAAAAAAAAATCACGGCTGAACTTCAATTGGTTGAAATTCAGCCGGATTAATTAATATGTAAGTTAGGATACTTGCTTCCCACTTGACGAAGCGAATGACACTTTGTCCAGCAAAGAATGATTGTGCAAGATTATTGGCTATGGTGAGCGAAAAATTAAACGCTCGAAGAGCTAATAGAAACTGATTTATTATTAGGCTTTGAAAAAATCCCAATACTCTTTGGGTGAAACAATCTTGGTTCTATGAAAATGACTCATAGTAAAGTCATTTGTATTGCCTGTAATTAAGAAGTCAGCTTGTGAAGCCTCAGCAAGTTCTAACAACCTATTATCAGCGTCATCCTTAATAATATTAAGCCGTTGAATAGGTTCAAATTTTAAAGCTTTCGATTCAATTTGTGTAATAATCAATTCGGCTTTACTTAGAAAATCAGGATATTTTCTGAATTTTGGTCTATTTAATACTTCCAAATACTCTTCAAACAAATCGGATGAAATACAAAGTTCAACAAGGTTTTCAAACACACAATTGTAAACTATAAAAAATGGATAATTGCGCTGTATCAATGCCGAAACCAATACATTGGTGTCAATTATTATTTTTTGCATTTCGTACAGCTTTTACTTCATTGCTTATTTCATCCATACTCATTGTTGAAAGTTTGTATTTTTCCGATAAAAGAACGCACTTATTTAACATTTGTTTCGATAGTTCTTTATTAACTATATCTACAAATTCAGTAAAAGATAATTTGTCGGTATTAATTCCGAACTGATTATACTCAAAGTCTGATATTGAAATATTTAATGTTCTCATAAGTTTGTTTTTTATTTTTTTCGAGTCACATAACTATGTTTTGCGTTTTTGCACAAAATGCGTTGCAAATATACAAAACTTCTTTCTGATGCAATAACAATACATGCCGAAATATTGTTTGGTGAAAAAAATCACGGCTGAACTTCAATTGGTTGAAATTCAGCCGTGATTTATTTGTTTATGAAACAGTTTTTTTTAGTATGAGATGCGAAAAGAGCCTACTCTCTTGGAAATATCTTTAAATGCTTCATTGAGCGTGTTAATTTCCTCATTGGAAAAATGTGCCGGTTTACCATTTACGTTCAATTCGTTAATACGTTGACTCATCCAACTTTTTGTTTTATTAAAGTAGGTTTTTGCAATAAAAGACATGGATACAATCTCTTGCATTTCTTTGATTTGTTCTTTTATTTTTAAATGCTTTGCTGCACTAAGTGTTTGTTTAGCGCTCTCTATAAAAGCATCTTCAAAGCCATTGGGGTCTTCAGTTGCCAATCGGTCAAACTCCAATTGAATGCTTGCAATTTCTTTATTCGATTTTGAATTCAGTTCCTTCTCCTTGAGAAGTTCAAATTTTTCTTTTGTTGTCATTTTCTTATTCGTTTTTATAATCTGCTAAAAATTAGCAAGATATTGATGTTAAACATCTTTCTTTAATTCGTTTACAATTTGATGAATGATGCCATCTAAATCATCGATTCGTTTAAATCTGGATGAATAAAATCTATATTTTCTTAAATACATAAGCAACTCTTTTTCAAGTCTTCGCCTCGCTTTTGAAACGTATTCATTCATTCTTTTTTTGATTTTTAATGGTTAACGTACTTTTTGCCCACAAAGATAATAAACTTATGTTTATTGACAAAATGTTTATTACTTTCTCAAACAAAAAAATCACGACTGAACTTCAATTGGTTGAAATTCAGCCGTGATTTATTAATATGTTAAAATGAAATTAGTTTTCTCCCGTTGGTCGAAATGACAAGGCATTCATTTATCACACTAAGCGTCGCCTAAAGTTGCCATAAACAATAAGCTTATCGCACGACGGGCACAACGGGCACTTTGCACCCGTCGCCAAGCGAAAAATAATGTTACGAATATCGGTTGGGCGACGGAATGTAACACACGGTTCACATTGTAATGCCGAAGCGAAGCGAGGTATCTAAAAAAAATCACGGCTGAACTTCAATTGGTTTGAAATTCAGCCGTGAATTTAATGTTTAGTACGTTGCTGTACACACGAAGAGAAGATGACTGTGGAAAATGTGGATTTCAAAACCCTAATTCTTCAGCTAATCCATAGTAAGATAATCGTCCATTTTTTGATTTGACTTCATTTTCAAAAAGTTCCTTAATCAATGGGATTTCTAAATTTTCAAGCATACCAGCCTTCCATGCTTCCCATACCCGTTCTGGTATTCTATTTTTTGTTTTCCACATATACTCCTCTGAACAAAGGTTAAAATAATCAATTATAAGAACCTCTTCATCAGTTGTCAAAATATCCCTTTCCTTTCTCCTAAGTTCATTTATTAAATCATTTATTTTTGAATTATATCGTTCATTAAATGTTTTAAAAAGTTCAATAAACACCTTGTCATTTTCAATTTTGTATTTTAAATATCCAAAGTATAATGTTGCAATTGAACCAATTATACCTATGAATAACTCTTTTGTTATTAATTGCAAAATTGCAACAATTATTACAGAAATTAATGAGATTGACACAATAATAAAAACATAGTTTTCTTTAATTTTTTTCATATTGTCATTGATTATATTACCTACTCATAAGCTTTTCGGATACCGTTCCCTACACTTTTTTGGATTTTCTGGTGACTCCATTTATTATTTTAGTCTTTAATGCATCTAATCGAAAAACCTGCTTTATTCCAAAATTCAATTTTATCTGTGAATGATTCATAATTTCGTAATGCAATTATCCAACTTGTGACGGATGAATAAGGTGTAGTACTCCAGAATGCTGTGGTATTTCCAATTTCAAAGAAATTGGAAATCGTAGTTTCTTTTCTATGACCGCTTGGTATTGCATTAAAGCCAGTTCTATTTTGAAACTCAATGAAGTCTGTGTTGCCAACTGCTCCAATTGTTGAATTAAAAGCCCAACCTTTATTTGAGGCCAAGGATTTAGCAATTCTATTACCCGTTTTAGTTCCATCGTAGTTAAAACCATTCGCAATAAGATAATTCTCTAATAATATCCATTCTGCATTTGATGGTACATGCCAACCTTCTGGTGCTATTTTTTTGCTATCTGTTGCAGCATACCAATTATATAGATGTCCATAAATGTTCCCATTTACATTATTGTTATCATAATCACACCAAGCACCTGTATTCAAACTTCCCCAAGATAAATTGCTTGTCACATTTGGTATCACACTTCCATCTCTATAATGCGTAACCTTTAAATTTTCTGCCATCCAAATTTGATTACCAATTTTTACAGTTTTATATACATTACCATCAATATCTGTTACTGTGCTTGAAGCCCAACCTTCAAAATTAAATGTATTGCTTGTTGTATTCAGCTGTATATTAATCGTTTTCTGATAATTACGTAAAAATATATATTTTCCAGAAGCTGTTACAGTAGTTCCATTGCTGCCTAACCATTTTGCACTAATGGCAATTGAATCACCAAAAGTATCGGCTTTCGAATGTATATCGGTAAAATTATTTGTTGTTTTATTGAATTGGCGAACTGTATTAGCAGTAGTTTTTGAGCTATTTAGTTTGATTGTGTCATTACCCAAATAAATTTCTATATTTCCAGATGTGAGTGCATCAACTGTAAAGTTTATTCCAAAGCCCATTCGGAGCAAGCTGAAATCGATGGTGGTTGTGCCTTTTTCCACTGTTACTGATTTAGTGGCGTAAAACGCATCTACTTCTGCAAAATCTTTTTGCAGTCCGTTTAAGCTAAGGGTGGTAGGAGAATCAATATCTTTTAGTAAATCACCTTTTATAAATGCATTTTTAACGGCCAATTTGGTCGGTAGATAATAATTTACACCCTCACTATCTGTAATCGTTTTCAGACCTTTTCCGGTTCCGGGCTTGTAAGCCACTATCTTGAATTTATAGGTTTTTGAGGTTGTCAATGCAATTTGCATTTTGCTCACATCTGTAAACAAACCATAATAATAAGGCATATCGTTTTCGTAAACCTGAATGGCATACACTTGCACTGTATCGGCTATTGCCGATTTCATTTTCATGGGTTCGTTACTTCCTTCGCTAAGGGATAAAAACGAAGGATTTAGTTGTACACTAATAAGTGTTTCAATCTCCTTGTCGCATGACGTAAGTAACAAAACCAAAGCAATTAGAATAAATAAATTGGTTCTCATAAAACATAGATTTTTAAAATGTATTTGCCTACTCATAAGCTTTTCGGCTTCCGCTATATTAATTTTTTCTTGACTTTCAGGCATAAAAAAAGCGTGGGAACTGTTAAACTTATCATAATGCTGAGGCTCTCGACTGCCTGTATCCTATGATAAGCAACAGCCCCACGCCTATAAAGTATAGACATGGAGTGTTTGTTGCTATCATCCTGGATACTTGAAACTGTCGAGATTTCAGCAAAGGATAATATCTAAAACGCTATTCGTTATTTTTTAAAATGTAAAAAGAATTTTCAACGGATTGTCGCTACAATCGGTGTTGAAATTCATTGAAATGCAAAAATAGAAATATTATTTTAATATATGATGTAAATGCAGAAAAAAATCAGGAATTAACTAATCTGTTAGTGAGAGTGCGACTTAAAGTCGCGCCCTCACTTGTGCTTACTGCTTACCTTGGCTGCTCCAAGTTTTTTTGCTTGTTTACTTTCAATTTTTTATTGCAATGTGGAAAAATTTCGTTAATTTTGTGGTCGATTTTCATTTTTGCAAATTCATCTGATAATCAATTAATTAAAATATATAATAAAATTATTTACGTATGAAACCAATGACAAAAAGTCCGCTTCAGGTTGCACGTGCTGCTTATCAGCCCAAATTGCCGGCGGCATTAAAAGGTAATGTGGTAATTAACGAAGGTGCAGCTACCGAATCGGTTGCCGACCAGGCAGAAATCAAGGCGCTTTTCCCCAATACGTACGGAATGCCTTTACTTACTTTTGAACCCGGCGAAAAACAAGCTAATCCTGTTGTTGGAGTTGGTGTTATTCTTTCGGGCGGACAGGCTCCCGGTGGGCACAATGTAATTTCGGGATTGTATGATGGACTGAAAGCGTTGAACCCTGCTAATAAATTGTATGGATTTTTAGGTGGTCCAAGCGGATTGGTTGACCATAGTTATATTGAATTGACCGCCGAAGTTGTGGACGAATATCGCAATACAGGTGGTTTCGATATTATTGGTTCGGGACGTACAAAATTGGAAGAAGATGCACAATATGATAAAGGGGAAGAAATTTGTAAAAAATTAGGCATCAATGCAATTGTGATTATTGGTGGTGATGATTCGAATACAAATGCTTGTGTATTAGCCGAATACTACAAACAAAAAAATGCCGGTATTCAGGTAATTGGCTGCCCTAAAACTATTGATGGTGACCTTAAAAACGAAATGATTGAAACTTCGTTTGGTTTCGATACAGCTTGTAAAGTATACTCAGAGTTGATTGGTAATATTCAACGCGATGCTAATTCAGCCAAAAAATACTGGCACTTTATCCGCCTGATGGGTCGTTCGGCTTCGCATATTACCCTTGAATGTGCGTTGCAAAGTCAACCAAATATTTGTTTGATTTCGGAAGAAATTGAGTCAAAAAATATGACTTTGAAAGATGTGGTGGAAGATATTGTAAAAGTAATCGTAAACCGTGCAAACTTTGGTTTGAATTTCGGAACCATTCTTATTCCTGAAGGTCTGATTGAATTTATTCCTGCCATGAAAAAGCTGATTTCGGAACTGAACGATTTATTGGCACACAACGACGATTTCAATGCCTTGGAAACTGATGATGAAAAACGTCAGTATGTGAAAGGTATGTTGAGCCCTGATAGCCGCGAAGTGTACAACAGCTTGCCAAAAGGCATTGCAAAGCAACTTACGCTTGACCGCGACCCACACGGAAACGTTCAGGTATCGCTTATCGAAACCGAAAAACTATTGATCGAAATGGTTGCAAAACGCCTTGCGCAGTTGAAAGCCGAAGGCAAATACAAAGGTAAATTCTCGGCTATCAATCACTTCTTTGGTTACGAAGGCCGTTGCGCTATCCCTTCAAACTTCGATGCAGATTACACTTACTCGTTGGGATATACTGCTTCTGTGCTTATTTCGGCCGGAAAAACAGGTTATATGTCATCGGTTCGCAACCTGACTGCTCCTGCTGCTGAGTGGATTGCAGGTGGAGTGCCTATCACTATGATGATGAACATGGAACGTCGTCATGGAAAAATGAAACCGGTAATTCAAAAAGCGTTGGTACGTTTGGATGGAGCACCGTTCCAGTACTTAGCAAAACATCGCGAAAACTGGGCTGACGAAAAACAAAGCTATATTTACCCGGGTCCCGTACAATATTACGGACCAAGTGAAGTGTGTGACTTGCCTACACGTACGTTGATGTTGGAAAAGGAATAAAATAGCAATTTATAGGGATTTGAGAAAAAGCACGGAAATTTGTCCGTGCTTTTTTGTTTTAAGGGAGTTTGCAATTGAATTTCGAAATTGATTATTGAATGTTTTTAAGTACTTTTGCAGCTAAATTTTGTGCAAACAAAAGTAGAAATAAACTGTTTTATTCAATAAAAAACGAATTATTATTTCAATTTATGAAGATACAAAAAATTGAAGCCGGCACTTTTTATGTTGATGGTGGTGCTGCTTTTGGCGTAGTGCCTAAAATAGTGTGGCAAAAACGCTATCCGTGCAACGATGATAATTATTGCAAAGTTAGTATGCGATGCTTGTTAATTGATACTGGGGAACGTAAAGTGCTGATTGATACGGGTACAGGCGATAAACAACTCGACTATTTAAAGTATTATGGTTTTGAGGGTGTCATTAATTTCGATGTCGAATTAGAAAAACTCGGATACAAAGCGACTGATATTACCGATGTTATTTTTACGCATTTACACTTCGATCATTGTGGTGGCGCAACCCGCTATAATGCTGATAAGTCGGCAGTTGAGTTGGTATTCCCGAATGCAACGCACTGGGTAGGAGAGGCACAATGGAATAACTATCTGAATCCGAATGTACGTGAAGGAGATTCGTATTTTAAAGAAAACGTTGTGCCAATTTTCGAAGCTGGCAAACTGAAAACGGTGAGCGAGAATCAATTTGTTTGTCCCGAAGTAGAGGTTCGGTTATACAGCGGTCATACTTTTGGCCAGTTAGTAAGTTATATTAATTTAGGTTCGAAAACGCTTATATATTGTGGCGACGTCATTCCACTTGCTGCCAATGTTCCACTTGCCTGGATTTCGTCGTACGATATTTTTCCACTTACGGCAATGGAGGACAAAAAGAAATTGCTTGACGAGGCAGTTGAAAAAGAACAGATTTTGTTTTTCGAACACGATACATATACCGAATGTTGCACAGTTGCAGCCAATTACAGCAAACACAAGGTGCTCGAAACGTTTACGCTTGCCGAATTGCTGAATCTCTGAAAACACGAAACACGAAACACGAAACACGAAACACGAAACACATGATTCTTTATCCCAATGCCAAAATTAATATTGGACTGAACATTACCGAAAAACGTGCCGATGGATATCATAACATCGAAACCGTGTTTTATCCGATAGGCTTATGCGATGTGCTCGAAGTGCTGCCTTCGGATAGTTGTTCGGATTATAGTTTTTCTGCCAGTGGCATTCCCATTGATGGAGACCCTGAAAATAACCTGATTATCAAAGCGTATCGCTTGCTCAATCAGGATTATGATATACCGCCTGTTGATATTAGTTTGATAAAACAAATTCCTTTTGGAGCAGGGCTTGGTGGAGGCTCATCGGATGCGGCTTTTATGCTCAAGGCGCTGAATAAACTATTTGGTCTGAAAATTGCCAACCGAAAACTCGAAGCCTACGCTGTAAAATTAGGAGCCGATTGTCCGGTGTTTATTCGTAATAAACCTGTTTTTGCCACTGGTATTGGCAATGAGTTTTCAAAAACTGACATTTCGTTGAAAGGATATTTTTTAGTGTTAGTCAAACCCGATATTCATGTTTCAACTCCTGAGGCATACTCCCGGGTAATTCCACATAAACCGGAATATCCATTGCAGGAGTTGGTGAAAATGCCTGTTAGTCAGTGGAAAGGACTTGTAAAAAATGATTTCGAAGAATCGGTTTTTGCTATTCATCCGGCAATTAACAGCATAAAACAGGATTTGTACGATGCCGGAGCTTTATATGCATCCATGTCGGGTTCAGGCTCGTCGGTGTACGGATTGTTTGAAAATGAACCTGATTATCTTCCTGATTTTGGCAATTCTTTTATAACCGGTGGATTTCTGAAATAATTTTTCATAACTTTGCACCCATTAATTGTTTAGACTTATGAGATACTTAATTGTATTGTTATCATTCACATTATCAGTAGGTTTGATGGCGCAGGAATCGCCGAAAAGCAATGCCGATTTTTTTAAATTGCTCGCTATTGCCGATACACTTACGGGTGCTAAAGTAAATGTTTTACAGGATGAAGCAGTAGCCAATTCGCTGTCCAACAGAAATATAACTGTCCGAACTGTAAAATCAGGTACAGGTGCCGGTTTTCGTATTCAGGTGTTTTCGAGCAATGTGCAACGCACTGCTAAATCGGAAGCTTTTAAAATTGAAAAGGAAATTCGCACGGCATTCCCCGAACTTGGTGTTTATGTAAGCTACACTTCGCCGTTTTGGAAAGTACGTGTTGGCGATTTTAAAACTTCACAGGAAGCACAGGATTTTAGTTCAGAGCTGATTGCAGCATTCCCAAGCCTGCGAAATGCTACCTATACGGTGAAAGACAAGATTAATTTTTAATTGTTAATGATAAATTGTTAATCCATTCATTCCAACTTCCCAATTTCTAATTTCTAATTTCTAATTTCTAATTTCTAATTTCTCTAACCATGGATTTCAATATAAACAAACCGGTTCCTTTCGACGAAGAGAAAACTGCTAAAATTGCCTATCATTACAAAGAAATTTTGAAATTACTTGGCGAGGATGCCGAACGGGAAGGTTTGCAGAAAACTCCTGAACGTTACTCAAAAGCTATGCAATTTTTGGTTCAGGGCTACGAACAAAATCCTGAAGAGATTATTCAATCGGCTATGTTTACCGAGGATTACCGGCAAATGGTTATCGTTAAAGATATTGATTTTTATTCGATGTGCGAGCATCATGTTTTGCCATTTTTCGGAAAAGCTCATGTTGCCTATATTCCCAATCATAAAATTACCGGTTTGAGTAAAATTGCACGTATAGTGGAAGTTTACGCACGTCGCTTGCAGGTGCAGGAGCGACTTACAACGCAGATAAAAGAATGCATTCAGAATACACTTAACCCCATGGGCGTAATGGTTGTTATTGAAGCGCAACACTTGTGTATGCAAATGCGTGGCGTGCAAAAACAACATTCCGTTACCACCACTTCCGATTTTTCGGGTGTTTTTCAGCAAGCTAAAACCCGCGAAGAATTTATGAATCTGATTAATAAAAAGTAAACAGCTTCGCAAATTATAATTTTCGGGTAACCCAATAATCCGGTTTACTCTCGTGTTTATACCTGTTTACGGCTGTAACTACAAACGAATAGGTTCCATGAAAGCGTCTATTCAAATTGCGCAAATCCAAACAACTGTCCGATGTACGTGCTATTATGTTTGCAGGGTCATTAAAGTCGCCTGTTTTTTTTCCTTTGAATGCATACACCACGTAATAACGAACCTGACAGCCACCTTCTTCTTCAATTCTGTCCCACAACAAATAGGCGTCGGAACCATCGCGTACAACCCGTACATTTTGAGGTTGTGCAGAATCTTCGCCTTTAATATTGCGGTTGACGGGAGTTAATGCCGGATATTTATAGTAATTATTTCGCAATGAATCGCTAATACCCTGCAGGTTTTTCATCAAACCTTTGGCACTGAAATACACTGCTCCATCAATCTGACTGTAAAGCTTATTGTGTTGCAGCTGACGGGCAAGTTCATTGCCTTTTCGCCAGGCATCGGCTGCTTGTTTGTTTCCGAGTTGTGAAGCATAGAGGCCGATATATAAGTTTTTTCCAAACGAATTTTCATTCCACCATTTTGCTAATACAGCATAGTCGGCCACTTTTTTGCCAATTTCCCAATAAAGTTGCGGAACCACATAATCAATAGTTCCTTCCTGCAACCATTTCAGAATATCGGCATACAAATCGTCGTAATTCTGAACGCCGGCCTGCGTAGCCGAACCTCGCGGGTCAACGCTGTTGTTGCGCCACACACCGAATGGTGAAATACCAAATTCGACCCACGGTTTTGTGCTTTTTATGGTTTGTTGCAGTTCGGCAATAATCATATTTACATTATTGCGCCTCCAGTCGTCTTTCTGGTCGGGAGCATAACCACGCGGATAAAGTTTAAAAGATTTATCGTCCGGAAATTCTTCATTTTTAACGCGGTATGGGTAAAAGTAATCGTCGAAATGAATGGCGTCCACATCGTAGCGTTGCACAATATCTTCCACCACGCGATTCAGAAATTCACGCGTTTCGTCCAATCCCGGGTCAAAATAATATTTATCACCGTATTTTACAAACAGATTCCGGTTTTTGTAAAATAAATGATTTTTTGAAAGAATATCTAAATTGTCGCTATTGGTTACACGATACGGATTGAGCCAAACGTGCACATCCATAAAGCGTTTGTGAGCCTCGTCGATAACAAACTGCAATGGGTCGTAAAAGCTTTCGGGGCGAACACCCTGCTTGCCTGTCAACCAGTGCGACCAGGGTTCAAGCGTTGAAGAATAAAATGCATCCGCAGTTGGTCGGATTTGAAAAACCACACTATTTAAATTCATTGCTGCAAACGAATCGAGCATCTGAATCATTTCAGCTTTTTGCTTTTTTGCAGACAGATTTCGCTGACTTGGCCAGTCGATGTTTGCCACCGTAGCAATCCATACAGCCCGCATTTCACGCTTTTTGTGCTGCGCAGTAGTAGGAGCTATAAGTAATATTGTAAAAATTATAATAAAAATATTTTTCATCTATCTTAATAAATTTTAACTATCTAAGGACAAGCGATTTCCTAATCGCTTTGATATATGCGATTAGGAAATCGCTTCGATTATTTACATTTATAAGCGATTAGGAAATCGCTTCTCCTTAATTAATCTTCAACGCATCTAACGCTTTCTGATATCTTCGTGCATTAGCCTGATGTTCAGTGTAGGTAACCGCAAAATTATGCTCGCCATTCAGTGTTTCTTTGGCACACATAAACAAATAATCGTGTTTTGCAAAATTCAGCACAGCGTCGATACCGTTTTCGGAAGCCACACGTATTGGCCCGGGAGGCAGCCCTTTGTTCCGATAGGTATTGTAGGGCGAAATTTTAAGGATATGTTCTAATTTCAATCGTTTAATACTAAAATCGCCGGCTGCAAATTTCAGAGTAGGGTCAGCCTGTAAGGGCATTTCCGTTTTTAACCTGTTAATGTACAAACCTGCAACCATTGGGCGTTCGGCTTTGTTGTTCGTTTCCTCTTCCACAATTGATGCAAGTGTAGCTACTTCAACTGGCGACAAAGGAATAGCAGCTGCTTTGGATTTTCGTTCGTCTGTCCAGAATTTAGTGTATTCCTTGTGCATACGCTCAATTAGTTCCCGAGCATCCAAATCCCAAAATACTTCGTAAGTATTGGGAATAAAAATAGCTATCGAAGTGTTGGGATTGAATCCTAAGTCAGCCAGATATGCACTATCATTCATTTGTTGCAGTATCGACAATGAATCGGCCATAATTACCTTCGACAACCGCCCTGCTAATTGCTCTTTGGTTCGTATATTGTTAAATGTCAGTTTCAACGGTGTTTGGCGACCATTTCGCAGCATGCGTACAAGTGTAAAGTTATTCATGCCGTTTTTCAATTCGTAGCGTCCGGCACGTATTTTTTTGTAATTCAATAATTTAGCCGTAGTTTTAAAAGTAAATACGGACAAAACATTTGCTGATGATTGTAGGTTGGTGTAAACATCCTCCAGCGTGCTGTTGTCAGGGATATATAAATATGTATCTTCCGTGTTTTCCACAAATATATTCGGAGCAAAAAATAGCGAAACCATGAAAAGAAATAGAACAGCGGCACTTACAAACAGCCAAATAAACGGTTTTTTAGGCGATAGCAAATTTTTCGGAGACATAAATAATTGTTTTAGTAAACAAAAATACAACAAAAACGACATACATAAAAGTCTGTGCCCGAAATTTAAAAAACTTTTTATTAATAATACGAAGAAAAGGTCTGATTGTCAGATGGATGTTGTAGTATGATTTGCAAAAAATCATGCAAAAGCAAAAAAGCATTTTGAAAATCGGAAATTCCTTTCTATCTTTGCAGCCGCTAAAGCGAAGTTTTGGAAGTTTGGGTGAGTGGCTGAAACCACCAGTTTGCTAAACTGACGTACGGGCAACCGTACCACGAGTTCGAATCTCGTAGCTTCCGCAGAGATTAATTAAAAGGGCTGAATCACACTGATTCAGCCCTTTTTTGTTTTATTATCAACCGCATTTTGAATAACCGCAATTCTGACAAGTTAAGCAGCCTTCCTGATAAACAAGTGTTTTCTGACCGCAGTTAGGACATTCCTGGCCGGCAATTTGCGTACCATCCGGAATGTATTTTTTCAATGCTCGTTCCACACCCACTTTCCAGGTGTTGATAGATTCGCTGTCCAATTGCAGTCCCGAAACCAACTTAATTACCTGGTCGATGGGCATGCCGTAACGTAATACACCCGAAATAAGTTTAGCGTAATTCCAGTATTCTTTGTCGAACTTGTGCGAAAGACCTTCAACAGTGGTTTTGTAACCGCGTTTATTCTGGAACTGGAAGTCGTAACGTTTGTTGCCGTTTTCGTCAACAGTTTTAATGATTTTACCTTCAGTAACGGTTTTTGGAAGCAAAATGCCTTCTTCATCATCGGCCAATCCGGTGAAAATTTCGTAAGGCTTTCCACCTTTCAAGCCTACAAATGCAATCCATTTGTCTTTTGCATTCTGGAAACGTACTACATCGCAATCCAATTCTTTCGGACGTTTGAAGTGTTCTTCATCGTAAGGGAAGCAAACTGTTTTGCCTTCTTTACCTTCTTCTTTTTTATCACTTGTGGCAATAAGAACACCCGAACGGGAACCATCGCGATACACCGTAACCCCTTTACAGCCTGCACGCCATGCTTCTTCGTAGAGTTTTCCTACCAACTCTTCGTCTACATTGTTCGGAAGGTTAATGGTTACACTTATGGAGTGATCTACCCATTTTTGGATTTTTCCCTGCATTTGTACTTTCTTCAACCAGTCCACATCGTTGGCAGTAGCTTTGTAGTAAGGCGATTCCTCCACTAACTTTTCAACCTCTTCTTGCGTGTAATGTTTGGCAGTTGGGTGTCCGTTTGCTTCCATCCAGGTTACAAATTTGTGGTGGAAAACCACATATTCTTCCCACGAATCGCCATTTTCATCTACAAAATCAATTCGAATATTTTTATCGTTCGGGTTAACTTTGCGTCGACGTGTGTAAACGGGCATAAATACCGGTTCGATACCCGAAGTAGTTTGCGTCATAATACTGGTAGTTCCGGTTGGAGCTATGGTAAGACAGGCAATATTGCGACGGCCATATTTAACCATGTCCTTGTACAATGTTGGGTCAGCTTCTTTCAATCGCTGAATAAACGGATTGTTTTCTTCGCGCTTTGCATCATATACAGTAAATGAGCCACGTTCTTTAGCCATAATTACCGATGAACGATAAGCCTCAATAGCAATTGCTTTGTGTACTTTTTCCGAAAAATCGGTAGCTTCGTCAGTACCATAACGGAAGCCAAGAGCAGCCAGCATATCGCCTTCGCCGGTAGTGCCCACACCCGTGCGTCGTCCCTGCGAGGTTTTAATTTTTATTTTTTCCCAGAGCTGATATTCAGTCAGTTTAATATCATCATCTTCAGGATCTGAATCTATTTTTTTGATTATAGCCTCAATTTTTTCCATTTCGAGGTCAATAATATCGTCCATAATGCGTTGAGCCAACTGCACATGTTTATTGAATAATTCGAAATCGAAATAAGCATCTTTTGTAAACGGATTTACTACATACGAATACAGATTAATAGCCAATAAGCGGCAGCTATCGTACGGACAAAGCGGAATTTCGCCACAAGGGTTGGTCGAAACGGTTTTGTAACCTAAATCGGCATAACAATCAGGCACCGATTCGCGTGTAATTGTATCCCAAAACAGGATGCCGGGTTCTGCTGATTGCCATGCATTGTGTACAATTTTTTTCCAAATAGTGTTTGCATCAACTTCTTTAACAAACCATGGATTATCCGAACCGGTTGGGTATTGTTGTTTGTAGGGTTGATTCGAAAGCGCAGCACGCATAAATTCGTCATCAATTTTTACCGAAACATTGGCGCCTGTTACTTTGCCCGATTCCATTTTGGCATCGATAAACGATTCTGAATCAGGATGTTTTATCGAAACGCTCAGCATTAAAGCGCCACGACGACCATCCTGTGCTACTTCTCGCGTTGAGTTAGAGTAGCGTTCCATGAAAGGTACAATACCTGTTGAGGTAAGCGCAGAGTTTTTAACGGGCGAACCTTTGGGGCGAATGTGCGACAAATCGTGACCAACACCACCACGACGTTTCATTAACTGTACCTGTTCTTCGTCAATTTTGATAATGGCGCCATACGAATCGGAGTCGCCATCAAAACCAATCACAAAGCAGTTCGAAAGTGATGCAACCTGATGTTCGTTCCCGATTCCGGTCATTGGACTTCCTTGTGGAACAATGTATTTGAAATTGCGGAATAATTCAAATAATTCATCTTCGGTAAGCGGATTTGGGTACGTTTTTTCGATACGGGCTATTTCGCGCGCTAAGCGACGATGCATATCGTCGGGTGTCAGTTCATACACATTGCCGAATGAATCCTTCAGTGCGTATTTATTCGACCACACACGGGCAGCCAAATCATCGCCTTTAAAAAATTCGAACGAGGCTTGTTTAATTTCTTCTTGTGAATAAGTACGAGTGTTCACGGTTTTAATATTTCTTAAAAAGATTAATATGAGTAATTTAGAAGTTTGACTTTTGTTTCCAAAAGCGGATGCAATTTTAGTCAAAATATATTGAATACACAACCTTTTGTGTAATAAATATTTTGATCTAAAATAAAAAGTTTTCCAAAATAATTTGTAATATATTGAAAATGAGAAATGTGAGAAAATGAAAGGATGAAATTATTTTCCAAAATATTTTTCAATTCGAAATTGTGAGTTGATTTCTGGAAAAATGTTGAAAGGAAGAATTAAAAATTGAAATGTTAATTTAAATATCAAAAAGTAAGTGTTATTACCGAAAAATACCATTTTCAACCGTAAAAATGCGGTTTTCGTTGTTTAAACCTGACAAAATGGTGTCGAGATGTTCGCGGTTGGTGTCAGTAATAAATATTTGTCCGAAATTTTCGCCGGAAACTAATTGAAGTATTCGTTCGACGCGTTTTGAATCTAATTTATCAAAAATATCATCGAGCAGGAGAATAGGTGGAAACTTATGTGCACGTTGCAGGAAAAAATGCTGTGCCAATTTTAGCGATACCAAATAGGTTTTGTTTTGTCCCTGAGAGCCTACCCGCTTAATCGGAAATCCATCAAGATGCATTTCGAGTTCATCCTTGTGAATACCTTGTGTGGAATAGCCTAATATTAAATCGCGTTCGCGTGTTTGCACCATGCGATCTTTAATATTGCCTTTTTCGTGTTGCGATTGATATTGTAAATCAATGGCTTCGTGTCCGCCGGAAATTTGGTGATAAATATCTCTGAAAATAGGAATAAATTCAGAGAGAAATGCTTTTCGTTGCTCAAAAATATAATCGCCGAAAGTAACCATCTGTTCTTCCCATATTTCGAACAATGTTTCATCGGGTTTTTGCTCGGATTTTAGCAATGCATTGCGTTGGCGAAGTGCATTATTATATTGCAAAAGCTGTTGCAAATAGTTGTGATTAAATTGCGAAATTACACCATCCAAAAATTTTCGGCGTTCGTCGCTACCTTCCGAGATAAGCGCAGCATCGTCGGGCGAAATAATAACCAACGGTAACAGTCCGATATGGTCCGACAGGCGTTCGTATTCTTTTTTATTGCGTTTGAATTGCTTTTTTTGTTTGCGTTTCATGCCACAATATACTTCCTCGGGGCTGTCGTTTACAGTATATTTACCATTTAGCATAAAAAAATCTGCTTCATGCTCAATGTTTTGCGTGTCGATAGCATTCGAAAAACTTTTGCAAAACGAAAGGAAATAAAGCGCATCTAAAATATTCGTTTTACCCATGCCATTATCGCCGATAAAACAATTTATTTTAGGCGAGAATGTAAGTTCGGCTTCGCGAATATTTTTGTAATTCAGAATACTGAGGGAGTCAATGCGCATGTATATGTCAGGGAGTCAATTTTTATACAAAGATAGTGATCTTTTATCGTTTCCAAAAGGCCGGAGTGAACAATAAAAAAACGGTATACAGCTCCAAACGCCCTGCAAGCATCATAAGCGACAAAAACCATTTGCTAAATTCTGGAATAGTGTAGAAATTGCCGGCAGGACCTACAATGCCAAGTCCGGGACCTACACCGCCGAGGCAGGTAATCATACCCCCTACCGATTCCATAAATCCCATGCCCGAAATAGCTAAGACCAAAATGCCAAAGCCTGCAACCACCAAATAAAGCAGTGTAAATGCAAGTACACGTGTAAGAATATCTTCGCGCACGGAATGTCCGTTGTAGCGGATAGGTATAATCGCATTGGGATGGATAAGTCGTTTAAATTCGTAATAACATGCTTTGGCAGAAATTACTACACGAATCATTTTGATTCCGCCACTTGTGGAGCCTGCCGATGCTCCTGTTAGCATTACAATTATTAATATTACCCAGGTTAGTGGTTTCCAGTACATGTAATCGACTGTAACGAATCCACAAGTTGTCATAAGTGAGGATACGGTAAACATGGAATCGCGCCATGCTTTTTCAATAATTGAGAATTTTAATGATTGTGAAAAGTCTATTTGTGATACAGCAACTATTGTAATAAAACTGAAAAGAACGATAAGAAAGTAACGCAATTCTTCGTTTTCCCTTACTTTTTCAAATTTATTTTTAAACCCGAAATAGTATAAACTGAAATTTATACCGGATAAAATCATAAAAATGGATATAACATACTGAATGTAAGCTGAGTCCCAATACCCAATACTGGCTTGTTTCGTCGAAAATCCACCGGTAGCAATTGTTGCAAATGAGTGATTAACAGCATCAAACAAACTCATGCCTCCAAAAAGCAACAGGATTGTTTCAGAAGCAGTAAGTATTATATATATCAAAAACAGACGTTTAGCTGTTTCGTGAATTTTCGGGTGAATTTTATCTTTGGTTGGACCGGTAGTTTCGGAGCCGAAAAGTTGTGTGCCGCTTACGCTGAATACCGGAAGTATAGCTAACGAAATTACAATAATTCCCAAACCGCCAACCCAGTGTGTGAGGCTTCGCCAGAAAAGCATTCCGTGCGAAAGTTCTTCAATATTATTAAGTATAGAAGCCCCTGTAGTGGTAAATCCCGAAATTGTTTCGAAAAATGCATCGGTAAATGAGGGTATACTGCCGCTCATCCAAAAAGGCAATAGTCCGATTAATGAAAAAAATATCCACGTAAAAGTTACAATTACAGAACCTTCGCGTTTGCCAATATTGGTAGGCGGATTTTTACCAATTAATAAAGCTGTTCCTGTAAATGCAAAACTGATAAGCGAAGCTATCAGAAAATAATGTGCGTCGTTTTCGCCGTAGATAATTGGAACAATACAGGTTGCAAGTAGCAAAACGCTCTCTACAAACATCAAACTTCCCATTACTCTGAGAACAAGTTTGTAATTAAATTCTTTTGTCATTTCTATAAATATATCAGTAACTTGTATATACTTTAGTTGAAAAAAATTGGATGTTTCAAAAGTATTTGTCTGACTATAAGGATATGCCGAAATATCTCCCGATAATGGCGCTGCAAAAGTAATTTATTTTTATTGAAAAATGTATTTTTTAGAAAGTTATTTCCATTAAAAGTAAATTCGTGAAGGAATGATTTGTTTTTTACTGAATGAAACAGGCTTTTTACTGATTTTTTTTTACATAATCCGATACGTAATTTATATTTGCAACGTTATAATTAACTAACATGTTTAATCAAATCATCAAAATCAAAAAGAAAAATGAAACCAACAAAATTATTTATCATGGCTTCAGTTATCGGAATGGTAAGCTGGAGTTGTACTTCCGAAATATCGGAAAGTAACTTGCAATCGGGTATCGAACAAAGTTCACAAAAATTAGAAGTGGCGCTGCAAAAAATTGCTTCTTCGGAAGGATATCAGGTATTGGCAACACCGGAATATACTGCATCAGGTGCTGCTAAAGTGTTTTCGCCCACTATCGACTCAACTTACAATAGCATTTTATTGTCCGATATTGTAGGCGAATACGAATACAATAAAGCCAATACTTATAAAAAATGGAAACAACCGATTACAAATTTCTTTAGCAAAACAGCTGACAATACATCTCTAATGATTGTGCGTTTGCCCGAAGAAAAAATTAAACGACCGAATGCACTTTTTGTGTATAATCCGGCCGACACATTGCTTACTAACAACTACGTATTTTCGCTAAATAAATACGATTACAAATTTAATCGCTATCTGGGTTGGACATACGATATGGCATCGAATATTAATGTTAAGAATGTAGATGCAGGAAATCTGAATATTCAATCGTCGAGCAGTAAAGAAGCCGGTTATAAGTTTGCTTCTGAGTTTGCTTTTACCAATGGTTTTACACTTAAAAGCAATTACAGTACAGGAGATACAGCGGTTTCGGTTTATGCAATTTACGAAGGAGCGAAAGTGATTTACGAAGAGAGTTTTACAGCTGTGAAAACAGCGGCAAACTATCGTCACCGCGAACGGGAATATACGCTTACTATTGGCGATGTTAAAATTGTTCGTCAACCGGGCATAAATGGGTTAGATAGTGCTAAAGTATATCTGGCAGGCGTTCTTCAAACTACAGCTAAAGTAGAAATTGTTGATATTGCTACCGTTGATGGCACCGATGTGAGCGTAACAGCTAAAAAACGCGAACTGAAAATTACTTTTGACGATGGCACCAGCAAAACTATCAGCGAACTTTTAGGTACTTCGGTCGAAACTATTCGCAACTTATTTATATCTTTGCGCCAGTCCTATTTTGCTACCGGAATTGTTGATCGAATTGCGTGGGATATTTTCAGGAATAAATAATATATATCTTGAAAATTCATTTATCGGGGGGAAGTAGTTTAATACTTCCCCTTTTTTACAAATAAAAATATTTATGGCGAAATTTACATACAAGAAGCTGAATATCGGTACTATCGAAACTATTGTTTTTACAATTGTTTGGTTAGCAATTTTTTCTATTCCCTATTTGCAGCAACAATCTGCGAATGCCATTTTTTGGGATAAAATTGCGATTGAATGGGTTCGGATGTCAGCACTATTAATTTTATTCCTGATTAATATTATAATACTTGTTCCAAGATTTCTGTTCGAGAAAAAATACATCAAATATGCCATAAGCACGCTTTTGTTGGTGTTGTTACTTAATTTTGGAAGTGCATTGTTATTGCATTATGTCATTGCGCCCGAACCTGTTTCGATGCCCAAAATGGAACTCGGACCCGGAATGCCGCCTATGGAACTCGGCAGCAAAATGCCCGCTCCAATGGGTTACAGACTACCCGTAATGCCTGAACGACCTTCGCTCACCATGCAGTTGGTAAATGGTTTTTTGCTTTCAATTTTAGTGTTGGGTGCCAGTATTGCATTTAAAATGATGTCGAAATGGCTCAGCGAAGAAAACCTGCGTAAAGATGCCGAGAAAGAACAACTCAAATCGGAATTGGCATTTCTGCGCCATCAGGTAAGTCCGCATTTTTTTATGAATACACTCAATAATATTCATGCGCTTATCGATATAAATACCGAAACTGCCAAAGATGCTGTTATACGCCTTTCTACTTTGATGCGCTATCTGCTCTACGAAACATCGGAGGGACATATTGCATTGAAAAAAGAAATTGAGTTTATCGAAAGTTATATTTCGCTTATGCGGTTGCGCTATTCCAATAAAGTGGCTGTAACAACTGAAATTCCTGAAATAATTCCTGATGTGGAAATTCCGCCCATGCTTTTTGTTTCGTTGCTCGAAAATGCGTTTAAACATGGTGTAAGCTATCAATCGCACTCGTACATCGCTTTTTCGATGGCAATTGTAGAGCAAAAAATAGTTTGTGTGCTTCGCAATAGCAAACATAAAAATACAGCAAAAAGTGAAAAAAAATATTCCGGTATCGGACTTACCAATATTAAAAAAAGTTTGGATTTACTTTTTCAAAATGATTACAATTTTAATATCCTCGACTCTGAAACCGATTTCGAAGTTCAACTAACAATTCCATTATATGAAAATAAAATGTTTAGCCATTGATGATGAGCCACTTGCATTGCAGCAGATAAGCGCTTATATCGACCGAACTCCGTTTTTAGAAAAAATGGCACTCTGCCAGAGTGCTTTCGAAGCCATCGAATTTACTGAACAACAGCCAGTGGATTTGATGTTTGTAGATATTAATATGCCCGACCTGAACGGACTCGATTTTGTGAAATCGCTCAAAAATAAGCCTTATATCATTTTTACAACGGCTTATAGTGAGTATGCTCTCGAAGGATTCAAAGTTGATGCAGTAGATTATATTCTGAAACCAATATCGTACGACGAGTTTTTGCGTGCTGTAAACAAAGTACGCGACCGGATAACAGCCATTGGAACTACACCTGCCGAGACTGTTTCGATGAGCAAAGAAAGTTTGTTTGTAAAATCGGAATACAAATTAATTCGTATTCAACTCGCTGATATTAAATATATTGAAAGTGCCAACGAATACATTCAAATTCACCTCGAAACTGAAAAACCGATAACCACTCTTGTCCGCCTCAAAACCATCGAAGCCGAATTGCCAAAAGAAAAATTTATGCGCGTACACCGCTCTTTTATTGTCAATTTAGATAAAGTAAAAATTATCGACCGAAACCGTATTGTTTTCGATAAAGTATATATTCCTGTTGGTGACCAATATAAAGATGAATTTCAAAAATTTGTAGATAAAACATTTCTTGTTTAATAAATCACATTTCTTTTTTTACTGATTGAAACTGCCTTTTTACTGAATAAATTATTAACTTGTCGATTGTATTTTTAATTTCGTGTTTTGAAATTTGAATTGTCAACCTATTAATAATTTATGGTATGAAACGATTGCTGATTTTGTCTTTTATAAGTTTAATTGCAGTTTTAGTATATTCCCAAAGCATTAAAACTGTGAATGTTTCAACAGCAGGCACACTGAAAAATCTTATTACCTCTGCCGAAACTAAGACTATTACCAGCCTTACAGTAACCGGAAACATTGATTCGCGCGACTTTGTGTTTATGCGTGATAAATTATCATTGCTCTCGGTATTGGATTTATCTATGGCAACCATAAAATTATATACAGGTGCAGATGGAACAAATACAGGAGTATATACAGTTTATAATGCTAATGAAATTCCATTGTATGCTCTGTATGATCCGCTTCTGTTTACTTACAAAGGTACTCTGACTTCCATAAAGTTTCCGTCAACAACTACAAAAATAGGTGAAAAGGCATTTTATTATTGCTACAGTTTATCCGGAACAATAATTATTCCGGCATCGCTGACAAAAATCGGTTCCATGGCTTTTTATGGTTGTTCTTCATTATCTGCTTTCTCAGTAGTTGGTACTAATCCACGCTATTCATCCGGCAATGGAGTGCTTTTCAACAAAAATCAGGATAGCTTATTTATTTTTCCTCCTGCAAAAGGCAGCACTTATACCATTCCTTCTACCGTAAAACATATTGGAAGTTCGGCTTTTGATAATTGTTATAAAGTTTCGTCGGTAATCATTCCTTCAACCGTTACCAGTATCGGCAGTTATGCGTTTGCAGGTTGTTCGGGTATTGTAGGTAGTCTGACCTTGCCAACGTCGCTCAAAACCCTTGGTGATTATGCCTTCTATGGTTGTTCGGGTTTATCAGGAACAGTAACAATTCCGGCTACACTTACCGATTTCGGAAATTATTGTTTTTTGGAATCGAATAATATAAGTTCGTTTGTGGTGAATACGTCGAATCCAAATTATAGTTCCGAAAATGGGTTATTATACAGTAAAAATATGGACTCACTCTTTATTTGTCCGCCTGCCAAAACGGGTGCAATTTCGATTCCAACTACTGTGAAACTTATTGGTAGTCACGCCTTTTACAATTGTAGCAAAATAACAGGTTCAATTAATATTTCTGAAAATGTAAATTATATAGGTTACTATGCATTTTACGGTTGTACTTCATTAAGTGTTTTTGAGGTTAATCCTCAAAATACATATTTTAGTGCCGAAAATGGAGTGTTGTTCTCAAAAAACAAAGACAGACTAATTGCATTCCCGATTACGAAAAGTGGGACTTACAGTATGCCTACAACGGTTATGCAAATTGACCCCGCTGCGTTTGCTTTTAGTCAACTGTCAGGGACATTAGTGTTACCTGCAAGCGTAAATTCAATTGGCGATTATGCTTTTTATAATGCAAAGCAACTTACAGCTATCGATGTAGATAGTTTCAATCCACGTTATTCATCAGTTGATGGCGTGTTGCTAAATCGTAATCAGGATACACTTTTTGTATGTCCGTTTGCTAAATCCGGAAACTATACTGTACCTGCAAATGTAAAACATATCAATTATTCAGCTTTCGATGGTTGTGCGGGAATTACGGCTGTTACTTTGCCGGGCTCTTTGCAAAGTATTGGTGCTTATGCTTTTGAGTATTGCACCGGTTTAACCAAAATTCTTTTACCGCAGCACACTACCAATATTTCGGATGGAGCTTTTTATAGCTGTACAGCAATGACCGAATTGAGCATTGCCAATCCACAGCCTCCTATTGTTGATTATTATACGTTCGATCAAATTAATAAATCAATCTGTAAGTTGATTGTACCTGTTGGTAGTACTGCAAGTTATGCAGCCACCAATTATTGGAAAGATTTTACAATATTGAATGAACAGGTTTTTTATAGCGCAATTTCCGAAAATCCGGAAAGCAAAATCAGTTATTCGCTGAATGGAAATATATTAACATTGAAAAATGTTTGTTCTAATCAGAACTTAATAATTTTTTCCATCGCAGGAGTATTAGTTTACAATGCAAAACCTGAATCATCCAATATTCAAATTTGCCTGCCTGCTAAGGGATTTTACATAGTTCGGTCGGAAAATAATGTCTTCAAAATCAGTATTTAAAACAATGTTTATATTAGAATAGTATCACTTTTACTGATGCAAGATGCCTGTTCACTGAAATTGTTTGGAATGCCTTACCGGATGTAGTAATTTTGGGGTATTAATTTAAAAAGTCAAACAATTTAAAAATCAAATTATCATGAAAACAACCAATTTATTTTTAGCCGCAATACTAAGTTTAGTATTCGTATCGTGCGACGAAACAATAGCTGCCAACGATACCGATTTAAGTACCGAAATCAAATCCGACCAAATGCTACAAAGCATCGAATTTACCTCCGATTCAACTTCCATTTCACAAACCGAACACGAAGGATTAATATTGATGCGCGAAGAAGAAAAGCTTGCCGGTGATGTATATGCCTATTTTTATACAAAATATGGTTTACGTCCTTTTACAAACATCAACAAAAGCGAAGTGCAACATTCGGGTGCCGTTTTACGATTACTCACATATTTCGGAATTCCTGACCCTGCACTTACCGAAACAGGCAAATTTTCGAATCCTGATATTCAGGCTTTGTACAACAAACTTACAGCCGATGGCTCAACAGCCGAAAATGCACTGGCTGTTGGAGCATTTATCGAAGAGTACGATATTGCCGATTTAAGGAAATTGATTGCCGAAACTCAAAATTCGGATATTAAAATGGTGTATACCAACTTGTTGAATGGTTCGTACAATCACATTAAAGCATTTACAAGAGTATTAGCCGGAAGAGGCGTAACATATACTCCTCAAATTATTACGGTAGAAGAACTCAACGATATTTTGAATAAATAATTCGTTTTTACAGATAAATATGGCTTTTTGGCTGAAATTATTTTAACCTAAACCTTAATTGAATTAGTTTTGAACAAAAATTTAAAAACATTTATTAAACATGCGAGTACGTAAAAATATAGCAACCAGCGACGAAGGCTTTCTTTTTAATCCTACAACAGGCGATTCGTTTTCGACAAACGCCATTGGAGCAGAAATAATTCAGCTGATGAAAAATGATATTCCCACTTCGGAAGTGGTGGATACTATCTGCGAAAAATATGATGTGGACAAAGCGCTTTTCGAACGCGATTTGGAAGAATTTACTTTACAGTTAAAAGGTAATAGTATTCTTGAATAATGTGCCAATGAGCCAATGTGCCAATGTGCTAATATAAGAAAATATGAAAATGAAAGAGAATATGCGAAAAATAGTAATAGCAGTTACCGGTTTAAATGCCATTGATAGCCCGGGACCGGGTGTGGCGGTGATTCGGGCAATTCGCGAATGTGAAGATTTTGACGTACGAATTATTGGACTTTCGTACGAGTCGCTCGAGCCGGGGCTTTATATGCACGATTTGGTGGACAAAACCTATCAGATTCCTTATCCGACAGCTGGTACAGATGCGCTTCTCGGTCGTTTGCAATACATTCACGAAAAGGAAAATCTGGAGTTGATAATTCCAAATTTCGATGCCGAACTTTTTAATTTTATAAAACTGCGCGATACGCTCAAAAAAATGGGAATTGCTACATTTATGCCCGATTTGGAACAGTTCGAAGCGCGCGATAAAATGAAATTGCTGGATTTTGGTAAAAAGCATGGGTTTTATGTACCGGAAGATAAAATAATTCATGAATTTCGCGAATTGGCACAAATCGAAAAAGAGTTTGAATTCCCGTTAGTAGTGAAGGGGAAATTCTATGATGCTATAATAGCTAATACCATGGAACAGGCTGAAAAAGCCTATTATAAAATTCTTTCGAAATGGGGCTTGCCAATTATTGTTCAGGAATTTATAAAAGGAACTGAAATTAATATTGCTGCACTTGGTGATGGCGAAGGAAATACGATAAGTGTAATCCCAATGCGCAAATTGTACATTACCGACAAAGGAAAAGCTTGGGCAGGTATTACACTCGACGATGATACCTACATTGAACTGGCACGAAAATTTATTAAAGCTACCAACTGGCGTGGTGGTTGCGAATTGGAAGTTATGCTCAGTAACGATGGTAAACCCTATATTATGGAAGTCAACCCGCGTTTTCCGGCATGGATATATCTTACAGCTGCTGCCGGACAAAATCAACCTGCCAGCCTGGTAAAAATGGCATTAGGGCAAAAAGTAGAACCTTTTACGGATTACGAAGTTGGGAAAATTTTTGTGCGCTACGCCTGGGATTTGATTACCGATATTCGTGAATTTCAGAAAATATCGGGGAACGGGGAACTTTAATCATTTACAATTAATTCATTTACCATTTACAATTTGAAGACAATTATGGAAAAAATAAGATACGAAAGGCCATTTATTGTAAAAATGAATGCCGGATTAATGAATAAATTCGGAACAAAATCAGAAAACGAGCCTGTTACGCACATCGAGAGTGTATCGGTAAAAAGTTTAATAGCTCAATACGGATCGCCTTTGTTTGTGATTTCGGAAAAACAAATTCGCCGCAATTATCAAAATGCAGTGCGCATTTTCAAAACACGCTATCCCAAAGTTCAGTTTGCGTGGTCGTACAAAACCAATTACAACAATGCTGTGTGTCGAATTTTCCATCAGGAAGGTTCGTGGGCAGAGGTGGTTTCGGGTTTTGAGTACGAAAAAGCGCTTGGAAATGGCATGCCGGGAAATAAAATTATTTTCAACGGACCGGATAAAACTGATGAGGATTTAATACGTGCTGCTCAAAACAATTCGCTCATTCATATCGACCATTACGACGAGCTGTATGCACTTATTCGCCTTAGTGAGGAAAATAAGCTGAAACCGCGCGTTGCAATACGTGTAAATATGGATACAGGTATTTATCCGAAATGGGATCGATTTGGATTTAATTTCGAAAACGGACAAGCCTGGAATGCGCTAACACGAATTGCCAATTCCGAATACTTAGAATTGGTTGGTATTCATTGTCATATTGGAACGTTTATGTTGTCGCCTTCGGCTTATGCAATTGCAGCCCGAAACTTGTGCGAATTAGCTTGGGGCGTAAAAGAGCGTTTTGGCAAAATGGTACAATATATCGACCTTGGTGGTGGATTTCCATCAACCAATACGCTCAAGGGGGCTTACCTGCCCGGAACTGACACGGTTCCATCTATTGACCAGTTTGCAGATGCAATTACAGATGTAATTTTGGGTTATGGATTCCGTCAGGACGAATTACCAACTTTAATTCTTGAAAGCGGACGTGCGCTAATTGACGATGCCGGTTATTTGCTTGGTACTGTATTGGCTACCAAACGCTTATCCGACGGACGACGTGCAACAATTATGGATTTCGGCTTAAATTCATTATTTACTTCGCTTTGGTACGACCATAAAATTAGTCCTGCCCAAAAATTAGGAAATCAAACGGAAGAAATGGTCATGTTCGGACCACTGTGTATGAATATTGATGTGGTTCGCGAAAGTATTACTATGCCCATGCTTCAAAAAGGTGACCAAGTGGTTGTACACAAAGTAGGAGCATATAATATGACGCAGTGGATGCAGTTTATAACTTATCGTCCGGCAATTGTACTGATTGATAATGAGAATAATACGCATGTTATTCGCAAAGCCGAAGATTTAAAATACATGGAAGAATTAGAACAAATTCCGGAACATCTTAGGTTACAATAAATGAGAGTGTGACTACAAGTCACGCCCTCACTAAATCCAAAAGTTCGCGCCTCACTAAAAAACATAGCTTATGAAGCAAAAGATAAAGGATACAACTACCGATTTACTGAACGTTATTCTCAACAGTTATTCCATAATTTTCTTTTTGGATAAAAAAATACTGGCCGGCACTTTGCTGTTGGTCAGTTTCCTCAATTTTTGGGCAGGCCTGAGTGGTTTGTTGGCTGTCGTTTTTGTATTTTTTGTTGGAAAAAAAATGAATCTACACCAACCAACGCTTCTAAGTGGCTATTATAGCTTCAATGCATTGCTGGTTGGTTTGGGAATGGGTACTTTTTTCGATCCGGGTTTAGTGTTTTTTAGTTTATTGGCATTGGCTTCTTTACTCACGCTTTTAATTTCGGTAGGGTTGGGAGGATGGCTTTATAAATACAAATTGCCCTTTTTAAGTATTCCATTTGTAATTACTTTCTGGTTTGTGGTATTGCCTTCATCGCATTTTGAGAATTTGGGACTTACACAACGTAGTATATTTTGGATCAACGAATTATATGCAATTGGTGGTAATGGTTTACTCGAGTTATTTAAATCAATTGATTCGTTTCAGATACATCAATTAGTCGATATTTATCTCCGTTCGCTGAGTTCGGTGTTTTTTCAAAACAATCTGATTGCCGGTTTACTTATTGCTATTGCTTTGTTAATCAGTTCACGTATCATGTTTTCACTGTCGGTAATTGGTTTTTTATCGGCTTACTTTTTTGCACAGTTTACAGGTTCCGAAGCGGCAAGTATCAATTATTATAATATCGGCGCTAATTACATGATGGTTGCTTTTGCAATTGGCGGATTTTTCACCATTCCTTCGCGGCAATCTTATTTGTGGACCATTTTATTGATACCTTTGACTTCATTGGTGTTATTGTTTTTTTATAAATTGCTGGGATATATACAGTTGCCGGTATTTTCGCTGCCTTTTTCGTTTGTAACCATTCTGTTTGTGTATTTTTTGCAACAACGAACAAAAGCCGAAAAGCTGGTAATAACGCCATTGCAACTCAATTCGCCTGAGAAAAATTTATATACCTATCAAAACAATAGGGAACGACTGTCGGGTTTGTACTATTTCGCTGTCAATCTGCCATTTATGGGTGAGTGGACTGTCACTCAGGCGCACGATGGTGAATATACGCATAAAGGCGAATGGCGGCATGCGTTCGATTTTATGATAACCGATGCCGGTGGGCGCACTTTTCGAAACGAAGGCTATCAGTTGTCAGATTATTATTGTTACAACAAGCCTGTGTTTGCTCCGGCTGATGGATTTATAGAACTGATTCAGGATAATGTTGAAGATAATATTCCAGGACAGGTAAATACTGTTAATAACTGGGGAAATAGTATTGTTATCAGGCATTTAAACGGATTGTATAGTCAGATTTCGCATCTCAGGAAGGGAACATTCAAGGTACAACAAGGAGCTTTTGTTCACAAAGGCGATTTGTTGGCGCATTGTGGTAACTCCGGACGATCGCCTGAGCCGCATATTCATTTTCAGATGCAAGTACATCCTGTAATCGGGGCAAAAACTATCGACTATCCTTTTGCATATTTTTATAAGTTGAATGCCGGTTCTGCCGCACTAATGGAATATAAAAAGCCACAAAAAGGCGATTTGGTTTCAGTGGTTTCTATTGATCATTTTATATATAATGCATTCAATTTGCTGCCCGACAGTGTGCTGGGTATGAAATATATAATGAACGATCAACCGGAAAAAACCGTTCGTTGGGAAACTTTTACCGACGCATACAATCAAAAATACATTTATTGTACCGAAACCCGAAGTACTGCGTATTATGTGAACGATGGTACCATGTTTTATTTTACAGCTTTTTATGGAGATAAAAACTCGCTTCTGTACTACTTTTACATTTCTGCTTTTAAAATCTTTCTGAGCGATAAGCCAACCGAAATTCATGATTATCTGCCATTAAATATCGTTTGGATGCCTTTTGCTCTGAAATGGCTTCACGATTTTGTAGCTCCGTTTAAAAGTTTTATAAGCGTAGAATACAAATCGGGTATTAACTTTTCGGATTATGCGCTCACTTCGGGCGAAGTTCGTTTTGCAAGTTCAGTTGGCTTTAATATCCTGAAAAAGAAGCGATCGGAGAGTGAAAGCAAAATTACGATTACCGAAAAAGGTATTTGTTCACTTGAATTTGAATCGAAAAACACAAAAATTAAAGCTTCATGTATAAATATATAATTGGATTTTTAGTTGTTTCAGCTTCGGTTTTTTCGCAACAAAAGTTCGATACCACTGCTGTCGATAGCCTTTCATACAGCTATTATTTGGCCGGAAACTGGAATGAATTGATTTCGTTAGGGAAAAATGCAATAAAGGAAGGTGTTGATTTTAAATACCTGCAACAGCGTATGGGTTATGCTTATTTTGTAAAAGGTAACTACTATGCTGCTATCAGACATTATAACAATGCGTTAGGATATGATGCAAACGACTCTGTTTCGCATTTTTACTTGTATTATTCAGCTTTAAATATCAATGATGAAACTATGGCACGTTATCATGTGTCGAAATTAAGTGCTGAAAATAAAGCATTATTACAGGTGAAAAAGATGAGGTTAATTGATGCGGTTGATTTGGAATACAATTATAAAATAAATAAGGATTATGCCCCGAATGAAGCATTAACAAGCGATTTAAGAAGTAACCCCGTTTATAAACGAATTGGATTAAACTCGCAGTTAGGTTATCGCTTCAATTTGTACCAATCTTACTCTACTTTCACTCAACTTACCGACTATTTTAACCAAACTATTCAGAATGAGTATATTATAATGGGCCAATACGCATTATTTCCCCGAACGAGTTTAATTGGAGCTTACCATTATATTGGCACTAATTTCAATACCGAAACCGACAGTCTGAAAATTCCCGGAAATCTTTGGTATGCTAAAATATCGCATAGTTTCAATCGTTTTGATGTGTCGTTGAGCCGTTCCGGTTTTTCGAACGAATATGTCGATACCAAGCAAACGGGTTTACAACTCGGATTTTTATTGCCCATAAAAGCCAAAATTTATTTCAAAAGCTCGCTCTACAATATTACCGAATCCGATTCATCGCGTTTGGTTTTTAATCAAACTATTGGCGCACTTATTGCAAGTAGGTTTTGGCTGCAAGGCTCGGTTACGCTCGGAAATTTGAATAATTTTGTGGATAATAACGCACTTTATTTGTACAATTCATTGGATCGTACCACTTTTCGAACCGGAGTATCGCTGTTTTATTATTTAGGGAAACACATTACCTTATTTACAAATTATTCGTACGATAAAAAATTAATTATTGATTCACAATATAATTACAAACAACATTCATTTACAGGAGGTTTAATATGGAAAATATGAAAAAGATGAAAAATTTGAAATTTAAATCGATACTTATATGTATCTTAATAAGTAATTTTGTTTTAGCTGATAATTCTACCCGTCAATCAGCTTTTACAAAAAGTTATGAATATGAAAAAAGTGCAAATTACAATGCTGCTATAAAAGAAGTAAAGAGTGTGTACGAAGCAAACGATTATTTTAGCAATATTCGACTCGGATGGTTGTTTTATCTTGGAAAAAACTATACAGAATCGATTAAGTATTACGACAAAGCAGTTGCGTTAAAACCATACTCAATCGAAGCGCGATTTGGTGCGGTTAAACCATTAAGCGCTATCGAAAGTTGGGAAAAAGTGAAAGCACATTACATGCAGATACTCAAAATTGATCCACAAAATACGACAGCTAATTACTGGTTGGGTGTGATTTATTATAATCGCAAAGACTATGTAAATGCTAATAAGTTATTCGAAAAAGTGGTTAATCTGTATCCGCTCGATTACGATTCGGTAATTATGTTGGCATGGACAAAATTAAATATCGGTAAAGCAGCCGATGCCAAAGTTCTTTTCAATCATGCACTTACCATTCGCCCCAATGATGCTTCGGCACTTAGCGGATTGAAACTGATCAAGTAGAATTATAAAAAGATTAAAATTCTCAGTCCAATGTGATACGCTCATTCCCTCTCCTTTGGAGAGGGCTAGGGAGAGGTTTTTCCTTTGGAGAGGGGTTTGCGGGCGAGGTTTTATTTCCGTTCTATTTCCCTCAAATTTTCCATTTTCTTTTTGGCCAAAAATCCGTAAATATCTTCGAGATGTTCGGTTACTCGTCCGCCGCCAAATTCATAAACTTTCGTTACAAGTCCGTCTAAAAAATCACGGTCGTGCGATACTACAATCAATGTGCCATCGTAGTCGATAAGAGCTTGTTTCAGAATGTCTTTGGTTCGCATATCCAAATGGTTGGTAGGCTCATCAAGTATCAGCAGATTAATTGGTTCGAGTAATAATTTAAGCAAGGCAAGTCGCGTACGTTCACCGCCCGAAAGTACTTTTACTTTCTTGAACGACTCCTCGCCGCCAAACATAAAGGCACCCAGTAAATCTTTAATTTTGGTCCGGATATCTCCTACGGCAATATCGTCAATAGTTTGATATACAGTCAGATTTTCGTCGAGCAAAGAAGCTTGATTTTGAGCAAAATAACCGATTTTTACATTATGACCTAACGTAAGTTTACCATCATAATCAATCTCGCTCATTATACTCTTTACGAGCGTCGATTTACCTTCACCGTTTTTACCTACAAATGCAATTTTTTCGCCCCGTTCAATCATAAAGTTAGCGTGTTCAAAAACCCGTTTTTCGCCATAACTTTTCCCAACCATGTCGGCTGTTACCGGGTAATTTCCGGAGCGTGGCGAAGGTGGAAATTTGAGTCGCAGGCGCGATGTATCTTCTTCGTCAATTTCCACCGGAACAAGTTTCTCAAGCATTTTTACACGACTCTGAACTTGTAAAGTTTTCGAATAGGTTCCTTTGAAGCGCTCAATGAATTCCATATTTTCAGCAATCATTTTCTGTTGCTCATCGTAGTGTTTTTGTTGTTGTTCGCGGCGTTCTTTACGCAGTTCAAGGTAGTGCGAGTATTTGGCTTTGTAATCGTAAATACGCCCCATGGTAACTTCGATGGTTCGTGTAGTGATGTTATCCACAAAAGCGCGGTCGTGGCTGATTACCACAACGGCTTTGGCTGAGTTAATCAAAAATTCCTCGAGCCATTGAATCGATTCAATATCGAGGTGGTTTGTTGGTTCATCGAGTAAAATAACATCCGGACGGCGAAGCAAAATTTTAGCCAATTCGATACGCATACGCCATCCACCACTGAATTCGGATGTTTTACGTCCGAAATCGTCGCGCGAAAAACCAAGTCCAAGTAAGGTTTTTTCAATGTCGGCATCGTAATTTATTTCTTCAATGCTGTAAAATTGCTCACTCAGTGCCGACACTTTTTCAATCAGCTCCATGTAACTGTCCGATTCATAGTCGGTTCGCGTGCTGAGTTCTTCGTTCAGAGCAGCAATTTCAGCCTCCATATCATGTATTTCCGAAAATGCCTGTGCCGTTTCTTCAAACACGGTACGGGTATCATTTGTAAGCAAATGTTGTGGTAAATAGGCAACTACAGTGCCTTTTGGATACGAAACCTTACCCCGGTTCGGTTCACGGGCACCGGCTAAAATCTTCAAAAGTGTCGATTTGCCGGCACCGTTTTTACCCATAAGGGCTATTCGGTCTTTTTCGTTTATTACAAATGAAATGTCCTGAAAGAGCGTTTTTCCGTTGAACTCAACGGTAAGTGAATCGGCTGAAAGCATAATTGGAGAAAGTGTTTTTTTTAAAATATAATTTTGTTGAATCTGTTGCCAACCGAAATTATATAAATATTATGGGGTTTTAAATAATTGGTGATATTAACCTTCAAATCAATGGGTTTGATGTTGGCAACCATTTGTCCTGACGTGTTATAAATCAAAATATTCTGATTCAGATCTTCCAAAAATACAAGCATGTCGTTTGATTGTGTTTCACGTTCAGCACGTACTTTTTTAGCATCATTGTAAGGCAAAGTTACGAGCGAAATCAAGTTAGATTGAGCTGAGAGTATTTCGTAAATTTTTGTTTTGTCGGCATAATAGGCTACATCGCTTGCAAAAACTTTATAATAATGTGTTCGGCCCGAAACTAAGTTGTACAAAGTGTCGGCGAGGTTTTCTTTCCATTTATTTTTACAAACATATTGTATGTTTTCGGCAAAAGTAACGGTTATGTCATCGATAGCCGAATATTTCCCATCGGTTGTTAAATAATTGAATTTAAACTTAGTATAGTTTGTTGAAATTAAAAAATCATAAGAAAAATTTCTATTTATATCTGAAGTTAATGCTATTTCATCAATTATTTTCCAGATGCTTCCATTCCAGGCTTGTAGCTTTAATTTACTACTTGTCGATTGATAAACTTTAAGGTAGAAACTAATATTTTTTACTGCGGATGGATACGTTTCCGTTTGAATGGAATCAGATGTACTTTTGAATATAATAGCAGGTCTGGATTTTCCACTAAAATTTGCCGAAGTCGTGGTGTCTTTTGCACTAATTATCCAATCAACAGGAGCTTCGGTTCCTTTACTAAAACCTTCTGAGTCAGTTGATTCTCCTTCAGTCGCAGTGTAGCAAGTCAAATAATACCCTTTGGCTTTATCTACCGAAGTCCAATTGGCTACAAAGCTTCCTTTTTTTATTTCAGTTGCTGCGGTTGCTATCGGTGGATTAATTGTGGTGCTTCCGCCCATAAACTTAAATGTCAGTACGTTATTGGTAACATTAATGGCTGTTATAGGTTTGTTTAAGTCTGTTCCGTTCCATAACTTCGGGAAATAAGATCCGCTCGTAAAAGCAGATCCCGGTGTGGTAGTTTGTCCGCTCAAAGGTTGCAAATATACACGCATGTGGCTCGTAGGTGTTTGCGAACTTCCTGAATAATTATTGGGCTCGTTGTTATCCCATGCATTTTTATAATAATCGATATGCCACACAAGCATTCCTGCGGCAGGTAGGTAAGCATCGAACCCTGTTTTTTGTCGGTTTTCGACCATGAAAAATTCCGACGAAACCGGATTTTCTCCATCGAGATTATGATTCCCGTTTTGCGAAATAAGGTATGCTTTATTACTCGAAATAAGCGAAAGTATCGATACATTTTGTGGCGATTTAAGCTCAGTTGGTTTTAGCCAACCTAAGAAAAACCGATCATAAGACGAGTAGGAGGGAGGTGTACGACCCTGATTCAGGTAAGCCCCACCATCCATTATGCTCCAATCTTCAAGCGTTTTTTTGTTCTCGGTTGTATGGTAATAATCTACTAATCCCAGTACATGCCCGAATTCGTGTGTAAATGTACCTATGCCACACATAGTTGTGCCACTTGAACCCCGAAGTTCGGAAGTACAGGCGTAGTCGAAAATTATTTTTCCATCAAATTTGGTGTTATAATTGGATAAACTCCATCGATGTGGCCATATTGTATTTGTTGGAGCACCTTCAGCTTCGTTGTTGCCGGCATAATACACAAAAATATTATCCACAATTCCATTATTGTCGGTATCGTAAATTGTGAAATCTACACCGTTATTATTGGCAGCTGTACAAGCATCAATTGTTAATTGTTGCGGGTTTTGATCATCGCCGTTCGAATTGTTTTTACCATAATATTCCATGTTTTGGGGCAATGTAAATGGCCCTACTACATCGAACTGGGGCGAAAACTGCCCGAACGAGCTTTCGATAAAATAATCGCGTGCCGATCCGGTTCCACCGTTGGCGGAATAGCCTGTTTCGTTCAATAAGTTCGTAAATGCTGTTTTTGGATTGGAAGTCGTAAAACTTTTATCGCTGAAATTAACTAAAATTACTAACGAACGCTGACTACCCGTTCTCGGAAATTGATTGGTAACCTTTGTTTCTGTGCTTACTTTGTTCGCTTTTTGCGCTTTGCGTTGAATAAGTATGTTGCCAAAATCCGGATTTCTGTCGAGTTTGCTTATAATTTGATTTTCTGTAACACTGCGTTTCGACACATTCGATGCTTTCTGTTCCAAAACTTCGAAAATGCCATTTTTAAATTGAGCGTACCTGAAAATTCCTTTGTCGTCCTGCCCGATTAAATAACCATCCTCGGTGGTTTTGTAATTAAAAAATTCATCTCCATGTAACTGTATGGTTAGTTCAGTGCCATCGGGCTGAGTTACAGTTATGGGATGTGGGTAAGCTTTTATCGCAAATACCTGATTATTAGTAAGTATAAAAGCAAATATAAGAGTTATAAAATTTATTCTCATTTTTTCGGTAGATAATCTGTTTTAATATTTTGCATAGCTGCCCACAAACTTTGTCTAACTTCCGGATTCCATTCTTCGAGTTGCGCAATCAGATTTTTGGCATCTCGTCGCGATGATTCTTTTTCGTACGGACAATTTTTTATTTGTTTTTGATAATTACCAATGCGTTCAAGCTCTTTCATCTCCTTTTCGGTAATAAGGCAAAGCGGACGAATAATCGTCATGTCAAATTTATCCATTTTTAGCTTTGCCGGCATGCTTGCCGTAGCCCCCTGATAGACAAGGTTCAATAAAAATGTTTCAACAATATCGTCTAAGTGATGTCCCAATGCTAATTTATTGCATCCCAGTTCACTTGCTAAGTCGAATAAAGCCTTACGGCGATGCCAGGAGCAAAGAAAACAGGTTGATTTTTTAGCATCTTGCTCCAAGTCGAAACTGATTGTTTTATGAACAAAAGGAATGTTGTAATGTTCGCAATGCTGCTTTAAATAATCCAAATCAGACTGATACGATATGTTTTCGACCGAAATATGAGCTGCTGTTACTTTGAATTTTGGTACAAAAATACGCATTCTTTCACCTAATAACTGAACCAAAGCTAAGGAATCTTTTCCGCCCGATAATCCGATAAGTATATGATCGTTATCGTTAATTAATTGATAATCAACAATTCCTTTTTTGAATTTGCCTCTTATATTTGTTAGTGTTTTTAAATCAGCTTTGTTTATTTCGTCCATATTTATTTCAAAAAAAGAGAACTACAAAGGTACAAAAAATAAAATGCTTTTTGGTGCAGAAATGCTTTTTGCAAAGCGTATTTCATTTGTATTAAAATTATTGTAATTTTTTTTCATTTTAATATTGCTCATTTCTCAGAAAAAAAGTATCTTTGCACCGCAAAACAAAAAAAGCCTTGTGGCTTTTGATTTTTAATGCGAAAATAGCTCAGTTGGTAGAGCACGACCTTGCCCCAAAAGAATCGGACACGAATTCGACCTTGGCAAGAATCTGTAAATTGCCGACTTTGTAAATTGTTAATGCGAAAATAGCTCAGTTGGTAGAGCACGACCTTGCCAAGGTCGGGGTCGCGGGTTCGAGTCCCGTTTTTCGCTCTGATTAAACACCCTTTTTGAAGCTAAGCGGAACGGCGCGTTTCGCTTTTTTTAGCTTTAAATTTTAAAAATGATACCATGCCCAAATGGTGAAATTGGTAGACACGCTAGTTTCAGGGACTAGTGGCCGCAAGGCTGTGCAGGTTCGAGTCCTGTTTTGGGCACAAAATTCTAAAGTCAGAAGTTAGAAGTTAGAAGTATTGCGCAGATGGTGAAATTGGTAGACACGCTACTTTGAGGGGGTAGTGCCGGTTCCGGTGTGTGAGTTCGAGTCTCATTCTGCGCACAAAGTTTGTAAAGTGTTGATATTTAAGTTTTAAGAGTGTCAGTGCTTAAAACAATAAATTAATAAAAAAGCGTTACGTTTTTAATCGTAACGCTTTTTTGTATTTATGAACTTTAGCTGTTTCCAATTATTTGCAGCTATGGGTATGGTTTATTTGTAGTGTCCCCAAAGAGATTCAATAAAAATAATGTCGTTATTAACTGAGTAAACTAAACGATGTTCCAAATTTATACGTCTCGACCATTTGCCAGTTAAATCGTATTTCAATTCTTCCGGTTGACCTATACCACTAAATGGATCGTCGGCAATAGCATGCAATAATTGTTCAATTTTTTTCATGTTGCCTTTGTTGCCCAAACGTTTATGGCGATATAAATCCTTTTGAGCCTCATCGGTCAATATTATTTCCATATATCGTTTAGGTCTAATTTATGTGTATTGCCCGATGCAATTTGTTCTTCGCCTTTACGTATTTTTTCAACAAACTTTTTATTGTAGGGTGAAACTTCGGTATCAATTCCTACTTGTTTTAATATAGGATTAAAAAGTTCGCCATATTTGCGTAAATCAATGCGGGCATAACGTGCGTTACCGTGTGTGTCTTTTTCTATTGTAATACCTGCTACTCGTGCCATAATAATTAAAAATGAAGAATGAAAATTTCTATACAAAGATAATTGATTTATTCCGATTGTAATTCGAAATAATGAATTAATTCATTCATAGTAACTGTTTTTCGTTTTGGTTTGTTCAGGTCAGCTAACTAAATCAGCTTGCAAATTTGTTCAAGATAATGTACATCAACCTCATCAAGAACCCCAAATCTATCACTATCCACATCGAGTACTGCAACTACTTCGGATTGCGAATCAAAAACAGGTACAACAATTTCGGCAACTGAAAGACTGCTACAAGCTATATGGCCAGGAAACTCTTCGACATTGGGAACCAAAATACTTTGCGCACGTTTCCATGCCGAACCACAAACACCTTTGCCAAATTTAATACGGGTGCACGCTATTGTTCCCTGAAATGGTCCAAGTACCAATTCATTACCTTTTACAATATAAAATCCAACCCAGAACCATCCAAATGACTGACGTAGCGCAGCCGATATATTTGCTAAATTGGCAATTTGATCTGTTTCTCCCGTAATCAGAGCTTGCAGTTGCGGAAGTAGTGCATTGTATTTTTCAGACTTCGTGAGTCCATGCCCAATAGTTAATGTTTCTGACATAGATGAGTGTATTTTTTGTTTTTAAACTTCAAAATTAGTGTATTTATTCCAAAAAAGTGTATATTTGACATCGAAATTAGGTTTGATTACCTGAAATTGTTTTTAAAGCTAAAATTTGCTATTAGAAATATGATTAATATCCGCTTTGGTATTTTGATGTTATTTTTTGTGTTGTTGCCAACATTATTGGTTGCACACGATTCACACTCATTCAATATCTATTATGATGTTAATAAATATTTGTTGAAGGAGTCTGATAAAGAATATATTCAGTCTGAAATTGAATATCTTAGAGGTGTTAGTATCCGAAAAATTGCCATTATTGGTCATACCGATAATTCGGCTGATAGCTTATATAATGTAAAACTTTCGAACCGTAGAGCTGGTGAAGTTAAAATGGAATTGATAGCACTGGGTTTTAACGAACAAATTATTGAAATCGGATACTTTGGCGAAGATAAACCTATTGTGAAAAATGATACTGAAAAGGAGCGTAGTTTGAACAGAAGAGCTGAAATTATTATTTATTTTACCGAATCAGAAAAACAATGTAGCCTTGGAGATACAATTATTAGAACACGTGGAGGTAAAGAAATTGTTTTTGACGGTTGTGAGTTTAAAGAATTGGAAAATTGTATCGAAATTATCGAAGATGGCAGTCAGAACGATTATAAAAAAGGTATAATTGTGGTGGGAAATAAAAGCGCAAATGTACAACGTTATGGTAAATTACAGGTAAATTTACTCGATGGATGCTCGAATAGTAACTGTTTCAAAAAACCTGTACATATCCGAATGCCTGTTTATTCAACACCTGACCCCGATAATTTGCCCTGGGCGCTTGTGAAAGGGGAAAAGGTACTATTCAGATTGGTGAAAATTAAAGAAAGGTTTTATTATGAATTTGAACTAAAATGTCCGACAAGCTGGATAAACTGTAATTGCAAAAAAAATCAAAAACATTGATAAAGGCACTATTCTCTGAAAATATTACGCTATCTTTGAACAGATTATTAAAATTCACCCCATAAAACACGACAAAATGAAACAACAAGAAGACGATTTATTGGTTTATGACGAAGACGACGCCGTTAAGTATATCATGAACTTTTTGCCCGATGAGTTTAAGTCAAAAATTGACGATACCAAAATTGAGTACGTATTAGATGTGGTTTACGAATTTTACGAAGAAAACGGCCTGATTGATGAAGATTCGGCTGAAGAAGCAAGCATTGATGAGGAGGAAATGTTTAAATTCATTCTTAAATGTGCAAAAAAGGATAAAATGAACATCGGAGAAGATGAAGTTGAATTGATTCTTGAAGGTGAATATCAATACGGAAAATCTTTAGGGATTTACAAGGAAGACGAAGAATAATTTAAATTGCTTATATTGGCTGTTTTGTATAAAAATCTCGGTTGATTTTACATCGACCGATTTTTTTTGCTTTATCAACACAACTGCACATCATCACATCATTACATTATTATGAAGGTCGCAATTGTAATTTTGAACTGGAACGGAATTGCTTTTCTGAAACAGTTTTTGCCTGTTTTATTTGCAAATACAGATTATGTTGAAGCCGAAATTATTGTGGCCGATAATGCGTCTACAGATGGGTCTGTGGATTATTTATTTAAAACATACCCCAAATTAAGAGTGATAATTCTTGAAAAGAATTATGGTTTTGCAGGTGGTTATAATAAGGCATTGGAGCAAATTCAGGCAAAATATTATGTGTTGTTAAATTCGGATGTTGAAGTAACACCGGGCTGGCTTAATCCCATGATAGATTACCTCGAAACACACAATGAGGTGGTTGCTTGTCAGCCAAAAATTAAAGCATTTCATACCCGTAACTTTTTCGAACATGCAGGAGCTTCCGGAGGATTTATCGATTATCTTGGTTTCCCGTTTTGCAGAGGTAGAGTACTTGGTACTGCCGAAGAAGACAGGGGGCAATACAATGAGGTTTGCGATGTGTTTTGGGCTACCGGAGCGTGTTTGGTCATTCGTTCGGAAATTTTCTGGAAAGCAGGAGCATTTGATGAAACATTTTTTGCCCACATGGAAGAAATTGACCTTTGTTGGAGGCTTAAAGCACGTGGACACCGCATTGTATGTGTCCCCGAAAGTGCTGTTTATCACGTAGGTGGAGGTACACTGAATGTTGAAAGCCCATACAAGACTTATCTCAACTTCAGAAATAATTTGTTGATGTTGTACAAAAATCTACCTCAACAGTCGCTCGAAAGGATTCTCAAACGACGTCGAATCCTCGATTATTTGGCTGCTTTTCAGTTGTTTATTACCGGAAAGCGAAAAAATGCAGCTGCGGTGTTTCGGGCTCGAAGGGATTTTGTGAAAATGAAACCTAAATACTTTGATAAACGAAATGAAAATTTACTTTTTGCTACCCGTACCAACTGCAATGAAATGATAAAAAAGAGTATTATTGTGGCATATTATTTAAAAAATAAGAAAAAATTCAGCGAAATTGTTACGCTGAATAAACAAATAGAAAAATAGAATGAGACCAACCCGACAAAAAATTGCACCTCCCAAAATTACACGACTCAAGGTTGGCGAACCGTCTGAGTTAATGAGTTTTTTGCTTGCTAAAATGGGCGGTATGAGCCGCAATGCTATTAAGTCTCTGCTCTCGCATCGTCAGATTATGGTCAACGATAAAGTTACAACGCAATATAATTTGCCTCTGCAAGCCGGCGATAAGTTGACTATTAACAGCTCAGCTGGAAATGTGGAATTGAATCATCCAAAATTGAAAATTATTTTTGAAGATCAATATCTGATTGTCGTTGAGAAAAAGGAAGGTTTATTGACCGTGAGCACAGGTAAAGGCGATGAAACTACTGCATTTTCTATACTGAAAAATTATGTAAAAAGGAGCTCTCCTCAAAACCGTATTTTTGTAGTTCACCGTATCGACAGAGAGACATCGGGTATTATTGTTTTTGCAAAAACCCGCGAAATACAACTTGCAATGCAGGAACGATGGCACGAAGTTGTTACCCGACGGGTTTATGTGGCATTGGTCGAAGGTAGGGTAGAAAAAGAGTCGGATACAATTATTACTTGGCTTACCGAAAATGAGAAATCGTTGAAAATACATTCGAGCCCTGTCGATAATGGAGGGCAGCAAGCTATAACCAAATACCGATGTGTGAAATCGAATGAGAAATATTCGCTGCTGGAAGTGGAGCTCGAAACCGGTCGGAAAAACCAGATCAGAGTGCATACGCAGGGAATCGGTCACCCAATTGTAGGTGACAAAAAATATGGATCATTTACAAGTCCGATAGGACGAATGGGTTTACATGCCCGAATATTGGCATTTATTCACCCCATGACACTACAGGAGGTGAAATTCGAAACGCCTGTTCCCCGCAATTTTTTAGCGCTGTTTCATTGAAACCAACAGAACTAAAATTATGTAATTCGCCGATTTTTTGCTACCTTTGCGCCCGAATTAACGAATCAAACAGATAATACATGACAAAGATTCTGATAATTAACGGCCCAAATCTGAATTTGTTGGGCAAACGTGAGCCCGAAATATACGGAACACTCACTTTTGAAGAATGGTTCGAAACCTTGAAAAGCAAATTTCCGGAGTTTCATTTAGCGTATTATCAATCGAATGTCGAAGGATTATTAATTGACAAAATTCACGAAGTGGGTTTTAGTTACGATGGTATTATTATCAATGCAGGAGCCTATACGCATACTTCTATTGCCATTGCCGACGCTATCAGGGCTGTTAAAACACCTGTCATCGAAGTGCATATTTCGAATGTTTTTAGTCGCGAAGAGTTCAGACACCATTCATATCTGAGTGCTGCCTGTAAGGCTTGTGTGATTGGTTTCGGGTTCGACTCGTACCGTTTGGCGCTTGAGTCGTTTCGTTAATTTCATACAATGTAAAATTGTTTAGTAACTAAATATTACGTTGGTTTTAGGGTATTACCAGCGTATTAATTTCACATCATTAAAAAAATTATGCCAAAATCAACCAAAATTGTTGCCACTATCAGTGATTTGCGCTGTGAAGTGGATTTTATTCGCGAATTGTATATTGAAGGTATGAACGTAGTTCGTATGAATTCTGCTCACCTCGAAAAAGAAGGTTTTCTGCGGATTATAAATAATGTACGCGCAGTAAGTAATCATATTGCCATTTTAATGGATACCAAAGGGCCTGAAGTGCGTACCACGGTGGCCGAGAACGATGCTATCGAAATAAAAGCAGGAGATATTATCAAGGTAACCGGGAAACCGGAATTAATTACTACAAATGATTGTATTGCAGTTAATTATCCGTATTTTGTTCGCGATTTAAATATCGATGATAATATCTTATTTGACGATGGTGAGATTGATTTAAAGGTGGAATCAAAAGATGCGGATTATTTAACTTGTAAAGCTTTGAACGATGGTACTTTAGGTAGTCGCAAGAGTGTGAATGTACCGGGGGTTCGTATTAATTTACCATCGTTGACAGAGCGCGATAAAAAGAATATCTTGTTTGCTATCGAAAATAATATCGACTTTATTGCACATTCATTTGTGCGTAACAAGCAGGATTTAATGGATATCCAGAAAATTTTGGATGATCATAACAGTCCGATTAAGATTATTTCTAAAATTGAAAACCAGGAGGGAGTTGATAATATCGACGAAATACTGGAGCATACTTATGGCGTAATGATAGCCCGCGGCGATTTGGGGATTGAAGTTCCTCAGGAAAAAATTCCCGGTATTCAACGTCGCCTCATTCGTAAATGTGTACAGGCAAAAAAGCCGGTTATTGTGGCAACACAGATGTTACACACTATGATAAAAAATCCTCGTCCTACCCGTGCCGAAGTAACTGATATTGCAAACGCTATTTATTATCGTACCGATGCATTAATGCTTAGTGGCGAAACAGCTTACGGAAAATATCCCGTAGAAGCAGTTCGTACCATGGCTTCAATTGCTCGCGAGGCTGAAAAATCGAAAATGTCTGAAAATGATATTCCAATCGAAATAAGTACCAATGATATTACTTCGTATCTTTGTAATGCTGCTGTTGAAACAAGTTCTAAATTGGGAACAAAGGCCATAATTACAGATACTTATAGCGGGCGTACTGCACGTTTCTTAGCTGCTTATCGCGGTGTAAGTCCTGTATATGCTATTTGTTATCACGAGCATTCTACACGTGTTCTTGCTCTTTCTTATGGTGTTTATCCTGTATTCCAGGTTGGTAAAGGAAATACGCAACAGTATTTCATCGAAGCTTTACAGGATTTGCTAAACAAAGGACTTATTGAGCGTGAAGATGCCGTTTGTTATTTGAGTGGCAGCTTTGGCGAAGGATTTGGTACAACATTCCTCGAAGTTAATAACGTAAATAAAATACTTCAATCGCGTAATCAGTATTTATTACCAAACTTTTAAACAGTTTGGTTGTTAGAAGAAGAGGCATCATTTTGCCTCTTTTTTTTTTACTCAAAATTTAAACCTTTGTATCAAATCATAGTCAAAGGCATTCTGTTTAATAATAAATTCAATATTTTAATGAAACGTTTAATTGCAAGTATCCTATTAGTTTTTTTCCTACTTCCCGCTTTTGCACTTTATACCATCAAGGGTAAAATTATCGACTCATCAAATCGAACCCCTATCGATTTTGCAAATGTTGCATTGATAAAAATGAATACCGAAACCCCTGCATCCGGTGTAACAACCGACGAAAAGGGTCAGTTTCTCTTACCACAAGTTCCGAAAGGTAAATATAAACTTCGGGTAAGTTTTGTAGGTTACAATACACTCGAAATTCCACTGAATGTGTCTGATAAAGAGTTGGATATGGGCGAAATTAAATTGTTCGAAGACTCGAAATCGCTTTCCGAAGTGGAAGTGGTTGGTCAGGGAACGCAAATGTCGTTCGAATTGGATAAAAAAGTATTTTCGGTTGATAAAAATATTGCTGCTGCAGGTGGTTCTGCATCGGATGTGTTGCAAAATATACCTTCGGTGGATGTGGATGGCGAAGGAAATGTATCGCTACGAAATAACTCGAGTGTGGAGGTCTGGATTAATGGAAAACCTTCGGGCTTAACAGCCGAAAACCGTGCACAGGTATTGCAACAAATGCCTGCCGAAAGTATTGAAAAAGTAGAGGTAATGACCAATCCTTCTGCTAAGTTTAAAGCCGAAGGAACTTCTGGAATTATCAATATTGTGTTGAAAAAAAATCGGAAAGCAGGCTATTATGGAAGTATTTCGGCTGGGGCTATGTATGTGGATAAGGCAAAACCTACCGGAACACTTGGTTTAAATCTGAATTACAGTAGTAGCAAAGTAGATGCTTACCTTAATGTTGGTTATAGGGCAATGGACTTTGTAGGCGGCGGAACATTTAATAGGTATGGATTAAATGTCTTGGATACAATAAGTTTACTACGCCAAAATGCAGAATCAGGTAGAGGATATAGTGGATTATTCGGACGTGCCGGTGTCGATTATCATATTAATGAAAAGCATACAGTCAGTCTTTCCGGTTTCGGAATGTTGGGGTCGGGATATTCAAGTTCAGATACGAAATACGAATTTTATAATTATACGAATAATATCAGGTCAATTACTCCTGTTCGTGAATTTGAAAGAAATAATACCGGTACAGGAACCCGTCCAAGTTACAGTGTAACGCTGGATTATAAGTATGATATTGATAACCTTGGTTCAAATTTAATGTCGAGTTTTACACTTTCGCCTCACAAGCGTACCGGAAATGAAACAATTATAGAACGTGAAAATAGTGCTGAAAAACAGAATTTTACACAAATTTACGAAGGAAATAATTACGAAGTTGAGTATAAATTGGATTACACCAAAGTCTATTCAACAAATCAAAAGCTCGAATTAGGAATAGATGCAATGGGAGAGACACGTTATAGTCCAGCAAGTGCATATAATAATATTACGAATGATTCCATAAATTCTTATTTTAATAAATTTGTACAATCCGAATATAATTATGCGGCTTATGCCACGTATGGAAGCAAATATGGAAATTTTACCTATCAGGGTGGTATGCGGGCAGAATATTTTGTTCGCAATTGGGACAATAGTTATTATGCAAACGATTCAGATGTTTCACCCGTAACTATTGCAGGCACACCGTACCGAAAATTAAATCTTTTTCCAAGTGCATTTGTATCATATTCATTGCCTGATAAAAACGAAATTCAATTAAATGTAACCCGCCGCATTCGTCGTCCGCATGGCAGGGAAATAAATCCGTTTCGTAGTTACTCGGATGCCAACAACGTAAATTACGGTAATCCCGATTTATTGCCCGAACTTTCTACAGCTTTTGAATTAAATCATATCAAAACCTGGGATAATCATACATTATCAACTTCGGCGTATTATCGTTTTACCGACGATGTAATGCAGAGCGTTCAGTATTTAGCAGGTTTGGATACTATGGAAAGCACAACCATGAATTTAACTAAATCTTCAAATCTTGGACTTGAATTTGTGGCTAAAAACAGATTGTTCAAAATTCTGAATCTCACTTCTACGCTTAATTTGTACTACAACAAAATTGATGCAAGCAGCTATGCAAGTATTTATAATCCGGCATTGATAACAAATATTCCTGAAAAAGAACTTTTTAGTTGGAATGTAAAATCGATGGCGAATGTTATATTGAGTAAAAGTACATTTTTGCAAATTACAGGCGACTATTCTGCTCCACGACTAATTGCGCAGGGAAAGGAATCGGCAAGTTATGCGGTTGACCTTGGTTTGCGTCAAACATTAATGAATAAAAATCTTAGTCTGAATTTGATGGTGCGCGATGTGTTTAATACGCGCAAACGAACCACAATTACCTATGGAGATGGTTTTTATCAACAATCGCAAATGTATTTTATGGGACGTATGATAGGGCTGACAGCCACATACAATTTTGGAAATATGAAACCGAAACAAACTGATAAAAAGACTTCAACTGATATGAATATGGGTGGAGGAATGGACGATTAACAACTGATCGAACTTTGCTTTTGCAATAGATTCGTCGGATTTATTGATTGCAATTTTCAGTTCACATTCATTGTCGAACTTCTGCTCCATAATTTCAGCATTCAGTTGTTTGCAAATGCTCATTATGTCATTCAAAATCAAATAGTCGAAGCGGATAGAAATATTCGCTTTTACTGTTTTTTCGATTATCTCACAGTTTGAAATGGCATCGCTAGCAGCTCCTTTGTATGCTGTTATTAATCCACCTGTTCCGAGCAATACGCCACCAAAGTAACGTACCACAATAATCAGAATATCAGTAAGTTGGTGCGAATTTATCTGACCTAAAATTGGCTTGCCGGCTGTCCCTGTGGGTTCACCATCATCGTTGCTTCTGAAAGAATTGCGCTCGTTCCCCAGCATATACGCATAACAAACGTGTCGCGCATCAAAATATTCTTTTTTATGTCTGTCTATTAACTCTTTGGCTTGATCAACTGTAGACACAGGGAATGCAAAAGAAAGAAATTTACTTCCCTTTTCTTTGTAAATTCCTTCGGATTGTGATTGAATTGTTTTATAAGTAAATATCATAAAAAATGCGCATAGAGACTTTTCTGTTTCTACGCGCAAAAGTAATTAAAAAATCGGGAAGTGTTTAAAATATTTTTCGGTAAACATGGCAATAGGGTGTGCCGTTCTTTTTATCGTAATATTCCTGATGATAATCTTCAGCAGCCCAAAATTCAGGAACCGGTTTTAAAAGAGTGGCTGGTTTATACCCTTTTTCCCGAAGTATATTTATATATTTTTCCACAATATTTTTTTGTTCTTCATTTACATAAAAAACTACTGATTGGTATTGTGGTCCAATGTCAGGTCCTTGTCCTCCAACTTGTTCAAAATCATGTGTTTCATAATAAATTTTTACTAAATCTTCGAAACTGACTTTTGCCGGGTCAAAAACTACTTCGGTAGTTTCAATATGTCCTGTTGTACCTGAGCAAACTTCTTTATAGGTGGGGCTTTGAGTGTGCCCGCCCATATAGCCAACTGTAGTTTCAGTAACACCTGCTTTTTTCATAAAGTGATATTCGGTGCCCCAAAAGCAACCGGATGCAAAATAAGCTTTTTCCATTTTTATCGAATTTGATGGTATAAATTTCATGGATATTGAATTAACGCAATGTCGCGTGTTTTTTGACGTAAAACCTTCGCCCAGAAAGACATGCCCCAGATGTCCGCCACAGTTTACACACACTATTTCAGTACGTCGTCCATCGGCATCGGGTATGCGTTTAACTGCTCCTTTTATTTCGTCGTCGAAACTTGGCCAGCCGCAGTGTGAGTCAAATTTATCGGTCGAACGGTAAAGCGGAGCATCGCACTGACGGCATACGTAAGTGCCACTTTCTTTGTTGTCAACATATTCGCCTGTATATGGATATTCGGTACCTTTTTGCAAAATAACCGCAGCTTCCTGTGGAGTAAGTTTGTTGAGTTTCATGTTCGTCTTGTTTTTACTGCAAGCGTTTATGCTCACCAAAGTGAGAAGTATAAGCAGTCTGATAATTCGGGAAATCATAATCGGATTTTATTCTTCAATTTTGGCACTGCGCTCAAGCAATTCGTCGACGCATTCTTTTACAAAATCATAGTTATCGTAATCGTTGCGTTTTTGTTGTCCGTTCCAGAAAATTAAATCAATATCGATAGGTACGTCGCCCATCATATTTGTGAGAGGCGATCTGCCAAGTAAGTCCTCAATATGTTTAAAGTGCTTTTGAGTTTCGATGGCTGTATCAGCCGAAAGTAATTTGAGTGCCTGATTAAAAAAATCGTTTGTGTATTTACGGCCCACTGGCTTTGTAAGCAGCAATCTGCTTTCATCTACAATCTCAAAAAATTCGCTCAGCATTTCTTTGGCCCTTTCTATATTTTGTTCTTTCTGAAAATTTGAGCCCAACATCACAATGGCAGTATTCATATAAACTTTACGGTTTAAATATTTATGTACAATATGTTTTGAAACAAAAAAAGCCACAGAAATGTTCTGTGGCTTTTTATAATAAATGTTATACTATCTGTAGTCTTTTAGTTGTTCCTGAAGGCGCTTGCGTGCCAAAAAGATACGGCTTTTAACTGTTCCGATAGGAAGATTCATTGTTTGAGCAATTTCTTCGTATTTAAATCCCTGTACATGCATCGAGAATGGAATGCGATATTCATCTGCAAATGCATCGATAGTTTTGGTAATTTCACCAATAGCATACGACCCCTCAGGACTGTCGAACCCTGAATTTTGAGGTAAGTTCAGGTGATGTAAATCCTCGGTTTTGTCAACAACAGTTTGATTGCGCACTATCTTGCGATAATTGTTTATGAAGATGTTCTTCATAATGGTTAATACCCAACCTTTGAAATTGACATTGTCAGTAAACTTTTCCTGATTGTCCAATACTTTTAAAGTGGTATCCTGTAACAAGTCTTCGGCTTCGTCACGATTTAAAGTGAGTGAAAAAGCAAAATTACGCATGTTACTTTGCAGGGCTACCAGTTCGTTTACAATTTGTACGTTTTTCATACTTTTCAAATTTTTTACGTGTGAATAATTACTGAAGAACTTTTTGTTCAGCAGTTTGTTTTTGATAACTTGAAAAAAAACTAATGAAACGGAAACAAGTGATTGATTGTCAGCTGTCTATACTGAATAATGCAAAATAAAGAGCTCCTTTGTAAATCTTTTTACAATATTTACGATACAAATATAGATGATATTTTCGGAATAGAGTGTATATTTGAAAAAAAAATGTATGAAAAAAATAACTTATTGTTTTTATTTAACACTTGTAATAATTACAATGTGTCAAAATATTTTTGCAGATAGTGTTAAAAAAATCTATGTCGTTGATTTAAAGAAAGATATAGGAAGTACTACCTGGCTGTATGTTCAAAAGGGTTTTGAATCTGCTAAAACTTATCATGCAGATTATATTTTTATTAATATGAATACTTATGGTGGCGAAGTGCAATATGCCGATTCTATTCGTACAAAAATTCTGAATTCGAAAATTCCCATATATGTTTTTGTTGATAATAATGCAGCATCGGCCGGAGCTTTGATTGCCATTTCGTGCGATAAAATTTTTATGCGAAAAGGTGCAAGTATAGGAGCAGCCACCGTGGTGAATCAGACCGGCGAAAAATTACCCGATAAATATCAATCGTATATGCGTGCCACCATGCGTTCAACTGCCGAAGCACATGGTAAAGATACCATTATAACAGGGAATGATACTATCTATAAATGGAAGCGCAATCCGCTGATTGCCGAAGCAATGGTCGACGAGCGCACTGTTGTGCCCGGAGTTGTCGATTCGGGTAAGATTCTCACATTTACAGCTTTAGAAGCTGTCAAAAATAATTATTGTGAGGGAATTGCCGAAAGTATTCCCGAAATAATTGAAAATAATCTGAAAATCAGCAATTACGAAATTGAAAATTTTAAACCTACAAGCTGGGATAATATTAAAGGTTTTTTGATGAGTTCTGTTTTTCAGGGAATCTTAATTATGCTCATTATAGGAGGTATTTATTTCGAATTGCAGACACCCGGAATTGGTTTTCCGCTAATTGTTTCCATATCGGCTGCTGTTTTGTATTTTGCTCCTTTGTACATGGACGGATTGGCCGCAAACTGGGAAATACTGATTTTTCTGATTGGATTAGTGCTTGTGGCGCTGGAGTTGTTTGTTATTCCGGGTTTTGGAGTTGCGGGCATTTCAGGAATTTCGCTGGTTATAGGTGGTTTAACACTCAGTTTGCTTAACAATGTTGATTTTAATTTTGAACCTGTAAAAACCGGAGCTGTCGGAAAAGCTTTACTCACAGTAATAGGAGGTACTGCAATGGCTTTTGCGTTAATATTGTATCTGAGCAGTCGGATAGGTTCGCGTGGATTATTTCGCAAAATGGCACTTACTGCTACTCTTACTAATGACGAAGGATATGTTGGAGTGCCATTGGAAAATAATTTGCTAACCGGAAAAACAGGTGTTACTTCTACCGTTTTGCGACCTTCGGGAAAAGTAAATGTCGAAGGTGCTGTTTATGATGCTGTTTCGGTGGATGGATATATCGAAAAGGGCGAAAATATTAAAGTTATTCGTTTTGAAACCGGTCAATTGTATGTGGAGCGAATTTAATCGAATTTTAATATCAGAAATTTCGCTTTGAATGAAGCGATTGTAAAAGAAGAATATTGTGGTACTGGCTGATAAATTGCATGAAAATGCTTTTATCAGCCTTTTTGCTGTCCTGATTTGTGTGCTGAAATATGTCAGTATTATTTTTCTGAAATTAGATTATTAGGCGTTTTTTTAGTACTTTTGTACTCAAATTTTTCAAAAATCACATAAATACCTCATTTATATAGTTTTATGGGTAATATTCAAATTAAGGACAAAGAATTTGCTTTGTCAATTCCGGAAATTGAGATTCTTAAAGCTGTTAAAAATGTTGCAAATCAGATTAATAACGATTTGGTTGGTACGAACCCCTTGTTTATTTGTGTACTTAATGGTGCATTTATGTTTGCATCTGATTTGATGAAAGAAATCAGTTTTCCCTGCGAAATTACTTTTGTAAAACTTTCTTCGTACGATGGCTTATACACATCAGGTTCGGTAAAGGAGATTATCGGACTCAACGAAAGTGTGGTAGGACGAAATGTTGTTGTAGTAGAAGATATTGTGGATACAGGTATCACCATGGAGCGAATATTGGAATCGCTTATTGCTAAAGGAGCGAAAGATATACATGTGGCTACATTTTTGCAAAAACCCGATGCACTGCAACGCGATATTAAAATTGATTATATAGCCATGAAAATTCCGAACGACTTTATTGTTGGTTACGGGTTGGATTACGATGGCTATGGACGTAACCTTAAAGATATCTATACTGTTGTAAATGATTGATTATTAATTTATAAACGGATATATTTTTTATGTTAAACATTATTTTGTGCGGAGCCCCGGGATGTGGCAAAGGCACACAAAGTACTTTATTAGTTGAAAAATACAAATTAAAACACTTATCTACCGGCGATTTATTGCGATCTGAAATAGAATCGAAATCGGAGGTTGGGATTTTAGCTGATAGTTATATTTCGAAAGGAAATCTGGTTCCTGATGAAATGATTATCAATATTTTATTAAATAAAATTGATGCGCTTTCTGCTGATGTTGCCGGTTTTATTTTAGATGGTTTCCCTCGCACGGTTGAACAGGCGCAAGCTCTCGAAATTGCGTTCGAAGAACGAAAGAATAAAATTAATTTTTTAATTGATATCCAGGTTGATACGAAGGAATTAATTACTCGTTTGCTCAAACGGGGCGAAACCTCTGGCAGAAGTGATGATAATTTAGATACAATTAAAAAGCGTTTGCAGGTTTACGAAACCAAAACGGCGCCGGTGAATTATTTCTATAAAGGACTTGGTAAGTATCACGCTATTAATGGTTTGGGCGAAATTGATGAAATTTTTGGTCGCATTTCGGAAGTGATTGATGCTGAGATGAATAAATAATCTACTCCTACGGAGTCATACCATTTTTCTAAAAAATAAATGGTAAATAGTAAATTGTTAAATAGTAAATTGTTAAATGGCTTCATCAAACTTTGTTGATTACGTAAAAATATATTGCCGCTCAGGTAAAGGCGGAGCCGGGTCAACTCATTTTCATCGCGAAAAGTTTATCCAAAAAGGTGGACCCGATGGAGGTGATGGCGGTCGTGGAGGGCATATAATTTTACGTGCGAACAAAAATCTGTGGACACTGATTCACCTGAAATATGCCCGTCATATTTATGCCGGCGATGGCGAAGGTGGAAGTGGTAGCCGGAGTTTTGGGAAAGATGGTGAGGATAAGCTGATTGAAGTGCCTTGTGGTACAGTGATTTACGATGCCGAAACCGGTGAATGCCTTGGGGATGTTACTGAAGATGGTCAGGAAATGATTATTCTTAAAGGTGGCAGGGGAGGTCTCGGAAACTGGCATTTTCGTACAGCGACACTTCAAACACCTCGCTTTTCGCAACCCGGCGAACCGCGAATTGAGCGAACATTAATTTTACAATTAAAAGTATTAGCCGATGTTGGTTTGGTGGGTTTTCCCAATGCCGGAAAATCAACTTTGCTTTCGGTAGTATCGGCTGCCAAACCCGAAATTGCCGATTATCCATTTACTACACTTGTTCCTAATCTGGGAATTGTACCCTACCGCGATAATAAATCCTTTGTAATGGCCGATATACCGGGAATTATTGAAGGTGCTGCCGAAGGTCGTGGACTTGGACTTCGCTTTTTGCGTCATATCGAACGAAATTCGATTCTGCTTTTTATGATCCCGGCTGATAGCGATGATATTGTGAAAGAATTCAATGTATTGCTGAACGAATTGAAGCAATATAATCCGGAATTGGTTGATAAACAGCGTATTTTGGCTGTTACAAAATGCGATATTTTGGACGATGAATTGACTGCGGCTATCAAAAACGAACTTCCGAAGGGTATCGAAACTGTATTTATTTCTTCGGTTACAGGTCTTGGAATCAATGAATTAAAAGACCTTATCTGGACTGAAATTAATAAAGAATCGAATAAAATTGTTGAAATCAGCCACCGTCCTATGGAAATTATTCCTCTTGAAGTTGACGACGACGATTGGGATGATGAAGTGGAAGACGAAGAATGGTCTGATGACGATGATGATGACGACGATATTTCGAAATACAAAGGTATAGGTTGGGATGATCTTTAATTAGAACAAAGAGCAAAGAATAAATAGCAAAGAATTAAGATTTGGAAATTATTCAATATCCGATATTATCACAATTTCATGAAATTGAGCATTTTTGCACTACCCGCCAGGGTGGTTGTAGCTCAGGAAATTATGCTTCATTTAATTTGAGTCCTTTTTCGGGAGATAATGCTGAAAATCAAAAATCTAACATTAAATTGTTAGCCTCGCATCTACAAATACCAACTTCGCAAATCATTTTTCCATATCAAACGCATGGCGATAAAGTAAAAATTATCGATTCACAATTCCAGAATCAATTCCCGGCATTTCAAACCGATTATTTAAATGGAGTTGATGCGCTAATCACTAATCAATCAGGAGTTTGTATTGGCGTAACTACTGCCGATTGTGTGCCTGTTTTGTTGTATGATGCCGAAAATAAAGTTGTAGCAGCTATACATGCCGGTTGGCGCGGTACCTGTTCACGCATTATTCAGAAAACGATTGACTTGATGACTGCAGCATTCGGAACAATACCTGAAAAAGTTTTTGCAAGTATTGGCGTTTCTATTTCGCCGGTGGTATACAATGTAGGCGAAGAATTAGTTTCAGAATTCGAAAAAACCGGCTTTCCTGTAAATCAAATTTTTATAAGTCGGAACAATCAACTCTATTTAGATTTATGGCAAGCCAATAAATGGCTGCTGCAAAGCATAGGAGTGCCAGAACTACAAATTGAAATTGCCGGTATTTGTTCATTCATAAACAGCGACCACTATTTTTCGGCACGTAAACTTGGCATAAAATCGGGCAGAATGCTGAGCGGAATAATGCTTAAGTAACGCTTTGAAATTTATTCCCAATTGTTTAGCGCTTCTACTACCCGTTTTACTTCGTCCCACTCCATTACCGGACTTATTGGCAAACTAAGTACTTCGTTGTGAATTAGTTCGGTGACCGGAAATTTTGCTTTGTTCATTTGCTTATATGCTCCTTGTTTGTGAGGTGGAATAGGATAATGAATCAATGTTTGTATGCCGTTTTCGCTTAAGTATTGATGCAGGCGATCGCGCTCAGTGCAGCGAATTACAAAAAGATGCCAGACGTGAGATTCTGAGATTACAGACGACGGACAACAGACAACTGAAGGGAGAATGATGTGGTCGTTTTTAATATTATTGATATAGTAAGCTGCTATTTCACGGCGCCGTTGGTTATCAGCATCAATATAGCGCAGTTTTACATCGAGCAGTGCAGCTTGCAGCTCGTCTAAGCGGCTGTTTAACCCTTGATATTCATTCACATATTTTTGTTTGCTTCCGTAGTTTCCCAATGCACGCACCATGCTTGCCAACGCATCATCGTTAGTTGTAACAGCACCTGCATCACCCAAAGCTCCCAGATTTTTACCCGGATAAAAACTAAAGCCTGCGGCATCGCCTAATGAACCTGTGCGGAGTGGTTTAGTGAGAGGGTGACTTGGAGTCACCCCCTCACTTGCATTACTCTGTTGTCCGTTGTCTGTTGTCTGTCGACTGTAAACAGCTCCTATCGCCTGCGCATTATCCTCAATAATTTTCAGATTATATTTTTTTGCCAATGCTTCCAGCTCTTCACTCCAACAAACCTGACCATACAAATGCACCACCATAATAGCCTTAGTACGAGCTGTTATGTGTTTTTCAATCAGCGAAATGTCTAAATTGTAGGTGTTTATATCCGGTTCAATCAGCACAGGTGTTAGCCTGTTGTCCGAAATTGCAAGCACGGAAGCAATATAAGTATTAGCCGGCACTATCACTTCGTCGCCTTTGGCCATAATGCCCATTTCCATATAGGCTTTAAGTACTAAACGCAATGCATCCAATCCGTTAGCCACACCAATAGCGTGTTTTACGCCAACGTATTCTGCCAAATTGGCTTCAAAGTTTTTCACTTCGTTGCCAAGCAAATACCAGCCTGAAGTCAGCACACGGTCTATGGCTTGTTCAATTTCAACAAAATGTTTATCATTTATTTTTTTGAGAGGTAGAAATTCAACTTTCTTTTCTTCTTTAAATAAATAAAGAAATGTATCAATTGGTGTGATTGCAAGTTCAGAATTATTAATAAATTGTTTGTCGGAAGTAATTATCTTTGCTTTTACGGTTTGAGCCGATAGTTCAATCAGATAGTCTTCAATATCTAAGTTTGCTAACTTATGGTTTAAATCAACACAAGATGGCGTTTTAATAATTCTCAAACGAGCTTCAATTTCTAAATACTCATTTTCGTACTGTGGGTAGCTTTTTTTTACAACGTAGCGCAAATTATGTAGCTGACTTGAAGAGATTGCCGCATATCCTTTTGACAATAATAAATATGTTAAGTTAAGTTGTACGCCATAATTTAACGCACGACGCGATATTAAGTCAAGAATAAAGTTGTTGTCGAGTATAAAAATCATATTCTTTTGGGTATTGTTTTTAACACATTCATTAAATCATCCATAGTATAAATAATATTCCCCTTAAGTAATTGAGTTAAATCATATTTGTAAGGCTCCATTGTTTCTTCAACAATATTTCGAATACGTTTTTCTTCATATCTTTCCATAATCATGGCACCTCTCAATTCCTTATAATCCAAGTTAAATATTTCTTTATCCGTTACGTTAATATCCACTTCTAATTCTTTTTTTGACATGTCGCCATACCCCGGTAGATGTATTAAATACCAATCATCGTGCTGATGCATTGCATTTGTTTTCATTTTTATATTTTTTTTTTATTTAACGCGTTAATCACTAGCCATTTATCACTCTTACAAATCTTGCCGGATTTCCTACCCACAGCTCATTGGCCGGAACATCTTTTGTAACCACACTTCCTGCACCAATCAACGCATTTTCGCCAATGGTTACGCCACCCAGAATTACCGAAGCAGCACCTATAGAAGCTCCTTTTTTGATAGTTGTGCGTTGCAGCTCGAATGCTTGCTTGGCACGTGGATATTTATCGTTGGTAAAAGTTACATTTGGCCCAATCTGTACATTATCTTCAATCCTTATTCCATCCCACAGGTAAACGCCGTTTTTAACAGTAACGTTATTGCCCATCCGAACATCATTTTCGATAAAACACTGACTGCAAATATTGCAGTTTTCGCCTATGACAGCACCGGGCAAAACCACTACAAATTGCCATATACGGGTGCTTTCGGGTATGTTCGACGATTGAACGTCAGCAAGTTTATGAATCATCTTATTTAGTTACAATTTATTCATTTACAATTTACCATTTATTGTATTATCACATCATCACATCATCACATCATCACATCACCACATCATCACATCACCACATCATCACATCACCACATCATCACATCACCACATCATCACATCACCACATCATCACATCACCACATCATCACATCACCACATCATCACATCATCACATCATCACATCATCACATCATCACATCACCACATCATCACATCATCACATCATCACATCATCACATCACCACATCATCACATCACCACATCATCACATCTTCATATCTTCATATCATAAAATACCCCATACTCACGTATATAATCCCCTTCATCATATCGGTGCGAAGCCAGTACCAAACACGTAGCTCCCGACGAAAAATTAATCAGTTCACGCCATATTCCGGGTACAATTTTCAGTCCCTGATAAGGGCGATTTAGGTTAACTGTTCGTTTTTCGTTGCCATCGTCGAGCACCACATCAAAACTTCCGCCAGCGGCTATCAATATCTGATATAGCTCCTTATGCGCATGTCCGCCACGCTCTTCGCCTCCTGGTACGTCGTACAAATAATATACGCGGTTTATATCAAAAGGTATCACACCACCATTTTCCACAACCGTAATATTGCCTTTGTCGCGGTGGTTTTTGTCGAGTTCTATCGTTTTACAATCGTGTACTGTGGTCGAGCCCGGATTATATACGGCATTCGTATAGTGCAGATTGTTTGATTCGGATGCCGAATTCAATTTGATAGAACCGTTTGCAAAGATACGAAAATCATCAAAATCACGTATATAATCACTTTCGTGATATGGCGTAGAGGCTAATACCAACGCTATGGAATTGGTTGAAAAGTTCAACATTTGCCGCCAACAACCCGCAGGAACCAACAATCCAAAATACGAACGATTTAGCTGAAATTTCTTTTTTCGACCTTTGCCGGTATCAATAATAACATCAAAACTCCCCGACATAGCTACAATAAATTCCTGCTGCTCCCTAAAAGCATGACCACCACGAGTTTCGCCACCCGGCACATCGTATATCCAGTATGCACGCTTTATTTCGAACGGAATATGCTTGCTGCCTTCGAGGAACGAAAGATTTCCGCGTGGGTCAGTAATTTTGGGTAATTGTATGATTTTGGGTTGTTTCATATCTTTTCCGATTGTTTTAATTTCCATCGTTTTACCAATGCAAAGATATAAAAACCAATTCGTGTTTTGGTACGGTTAATCGCTTTTTGTTCTTTCGGGCTTATTTTTTGAATATTATTCAATTCCTTTCGGGCTGTTTTATAATCAAAATTATAAACCGCCACTAAAAATCGCCGATAAACCATATAGTCGTGTGCCCACTGCTCGCTGAATTCCACTTCGCCAGGGAAAAGTTCGTCCAAATACCGACGAATCTCTACCAAGCCCTGATGATAATACAAGTAGCGCGGATGATTGAAGTTGATAAATGTTTGCGACGAGTTGTACACCCGATATACCACACACAAATCGGGTAGATGGCCGAATTTGGTATGCTTTGCCATTATAGCCTGCAATGGCACATCTTCTACCGAAAATTTACGGTTGATAAATTCCCCAAAATCAATGTGTTGCAATAATTCAGCTTTGAACAACAACGACAATGGCATGGCGTAAACACCACCCCGCCAGGTTTTGTCGAATACATTTCCATCGGCCACCGGCTGCAAAGGTGGAACACCTTCCACCAACTTGTTTTTTTCCACCAATAGGCGATAACCACCGGTTGAAACAACACCAAAATCGGGGTTCGCATTGAAAAATGCCAACTGTTTCGCTAATTTACGTTTATCGCACCAATAATCGTCGCCGGCGCACACATTCAGATACTTGCCACGGCAGAGTTGTAAGGTGTCGATAAAGTTTTTGGTAATTCCCTGATTGGTATCCTGAAGCAAAAGTGTAATTCGTTCGGGGTATATTTGTTGATATTCCTTGCAAATTTCACGCGTTCCATCCGTTCCACAATCTTCACCAATTACCAATTCGAGCGCGAAATCACCCTCTTGCTCCAAAATACTGTCGATAGTTTGTGCGATGGTTTGTTGCTGATTGTACGTAATGATAAAAACGGATACATCAGGGTTGGCAATTCTTTTTTGTGAAGCGATTATCATTTGTATAGTGATTTTTTAGCAATTTTCTCACTGATATTAATTCTCGGCAAATAATACTTCCCACTTAACCATTGCTGATTAAGGTTGCCAGAGATGTAGTTGCTGTTTTGAATTATATTTATGATTTTGAAATGAAAATTACTCCTAAAATAATAAATAACAGTCCAATGACTTTAAATGTTGTTATAGGCTCATTTAAAAGTAAATAAGCTATAATCATTGTGAAAACATATCCTAAACTAACTAATGGATATGCTTTAGATAATTCCATTAATGATAATACATAAAACCAAATTAGCAAACTTATACCATACAATGCTATACCTATAATGATATTAAAGTTTAATAATAGCTTTATAATACTTGAAAAAGTTTTAACTTCAACATTATTTAATCCTATTTTGAAAAAGTATTGGGCAAATGATCCCAATAGAATACTTATTAGTGCTGCTATATACTGAATCATATTGTAGGATAATTTTTAAATGAAAACTGTAATATATTTATTAATGACAAAATGTTGATTGCTGATATTGCAAGTAACATAGAAATCAAAATCGTGTATTTTATCTTTTTGTTGTTTTCAAATAATGAATTTAATGTTATAAATAGCAGGCTTATAAATGCCCATGAATATAAAATTGTTGTCAAAAACATACCCGCATTTTGAATACTCCCCCAGCCAATTATCATCAGAAAAATTAAAGAATATAATACCCAATAAAAACATATCAAAGTAAATGTATTTTTTAAATTTCTTGTAAAACCATAAATCAGCAACAGAAATAAAAATATCCCAATGTAATTGTAACCTGAATATACTTTCTCAGAAACTATTGGTGCAATTTGGTTTTTTTCGGATATTTTTGAGCTAAATTCAATCCTCGGCGAAATGAAGTTTAAAACAATGAAATGTGAATATTTAACTGATTTCTCATATAGACCATTAACTTGTGAAGAAGCATTTAATTCGGATGCAATAATTTTTTCAGGGAATTCAAAAATAAAAGCAAGTCCACTAACTAATATTATTGATAATACTACAATTGTCGATTTCAGTGAAACTGCGATTTTACTTTTAATATTTTTGTAATATACAATTAATGGAGGAATAAAAATAAATCCATTTGTTAATATCGTTCCAAAGGCTGGAGCGAAAATAAATGGATATATTTTTTTAGATTTAATAGTTGTATAAATAAATAGTATTAACCAGAACGTTGGATAAACGTATTGCTCAAGGTTTAAAATAAAAAGAATTGTAGGGAATGATATAGTATAAAATAGTAAGAATAGTAATTTGTCTAAATTATTTAAATTTAATAGTTTAACAAGTAGTATTGCATTTATTATCATTAAAACTCCTTGAGTAAAACCTAAAGCAATATAATATGAATTTGGAATAAAAAATAATAAATATGAAACTAACTTTGATAATAAACCAAATGGTAAACTAAATAGTCCAAATAACGGCTGCTTAATATCAAATCCATTACCCTTGATTAAACTAAATTCATCTCCTGAAACTATACCACCGGTGTCAGACTGCAGAACAACATCACAGCTAATTAATTCATTGTTAAAATTTGGAAGATAAAATATATTTGTAAATGAATATACAAAAGTAATTAGTATTACAAAAATTATGGAAGAAATAAAAAAATAGAATCTTTCAATTTTATCTAATTCATTGTAAAATATATTAATAGGTTTTTTTATTGTCGATATGAAAAATGAAAATATAAAAACAAATGAAATCAATGAGAATATAAGTATCGAGTTTGAAATAAGATAATTATAATTGCTATAAAGAGTTGAAATATCTAAAATTGATACTTTTGTGTTTAATATGCCAGTGATATATTTTGTAAATGAGACATTAAATAAATCTTTAATGGAAAAATAAAAGGGGATAGACAGTAAAAAGCTAAAAATAATATCAACTTTATCGTTTATCTCATATTGGCTTAAGAAGCTCCTTTTAGAGAAAAACAAGAAAAATAATAATACAATAATTATTGGAATTGTGTAAGTAATTTTAAATATTCTGTCTGTTGAAACAGTAAAAACAAAAGCAAGAATAATTGAAGAGGTAAACAAAATAATCTTGCTTAAAGTAAAATTAATTTTTTTCATATTTTATTAATTGAGTTTTTTTTACTAAAAATGCTTCGTCAGAATAACTCAACAGGTTATAATCACCTTTGCTATCACCAAATGATGTTATAAAATAGTTATTCCTTCTTTCACCGGTTTTGTTAAAATATTCGTTTAATCTATTGACTTTTTCTGCTCCATAACAATTCTTTGATAAGAACTTTCCAGTAATGATACCATTTTTTATCTCAATTTCTGTTCCTATAACAGTATGAATCTTGTTTTTTAATGCCCAAGGTTGTATCCAATTTTGTATCGATGCACTGATTATAATAACATTTAATTTTTCAGAAGTAATTTTACTCAATTTTTTTTTAATTTCAGGATTCACAAAATTGTCGATTTTTTCAGCAAATCTTTCACATAATAATGTAAATTCCTTTGCTGTTTTGTTCTTGTAGAATTTACTAAATAATATCTCCTTTGCTTTTTCGTTTGAAATTAATTTTAGTAAATATAGAACTAAAATTGGAGTTAGAACTAATATGTTTATGTAATACGTTTTACCATGCGAAAACTTTAAAAATTCAAATAGTGAATCTTTTGTTGTTATTGTACCATCAAAATCAAAGATATATAGTTTTTTTGTCATATCAGATATATATTATTATGATAAAACTAAGTATCCACATTATAATAGAAATGATTACGAATCGGTCTTTAAAAAGTACTTTAGTGGGATTTGCACTCCCATTTTCTACTAAAGTTAGTTGTAAATACCTGAAAATACCTAATAATACAAAAAAACTAGTAAGATAAATATTTTCACTTCCAAACCGACTCATTACAGTTTCAGAGAGTGTATACATAATATATGAAACCATTGTAATAGTTGAAGTTATTATCATTATTGAAGTGAGAAAGGTTTTGTTATAATAAGCAATATTTTTTCTAACTAAATTACCGGTATTGTTAAATAGAACTACATCATCTAACCTTTTGGCAAATCCAAGAAACAGAGCCAGTAAAAAAGTGATTAATACAATCCAATGTGATAGAATTACATTACCAGATAATCCTCCAGCATAAACTCTTAAAACAAATCCTAAGGCTATAATGAATACATCAATTATTGCAAAATGTTTTAAATATAAGCTATATAACAAGTTAACTGTCAAATAAAATAATATTAATAACATTAGATTATAGTTTGATTGAGTTAATATGCTTATAATTATGCTTGTAAATGCAAGAATTGTTGATAATGTGAATGCATTCTTAACTGTAACTTTTCCAGAAGCTATTGGTCTAAATCTTTTGTCTGGATGTGTTTTATCAGTTTCCCTATCTAATATATCATTAATACAATAAACAGAGCTAGCAATAAATGAAAAGCTTATGAATGCAAATAAAGTAGAAACAAATGCGTCCCAGTCTGTTAGTCTTTTGTCAAAGAATAATGGTAGGAAAACAAATGTGTTTTTTATCCACTGCTCTATTCTTAGTAATTTTATTATATCTTTCATTCTGAATTATAAAATTTAATATTTTAATCAATAAGTGTTTAAATTGTTGACTATCTTCTCCCCAATATTCACCCTTGGCAAATAATACTTCCCACTTAACCATTGTTGATTAAGGTTGCCTGCAATGGCCGAAAATGCAAATTTATAGTCGGATTTTTCTAAAAGTTTAATATTGTCGCACGACACTTCCACCAATCGTCCATACGGAAATGCAAAGCAATCAACCTTTTGTCCGCTGAGTTGTTGCAGGTAGCGGCGCGATTGTTCGTACTCTTTTTGGGCTTCGTCGGGCGTAAAGTAGCGAAACATTTTGTGGTGTACAGCGTGCGAACCAATGGTACAAAGTGGGTCTTTAGCCATAATCATTATTTGCTCGGCAGTCAGAAAATTCTTTTTTCCGATTAAATCTTTGGTAATAAAGAGTATAAACGGAATAGCATGAGTTTTCAGAAATGGATATGCACGTGTAAAAACACTGGTGTTGCAATCGTCGAAAGAAACATAAAAACTTTTTTTCGCTTTTGGAGTTTTTCCGGCAATTATTTCCGATAGTTGATTAAATGACAACGCTTTATATCCTTTTTTTAGTCGATTTTTCAGAAATGCTTCAAACGAAGCTTGCGACAGTGCAAATTCTGATTTTACATCCGCTTTATTTTCCAATATATCATGAAAAATATAGACTTCTGGTCCACGCTGAAGCTTGCTAATAAGTTTTAGCACAAAAGTATAAATGCGGTTTTGTTCGCGTACAAGGCGGAGTTTAAATGGTATCATCGGGAGATTAGTAGTAAGTTTTAATTAGTTGTTATATTCTTTTTCCTCTTTTTCGTTTAAAATTTTTACTTTGGATAATATCCTCTATTCGTTCGTATTTTTTCTGTGAAAATAGCAATTCAAAATCGTTTAAAGCATCGAGCGCAAATGCGATTTTAAATTAATATCTTCAATCTATTGAAGCAATAACCATTTCCAAATCGGAATTATTTCTATTGCATGGTTTTCAATTTCAATATCTTTTGTAGTATTTAAGGTGCTAAAATCTTTCGTTATAATCATCAATTTTAGGTTTTCGAATTGCTTTTCCATTTTTAGCAATGCATTTACCTCGCGTTTTCGCGTAGCTTCATCATCAATATTGTAACAAACCTGAATGGCTAATTGCTTTTCAGGAATATAAAAATCGACCTCGACACCATTCTGGTAATAATATACTTCGGCACCAAAAAGCTGTTGAAGTTTTATAGCCACCAAGTTTTCGAGCAGCGCTGTATTTGGGTCAATCAAAAATAAATTCAATAATCCGTTGTCGCTGAAATAATACTTTTTATTCGACGATTTGGCAGCTAATTTGGCATTTATATTTTCGATGCCAAAACAAATCCAATTTTCGTTGATATATCCAAGGTAATCGATAATGGTATCGGTGCTTATTTTTTTTCCAGCCGATGAAACAATATTCGATAAACGATTGAAAGAGATAGGTTGTTTAACACTTTCGGCCAATTTTCGGATTAGTATTTTTAGTGCAAAATCGTTTCGCACCTGATAGCGTGTAACCAAATCGCCAAAAAATAGTTTTTGAAACAGATTGCTTAGCCAAGCGCGTTTGTCGGTTATATTAAAATGTTCGGGCAGCCCTCCATACTGAAAATAGGTCTGAAAAGCTTTAGAAATTTCGTTCTTGTGGCTGTAAATCAGGTTTTTATTTTCTGTATCCATTTCTTGCGAAACGAGATATTCCGAGAATGAAAATGGATAAATTTGTTGCACCATAAAGCGACCGCCTAAGGTAGTGGCAATTTCGCTGCTAAGCATTTTGGCGTTGCTGCCGGTTATATAAACACGATAACCCTGATCGGCAAGTCGACGGGCAAATTTTTCCCATTTGTCAACAACCTGTATTTCGTCTAAAAAAAATATTGGTTGCGCATCATACATTTCTTCAAAACAAACTTTTATCAAATCTAAATCGGTTAAAGTGAGCGACGCAATTCGGTCATCTTCAAAATTAAAATACAGAATTTCAGTTGAATTGTGTCCTTGTTGTATTAAGTCGTTAATAATCTGATACATAAAATACGACTTGCCAACACGACGCAATCCGGTAAAAACATAATTCAGCTGGCTGTCGACAGGTATATTGCGCTTCTGAAATTTTACAGTCAGCACTTTTTGTTGATATTCTGCAATAAGCTGTTTGATAATGTCTTTATCCATAATTTGTAACCATTTTAAACCTAACAGGTTTTTGAAACCTGTTAGGTTTATCTTTTAAATCCGATTTTATCGTCTATAGACGACAAAAATAACTGTTTTTTATCGAATATACACGACAAAATCCATTTTTGTCAAAATATTTACCCAAAAACCACATCCCGAACCTCCCTTTTCCGTAGATTCCAGAAAAACTGCAATTCGCCCCGTCGTTGCATCAGGCTGAAGCGGGTTTTGCGTTTATCTTTTGTAAAAAGAAGCAATTCTGCTTGTTTTTTCAGCACAAAAAGAAGAGCTAGTAGTATATATTTTATTACTTTGCCATTGAAACGGAAATTATTTTCGCGAAAAACTCCGTAGGCATTGCTTATGCCTGTATTGAAAAAGCGTCGACCCATATCGCGTTCTGTACCTTGTCGGGCTACAAATTGCAGGTGTTGCATGGTGGCAAAAGGAGTCCAGCCAATCAGTTTCCCTGACTTATGCAGTTTAATAACCAACCCCGTATCGCCATCGCCCACCAAATAATCGCCCACCAAATCGGGGTTAAAACCACCCAACTCGTTGAAAACTGATTTGCGAATGGAAAAAATGCCGCCGTTCAGGTAAATATCCTTCCTATAAATAACTTCCTTGCCGTAGTTTAACCTGCCCAGCATAAATAAGTAAGGCTCAATCCACACAGGAGCTTGCCCATCCCATTGTATTTCAATTTTTCCGGCCACAGCAGCTACGTTTTCATTGGCATCATATACATTTAGTACCTCTTGCACGCATTCAGGATTAAACAATCCGTCATCATCGCAAAAAATCAGAATGTCGGATTTGGCAACCGCTGCTCCTGCATGGCGGGCATTGGTGGAACCTTTGCGCGTTTCGAGCAGGTAACGGAAGTTAGGGTAGGGGAGAACAAAGTTTTTGATTAACTCTCCCGAACCATCGGACGAATTATTATCCACTACAATTACTTCAAAATCGGTAACTGGCAAAGTTTGTTTTGTCCATGTTTCGAGCGAGCGAAGTATTACATCGGCTCTGTTGTAGGTGGGGATTATGATGGATGCTTTCATTGTTTTTTTTAAGAATTAGCTCTATTTAAAATATTTATAATAGATATTTGATATTCAGTGTTTTACAATCCGATTAAGGACTTTTACTTCCGGGTTTGGCGCTATTTTGCTTCCGGGTTTGGCGCTTTTTAAGACTTTTCGTTGTGCAGATTTAAGACTTTTTGTTGTGCAAATTTTAGACTTTTCATTGTGCAAATTTAAGGGTTTTTGTTGTGCAAATTTTTGAACCACAATAGAAACATAGTTACATAGTTTTTTGCTGCATCTGGTGTGTGTTTTAACCTTAGTAGAAAATGAATTGAACCTGCACCATACAACCTTATTACCTTATTAATTGCTCATTCTATTTCACAAAGCTGATATACCCGCATTTACGCCGCAGCAAAACTATTTGCCTAAGGCCGCTAACGAAATAACATTAATTCCGTCGGGGCGGCGATAAGTCATACCTGTGCCGGTAATAATGTTGAGCGATTTCGGAGCATTCATTTTAGTTGTATCAATATTGGCTGCAAATTTTTTCAGATTTTCGGCAGCTACTTCCGTGTAACCTACTCCGAGTTTTATTTCGAATGCAGCATAGTCGCCGTTGCGTTTTTGAACAATAGCATCCACTTCCAAACCATACGAGTCGTTGTAATGAAACACATTAGCATCGTTAACCCTGGCATATACGTTTAATTCGTGAATGGCCAACGATTCGAACAAAAATCCAGTGTATTTCATGTCTTTCAGTAGCGCATCTTTATTCAATCCCAATGCTGCTGCGGCAAGCGATGGGTCGCACAAATGCCTCTTGGGCGATTTGCGCAGCGAAGCCGCTGAGCGAATATGCGGATCGAAAGCCGGTTGTTCGTACAGAATCATCAATCGCAACAGTGCATCCATGTAATCCGAAAGTGTATTGCGCGACAATTCGTTTTTATCACGCATTTTTATATCTTTTTCTAAAGTGCTGTTATCTACCAATGTGGCTGTGTTTCGGGCAATGGAGCGTAGCAGGCTTCGCACTTTTTGCGGGTCGCGTTTCACGCCTTCTATGCGGTGCATATCCACTTCGCAAAGCAAATCCACATAGCCACGATTCAGTTTGAGTGCGTTTTTTGCGCTCTCGTTCAGCAAGGTAGGCCAACCGCCTATCAGCATTTTTTCAATAATAAAATCGAGCGAAACACCTTCGGCATAATACTCTGGGAAAACGCCATTCAGCAAATCCGATAGTTTGATTGCTCCTGTGGAATGGCCTAATTCCTGCCAGGTCATGGTGTCCATTTGTACAACCGTAAATCGACCGGCGCCGCTGTGGAGCTTTACGCTGTCGGTAGGGTTGGCCGAGCCGGTCAGAATAAACTGACCCTTTGCGTTGCGGTCGTCCACTTCATGACGTACATAATTCCATATTTCGGGCTGTTCCTGCCATTCGTCAATCAATCGTGGTGTATCGCCCAGCAATAAAAGTTTCGGGTTTGTTGCCATCAGTATGGGTACTTGATTGTCCCGATCCATCTCTAATATGCTGTTCGAAAATTGCTTGGCAGTGGCTGTTTTTCCACACGATTTTGGACCCTTCAAAAGCACTGCTCCCGAAGCATTTATTACTTCCAATAATTCTCCCTCTATTGCTCTATTTATGTAGCTCATAATTAACTATATAATTTCAGTGCAAAGATAAATATATTTATTTGATTGTGCAAATTTAAGACTTTTCGTTGTGCAGATTTAAGACTTTTTGTTGTGCAAATTTTAGACTTTTCATTGTGCAAATTTAAGGGTTTTTGTTGTGCAAATTTTTGAACCACAATAGACACAAAAGAATTTACAATTTAACAATGTACAATTTACAATTTTAAAAAATATGAGTGATAGTGTATTCTTGAAATGTTTTTTTGACATTATTTCATTTTCATTGCTTAGTTACATAGTTTTTTGCTGGTTTAGGTGTTTGTTTTTAACCTTAGTAGTAATTGAATTGAACCTCCACTGCGTAACCTTATTGATTGCTTATTTAATTTTACATGCGTAAGCTGCTCCAAGTGAGGGCGTCACTCAAAGTGACACCCTCACTCGTCGGTGAAATAAGCTAATAAGGTTTGGGATTATCGCTACTTTCACTTTCTACTAAGGTTTGGAAATGTTTTATCACAACCACATTTTATAAACTATTCGGTAAAACCTGCGAGCATACTTTGTTCTTACACAATTTTGCAGGCATTTTTCAAATTGCATTTGTGGTAATTTTGCCAACAATAAACTTTTAATTGAAAAGTTTTTGGTTTTCGGGTTGTTTCTTAAGTTCTCTTTGCTTTTGTTGTATAACCCCCATATTATATAAGCTCTTAACCATAAGTTTGCCTTGGTTCTGTCCGAAATACCTCCGTCTTTTTCAGATAACTCGATGATATGATTGGCAGCTTGCAACATGCATTTCAGTTTATAATCGCTTAATTCTGAATTTGTAATTGTATTCGAACGTTGAAAATAATTGTAATGATAGTCGCTAAATCCATTCACTCTTTTTGCTCTCAACAATGCTGCAGGTGTCCACATTTCATCTTCGTACACATAACCTTCTTCGAAAAATAAATTATTTTCCACAATAAAATCTCTCTTACATATTGCATTATAAGCCATAGGCACATAATAATCACTCTCGATAAGTGTATTAAAATAATTTTCACCGGCTTGAACTGTGCTTGCAATATCCGTAATCTGTTTTTCATGTACTACTTTACCATTCTCGTATACCCACTGAATATTTCCCAAAAGCATATCTAAGTTTTCAGCTTCCAATTGCTGATAAATGGCACCAAGAATGTTCTCCGAAAGATAATCATCGCTATCCAAAAACAAAAGATATTTGCCTGTAGCATTTTTAATTCCTGTATTTCGTGCAGCGCTTAATCCTCCGTTTTCTCTGTCGATAAGTTTGATGTTAGAGTGTTTTTTCTGATATTCCAGCACTATATCTCTCGAATTATCAGGTGAACCATCGTTTACGCATATAACTTCGTAATCACTTTCTGGAATGTCCTGATTAAACACACTGTCCAAACATTGAGCTATGTACTTTTCTACGTTGTAGAATGGAATGATAATGGAAAGAAGTATATTATTGTTTTTTATCATATACGTATCAAATACTGTTTAAGATTTGCTTAATGGCTCTTTTTAAGATTATTGTTTTTTCAAATTCTTTTTCGGGTAAAATGGTTAAACTTTTTTCTTGTAGAGTTTTATTTTAATTATCTATTTGGTTGATTATATTGATAATAGCAGGTGCGAAATGATAATTGTTTAAATAAAGCATTTTTGATTGTAAAATATTTTCTAAACTTTTTTCATATAGATTACTTTCAATTGCATTTTCAATAATTGTAATTGCTTCTTTGTAATTATTTATATCAATTTTAATTAATGACTTTGGATTATAGTAATGATCAATATTAGGAGCACCGTAATATATGGGCATCGTATGAGTTAAATAGCACTCGGATATTTTCTCCGTAAAATAGTCGTTTAATGGATTGTTTTCAATTGCAATAGAAAATTTATAATCGATTAAGGCATCATATTTATCTTCTATTTCGTTAAAACCTCTACCGAAAACGTCAATTCTATCTTTAAAATGACCAATCATTTTATTTACGAAAGCATAACGATTTTTGTGCCCGGGCAAAAGCGTTAGGTCCGACGAAACAATGGAAATGTCTTTTGTTTTTGATACGTTTATCATAGAAACAAGTTCATTGTATGATTTATTAAAATACCAAGGTGTTAATTCAAAGTTATTTATTACTTTATACTGGTCATTTAAGTCAGTTCTAACGGCAATGATTTGATCAAATTGTTTTAAAAACTTTTCATTAAATTTTCTTTCAGGATATGCCTCATCAGTTATGTAAAAAACATTACCTGTTTTTACATGGCATTTTTCTTTGCTATTTACACCGCCGCAAACTATCCAATAATCTGCCGAATTACAAGAATTATTTATTTCGAATTTATATTCACCCAATAGTCCATTATTATTTTCAAATTGTTGAATATAATTATGGTTCCAAGGCGTTGTGAGTTTAATTGTTTTCATATTTTTGTCTAATTACAAAGTTCTAATCGGCCCACAAACTTGTAGCTTGCAGAAAACGGTCTAATATCCAAGCCTTGTTACGTACGGGCGTTAAACAAATGATGGTGGGGGTCATGCGTTGAATAATTTATTTTTTTTTACCGTGTGAGGCGCTGCGAGCCACCCACTATGTTTACTTGCCAGTAGCCGCCTTTGTCGGGGCCTACGCGGGTGATAATACCTTTGTTTTGTAAGGTTTTAAAATAGCGTTGTGCTGTACGTGCTGATACACCCATAGTTTTTGCAACTTCAGTAGATGAAATTTCATTGTTTTGCCGAATTAAATTTAGAATAATACTTTCATTATCTACGACATTATCTACGACATTATCTACGACATTATCTACGACATTATCTACGACATTATCTACGACATTATCAACGAGCGGTCTCTCATTAAGATATATCTCATTGATTGGCAGTGTAATAATAAAATATGTCCGATTTTCATCTGTTTCAAAAACAGGCGGAGGCGATTCGTTTATCTTCATTTGTTGTCGGATAGTAGGAATGCCGGTGCCTTTGGCTTCGCATAATTCTAACTCTTTGAAAAAATCTCCAATTCTACTATTCCTATACCTTCGCGAGCGAATAATGCCTTTGTTCAAATCTTCAATTCGCACCGATCTATCCAAACCTCCGTAATTGATAATTTCAATTTTATTCGGAAAAATACGAACCTCTACGGGCTCCCTAACTTGATAATTTTTGTGATAAACGGCATTTACAATAGCTTCTTCGATGGCGGCAAAAGGATAATTCCAAACACGCAAAGCCTCAGCTTTATTCCTGACTTTTATAATTTTCTCTTTTAAAATATAGGTTTTGAAATAATTCAAAACTTGCTCCACCTGATATTGAATGGGCCCGTTAATGGTGGGGCGTTCAATAAACTCCGGACTTTCGGGTCCGCTCGGAAATTCAACCCATTCGATATGCGAGCGAGGAAAAAACTGCTCGGGTTTATAATTAAACAATAACAAAGCTATGTTTTTTGGGAAAATTAATTCGTCGGGACCACTTATTAGATCCAACGAACGAAAAAGTTCTTTTCTGTCGATATCTTCAATGCTATCGGCAAGCTTACTGTTAGTTTTAATCAAAAACTCTCGTATAAGGAGTGGCGAAATATCGTTTAGGGTTGCCGAAGTATTTGGTCTGTCGTCAAATGGTGTTTGATTGGCTAAGTTTATCAGTTCCAATCGTTCTTCATGACTTGGTATAACCGAATTTGAATACCGGCGAATATAAAAGTTATACTGTTTTTCCTTTGCGGTTATGTTACTTGGTACTTCATAAGGTCGACTGCTTCCACCTGGTACCCAAAGTATTATAAACAACTTATTGTCAAGCTCTTCGATAAATAGCTTTGGCGCATAAAATGGCTTAATCAGATTATTAAAACCAATCATTTCGCGCTGTATTTTGTCTATTTCAGTAGGTGCAATTCCAATAATCGGACGCTTGGCAACTCCATTTTCCTCTTCCACACCAATAAGTATGTATCCGCCTCCAATATTCTCGAAATCGTTGGCATAAGCACAAATACTACGATAAATGGATGCAGGATTCCAACCTTTTTTAAATTCCAAACGATCACTTTCAATCAGTCGCTTGGAAAGAAATTTTTCTATATTGAGGTGAAAATTCATGCTTTTTGTAAGTTAATTTTATTACGATTTAATATACATGCTTGCCGTGTGAGGCTCTGCGAGCCACCCACTTCGGTTTGCCTCGTTACGTACGGGCGTTAAACAAATCAGGGTGGTTTTCATGATTGTATTCAATTTTTTTTATAAAACGTGCTGGATTACCTGCGTGTATTTCAAAATCAGGAACATCTTTTGTAACTACCGAACCAGCACCGACAACACTTCCTTTGCCAATACGTACTCCTTTAAGAATAATAGAGTTTCCTCCAATCCAGGCATAATCTTCAATTACAACCGGACTCGATTTTGTTTTATGGTCTTCGTATCTTCTTTCATAAGGATTGATTGGATGAAAATCAGTATCGTAAACACATACATTGGCACCAAGTCCTACATAAACGCCAATTTTTACAGAAGTGGCTGCACAGATGGTTGCTCCAGATAGTCCGCTATCTTTTCCAATTATTATTTCTGCTTTTTCACTCAATGTTGCCAATACTACTGGATGATTAATACCCGCAACATTGTCTTTTGTATCCGAAACTAAAGTAACTCCACTTTCAATTTTAATAGTTGAGTTAGGATACTTACTGATAATTGGTTTGCCATTTAACACTACATAATTGAGTTTTGTATCTATACCTTTTTTTGTAAGATACTTAAAGTCAGATTTTGGTTTAAAACGTCTTATGCCAAAATTTAACAACTTAAGGTAAAACCGCTCAATTTTTTTTAGTATCATAAATAGAAACAATTAAGTTATTAAAACAGAATCGATACATTTAGAAATGTATACTTCTACATTATATATCGGAATTATTACAGAAATAGCTGCCATTAATATATTGTTTTAGTTTTTATATGAAAATGATAATAATACCTTAATTTCATAATCATATCCTTGCGTCCGGCATTTTGATATTTAAATTGCGAAGATTTTAAATTGTTGAACCGACCGGAAACAATCGATACTACATCATCAGTCAAGTCTTCTTTGAATTTTTCGTACCACGTAGCTGTTTCTGTTTGTTTTTTCTTTAACAACATTTTGTTTTCGAAAATTTCAGCCGCTTTTTGCGCTGCATCATCCCAATTTTTCCCAACAATAAAGGGATGGTCACCATAAATATATTTGTAGTAGTCGTTTCCTAAAAAATGAACGACTACCGGAATGCACCCCCATTCTAATACTTCCATAACTCTAATCGTATCGGCGTGCACCGACCCAAAAGGACATGGAGCAAAAGCAGTATCTAAATACAATTGTTTTACTTCATCAAAACTAAGTGACTGCGAATTCCATTTTTGCGAAAAACTTGTATAATTTGGTTCAAATTTCTGAAATGCATCATACATAGGTTTTCTGAAAGATTTCATCTGACCAATAAACGACCACATATATTTGTTATTCTCTCCTTTTATATTTTCTATATTTCTAAAGCCGCTTTGATAGCCCAAAGGAATTGCAAAGCACTTTTTATGCTTTATCAAAGGATTATAGTAGGAGCGTAGAACTATATTTGAATGATTTAAAAATTGATAGTCGTATTTTAAATTTTCGTTGGAAAGATGAAAAAAAACATCTGTAGGATAAACATTTGCGGTAGGTAGAATGCCATTTTTATTCGTAGCGTAAATGATTAACCTGTGGTCAAGGTTTTGTATTTCGGAAAGTTTTGAAAACAGAAAGTTATAAATGTATTCCTTTTCAAAGTCAGTTTCTGAACCTTCTTTTGTTAAAGTAACTATTTTAATCATTGCATTTTAATGTGTTTATACCAAAATGAATTAAAATCGTATTTTTGCCATGCGTGGCAACCAAATGGTAATTGTTGCTTATTTAGTTTATATAAATATTCACACGATTGTTCAAAAGCAAAGTATGAGGCTTCCTCAACTGTTGGGACTTTAATTTTTAATTTAGTATCTCTGAGTTTTAAACAATATAACAAATCTTCGGCATCTTCCCATTGTGAAATCAGATAATTAATTCTGTTTTCAGCAAATCCTAATAGCATTTTTATACTTTGGATAAAGGAGATTTTTCCGGAAATCCATTGTTTTGTAATATATTTATAACTGTAAACATTTTTCTTGAAGTTTAAAATCCTCAAAAAAATATTTGTTTTTCGAAGCGAAAAACCGCCATTACCTACTGCCCATAATTTGGCTCCTTCTTCAATTGATTTATTATCATCAAACCAAGGTGCTCCAATATAATCGTAGCCTTTGGCACACCACTCCTCCAATTCGTCCCGAAATACATAAGCATCTAGTTGATAAATAAGCATATACTCGAAAGTTTTGAAACGTTTGTAAAAATCTAAAGATAGCATTAAACGATTGTAACCATCGATATTTTCAAAAAAACTTTTATCAAAATATTCAAACTGATATTCAACATCCGTTAGTTGCAACTCGTCTTTATAGAGGCTTGCGTCCAACGAATCGAATGTAAGGATACAAACCTTATAACGATGTAATACTTTCAGACATTGCCTGAATGATATTAGCTCGTATTCGTCGGGAGTGGCTTTGTATATAGGGATTACGATAATTACTTTATTCATAGAAACTTTGCCTTAAATTTATGCTTTGCTATTTTCGTTAGTATATATAGCATTGGATAAGGATATAATTTAGTAGCCTGCGAATATACGGCTTTAAAGTTAATTTTTAAAATCCGTTTAATGTTGTAATTTGCTTGTATAAGCCAAAAATTCAGCCAGTATTGTGGGTTTATTATAATATTTTTCTGTTTTAAAAACACATTGATACGCATTGCTTCTTCAATGTTTTTATAATTCAATACATTTTTAGGGCTTCCGGCTCCATCGTGTCGTCTGAAATAATTGAGTGGTCTTGATACAAAAATACAATTACCTTTGAGTAGTAAATTTATCCATAAAAACCAATCACCATTGATTTTAAATGTTGTCAATTCATTGATTAAATCTTTGGGAAAATATGCTTTTTTGAAAATTACGGCACTTGCATTTGGTATAATATTTTGATAAGGCATGTATTTGTCAACCAAATGTTTACCAATAATAGAAAAATCGTTTACGTATAATTCAAAATCTTTATCGTAAATATCACCTACTACACTCTCTTTGTCGCTCAGATACGAATTTGAAAAACAAATACTTACATTTTCTGGTCCCTTTACAATGCTTTCCACCATTTTCTCCAAAAACTCCCTTTCAGCCCAATCATCACTCTCCGCTATCCAAATCCATTCTCCTGAGGCAAGGTTTATTCCTTTATCCCATTGCTTAAAAGTACTACCACTATTTTGTTCATTTACAACAAAATGCGAGACCTTGGGATATGTGGCGTAGCGCTTTAGTACTTCCACACTATTATCGGTACTGCAATCGTCGAGAAATATCAACTCAAAATCCTGATAGGTTTGATTGATGATACTCTCAATCCGCTGCTCTAAATAGGTTGCATGATTGTAGTTGGGTACTATTACGGATACTTTAGGATTCATAAGTTGAAATAGTTTTTTTTCAATTTTGCTTTATGTGTGAGGCTCTGCGAGCCACTCGCTTTATTTTCGTAGCCAGATTCCTAAAAATCGGTCGTACACCATATAGCCTTTTTCCGATTTGTAAATCAATTCTTTTTCGAGCAGTTTATCTAATGCTCGGGTTATGCTACTCACATTTTTAAGTCCATATTTCGAAATAAACTGACCTGCATTAATTTGTGCAACTATTTTTTCTTTTGCTACTGCCTTGAGCAGACATACCTGAACCGACGAATAGGCATTGAGTAATTCCTGATAACTATACGAGTTCTCTTCTAATAATTGGTTTAAAGCTTCAATTATAACTGACTGTTCTTCAATGGGTTTGCGGTATTCGTATAGCCTGTTGAGCATTGCCTGAATATACCAGGTGTGCCCTTCGAAAAGTGAATAAATAGTATCGAAACATGTTTCGGAAAGTGTTAAACCTGCTTTTTGAAAGTGCTTTAAAGCAAACCCATAATACTGCTCATGGTTTACCACATCTAAGGTCATTAGTTGCGTACTCTGATAAAACGGACGTTTTGCCGATAGAAAAATTTCGTTCATCAAGTGCTGGCGACTGCCCGAAAATATAAATTTCACATTCGGTAAAAACTGAATATACGAACGCAAAAGTGCTTCGGTACCTTTTTCGGTATATTCTGTTATCTGCTGAAACTCGTCGATTGCTATATAGCATCGTTTGCCCGATTGCTGTAAATACGTAAATACTTCCTGTAGACTATGTTGCGTGGTTTCGGGCTCAATTTTCACACTTATTTCGGGTTGCCCACTCAGGGAGTCGAACGAAAGCGTAGGGCGAAAACTTTTAAAAAATGAAGCAAATGTTTGAATAGCTGTTTCCAATTTCCCTTCTACTTTTCCCAAGCTGTTTTCGGCTACTAAACGCACAAAGTCGTTCAGATTTTGGGTGGGAAATAAATCCAAATAGATACAAATTGCATCGGGCTGAGACTCGGTAATTATATGAAACACATGCCGTATAAGTCCCGTTTTACCGTATCGACGAGGACTCAACAACGAAATATTACGGTCGTTCGTCAATGCCGATATTATTTTGGCTGTCTCCGTTTCCCTGTCGCAAAAATAATCCGGACTGTGGTAGCCTGCAATCAAAAAAGGATTATAGGGTTTGTTTGTAGTCATGCTCTACGTTTTGGCGTGTTTAGTATCGTAACTATTCAAATCTTAATCTATCAACGGGCAAAAATACAAATAATATCGCAAAGTGCGATACGCAAAGTGCGATAAAATGAAAATTTGTACTGCTTGCCGTGTGAGGCTCTGCGAGCCACCCACTTTCATCAGACTGTGTGAGGCTCTGTGAGCCACCCACTTGGTTTTGTAAAAAATTCATATACCGGTATCACATCTATACGTTTTGAGTTACGAAGTATGATATCGCTCTGATTAAATGTGAGAATAATTCCAACGCTTAATTCAAAGTAGTTCATAGCATCCAAAAGTCCTTCTATTTCTCTTCCTTGATTTTCGTTTGTTAACTCATAACATACTTGTATTAATTGCTCAATTTTTTTATTTTTGCTTACTACAAAATCACATTCTTTCGCATTTTCGTTGTAATAAAACAGCTCTTTTTGCAACCGCCGCAACTCCCAAAATACCATATTTTCGAGCTTACGTCCTAAATCATTGTTATACGACCCAGAAATGGCTGCTTGTAATCCGTTGTCGATAAAGTATATTTTGCGAGGGTTAACTAATTGTACCTTATACGAGTACGAAAACTTTGGCATTAACTGTATGAGATACGATTGTTCAAAAAAAACGATATATTCCAACACTGTGGCTGATGATTTTATGCCCAAGGCCTGAGTAAGCTTCGAAGCCGAAACCAAATTACTAATGTTGGTAGCCATATAGGTCAACAAGCGTTTTAACGATTGCACATCCCTGATATTATGCCTTACAGCCACATCCCTATACATAATGTCTTCTAATAATGCATTGTGTATATCGGGATTTTCGGTTTTTATATATGCCGGAAAGCCGCCAATTTCCATGTAAAGTGCTAAAGTTTGGGCAGTGTTCGGAATTTCTTTAAACGTACAGAACTCATTGTACGAAAATGGAAAAAGCTCTTTGGAGATGTGTCGGCCTGTAAGCTTAGTGCCTAATTCTTTACTCAACAATGAGGCATTTGAACCTGTTACTATTACCCGATAATTTTCATCTAATTTTTGGCGTACATACAATTCCCAGCCTTTTACTACTTGTATTTCATCAAAAAATAGCGTTTTACTTCCCGATTCGTCAATGAACTTATCGAGTAGTAAAAAATCATCTATTTCGAAGTTATAGAGTTTTGCCGAATCAAAATTTATGAAAAATGATTTTTCGGATGTGGCAGCTATTAATTGATGCATTAATGTACTCTTTCCGCAACGCCTTATACCTGAAATAATATAGGCAAAATCAGCTTCGTTGCTGCTAAACTCTATCAATAAGTCGCGTTTCAGACTTTTGTTATTTTTAACAAATTGGAATTGTTGCTGTTGAAGAAGCTCCTGAAGTACCGATTGTTTGATCATATATGCTGATTTGTTTACTATATATAGTGTCGTTTGTCATTTTTATTGAATGCAAATATAAGTGTTTATTCTAAATAAACAATAGTGTTTATTGTAAATGAATAATAGTGTTTATTATAAATGAATAATAGTGTTCGTTGCTGACAAACACTGAGCTTGCCTTGTGAAACGCTGCGAGCCACCCACTTCTCAGACCGTGTGAGGCTCTGCGAGCCACCCACTTCTCAGACCGTGTGAGGCTCTGCGAGCCACCCACTTTCTTTTAAACTATAAATAAATGCGATAGTGCAATGATATGAACGCCACTTCGGGGGTCGGTGTAACTTTCTTTACCTGCTGTAATTACACACATACCTGCAATGCTTTTCTGTTTGCTTTCAACCACCTTATTTCGCAACTTAATAAGATTTGAAATGCCCTCGTTTACTGAACCTTCGCCGCCAAGTTTAATCTCACAAGCGAGCCACTTTCCGTCACGAAGTTCAATTATGGCATCTACTTCAAGCCCTGTTTCGTCGCGGTAGTGAAACACCTCACCATCAAGTGCTTGTGCATATACTCTCAAATCGCGAATAGCGAGCGCTTCAAACAAATAACCGAGCGAATTCAGGTCTTTCAACAGTTTATCGGACGAAAGCGCGAGCGATGCAGTTGCCAACGAAGGATCGCAAAAGAACCATTTCGGGCTCACCCGTTGTCTCACATTCGAACGAATATGAGTAGACCACGCAGGTAATTCCTGTAAAACAAAAAGCCGTGAAAGCTGATCTACATATTTTCGTGCAGTTTGTGCCGACAGATTTTCGGTATCGAGTTGAGCTTCGGTTGCAAGTTTAGTTATCGAAACTTCGGTTGCAATGTTGCGGGAAATTGCTCGCAATAATGCGCGCGTTCCATATCGATGGAGCTAATTGCCATTCGTCGATAAAACGGGGAGTTTGGCCAGCTAAAATAATATCAGGGCTGATTTTAGCCAATTCTATCAACGACACCGAAGCATCGAGCGAAATATCGCTTTTAGCCAATTTTTTTGCAAGAGTGGATTTGCCTACTGCACGTGCTCCTTGTACAAGTACAGCGCCCATTGCCAATAGGGTTTCATTTAACTCATTTTCAGCTATTCTAATTAAATATTCGGCCATTTAATATCACTTTTGCGTTAATTACAATATCACTTTTACGTTAATTGTAATATCACTTTTGCGTTAATTTAAATATCACTTTTGCGTTTACAAAGATATTGTTTTTGCACCGAATTTTATCATTTTTGTCTGAAAATATTTTTAAAATGAATTTTTTTTCATGTAAATTTTCCTCATTGTTACATACGATACCTTGTTCTGAGTAAATTTTGTCACAGACGATACCCAACTGCCCAACTTGCTTACCATGTGAGGCTCTGCGAGCCACTCGCACTTAGGATAACATTATTTTCCAGGCTGGAGCAATGTTGATTGTCAGCCCATTTAACTCAACGAGCTGTTCGTAATCGGATGTTATAATCGTTAAATTAGTGCAATTTAGTTTTTTTGATGCTTCCATTAGTCCTGCTATTTCGCGATCGTAAGTCGATTTTTCACTCAAATCCCAGCAAACTTGTATAAGTTGCTCTGTTTCTGTATTTTTTGTTACTACAAAGTCGCATTCTTTGTCGCCTTTGAAATAATAAATATGTTGGTTCATCTGGCACTGAGCGCGCAACCATAAATATACCTGATTTTCGAGCAATATTCCGTAATCATCATGCGTGGTTTTCGAGAGCGCTTTACGCAAACCATTATCAATGCAATAATACTTTTTATCGGAACTAGTTTGTTTTACGAGCGAAGGCTCGTATTTGGATATGGGCATAAAAAAATAAATTGCCTCTAAGTAATCAGCCAACTCGTACAGGGTGTTTTTGCTTACAGCTATTCCCATCGATTTTAATTCGTTGTACAATTTATTGATAGACGTTGGTTTGCTGATATTAACCAACATACGCTGAATAAAATATTTAATGGCGGCAATGTTTTTGAGTGCATATCGCTCCACTAAATCTTTGTAAAGCATTACAAAATAGTATTCCTGAAGTATACGGTCGTAGTGCTCGTGATGCATGAGTACTACTTCTGGAAAACCTCCAAAATTCAGATATTCGGTGTATGCTGTTACTAATTTTGGTTTATTTACAGCGCTGTACACATTGGTTTCGAGCTGGCGGAAACTGCAGAACTCGCAAAATGATACTGGTAAAATTTCGTATTGAAGTGTTCTACCGCGCAGTGATGTTGCTATTTCGGACGAAAGCATTTTGGAGTTAGATCCGGTAATGAAAATATGTTTGGTATGTTGGTCGTACACGCGGCGTACAAACTGCTCCCAACCATTATTTACCTGAATTTCGTCAAAAAAAATACAAACATCTTGTAGTTTTATGTAGGGGTATAGCTCCTGATAGGATTGAATTATCAAATCAAAATCAGCTGTTTCGAATTGTAAACGCTCGTCGTCGAAGTTCAAAAATAGCACCTGCTCCCGGGCAATGCCTTGTTCAATGAGTTGGTTTATACATAATTGTAGTATACTCGATTTTCCACATCGGCGAACACCACGTAATGCAATAATCTTTTCGGTATGGATAGATGGTATTAAACTACGTGGAAATAGCTTTGCGGGTATGGATTCCTGAAAAGTAACAATTAACTCCTTTAGTAATTCTTTCCTTATCATAGGGATATAATTTAGTTTAATTTTCCTTTTAATAAAGACAAAGATAGTTTATTAGTTTGGAAAACCCAAATTGCTTCACGCTCCATTGTGTTTTTTGCTTACCGTGTGAGGCTCTGCGAGCCACCTGCTTTGGCGCAGCCCGGCCGCATTGTTGCGGGGGATGGTGATTATGGAGAGTTTTGGATTCATTGTTCAATATTTTACTTTTTTTATCGTGTGAGGCTCTGCGAGCCACCCACTTTCTTTTAAACTATAAATAAATGCGATAGTGCAATGATATGAACGCCACTTCGGGGGTCGGTGTAACTTTCTTTACCTGCTGTAATTACACACATACCTGCAATGCTTTTCTGTTTGCTTTCAACCACCTTATTTCGCAACTTAATAAGATTTGAAATGCCCTCGTTTACTGAACCTTCGCCGCCAAGTTTAATCTCACAAGCGAGCCACTTTCCGTCACGAAGTTCAATTATGGCATCTACTTCAAGCCCTGTTTCGTCGCGGTAGTGAAACACCTCACCATCAAGTGCTTGTGCATATACTCTCAAATCGCGAATAGCGAGCGCTTCAAACAAATAACCGAGCGAATTCAGGTCTTTCAACAGTTTATCGGACGAAAGCGCGAGCGATGCAGTTGCCAACGAAGGATCGCAAAAGAACCATTTCGGGCTCACCCGTTGTCTCACATTCGAACGAATATGAGTAGACCACGCAGGTAATTCCTGTAAAACAAAAAGCCGTGAAAGCTGATCTACATATTTTCGTGCAGTTTGTGCCGACAGATTTTCGGTATCGAGTTGAGCTTCGGTTGCAAGTTTAGTTATCGAAACTTCGGTTGCAATGTTGCGGGAAATTGCTCGCAATAATGCGCGCGTTCCATATCGATGGAGCTAATTGCCATTCGTCGATAAAACGGGGAGTTTGGCCAGCTAAAATAATATCAGGGCTGATTTTAGCCAATTCTATCAACGACACCGAAGCATCGAGCGAAATATCGCTTTTAGCCAATTTTTTTGCAAGAGTGGATTTGCCTACTGCACGTGCTCCTTGTACAAGTACAGCGCCCATTGCCAATAGGGTTTCATTTAACTCATTTTCAGCTATTCTAATTAAATATTCGGCCATTTAATATCACTTTTGCGTTAATTACAATATCACTTTTACGTTAATTGTAATATCACTTTTGCGTTAATTTAAATATCACTTTTGCGTTTACAAAGATATTGTTTTTGCACCGAATTTTATCATTTTTGTCTGAAAATATTTTTAAAATGAAGTTTTTTACTTGTAAATTACCCTCGATGCAACATTCTATACCTTGCTTGCCGTGTGAGGCTCTGTGAGCCACCCACTTGGGCGCAACGTTGTAGTTGGGGGAGAATGGAGGATATTTTTGACTTGAGTTGGTTTGAATTTTGATTACAAAAGAGTTTTTTTTATAATTTCAACAATTTTTCCTGCTTGAATATCAATATCATAGTTTAATGCTTTCTGACTGGCTTTTTTGCCTAATTCAGCAAGTTTATCAGGATTCGAATATAATGTTTGTAATGCATCAACCATAACTTCAATATCTAAATAAGGTACAACTATTCCTGCGTCATCTCCCACAAGTTCGGGTATTCCAGAAACTTTATCAAAACATATAATTGGTTTACCTAAAAGAGCATGCTCAATACAAACCAAAGGGAATGGATCTTGACGGGAAGTCATAAGAAAAACGGAAGATGACGAAAATTCAAAATACGGATCTTCTTTTGCACCAATAAATTCGACAATTCCATTTAAATCAGCCATTTCTATATCATTTTGAATGTAAAATGATAGATATTCGGGTATTGTTCCAATCCATTTGAAATGAAATGGTATATCGGGGTATTTTTGAATTGCTCTTTTGGCAACCGAAATAAATATATCATATCCTTTTCTAACCTGCACCAAACCACTACCATTTACAATAAATTTTGTTGTTGGGTTCTCGATTTGTTTTTCTGTAATCTTTTTTGTGTCAATATATTCATATACCAATTCAATGCTAGATTCACTAATTCCATGATTTTTTATCAAATTTTGCTTTGTAATTTGCGAAACAGTAATAATTTTAATTTTTGTGACAGATAGTTTATTTAATGAATCAGAATAAAATCTTGTAATATCATACAATTCGTGAACATGCATCAATATTTTTGCATGCGGTATCAATGTGGTTAATTCGAGTATTGCATTTGAACTTACTATTGTATTACCATAAATCACATCATAATTATTTGATTTTAATTTATTAAATAAATTATCATAGTATGCAGCCCTAATATTATGCTTTATTCTAAAAATTCTTTTTAAAATTCTTTTTATATAGCTCAGCCGCTTTATTTCCTTTGGTTCGCGATAATATACTTTGCATGTTGATTGGTATTCTTTTTCTAATTCACCTCCATCTAAAAGCAAACAATCAAATTCTATATCGCTGTAATTAACCTTTAACCAGCTCATTAATTGCAATAAAAGTAAGGGTGCCCCAGTTCTACTTGCATCATGCCCAATAAATAGTATTTTCATTTGTTTCTAATTTTCATTATTAATTTCTTAAATATTTTGCTTTGTTTCAAGAATCGTTTAATTTTAATTTTGTAGCTTTTTTCGTAAAAGTTACGATATTTAATTAATTCATTTTCTATGTCGATATTTTCAAAATACTCTTCGTATTGCAAATTGAAGTTATGTTTTAAAAAGGTTCTTCTTTCTTCATCAATCAATTCTTGATTTTGCAGCAAACAACTAATTCCATCAAGCTCACTAATAGCAATATATAGGTTTAAAATTATTTCCTTCGAATAATTTTTCCAAATTCTATACTCTTAATTTCAATTATTTTATATAAAGAATAAGATATGATCAAAATTATTAAATATGTAAGAATAATACTTACAAAAGTATTTATAAAATGAATACTTGTACCTGGATTAAAAAAAATCAAAAGATCATTTAAATATGGTTGGTGTATTAAATATACACTATAGCTAACAAGACCTATGAAAGATAAATATTTGAATATAAGCTTATAAATTGAATATTTCTCAATAAATTCACCATGTAAAATAAACTCCATCAGAGCCAAACAACAAATTGTTACTGGAATAATTTTGAAATAATTTGTGAAATAGTTCAGTTGGAAACCATAGAACATTAAATAAAATACAATAAACCATATAAATGGATTTTTAAAATTTTTTTCATTGTGATAATATTTGTCTGCTAAAAATGCACCCGATGCCCAAGTGAACCAAAATTTCAAAACAAATGTACCAAATGACAAAGTATGGATATTAAACAATAACCCTGATAAACAAAAAATAATAGTAGTGAAAAATAAAATTATTATAATTTTTTTTGATTCAATCTTTTTATTTAGAAAAATAAAGATTGGGTAAATTAAATATAATTGTGCTTCGAGAGCAATACTCCAAAAACTCGGATTTATTGTAAAAAAAGTTTGGTCACTAAAATTATGAATTAAAAAAACATGAGATATAAAATTAGTTAACCAGTCTTTGAAATGTCAATTTTGTGTACAAATAAGAAAATTAATACCAATATATAAGGGGGATAAATTCGCCAAAATCGTTTGCTAAAAAACTCATGCCATTTAAATTCGCAACTAGTTTGTAAATAAATAAAATGAATTAAGAATCCACTAATAACTAAAAATAACTCTACACCGACCCAACCTTGCCCAATTGGGTTGAAATTAATTAAAAAAGTTTTCCAATCGTTTATGATTAAAAATCCACTTTTAGTGTAAGATTTAGCTTCGAAATTTGGATATAGATATAATAAAGTAGGATATGTTAATACAAGTAGAATAGCTATTCCTCTTATTGCATCAATTCTATGAAGATATTTTTTCGTCATAAACTCAGTTTAGATTATTCATGCAAAAATTTATTGATTTTAAAATCCGATTTGATCATGTCCTATAAATGGTATTTTCATTTTTTGAGTAAATTCTTTAAAATTCTAAAGTAAGTTATAGTATTGTATTTAAGATATTTAAATTTTGATTCAAACATTAATAAAGTATTATATTTTAGTGCTTCCCAAATATTTTTATCATTAATTGAATAATCAATTATTAATTTATAGTCTTCTGTCACAGTTCTATTAATTTCGGAATGATACTGATTCACAAATAAATATTTCTTAATAACTTTCCAAAAAAACAAATGTTGTTTGTAAGCTTTTATCATGCCTTTATTGGAAAGGTGTGCATTACCATGAACTCCTCCGCTATGAATGCGATAAACACACATAGTTTCATTAAAATAAAATGCATTTTTACCAGATCTACTTAGTATTATTAAATATAAAGTGTAATCACCAAACGGAGATTTAGAAAACCATTCAGGCAATGAGCTGATATATTCTTTTTTAAATAATACTGAAGCAGTAGGACAAGGATTACTAATTAAAAAATCATTTATTGTATATGTCCTGTTTTCAGTAACACCTGGTTGATTAAACATTATTTTTTTTTCGGTCTCATTATAAACGCTTGCATTACTAAAACTCATACTATAATCCTCATTCGCTTCCAAAAAATCAACCTGCTTCTGCAACTTATACGGGTCAGTCCAATAATCATCGCCTTCACACATGGCTATGTATTTGCCTTGAGCACGCGGGAATTGATGTGTTTTGGAAACACCAATACCCTTAGAATATTGATTTTCAGTTTGGTAAATAGGTTTTATAACATCAGGGTATATTAATTCATATTCCCGAATAATTTCAGCACTTTTATCAGTCGATGCATCATCATGAATCAAAACTTCGAATGTAAAGTTTGCTTTTTGCATCATAAAACCATCTAAACAGTCACGAATATATGGTTCGTGATTGTAACAAAGACAGCAAATAGAGACAAGTGGAGAATTGTTATAAATCATATTGCACAAGTCGGTGTTATAATAAAAGGAATTTTTCTACCTCTTATATCACTATTAATTTCATCTAAAGTTATATTAGCTCCAATTATATCTCGAAAGATAATTTTAAGCATAGGAAATTGCAACTCTAAAATATCTTCATAATTATTACTTTCAGATATATTCATAGCTGATTGTAAGATGATCTTACCAGTATCTATCCCTTCATCAATAAAATGTGCAGTATTACCTACAATTAAAGCACCAGCCTCTTTCGCTTGATCGATTGCATTTAGTCCTTTAAATGAAGGTAAAAGAGCAGGATGAAAATTTATGATTTTTTTATTGTAAATGTCAATTAGTGGTCTTTTTAGAATGCCACCTCCAAAACATATAAGATATTCAATTCTTCTACTTAAAAGATTTTCAAGAATTAAATTTGAAATATATTGATTCCTTTTGTTGGAAAATTCTATTGGTATACTATCTAACCTAATATGCAAATAATTATCGAAAAAATAGAGATCAAGAAAAGATATTACAGTTTCATTTTCCCCATCATAAATTATCGATTGTGGCTTAAATCTTTTTCTATTGACTTGAGAGCTAAAGAATCGAATGACTCTCGAAGCATTACCAGAACAATAAACAGCGTAACTCTTCATATTAACTTATTTATATGATATCAACTAATAAATCAAAATTCATTTTCCCTAACTCAACAACTTTCTTCTGACTTATTTTTAGGTCATTGTTTATTTGTATACGATTAGTCCAGCATTCAGTTGTTATACTTACCAGATCATTAAAACTTGAAGGGTTAGCAACATAATCTTCAACTCCAGCAACTCTTGCAAATCCAATAAGTTTATGTGCTTTAGGTTCGTGCCCATAATCAATAATTACTGTAGGAACAGCCTGTGATAGCCCAGCAACAGCAGCATGTACTCTACCTGAAATAAGCATATCAAACTGACCTATGATTGCTTTGGTTTCGGCAGGAGAATAAACACCATCAAGAATAAATACGGAGTCTTTTATTTCAGTTTTTTGTATTAATGACATAAGCTTTTCAGCAAAAAGAAAATCTCTCCCATGCTTTTGCTTGAAGTTTGGAGGCAGATCAAAACCATTTGAATGCGACATTAAACAAATATTTACGTCAAACGATTTAACAATAAACTTAATAAGCTCAATAAAATTTGTAAATTCGTAATCTTCTCTCGGCCATTTATCAAATGAGGGTGTTAGCATATTCCAACCACATAAAATAAATCCAACAGTTGGCTTACTATCATTTAATAATGGTGTATTTTCAATAAATTGAATAATATCTTCTGTTTTTGATGGTTCAAACATAAATGCCGGACATGCAAGATCATGAGTTTTAGAGAGGTCAAAACCTAGTTCTAAAAGAATTACGCGACTAACTGCTTCACGATTAGTAATTATATCAAAACTCTTATATACTAATCTAGCCAATTCGAAGGTATCATCTTTATTGAATGGCCCTGGCGATCCTGCTAACATAGCAGTTTTTTTTCCGAGCAGCTGTGCAGTTCTGTCTTTATATAACCCAACCAAAAATCTATCTTCACCAAGAAAATCAGCATTTTTCCCCCAAATATCTCCACTGAAATCAATAATTAGATTCGATTTTAAAACTTCATTTATATAATCAGTTGTGTCATCTAAAATTCCTGTTATTGAAAATTTTGTTGCTATATCAAGTTCATTTTTTGCAATAATCAAATCATTAGTCGTCCAACCATAATATAAATCCATTGGTAAACAAGTTACATTTTCATTATTGCAAAACTTATCAGTCATCTGAAAGGTTGTTACAATGTCTGAATTTGGAAAAACTCTATGTAATTCTCTGAAAAATGGTTCAATAATATAATAGTTTCCAATGTTGCCATATTCCATTCGACCCCAATGTAAAGTACATTGACCAATAACAAGTATTCTCATTTTATATCGTATTTTAATAGATTATATTTTATTTCATCAATTGTATTAAACATTAACATATCAAGTATAGAAAGAAATGGTACAAAACTAAACTCTTTTTGAGAGTATTCAAAATATTGTGTTTGCAAGAATTTTAAATTTATGTTTTCAACTTGAAAGTCATTTTTATTATATAATTCAACCCCACCTATAGGATTAATATAATTATTTGCATTAAGTGCTTTGCAAATTGATATAACTTTATCCTTACCTTTAAGTTTATGGTTAATTTCTATCTTTGAGGATATTAAGATTTGTGTTTTAATTTCAAGATTATTACAAATCACCTTTATCGAATTAAATATAAACTCGAAAAGATTTCTATCTTCAAACATCAATATTTCTTCAAAAAGTTTAATTCCAGTAGATAAATATGGTGCTTTTTTATAGTATTCTCTAATCTGAATTAGTAATTTTTTTTTATCAAAATTTTTAGAAATTATCCTTTCATCTACATTCAGGTAATCAGAATCCTTTTCAATTGGTAATGTTATATAAACATCTTTACCATTATTCAAAACTCGATTCCTATTAATCCAGCCTTTTTTTGTGTATTGTATATTGTCATAGACTACAAACACATCCACCGCATTTATCAATTGCCAATAGCCAATATATGGCAAAAAATATGGCTGCATAATTCCAACTGTCATTTCAATGTACTTTTGATATGTGTAATTATTCTTTGCACACTCTCCATTTCCAATTTCCAATAAAGTGGCAAACACAAAATTCGTTTTGCTATATCTTCCGAAATTGGTGTGGTCTGATAGTCTACAATATTTGTATATGTATTTACCGAAGGGTAAAAATACCGACGAGGGTAAATATTTTCAGCATTTAATGCTTTTTCAATTTTTAGAAGCTGATCTTCCGATTCAAAAATTACGGGGAAATACGAATAATTACTTGTTCCCCACTTCACTTCCTGAAAACTTAGCCCTGCTATTTTCGATAATTCGTTGCGATAAAGCATGTATTTTTCGTACCTGTCAGCCAAAACTTCATCGTAATATTTGAGGTTGGCAATGCCCAATGCAGCATGTACTTCAGTCATTTTTCCATTAAAACCATCTTCCACAATATCTTTGGCATCGTTATGACCGAAAAAACGTATGCGTTTTAGTTTTTCGTGTAATTCTTTGTCAGGTGCTATGCAACCACCGCCTTCGGCTGTGTTCAAAAGTTTTGTAGCATGTAGGCTGGTAGCCGAAATGTCACCATACTCCAATACGCTTCGTCCGTTAACTGTTGAGCCTATGGCATGTGCAGCATCGTAAATTACTTTAATATTGTGTTTTTTTGCAATTTTATCTATCTCTTCAACATTGCATGGTGTACCAAACACATGTACAGGCATTATGGCCACAGTTTTATCTGTAATAAGCGCTTCAATTTTTGTTGGGTCAATATTGAGCGTTTCAGCGTCGATGTCGCAAAATACAGGTGTGCAACCTTCCCACTTTATGGCACTTACGGTGGCTACCCATGTAAAGGGCGTTGTAATAATTTCGCCTTTAAGTTCCAGCGCTTTTATGGCCATTTGTATGGCAATAGTGCCGTTTGATACTGCTACAAAACTATCTATTTCGAGTTTTGCACAAATATCTTTCTCTAATTGTTGTACCAAGGGTCCGTTGTGTGTGAGTATGCCACGTTCCCAAACGGTTTTGAGAATTTCGTTGTATTCGTCGAGCGGTGCCAACGATGGCATGGTAACGTATATTGGTTTTTTATTCATTGCTTTTTTGTATTGTTTGTTGAATTAATCGAGCTTGATTAATATTATCTATGTATTCTTTTTCTTTTAATATATCGCTATTTATAACATTATTGAAATAAATAAGCATGTTGTGAAAATGTTTGTCTACTGAAAGCGTTATGTTTTCTTTTCCACTTTGTGTTTCAATTTCAATTATTGGTTTAACATTGTTACCTGCTGTAAAAATTCGGTTGCTGTAAAGTTTGCCTTTGCTGCCCCAAATTTCGATATTACACTGGTAAAAGTGTTGAAAACCAAAAGCTATCTCTGCAAATAAATTTCCGTCTATTTGCTTAAGATATGCACCTCCCCAAATATCAACCTCTTTACCTTCAATATCATTTAAATTGGCTGCTTTCACTTCAATATTATTGCCCATAAAAATCTGAGCAATTTTTATAGGATAAGCTCCAGCATCGAGCAATGCTCCTCCACCTAACTCTTTTTGATAGCGTATGTCATCTTCCGATGACAATCCGGGAAATCCAAACGAACTACGAATGCTGCGTATTTCACCGATTGCTCCTTTTTGAATAATATCCTGAATATATGTCAATTGACTATGAAATCGAAATTGAAAATTTTCAACAAGAGCTAAATTATTTATTTTAGCTAAATTGTTTAGTTCAACTGATTCAGCAAGGCTACATGCCAAAGATTTTTCGACCAACACATGTTTTTTAGCTTGTAAAGCTTTTTTTACCCACTCGTAATGTAAAGAGTTGGGTAGTGGAATATATACAGCATCAATAAATTTATCATCAATCGCATTTTGATAGCCAAAATACGGTTTGGTGTTGAAACGCTGTGCAAATATTGACACTTTATCGGCATTGCGACTTGCAATTCCACACAAATTGTAGTAATCAGGTAAATCAATAATTGCAGGTATTACCGAACGTTCGGCAATAGCAGCACAACCTAAAACAGCAATATTTATTTTTTTATTACCCATATTATACAAACGAAATGGCTGCAATTAAGCTGCGAGCTTGAATGTTGAGATAATTATTAAACTTCAAGAATGTATGCAATTGATTCAGAGTCATCCAAATAAACTTTTCGGGCAATTCCTCTGAAATCTCATCCTTTGCAATAATTATCATGTTGCGGTTTTGCTCTTTGTAAAATCGTCCTCCTTCTTCTGATTGAAGACTATTGTAAATAATTTGTTCTTTATCCACATTTAATACATAATCCAAAAATGGAAGAGTGTTTTCTTTTGTTTCGCGGTAATTACCTGTAAGGCATTGCACTGTGGGTGCCAACTCAATAATATCGTGATTGCCACATTCGAGTTTGGCTTGTACTGCAAAATGTAATACACCATTTATTTCTTTACACACAAATGCACAAAGTCCCTCTTGTGCAGGCTCTATCATAGGTTGACTCCAACTTACCACTTCACGATTGCTAATTTCCACATCCACAGCAATCACCTTAAAGTATTTGCCTGTTTCGTGGACAATTTCGTTGGGTTTGATTATCCAACCTTTAATTTCATGTAATGGCTTTATAGCTATTTCTAAATCGAAATTACTTTTAATGTTAGTAATAAATGAGATAATGTTCTCGATGCTATTTTTCTCTTCACCCTTGCTTAAAGCCGATTTGAGAAATGCTGCTTGTTGTTTTTCTGTTTCTTTGTTGTTCGAAAAAGAATTGAAAAAATCTATAACCGAAGCCTCGTAAGAGCCAAAAGGAATACCCGAAATAACAGTACGTGTGTCCATATTTACAAGGTTATCGTAATTCATTAAAGTTTTTAACTGCCCAAGTGTTAACCATACAAAATTGTCGTATAAATGCACTTCCTCATCAATTTTAATAATAATGTTACGATTGCGTTTTCGCAAGAAACGAGCACCTTGTTCCGATTGTAATTGATCGAGTAATATTTGATGCGGCTTTGCTTGCTGGAAATACTCTAAATATTTTGGTTTGTTACCTTTGTGTACCTGTGTGTAATTGCTGCGAGTAGCTTGTAGTGTGGGTGATAGTTGTACAGAATTTACATTGCCTGGCTCAATTTTAGCTTGTACCAAAAAGTGCAAAATACCATTGAACTCCTTTGCAATAAATCCCAAAAATCCAATTTCTGGTTGATTAATAATTGGTTGTTCCCATTCGGTAATTGTGCCCCAATTGGTTTTAATATTTATGCAATCAATTGAGAAGAATTTTCCTGTATCGTGACTAATGTTTTGATTATTAATTGTCCAACTGCGTAAACTTTCAAAAGTGGTGCGGTTTACTTTTACTTCTACTTTTTTGTTTTGCTCGTCTAACCACTCAATTAATTGATGTGAGTTCATGAAAATGCCTTCGAGAGTGAAAGCACTTCGAAGAAAATGGTAATCATTATCTGAATGCAGAATTTTTGTATTCATTTCTAACTTAAATTTCAGAAAATTCTCCTGGGGAAATTGTTGTAGCCCATGTTTGGCCAATTGCTTCCATATTAAATGATATAGCATTAGTTGTTCGACAATAGAATTTTAAAGTTGTTGGCTCTAAAACGAAAAGTGTAATGCTATATTTTCCAGATGCCAAAATTAGTTTTTCAATTTTTATTGAAAATGATTTTAAACCTACTTCGTAGTTGTTGTTGAATTTTTGACTATTTAGCTTACTATTAGATGAAAGTGTTTCTCTTAATTGTCCATCAAAAGTAGTAATTCCATAAATAAAATCATTTACAGTATTTTTGAAATCTAAAGTAACATGTATCTCTAAATCATCGTAGGTTTTAAGTAAAACGCTATTTGAATCTTCAAATTTTCCAGTAATCGGGTTTTTAATAGCAATAGCTTTTACTTCTACTTCGCCGGAACCTTGATTGGATGATTCTGGTGCTTCAAACATACTGATGTATTTGCTTATGCCTGTGGCAATATCACTGGAGTAATAATCAACGGCACCCATATCCATTAACATTACTTTGGTACTAATTCGAGCCATCATAGGCATGCTGTGTGTCACAAATATTACGGCACAGTTTTTCATCAATTCCGAAATACGATTCAAGCATTTAATGGTAAAACCCATATCCCCTACCGCCAGCACCTCATCAATGAGCAAAATATCCGGTTCCATCTGTGCAGCCACGGCAAAGCCGAGGCGTACGCGCATACCAGAGCTGTAGTTTTGCACGGGTGAGTCGATAAAGTCGCGCACTTCGGCAAAGTCGATAATGGCTTCTACTTTGGCGTCAATCTCACTGCGGCTAAATCCTAAAACAGCGCCATTGTTATAAATGTTTTCGCGGCCGGTAAGTATGGGGTTAAAACCGGCTCCCAGCTCAATGAGAGCTCCTATCTTGCCACGCATGGTAATGCTGCCCTGGTCGGGGTTAATCAAGCCATTGAGCATTTTCAGCAGGGTAGATTTTCCGGCGCCGTTGTGGCCTATCAGCCCCAGGCATTCGCCACGGCGCAGCTGGAAGCTCACGTCCTTCACTGCCCAGAATTCATCTTTGCGCAGCTCGGAGGCTGTAGCATCGCGGCCTGCTATGGCGCGCAGCGAGTCCATAAAGCCGTAGCGCATGGAGCGCTTGAGGTCTTTGCAGAACCGCTTGGAGACGTGTTGTACGTCGATGAGTATGTCGTCGTTGTTCATTGTTTTTAATCTTTTTGTTTGTTGTTTACTTGCCAGTAGCCACCTTTGTCGGGGCCAATGCGGGTGAGGATACCTGCTTGTTTAAGCTTTTCTAAATCTCTTTTGATTGTTTTAGTATCAACACCATGAATTTTTGCTAATAATTGAATGGAAATTTTATTGTTTGTTTTAATGTCTTCGAGGATTAATTCTAATCGATTTTCTGGGACATTTTCTGGGACATTTTCTGGGACATTTTCTGGGACATCTAAAATGTTCCAATAACCTCTTTGTCCACCAATTCGTTCAATAATCATGAGTGCTTTAAGTGCTTTAATATGTTTAAGTACAGCAGACTCATTAATATTCAGAATTTTAGAAATTTCTCTATATGATATATTATTTTTTTCAGAGATTAATGATACAACTTCTTTTTGTCTTTCGGATAGTATTGCACCACCTATTGCACCACCTATTACACCACCTAATTGACCACCTACTTTTTCGAAAGCAACGCTACTTTTTCGATAAATAGTAGTTACAAAAGTATCGGTCATTTTAAAAGTAGGTTCGGGTAAACCAAATTCTACACAGTGTTTTACAATATCCTGTATTCCCGTACCCATACGTTCGATATATTTGGCTAAATACAACGATTCGGCAATAAGCGGATTCCGTGGAAAAGAAGCATGATCTTTTTTGAGAGCATCAAAAGTGAGTGCAGGAGGCAATTGACCAGGGTTGCGAATTTCCAAACGATCGGCAAAAAGCATTACTTGCACACTCGCCAAACTATCGTAATCGCGGTGTGCTACTGCATTTACAATAGCCTCTTGAATGGCTTCGGGTGGTATCTCGTAAGCCGTTGGAGCAACAGCGCTTTTGCTTCGGGTGCCCACGGCATAGTCAATTTTTGACAATACAAAATTTACCGACTGATTGACTAAATCAAATAAATTTCCCTTAAATGTTTGATAATATGGAATTGGTTTTTCGACATTTACTCCATGAAAATGAGCGCATTTTACCTCCGATGTAATGAAAAATCGTTGCGGTTGCTTTCCGAAAAGTAAAATTGCTGCATTCGAAAGTTTTTCGTTGTTGAATAAATTCAAATGCGTAAGGAGTTTTTCTTTCGATGTATTTATGTCCAATGCTAATCCTCTTTCTTTCTTTGCTTTGGTAATAAACCATTCAATACTTTCGTCGGAAATATCGGATAAATTTGCTTGAAGGTTTATGCTTTTATCAAAAGGCTCTACTCTGAGCTCGCCCTTTTCGACCAGAAAAGTGACAAGACTTGCATACACATCGCTCACCAACTCCGAATACGACGAAAATCGGCCGTAAATCAAGCTCTCTGATACCGAATCAATGAATTTGTTAACTTTAAAGTGACGCTCAGCTACATTTAACAGAAAAACCAGTCTGTATTTATTATTGTAGGTAGCTGCTTCAAACTCTTGTTGAGTAGGTGAAGTTCCATCTTCAAATTCATATCCAAATTCTTTTCCCAACAATCCTAAATAAATATCACAGTTCCGAACTTCATCGATATAAACATTATATGCATTTCTATCCTGCGCTGGTAAATTTTCAAAAAGAAACACATCAAAAAACCGACGAAATAACGCATCGTTCTGCAAATAATCGGATAAACTCCGACGTTCACTTGCAAACTCTTTTTGTACGCTACTTATAAATACCTTGTATCTCATTGTCTGTTCTGTCTGAATTTTCTTGAAAATGCAAAATTACCTAAAATATTTAATTTTATCATCGGGACTTAATCCATCGTTAATGAAATATTCAAAATCGGTGTAGGTTTGGCTTACCATCTTTGCGCAGCTCGGAGGCTGTGGCATCGCGGCCTGCAATGGCGCGCAGCGAGTCCATAAAGCCGTAGCGCATGGAGCGCTTGAGGTCTTTGCAGAACCGCTTGGAGACGTGTTGTACGTCGATTAGTATGTCTTGTTCCATATACGAATTTCTCGAATTTAATACGAATTTCTCGAATTTTGAGTGTGCAAAACAATAAGTTTAGTGCGTCTTAATTCGTATAATTCATTCTTTATTTGCTTTAATTTGTGCTTTTAACAGCGTTTATAACACGTTTATATACTAAGCTTTTTTCTCCAAAATTGACAATAATTCCTAATTGAAATTTAGTTGCGTTCAGATAATTGGTTGTTTGTTTTAGGTTATCGTTGTGAATAAATGAAGCGGCTTTAAGTTCAATAATTATTTTGTCGTAACATACAAAGTCGGCTTTAAATGTTTTCTTAAGTTGCACACCGTCATAATTAATTTTCAATACTTTTTCACGAATATAAGGTATACCATCTTTAATGAACTGTTTTTCTAAAGCTTCTTGGTATACAGACTCTAAAAAACCTGACCCCAGCTCAGCATGCACCTTCATACACGAACCAATAATTTTGTAGCTCTCATCTTTGTATAAAATATCTGCCATCTTAATTTGTATAATTCGTGTTAATTCGCCTAATTCGTGTTTATCAAGATCCCATACGTTCAATAATTATCGGCATAGTAATGCGGTACATCACTAATCCGACCATAAGTAGCGCAAATGAGGCAATACTTATAATGATAAATGCCGTTGCGTTTTCGAGTGGCATACCGGTAAAGATGTTACGCGAAAAAATAACCAAATGGGTAAACGGATTCAAATTAAAAATAATGCTTGCAAAGCCTCCGTCGGTAGGTTTGGGGAAAACTACTGCCGACACATACATCAAAAACGGTAGCGCCATGGTTACTATTTTCGAAAAATCGGCTATCATGCTGAAAATGGAATGAAAAAGCAGTCCGAGAGCAATGCCAACAATCATTAGGTCGAACATTACCAACGGAAAAAAAACTAATGTCCAGTTGGGTTTCCAGCCCATAAAAAGTGCCATGAGTGCTGTTACGACAAGCAATATCACAATATTGAATAATATGGTATAAAACGCATGAATAAGTAAAGATTCGCGCGGGAAATTCAGCTTGGTGAGCAGCGATTTGCCGCTGTTTACGCAACTCATGGTGGTATTGAGGCTTTGCGTAATGATTTGCCACATCAATGTGCCGGTGGTGGTAAACAGGGCAAACGACATGCCTGTTACTTCTACTTTGATTACTTTGGAGCTGTTAAGAAAAATCCAAAGTATAGCGGTAACAAAAGCAGGTGCAAAAGCCCAGAAAATACCGAGAAACGATTGCCGGTACTGTGCTTTGAGGTCGCGCTCGAAAAGCTGACGCCCCAGATTATGCCCTTTTACAAAGTCGTTGGCAATTTCTTTGAAATACGACAGAATGCCGTTAGGCATGGATTGGGGGCTGTATATTGTTTCCTGAAGAGCAGGTTTTATTTCGGTAGATATTTCCATTTTTTTTATAATTATTCTAACTTATATAATCATTATTATCTATTACTTAATTCTACTTTGATACATTAATTATATGTTGTCCCTACGGGACTTTAAGGGTTGTTTAAATTCGTGCTTTTACCATATTTTCGTGACTACGTCACTTTTTTTTAACCTCGTAGAGGTGTGATTATGGTAAAAATAGATACAAGTCTTACATTCAAAGTCCCGTAGGGACGAAATTAATTTAAAAATTTCTAATCTGTCAAAGTAGAATTAATTGAATAATAAGAATGAAATTTTAATAATTTGATTGATATATCAGTATTAAACGACAATTGATCGTACAAAATATGTGTTTTCAAACGAGTTATAGTTTCTTGTTTTAATAAAATTCCCGACTCATATAGTGTTAATGTTCGAAATAACGAATCGTTTGCTACCGGCCCCATCACTATATCGAATTCATGAATTGCGTTTGTTGTTCTGTTTGACATTATAAAATCAAGCCACTCTTCATCAGCCTTTTCAAAAATTTTCACTTTAAAACCGGAATTTTTAAACACCGAATCGTCCAGCTCGTAACAATTAACGATCGGATGCTGACAATTTTCAGCTCTTTTACATTTTATTATTGCCCAGTTTTCAGCTTGTTCTTTGCTCTGAGAAGTGTAAAATCCCGCCCCGAAATCGAGTAACCGTTGTGGTTTCATAAGTTGCGGTGTTTTAATCAGTTCGGTGCTCCCGTGAAAAAGTATCATTGTCTTTGTTGAATATATTCGTTAATATCGTTCATTAAAAAGTTTTGACCTTGTGTGTGTAAAACTTCAAACCCCGAGTTTAAATAATCAAAGACATTGTGTTTTTTGAAAACAGCAAGCGCATCGCTACCTTTCATCTGCTTGTAAGCCCTGAAATTTTCGAAACAAAAGAGTATAAATTGTTCTTTTTTTGTCATAATTGCACAATTTATTTTAAACAAAGTCGGGCAATAAAAGTTTTCCGGTTTCGTGTTCGTGCTTAAGTATATCGTATAATTTATAAAAGCTTAAATGCCATAGTTTTAACTCTTCAATGGCTAATTTTTCGAACAACTTAGATGTATATAAAAACGACAAAGCATCCTCGAACGAAAGCCCTTGTTGCTCCATGATAAGAGCTACAAGGCTTTCGATTTTAATTTCGAGTATGGCATTAAATTGCTTGTCGTTCATTGTATAAAAATTACTTTTACACTCCCAGCGACGCCCTTACAGCTTCCACTTTGGCGTTGGCAGCAGCATCAGCAGCATCGTAGTCTTCGCGACTTTTCATTTCGCCACGTACTTCGATGTAGAACTTAATTTTTGGTTCGGTGCCCGAAGGACGAACGGAAATTTTAGTGCCATCGGCTGTGAAAAACTGGAGCACATCGGCAGTGGTAGGCATTTCTAAAGTGCTTACTTCGCTTGTTGCCACGTTGGTCATTTTCAGTGTTTTGTAGTCTTTGATAAATGCCACCGGCGAACCTGCGATTTCTGCAGGAGGATTGGTGCGGAAGTCGCTCATGATTTGTGCAATTTCCTCAGCGCCCGATTTTCCTTTGCGCACTACCGAAATTCCTTTTTCTTTGCCATAGCCATATTCTAAGTAAATATCCTGCAACAATCCGTACATGGTTTTGCCATTGTCTTTTGCCCATGCTGCAATTTCGGCCATTAGCGTACAGCTCGATACGGCATCTTTGTCGCGTACAAAAGTTTCGGGTAGGAAGCCATAGCTCTCTTCGCCGCCACCAATGTATTCTTTTTTGCCTTCGTTTTCGCGCATTACGGCAGCAATCCATTTAAATCCGGTGAAGCAATCGTAGCATTCAATGCCGTTTTTGGTGGCAATTTCTTTGATAATTTCAGTTGTAACAATGGTTTTAACCACATATTCGTTACCTTGCACTTTGCCCAATTCTTTCCAGCGGCGGATAAGGTAATAAATAAAGATAAGCGCTGTCTGGTTTCCGTTAACCAAAATCCACTCGCCTTTGTCGTTTTTCACGGCAATTCCAAGTCGGTCGGCATCGGGGTCCGAAGCCATTACAATGTCGGCATCCGTTTCGATGGCTTTTTTAACGGCCATTTCCAAAGCTGCAGGCTCTTCGGGGTTGGGCGAAATAACGGTTGGGAAGTCGCCGCTAACTACATTTTGCTCAGGAACAGCAATAATATTGGTAAAACCATAAGCACGCAATGCACGTGGGATTAGCTCTACGCCAGTTCCGTGGATAGGTGTGTATACAATTTTCAAATCCTTATTGCGTTCGATAGCTTCGGGCGAAAGCGAAATGGTTTTAACAGCATCGATATACGGAGCGTCAATTTCTTCGCCCACAATCTGAATTAAATCCGGATTTCCGCTGAATTTAATAGCGTCGACATTGGTAATTTTCATTACTTCGGTAATCACATTTTCGTCGTGCGGAGCCACCATTTGCGCACCATCATTCCAGTAAGCCTTGTAGCCGTTGTATTCTTTGGGATTGTGCGAAGCCGTAAGGATAATTCCGCTCTGGCAACCAAGGTGTCGAATGGCAAACGAAGCTTCGGGGGTAGGACGGAGGTCTTCGAACAAATACACTTTAATGCCGTTGGCCGAAAAAATATTAGCAGATACTTCGGCAAAAAGGCGGCTGTTGTTGCGGCAATCGTGACCGATAACCACGCTGATTTGCGGAACGTCGGTGAATTGAGCTTTCAGGTAATTGCTTAAGCCCTGTGTGGCCGCTCCAACGGTATAAATATTCATGCGATTCGTTCCCGAACCCATAATTCCACGCAAGCCACCTGTACCAAACTCCAAATCGCGGTAAAACGATTCAATCAACTCCGATTTGTCGTCGGCTTCCATCATTCGTCGGATTTCAGCTTTAGTTTCAGCATTGTAATTTCCATCGAGCCAAATTTGAGCTTTGGCTATTACTTCGTTTAATAATGTAGTGTCCATTTTTTTTGAAAGTATATTAAGTTTGTATTTTTTGTACAATTATAAATTAAATGGCTAAGATACTGCAAATTTTGGAAAATAGAAAAAAAACGGGCTGATAATTTTAAATTAAAAAAACTATTTGTTTGATAATGTGAATGATAGAAATTAAACAAAATCCGTGTTTGGGCTGTTACAATAGCCATTTGAATAGCTCTTTTATTTTTAGTAATTTTGCAACACTTTTCTGCACCAACACACACATGATTGATAATACCGTATTTCACAATAAAAAAGTAGCTTTTCATACCCTTGGCTGCAAACTTAATTTTGCCGAAACCTCGGCTATTGGTAAAAAAATGACCGACGAAGGATTTGTTAAAGTACGAGCCGGCGAAGAAGCTGATGTGTGTGTAATAAATACCTGCTCGGTGACAGATACTGCCGACCGCAAATGCCGTCAGGCAATAAGCAAACTTAACAAGTTGCATCCCAATGCTATAATGGTTGTTACAGGTTGCTATGCGCAATTAAAGCCCGACGAAATTTCGAAAATCGAAGGAGTAGATTTGGTGCTTGGAGCTAACGAAAAGTTTAGCATTTTAGATTATCTACGAGCTATCGAAAGTAATCAGCCCGCCGAAGTTCACACCACTAAAATAAACAAAATCAGGGAGTTCGAACCTTCGTGTTCACGCGACGACCGTACCCGGTATTTTCTGAAAGTACAGGATGGTTGCGATTACTACTGTACTTATTGCACCATTCCGTTTGCGCGTGGGCGGAGCAGAAGTGCTAATATTGCTCAAACGGTAGAAAAAGCGATGGAAGCAATTGATGCCGGTGCCAAAGAAATTGTGCTTACAGGCGTTAATATCGGCGATTTTGGTAAAGGAACTTACGAAACGTTTTTCGATTTGGTTAAAGCTTTTGATGCTATCGACCGCGATGTGCGTTTTCGAATTTCGTCGATTGAACCCAATTTGCTGACCGACGAAATTATTGATTATGTGGTTAATAGCAAGCATATTATGCCACATTTCCATATTCCATTACAATCGGGAACCAACGAAGTGCTGGCGTTGATGAAACGAAAATACAACCGCGAACTTTTTGCCCATAAGGTTCAAAAAATTAAATCGTTGATGCCGCATGCCTTTATAGGTGTGGATGTAATAGTAGGAGTGAGGGGTGAAACTGCTGAGCTGTTCGAAGAATCGTGCCGGTTTATCGATGGGTTAGATATTTCGCAGTTGCATGTGTTTACTTATTCCGAACGTGCTGGCACAAAAATGCTTGATATTGAACAAAATACGCCGGTTGTAGAGCGTAAAAAACGTAGCGATATTCTCCATTTATTATCCGACAAAAAAACAAAAGCATTTTACGAAAGTCAGATGGGGAAATCGTATCCTGTGCTTTGGGAAAGCCGACACAACGGCGAAAGTATGGTCGGTTTTACCAATAATTATGTAAAAGTAGAGCGCCCTTACGACAAAAGCCGTGTAAATACGGTGGAAGTGGTTACGCTTGGCGATTGGAATGAAGATTTGTCGGCGTTGTTTATCGTTTCCGCTTAATTTTCAGGATCCGAACATCTTCCAGCGGCCTGTCGTATTTTCCGGTTTTAACCAGCGAAATATTACTTGCAATTTCAATTCCGTCAATCACTTCGCCAAACACAGTATAAGCGCCATCTAAGTGTGGAGTGCCGCCAATTGTTTTATAATCAGTGCGTTGTTGCTCCGTAAATTTAATCCCCTTTTTTTGTTCCAATGCATTCAATTCCGCATCGGTAAACACTTTTCCTTTTACGATATAAAACTGACAGCCCGACGAAGCACGTTCGGGATTTGTATCGTCGCCCTGACGGGCAGCAGCCAATGCGCCTTTTTTGTGATAGTATTTTGGAAAAACTATTTCAGCAGGAATAGTATAGCCTACATCGCCCGAACCGAGCATCGCTTTGGGTCCTGCATTTTTCGATTCAGGGTCGCCGGCTTGTATCATAAAATCTTTAATTACACGATGAAATAGAACACCTTCGTAGAGTCCGGCTTCTACGAGTTTCATGAAATTATCGCGATGCAGAGGCGTTTCGGCATAAAGTTTTACAACGATTGTACCCTCGGTAGTTTTAATTTTAAAAACAGGTTCGTTGTTGTTGTGTTTGGCGCATGAGCTTGTAAATAAAACACATACAAATAATAATAAGCTTATTTTTTTCATTCCTATCGGTAAATTTTGTGAGTATTTAATAATAACAAGATGCAAAAGTAATGAATAAATCTTTATATTTGCAGCCCTAATAACTAAAATGAACGCTATGTACGAATCGCTTATGCAACTCGACCCAGTTCGGATTAATTTTTCGGCATCCGGGATGCATGTCATCAATATTATTCTGAGTTTTATAATGTTTGGTGTGGCATTGGATATAAAGCCGCATGTTTTCTGGGAAATGCTTAAAAAACCCAAATCGGTAATAATAGGACTAATATCGCAGGTTGTTGCACTGCCTTTAGACTAAAGTTTGCTTGTAATATTATTGTCGGGTTTTATTACGCCCACCGTAGCTATGGGAATGATTTTGGTAGCAGCATGTCCCGGAGGCAATATTTCCAATTTTATATCTTCACTTTCCAAGGCAAATTCCGAACTATCGGTGGGGCTTACAGCTACTACTACATTATTTGCTACTATTACTACTTCTTTTAATTTTGCGCTGTGGGGAGGTTTATACACCAATTATATCAGTAAACATTCAACACATGTGTTGCAACCCCTGGTGATCGACAATGCGCAAATGTTTCAAACTGTTTTTATTTTGCTTGGAATTCCGTTGGTGGCAGGTGTGCTTTTTGCCCGCTTTTTTCCGAAAATTACGCAAAAGCTATTCCGGCCAATTCAAATTTTATCCATTGTGTTTTTTATCGCTATGGTTGTTCTGGCTTTTGCAAATAATTTCAATTTGTTTTTGAAATATATTTATTTGATATTTTTTATTGTGCTTATACATAATGGTTTGGCTTTATTGGCCGGTTATGGATTGGCATCAATATTTAAATTGCCCTGCAATGATGTTCGTACAATAACTATCGAAACAGGTATTCAGAATTCGGGCTTGGGTTTGGTGCTTCTTTTTAACCCCAAAATATTCCCGCCCGATTTAGCGTTGGGAGGTATGCTGTTTATTACAGCCTGGTGGGGTATCTGGCACATTATTTCCGGATTGGGAATTGCATTTTATTGGAACAAAAATACGAAAAACAGCAGAAATTTAATTAACCATAACAGATGCTTGAAAACGACCGAATAAAACTGCGGGCTGTAGAGCCGGAAGACTTGGAGAAACTTTACGAGTGGGAAAATGATCCTTCACTTTGGGATGTTGGCAATACACGTCAACCTTACTCCAAATTTGCGTTGAAGCAATATATCAGCGATGTACAGAAAAATATATATGAAACGGGACAACTCCGGTTTATGATTGTAGAGCAACTTGCCAATGAGGTTGTTGGTACGGTCGATTTGTTCGATTTCGATATGCATAACAGTCGTATTTCGTTTGGTTTATTTGTAGAAAAATCTTTTCAGGGAAATGGTTACGCTACTATGGCTCTGCGGTTAATTGAAAATTATGTTTTCGGGTTTCTGAATCTGCATCAAATGTATTGTCATATTTCGGTGGCTAATACTGCCAGCAGACTTATGTTTGAAAAAGAAAACTACGAACAATCGGCGGTGCTTAAAGATTGGATAAGAACAGTAAATGGTTACGAAGATGTGGTTGTTTTTCAGCGGATTAAAGCATGAAAATGTAGTGTTGTTTGAAAATTTAACACAGAAATACTGATTTTTTTATAGAAATAATTTTTGTAGATATAGAAAATAGACTATTTTTGCACTGCTAATTAGTACTAACAAAAATTTAAACAAAATGGCTTACGTAATTTCAGAAGATTGTATTGCTTGCGGATCATGTATCAGCGAATGTCCTGTTGACGCTATTTCAGAAGGCGATATTTATGTTATTGACGCAGACGTTTGTACCGATTGTGGTACTTGTGCTGATGTTTGTCCTTCGGATGCAATCAGTCCGCTTTAATCAATCAGTATTTTAAACACGATTGTAATGTAATGGCTGTATGAGTTTTCATACAGCCATTTTTATGTATAATTATCCCATTGCAAAATTGTTATTTAATTAGCTCGTCTAAACTTGTAAAAATGTGCAGTAAAGGCATTCGCATTTATTGCTACTATTGCTTCATTAGCCGTATATTGTATTTAATTTAAAAAGTTAAATATATTATGTTAAAATATAAATAATGTATATAGTAGATTTATTTGAATTGTAATTAACTTAAATCAAGTGTATTTATTTGTGTCCTGATTTACGAATAAAACAGCATAATTACACTAAAATACATTGTTTTGTAGTAATAAATACGGCTTAAATTCAACCATTTTAAGTCTATGGATTAATATTTTCGCATAATTTTTATCTGTAAATTTTTATTTTGTAATACTTAAGTATCAGTATGTCAACGAAATGAGAATTGTGTTATGACCGGTATTCTATTTTAAAGATAAAAATCAACTCTAATAAGCAGCAACTTCTACTTTTTCTAATTTTTTGGAGAATTGTTTTAACAAACTGTTTCATTTCCAACTTGTAGTAAATTCGTTATTTTGCTACAAAGGTCTGCAATGTCTATTACAGTCTGTTTGCTGCATTTTTTTATGTTTTATGCTGTAATTTTACCATACTGAATTTTTGATTTAAACGCTTGTCAGTAAGCAGTTGAATTCATTATTTTTTGGTAAGATTTTTACAAAATGAAACACCTGATTTTTATAAGCATTCTTAGTATTTTTGTTGTATTTGCATCAGAAAGTACAAAGGCTCAAAATATAAATATTTTGTGGTTCGATGCTTCGCTGCAATACAATCCGGGCTCCGGAGTATCTATTATTGCAAATCCGACTGATACATTTGATATTACGAATAAATTCACCCTCGAATTGTCCGATGCAGGTGGAAGTTGGGACAAACCTACCTTATTAAAAGAAGTAACTGAGTTTTACCTTCCGGTTATCAACGCCACATTACCGCTCACAATTTCGGAAGGAAAATACAAAATGCGTATTCGCTCATCGAATCCGGTGTGGATGGAAGAAACACCTTCGTTTGATGTGAAATCGGGTATAGCTCCACAGATACCTGCACTTGATTCCAAATTAATAAATAATACTACCTATTTTAATTGCCTTGATAATGCGATTGGCGGTTTAACATTTGGCTCCTTAAACAGAGAAGTTGGGGCTACAACAGCTTCTATGAATGCTGCGCAACGCTTGGTGTATATTAGTGATTATGCAACAAATGACAGTTATCAGGTATTTTTATACGATGTGTTAAACAACAATCAGATTGCCATAAGCCGAAATGGATACTCCATTACAATTCCCGATAATTTGCCACTCGGAACTTACATTCTTCAGGTAGTGCACACGAAAGCATCATCCAGTGTTTTCGGTGCTTTATTTTTATATCATGGAAATGGAACAAATCTTGGAAACTCAAGTAGCGAAGAAATTTGTGTAAATAATAGTGTATATTTTGGTGTTGATACATCTAACTCTGGTATTGGTCGAAATTATGAAGGTTCGAAATACATTGTCAACTTTGGCGATGGTTCACCTGTACGTACTTTTACTCAGCGTCAGCTTATTACCAATCCGCTTATAGGTCATATATTTACACGGGCGTCCTGTTCCGAAACAGGTAGTTCATTTGCTGTAAATATTCAGTTATTGAACAAAGGAATTGCCAACAGCTGTAATGTCTATAAAGAAAATGGTACCGGTGTAAAGAAAAATATCAATGTGAGTGTGCCGCCTAAAGCTTCATTCACGGCCCCTGCTAAAAGTTGTGTTAATAAAGATTTGGCACTTACAAATACCACTTTGCCCGGATTTTACGGAACATTAAATTGCAAAGATGCTTCTAATTTTTACTGGTATTATCAAAAACCCGGTGAAAGTGATTATTCGCCCGTTGCCACCGAAACATGGATGGACGACAAAGGCAATTTAAAAATACCTGCTAAGGAAATGAATGTTGCAGGATGCTGGAAATTTAAAATTGAAGCTCAGAATCAGGATTTGTGTCAGGCAATAACTGTGAGCGAAAAATCGGTAATGGTCGAAGATATGCCACAGGCTACTTTTACTGTTTCCAACGATTCGGTTTGCGTAAACAATACAGTGGTTTTTACCAATACCTCAAATGTTCTTAATCAATTGTGTAGTGCGCCAAAATATACCTGGACAGTAGAACCTGCAATTTCACAAAATTCAGATGGATTTGTTTTTGTTACTAATCTCGATAATGCAGCTGTTAAATTCACCAAACCTGGTTTGTATACTGTTAAATTAAAGATTGTAAATGCTTGTGGAACAATTACATCACAAGGAACAAAGATATTTGTAGCCGGAAGTGCATCGGTAACTTTACCAACCGATACTATCACAACCTGCATATTTAAGAATGCAACTTTCAGTGTTGATTTTAGTTCAAAAAGTTTAAAACCAACTTACAATGCAAACTTTGGTACCATAAAAGGTTACAAATGGACCATAAACGGAAATAACGTAACAAGCGACGATTATACATTTAAAAGCAATACCGATGCAACTTCAGCCTATCCTGTAATAGATTTCAAAGCCGGAAAACAATATCAGGCAATAGTAGAAGTGGAAAGTGAATGTTTTACAAATCAGTCGGATACGATTATTTTAAACATTAATGAAACGCCCGAAGTAAATACAATTGATACAGTTCAAACTATTTGCAGCGGTGTTGCTTTCCGACGGATTGAACTGGGCAATTCAAATTATCGCTGGGCAGCTAAGTTATCAAAAAACTTACTACAAACCACTATCGAAGGTCAGGGACAGGTGATTGAAGGTCAGGTACTTGTAAATAATTCTGATTCAATAGGCGTGGCTACCTTCTCTGTTGTACCTACAAATGGCGTTTGTATTGGTAACGAATTTATATATAAAGTGTTTGTTAAACCTTCATTAAGAGCTTATGCAACCGGCATTAAAGAATTTTGTCTCGGAGCTGAAAAGGCTGAAATCAAAATTGTATGTAAAAATGGTGTGGCACCTTATACTTTGTCGTACAGAATTGATGAAGGTGAAGTAATGCAGGCAAAATCGGGAATTACAACTGATACAATAGTATTAAGCGTTTCGACTTCTAAAGTCGGAATTCAGAATCTGATGATTGTAGGTATCGACGATACTTATTTTTCAACCTGTAATAATGTTAGTCCTGATACTATTCATGTGGAAATTGTTGATAATCCATTAATTACCGAACAACCCACAGCAAACCAAACTGCTTGTGTAGGTGCCGAAATTGACTCTTTACGTATTGTTTGTGCTTCGAATTCAACAGCTCAAAAAATACAATGGTATGTAAATACGGTAAATGATAATATGAGCGGTACTGCTATTCAGGGCGCACAGTCATTGGTTTATAAACCTGCCGCATTTACGAAAAAGGGAGATTATTATTATTATGCGGTAATAACCCTGAATGCAACCGATTGTGGTATAGCTATTAGCAATACTGCGCATATTCAGGTAGTGGGAGACCCTGTTATTGTGAAACAGGAAAATACCATACAGTCGGTTTGTAAGAATGCCGCACTTAAACCATTAACAGTATTTACTGAAGGTGGCGCAGGAACAAATGCTTATAAATGGTATGTTACGAATGATACAATTAAAGGAAATTTGATCTTAGTTGAAAATGCAATAAATACATCATACACTCCGGAATCGAATGTGGATGGTACTTTCTACTATTATTGCGAAGTAAATCAGTCTGGTAAAGGTTGCAGCACATTGAGTAAAGCTTTTAAAGTGGAAATCTTTGATACGCCTGTTGTTTCAAAACAGCCGGTTTCGAAAATTGTATGCAAATCGGAAGAAAACTATTCTTTAAGTGTGGATTATACCGGTGGTGGTAAATTGGTAAATTATCAGTGGTTTGTAAATACAGCAAAGTCGAATACTGGTGGAGCAGCTATTGAAAATGCAACTTCGAAAACACTTACAGTGAAAACTGCTGGTGCCGGAATGTATTATTACTACTGTGTACTTACATTCGGAACCGAAGGTTGCGCTTCACTGACAACAAATGTGGCTGAAATTAATGTAATTCAGGCTCCTGTAATTGATAATCAATTGGTGGAAGTGATTAGTGGTAACGAGTTTATCCTGAATCCTGTGGTAGGAGTAGCTGATTATTTACCCGAAAATACAAAATACACCTGGACTGTGGCTGCAATTCCAACAGGTTCTCCATTGTCCGGAATGAGCGCTCAACCCGAAGCACAAACAAAAGTTACAGGTAGAATTGCCAATGCTTCCGATTCCATTGCAAGTGTTCGTTACATAGTTACTCCCGAAGTAAATGGCTGTTCGGGTAGCTCTTTCAGCTTAAATGTAGTTGTACTTCCTGCTCTTAAAGTAACGGTTAAAAAGCAAGATATTTTATGTTTCGAGGATAATAACGGACAGTTGGAAGCTACTGTAATTGGCGGTATTCGGTTTACAAACGGAAATCCGTATAAAGTAAACTGGACTGGTCCTGACGGTTTTGAATCTACCAATTTGCGTCTTACAAACCTGAATGCAGGCGATTATACACTATCGGTAGAGGATGCAAGTGGTGCCGAAATAATAAACAAATACATTATCGAACGTCCCGAGAAACTGAAAATTGAGACCGAAAAATTCATTGAAATCAATTGCAACGGCGATAACAGTGCCTCTATTCAGGTGAAAATATCGGGAGGTAAAGGGAAATATGCCTTTAACTGGACACGCAATAATGTTTCTTACGCAACTGTTGAAGACCTGAGTGGATTATCAAAAGGAACTTACATGCTTACAGTAACCGACGAAAACGGTTGTAGTGTTAATTCTGATGTTTATCAAATCTCCGAATTTGAACCAATAGTAATAAAAGTTATCGAACAGAAAAATAATCAATGTTTTGGTGCTGCCGAAGGTGCTGTAAGTGTAGAAGTAAGTGGCGGAACCAAAATAGAAGACTCCGAATCGGGTTATACCTTTAATTGGACAGGTGTAAATTCATTTAAGAGCGATACTCAAAATGTTTCAAATTTGTTGAGTGGTGAATATCAATTGGTCGTTTCGGATAAAAACGGTTGTACTTCTACTATGAAGTTCAATGTTACACAGCCGACTGAAATATCAATTACTTCTTATGTTACTCCTTTGTCTTGCTCCGGCAGAAACGATGCTACAATAACATTGGATGTTACTGGTGGTAAGGCTCCTTACAATGTGGAATGGAGTAATTATGCTACCGGTTTTAATCAGCAGAATGTATCGCCCGGTACTTATACAGCAATAGTAACCGATGCTAATGGCTGTCAAAAATCAATCGTGATTGAAGTAGTTGATAATTCGCAATTCAAAGTAATTCCTATTGTTAAACAGGTAAGTTGCAATGGTGCAAACGATGGAAGTATTAAGTTGGAAATCAAGAGTAACCGCACAGGTATTAAGGTGAAATGGTTAGATGGATCCAAAGCAGGAAACGAACGCAATAATTTAGCTCCGGGTATCTATATTGTCGAAGTGAGCGATGGTGGTCCGTGTGTTTTAACAAACACTTTTGTTATCAGTGAGCCTTCAAAAATGTATGTTTCGTCGAAAATTAAAAACTCATTTGCCTGCGAAACAGGTGCAAGCGGTGCTATCGAAATTAAGGTAACCGGTGGTACAGCACCTTATACTTACCTGTGGTCGAACGGACAAACGACGAATGCAATTGACAACTTATTGCCGGGAAAATATTTTGTAACTGTTACCGATTCAATGGGTTGCAATGTAACCGAAGCATTCAATTTGATTCGGCATGAACCATTGCAGGTAAATATTTCTTCTAAAATTGTATATTCAAATAAAGAATTGAAATTTAAAGAAATTTGTACTGCGAATGTTAGCGGAGGTTTGGCTCCTTATATGTACAAATGGTCGGCAGGTGCTATCGTTTCTGCTGATAGTTCGGTAATGGAGTCGTTTGTAAATCAAACAGTTGAGCTCGAAGTGGAAGATGCATTAGGTTGTAAATCAACAGCTTATTTCAAAACAAATATACCTGAAGCAAGTATTCAGACTTCGGTTGTTGACTGTAACGGACAGGTTTATCGTTTCGAAATTAATACACCGGCAACCGTTAGTGTTACTTCTGTATATACCTGGGATTTTGGTGATGGAACAAATTCAAATGCAAAGGCTCCAACGCATTTGTTTGCACTGACAGGAGATTATTTGGTAAAATTAAAAATTGAAGGTGACGGTGCTGTAATGAATTTCGAAAAAATAGTAACTGTGGAAGCTGCTCCAAAGCTGAAACTCGACCGTGAACCACGTTTCTGCAAAAATGATTCTGTTGAACTGATTGTTTCGGGCGCCGATATGTATATCTGGAATGATGGAACACGCGGAAATCGGAAAGTTATTAAAAAAGAAGGTACCTATTCGGTACTTGGTACTTCTGTAAATGGCTGCTCGTCGACATTATCGTTCACTGCTCAGCATTATGATTATCAGAATTATACCATTTCTACTGATAAAAATGTACTAACACTCAACGATCCGACACTTAAAGTTTGGACGGAAGAAACAAGCCTAACAAGTTATACCTGGCAATTTGGCGATTCAGAGGCTGACGAAGGTAATTACGTAAATCACACCTACGATATCAATAGTCCGATAACCGTAAAAGTGAAATTAAATGTGGTAAATCCGTACGGATGTGTCGAAACAGCCGAGAAAGTGGTTTGGTTAATCATGGAAGAAATACCGAATACCTTTACCCCGAATTTCGACGGTGCTAACGATAGATTCCTGAAAGGATCTAAATTGCAGGTATTTAACTCCAATGGAATCATACTTTACGAAGGTACTGAAGGCTGGGATGGCACTTACAAAGGCAAACCTGTAGCAATGGATACTTACTATTATGTGGTGTATTATTCTACCCCCGAAGGTATTGTTAATAAACCGGGATTTGTATTCTTAGCTAAATAAATTGTTCTAAATAAATAATTGATAATCAAATGTTCAGGCGGATTTTTATACTAATTATTTTGTTCGTACTCATGCTGCAAAGTGGGTATTCGCAATCGCATATTCGCCTGAATAATTTTTGGAACAATGGCTTTTCCTTAAATCCGGCTGCTATTAACGATTCGTATCGCAACTCAATTACAGTTGCCACTCGCAAGCAATGGCTGAACTTTCCGGGAGCTCCAACCGATATTTATGCAGCCGGAACAATGTATCTCGAAGATTATTACACCCAGTTAGGTCTAAAGGTACTTACTGAACGCAAAGGCTTTACCCAGGCAACCGATATTAATTTAGCTTATGCTTATGCACTTTCATTAAGTAACGATCTTGTTATTAACATGGGTGCATCGGGTAGTTATCAGAATTTTGCGTACGACCGAAACATGATTTCCACTTTTGATGATGAGTATAATGCGCTAATTTACGAAAACTTATTATTCAAAAATAGCTTTAACGCCAGTTTGGGAATTGAAATTGCCTATAATGCACTTAAATTAGGATACTGCAATCAAAATGTTTTTTCTATTTTCAAATCTGATAATCAGTTGAATTTCAATACGAATTTATTGTATCTTTTTTATAAACAACAATCAGTGAATCCCGTAAACGTTGGGTTAGGAGCCAGTGCATTTCAATATGTTGATTTTTTTCAGGTAGAACTAAATGGTTCGGTTTTTTACAAACGCGATGCCGAAAGTAATGAATTGCAGTTAGGAATCTTTTATCGTACACCTTTAGAGTTAGGTGTAATTGCCGGTATCGATTTTGGTAAATTGAAAATATCGTACAGTTTTAATTACAATATGGGTCAGGTAATCAATCACTCCTTAGGAACGCACGAAATCATGTTTACCTACAATTTCAAACCCTCACGCCACTGCAAAACCTGCCGGTGGTACTAATCTCTCGATTAAATAGTCGGTTTTTCTGAAAAATAACTTACTTTTGCATAAAAGTATTATTTGTCAATTTCTTTTATACATGTCAATGATATTTTAATGCCAATATCGCTTAGGTAAGACAATCAATTTGACCCCAATTGGGGTCGAACATCAAAATTGAATCTTACAAGTTTTTTTAGTAGTAAATCTTTTTTCTTTGCTCTTTATTCTTTATTTTAAAAACATGAAACACCCATGACCGAATAAAAAATTAGGACACACAAGGAGATGATTATGAACATAAAACCGCCCCAAGCCCCTAAAGGGGATGTGAGTTAGTACCGAATGGTCTTCTCTTTAAGCCCCTTTAGGGGTTTGGGGCAGAAATTAAAATATAAACAGATGAAACGAACATGACAAAATTTATTCTATTTTGACCCACAGGGTAATGATTAAATTTTGTTTTGTGAGTTCCATGTGACAAATGTAAATCAATTATAAACACATGAAACGTGCAATTTTCCCGGGTACATTCGATCCTTTTACAATTGGCCATTACAGCATTGTAAAACGTGGATTACATATTTTCGACGAAATAGTAATCGGTATTGGACACAATCAATCAAAAAAAACACTTTTCTCTATTGAGAAGCGTATTGAAATGATTCAGAAGGCTTTCGAAGGTGAGTCGCGGGTAAAAGTTACTGCTTATTCAACCCTTACTGTCGATTTTGCAAGCGAAGTGGAAGCCGGATTTATTCTGCGTGGCCTTCGGTCGGTTGGCGATTTTGAATACGAACGAACTATTGGCGATAATAACCGTATTCTCACCGGAATCGAGACTGTCATTCTTTTTACCGAGGCTGAATATGCCCATATCTCATCAACCGTTGCGCGCGATTTAATATCCTACGGCAAAGATATCAGCAGTTTTTTACCACCAAATCTTGTTGTGTAATTCTTTTGGAAGTACAGTAGCATACAAAAAACAAAAAAACGCTAATAATCTAAAATTTAGACTGTTAGCGTTTTGTATTGTGATCCTGGCGGGATTCGAACCCACGACCCACGCCTTAGAAGGGCGTTGCTCTATCCAGCTGAGCTACAGAACCAACAACTTTTTTGTTTTGCTTCTTTCCGAAAAAGTATATTCTTCCAAAAGCGCTGCAAAAGTAGTTTAATTTTCGTAAAGATGCAACTCTTTAATTAAAAAACTACCCCTATAAACTGCATTATTGCTAAAAAATTGCTAATATTGCAGTCGCAAAATTCAGGGTGAATATTTATGCTTATTCGTTATTCAAAACAGTTGTATGTTTCAGTAATCAACGGATAGTTTTTTTATCCTGATATAAAATAAACAAATTAAACAAATTAAAAATGAAAGTACTTAAATTTGGTGGAACATCCGTAGGTTCTGTCAATGGCATCATGAGTGTCAAAAAAATTGTAGAAGAGCAAAGTGAACCCGTAATTGTTGTTGTTTCGGCTTTTTCGGGTGTTACCGACCAGCTCTACAAAGTTTCGGGATTGGCTGCAAAAGGCGACGATTCGTATTTGGCCGAATACCAGACAATGCTTACGCGCCACAACGAGGTGATTGAAGCATTAGTTACCGATAACTTAAAACAACAAATTCTGACACAGGTAAATACACTTTTCAACGATCTTGCAAATATCCTGCGTGGTATTTATCTCATCAAAGATACTTCTTCCAAAATTATTGATACACTCGTTAGTTATGGCGAGGCTATTTCATCGGTTATTATTGCTGCTTCTATTCAGGATGCGCAACATTTCGATTCCAAATCGTTTATCAAAACGCTCAATCAGTTCAATAAGCATATTGTCGATTTTCAGAGCACTAATGCCCTGATTAATGAAAAATTCACAAATGCTCCCAAGGTGGTTGTTTGTGGTGGTTTTATTGCTACCGATAGCAAAACCGGTTTTATTACCAATTTAGGTCGCGGTGGTTCCGATTATACTGCTGCTATTCTGGCTGCTGCGCTCGATGCATCTATTCTGGAGATTTGGACCGATGTGGATGGCTTTATGACTGCCGACCCGCGTGTTATTTCAAGCTCTTATGTTATCGAAAAGCTAAGCTTCAGCGAAGCCATGGAATTGTGTAATTTCGGGGCAAAAGTGATTTATCCGCCTACTATTTTCCCCGTTTTCCACAAAAATATTCCGGTTGTAATCAAAAATACATTCAACCCATCAGCTGCAGGAACCTATATTTCGCAGGAAAAAGCAGTAGGTGGTGCCAAAGCCATTAAAGGAATTTCGTCCATCAACGATACGTCGCTCGTTACCATTCAGGGACTTGGTATGGTTGGCGTTATTGGTGTTAATCATCGCATTTTCAAGGTATTGGCCGAAAATGGTATCAGCGTGTTTTTCGTTTCGCAGGCTTCGTCCGAAAATACAACTTCCATTGGTGTAAGTAATGCCGATAGCGATTTGGCTGTTAATGTGTTGCAAAAAGAATTTGCTGTCGAAATTTCGCAGGGCGAAATCGATACCATTACTGCCGAAAACGATTTGGCTACTGTGGCCATTGTGGGCGATAATATGAAACGCACACCGGGCATTGCCGGTAAACTTTTCGGAACGCTCGGACGCAATGGTATCAATGTAGTGGCCTGTGCACAGGGCGCTTCCGAAACCAACATTTCCTTTGTTACCGACCGCAAGTCGCTGCGCAAAGCGTTGAACGTTATTCACGATTCGTTTTTCCTTTCCGAATATCAGGTGCTCAATATTTTCTTAGTTGGTACCGGTACAGTAGGAGGCAGCCTTTTGGAACAAATCAAACAGCAGCAACCCAAATTAATGGCTCAAAATGGCCTGAAAATTAAGGTGGTAGGTATTGCTACTGTCGACAAAATGCTTTTCGATCGCAATGGTATCGATTTGATCAATTACAACGAATTGTTGGAGCAAAACGGTGTTCCTGTTTCGCCCGAAAGCATCCGCGATGAAATTCTGAACATGAATATTTTCAATTCTGTGTTTGTGGATTGCACGGCAAGTCCCGATATTGCGGACCTTTATCTTACCATGATTCAGAATAATATTTCGGTAGTTGCTGCCAACAAAATTGCTGCTTCGTCCGAGTTCGAAAAATACACTGAGCTCAAAGAAACTGCCCGTCGTCGTGGTGTTAAATACTTGTTCGAAACCAATGTAGGCGCAGGTTTGCCCATTATCAACACCATGAATAGCCTGATGAATAGCGGCGATGTTATTCAAAAGTTACAGGCAGTTTTGTCGGGTACACTCAATTTTATTTTCAATACCATTAGCGCCGAAATTCCATTGAGCAAAGCCATTCTTATGGCCAAGGAAGCCCGCTTTGCCGAGCCCGATCCGCGTATCGACCTCAGCGGCAAGGATGTTATTCGTAAGTTGGTGATTCTTGCACGCGAAGCCGGTTACAAAGTGGAGCAGGACGATGTGGTGAAAAACCTGTTTATTCCTGATAAGTATTTTGCCGGAAGCCTCGATGATTTCTGGAATACAATTTCCGAATTGGATGCCGAGTTTGAAGAAAAACGGGCTAAATTGGCCGAAGTGGGCAAACGCTGGCGTTTTGTGGCAACTATGGAAATGGGCAAATGCCACGTCGGACTTCAGGAAGTGGATAGTCTGCACCCGTTCTACGATTTGCAGGGCAGCAACAATATCATTCTTATCACCACTGAGCGTTACAACGAGTTCCCGATGATGATTAAAGGCTATGGAGCCGGAGCAAGCGTTACCGCCGCCGGCGTATTTTCCGATATTATCAGCATTGCAAATATTCGATAGTTTATAAAGTTTATAAAGTTCATAAAGTTTGTAAGGTTTATAAAGTTTATAAAGTTTATAATGTTTTGATATTCAGAATTATAATAGTGTTTTTGATCGTTGGATTTGCAACTGCGTGTACCCGTCAGGTGCCGCAGTTGCCTTCCAATAAAGTTGCCGCAACCGACAGCAGTACATTGTCATTACAGGCTGCCAACCAAAAGCTAATCGCAGGCGAAGACAGCATTCTGCAAACTTTTGTCGCCAACTCTTCCATTCATTTTAGCAAGTCCGATGCAGGTTTCTGGTACAGCATTCAGCAGTCGGCAAAGCGCAATTCCAAACCCCTTAAAGGTGAAAATGTAAAGGTGAATTTAAGTGTTTATTCCCTGTCCGACAGCCTTTTACTTCGCGAAACCAAAACCATCGTTGTCGGTAAAAAACAACTCATCAACGGTGCCGAACAACTACTGCTACTCATGTCGCGTGGCGATTCGGCCACAGCCATTCTACCATGGCATCTCGCTTACGGCATGAAAGGCAATGGCTCCGAAATTCCGCCTTACACCTCCGTTCTCGTTCGTCTCAGTATTTTCTGAAATATTTTTTGGGCGTGCCCCTACGGGTCGGGCTATCCGCTCTTGTACCGCCGAAATACGGCGGCACGCCGCTACTATCCCTCACGCATCGCGCTCCGAAGTCGTTTCGCGTTGTTCTTAAGCTGTCCGATATTTATAATTCCAAAGAGTTTGGGAGCATTAATAAAAATGGCAGGGCTTTCTTGTAGTCTAATTCTTCGTATTCTAAACCTAACTTCCGAAGGTTGATGTAATAGGTGTTATGATGCAGGTAATAGTTTTTTTCGCTTTGCAGAAACCATGCTTTTTCACCCAATTTCTCGGCAATAAACCATTTTTCTATCAGTCGGGCACTACGTCCGTTGCCATCATTCCATGGATGTATTTTTGCAAAGCTAAGGTGCAACATTGCTGCATAGTAAAACACCTCTTCTACTGTCATGGTGGTTTTTAATAACACTTCTACATCGGCATACCATTTTTCCATTTCGACTTTTAGCTCGTAAGGCGAAGTTGCTACATATTCTATACGTCCTTCATCGGTAGCTACATACATAATGTTGATACGTAGTTTCCCTTGCTTATGTGTTTCTACAATGTTTTTACTCAACAGTTTATGTGCTTCGCAAATAGTTTGGGCATTGAGCGGATTGCTTTTGGCATATTGATATGCATTGTACAAATCGTCCGTTTTTTTTGTATAGTCGGGCTTAAACTCCATACCCATAGCCTTGTGCTTAATATAACTATCTAATTCTATGTCCTCTCCTTCAATTTTACTACTGAAAACTGAAGCTACAGATGTGTAAAAACTAAAACTATCAGTGCTTATCTCGGCTTCTTTCAGCGCATTAAACTTTTCAGCAATGCCTTTTACCTGCTCCAGATAAGCTGGTAGTAATTCTGTCTGTATGAGTTGTAACTTAATCATTTCTTATTATCCGACGTTATTTTTCACAAAGATAGTAAAAATATAGAAATTAAAGTTTCCCGAAAAAATTGTATCTTTGCACTCCCAAAAATGGTAAATTCTTGGCGAGCCAAGCGGCAAGCTGATTAGTAAATTGATAAATAGTAAATTAAAATAATGGCAAAAGAATTAACTTCGCGTAGCGAAAACTATTCGCAGTGGTACAACGATTTGGTATTAAAAGCCGACCTTGCCGAAAATTCGGCTGTTCGTGGATGTATGGTTATCAAGCCTTACGGCTATGCAATCTGGGAAAAAATGCAGGCCGAACTCGACCGCATGTTTAAGGAAACCGGACATGTGAATGCTTATTTCCCACTTTTTATTCCCAAATCATTTTTAAGCAAAGAGGCTGACCACGTCGAAGGTTTTGCCAAAGAATGTGCCGTTGTAACTCATTACAGGCTCAAAAACAGCCCCGATGGTAAAGGCGTGATTGTCGACCCCGATGCCAAACTCGAAGAGGAACTAATTGTTCGCCCCACTTCCGAAACCATTATCTGGAGTACTTACAAAAACTGGATACAATCCTATCGCGATTTGCCAATTCTTGTCAATCAATGGGCCAATGTGGTACGTTGGGAAATGCGTACACGTCTTTTCTTGCGTACAGCTGAGTTTCTATGGCAGGAAGGGCATACTGCTCACGCCACCGAAGCGGAAGCTATGGCCGAGGCGCGTCAGATGCTGGAAGTGTATGCCGAATTTGCCGAAAAATTTATGGCTGTACCTGTTCTGAAAGGTGTGAAATCGGCTAACGAACGCTTTGCCGGTGCGCTCGAAACTTTCTGTATCGAAGCATTAATGCAGGATGGAAAAGCCTTGCAAGCCGGTACATCGCATTTCCTCGGACAGAATTTTGCAAAAGCATTCGACGTAACATTTGTTGATAAAAATAACAAACAGGAATATGTTTGGGCATCTTCGTGGGGTGTTTCTACCCGTTTGATGGGCGCACTTATCATGTCGCATTCTGATGATAATGGATTGGTGCTTCCTCCTAAATTAGCTCCATTTCAGGTAGTTATCGTACCTATTTACAAAAATGAAGAGCAACTCAATGCAATTTCGGAAAAAGTAAATCAGATTATTCCCGCCTTGCGCAAATTGGGCATTTCTGTAAAATTCGATAACAACGATACCAAAAAACCGGGTTGGAAATTTGCCGAATACGAACTCAAAGGTGTACCTGTAAGGTTAGCCATGGGTGCCCGCGACCTCGAAAATGGTACGGTCGAAGTTGCCCGCCGCGACACTCTGACAAAAGAAACGGTATCAATAGAAGGTATCGAAAAATACATTGCTGATTTATTGGACGATATTCAGGAAAATATCTATAAAAAAGCATTCGATTACCGCGCTTCTGTTACCCGCGAAGTCAATTCGTACGACGAATTTAAGCTTGAAATTGAAAAAGGTGGCTTCCTGCTTTGTCACTGGGACGGTACACCCGAAACCGAGGAGCGTGTGAAAGAGGAAACAAAAGCTACTATCCGCTGCATTCCGTTGGAGGAAGGCGAACCCGGAACCTGTATCTTTACCGGTAAACCATCAAAACAACGTGTGGTATTTGCCCGGGCATACTAATCAGGCGGTACTTATTTTTACAAAAAAAAACCGAATCAATCCGATTCGGTTTTTTTGTAAATCAATGGATTAACCTAATGTTGCAATCGCTTTATTGATTCGCGAAATAGTTTCTTCTTTTCCTATAATAGCAATAATATCAAAAATATGAGGTCCTTTTGATTCTCCAACTAAGGCAAGTCGGAAAGCATTCATAATGCCACCAAGGTTGTATTCGTTCACGGCAATCCACTCTTTGATAATTATTTCCGTATTTTCCGGACTGAAATCTTCAATTCCCGCAAGTAAATCAGCTAATTTGCCAAGCTGAGTCGGAGTTTCGGGTTTCCAGCGTTTTTGAACTGTTTTGTCATCGTATTTTTGCGGAGCTTCGAAGAAGAACGATGCTTGTGCCCACAGCTCATTCACAAAGTTGGCACGTTCGCGTACCAAACTTACTATTTTTTGTACTTTTTCCGAATCTTCAATAATTCCTTTTTCTATCAGAATGTGTTGAAATAAGTCCGCAATTTCTTCAATCGGTTTTGTTTGCAGGTATTTGTGATTGAACCATTTACCTTTTTCGTAATCGAATTTAGCGCCGCTTTTGCTTACGCGGTCAAGCGAAAATTGTTGGATTAGTTCCTGCATTGTGAAAAACTCCTGATCGGTACCGGAGTTCCAGCCCAATAGCGACAAAAAGTTAACCACCGCTTCGGGAAAATAACCTGCTTCGCGGTAGCCCGATGAGGTTTCGCCTGTTTTTGGATCAACCCAGTTAAGTGGAAAAACCGGAAAACCAAGTCGGTCGCCATCGCGTTTGCTGAGTTTACCATTTCCATCGGGTTTCAGCAATAGAGGTAAATGTGCAAAATGTGGCATACTTTCAGTCCAGCCTAAATACCGGTACAGCAAAACGTGCAAAGGTGCTGATGGCAGCCACTCTTCACCACGAATCACATGCGAAATTTCCATCAGATAATCATCCACCACATTGGCTAAATGATAGGTTGGCAATTCGTCAGCCGATTTAAAAAGCACTTTATCATCAATTACCGACGAGTTAATAACTACTTCACCACGAATCAAATCCTGTACTTTTACTTCTTCGTTGGGTTCAATTTTGATACGAACGACATATTGTTCGCCGGCATTAATACGTGCTTTTACTTCATCGGCTGCAAGCGTCAGTGAATTAGTCATTATGCCGCGCGTACTTGCATCGTACTGAAAATTAGCTATTTCAGTACGTTTAGCATCCAATTCGGCAGGCGTGTCGAAAGCAATATAAGCCAAACCTGCATCGAGCAATTGGTCAACATATTTCCGGTAGATGGATTTGCGTTCACTTTGACGGTAAGGAGCATGCGTGCCTGTATTTTTAGCGCCTATACCTTCGTCAATTTCTATCCCAAGCCAGCTCAGAGCTTCCACAATATAAGCCTCGGCACCTGGTACAAAACGCGCTGAATCGGTATCCTCAATCCGAAGCAACATGTCGCCACCATGCTTACGGGCAAAAAGATAATTATACAATGCTGTTCGTACTCCGCCTATATGCAGCGGACCTGTTGGACTTGGTGCAAAACGCACTCTAACTCTTCTGTTCATATATTGATGTGTTGATGTGATGATGTGTTGATGTGATGATGTGTTGATGTGATGATATGTTGATGTGTTGATGTGATGATGTGATGATATGTTGATGTGAAGATGAGATGATAAAATTCGTAGTTATAAAATATCCCTCCAATGCCATTTCCCCACTATAACGCCATCTTTAATCAACACCAATCCCGGATTGGCTCGAACTATCGTTTTCAGCGTAATGGGATCGCCTTTGTAAAACAAAAATGAACTGTTTGTTTTTTGACTGAATGCAGCAATTTCGTCGTCGGTCGAAGCTGTAACTGCATAAAATCGTACGGATGAGTTATTTATTTTTTTGTAAAATTCTGTTGCAATTTTTGCTCCTTCTTCCGAAGCTTTATTTAAGTCATACATTATCAATAGATAAGTATATCCTTTGTGCTCAAGCAATTCGGGAACAATATCTTCGTCCATCGAATTGTAAATTCTGAAATCGTGAATGGCTGGTTTAAAACCTTCTTTCACCAATGTCGTTTTTTGGTCTACAAATACCCAGGTCGAATCATCTTTCGGATAATTTTCGAGTGTAAATTCTTCTTGTTTTCCGTCTTTTTCGTAGATAAATGTGGTTGCATATTCATCTTGTGGTGCACCTTCGGGAATTTTCATCGCTTCGGCAATATTCACACCTTTTTTATAAGGCATAAAGTCGATTTGTGGTAAATGATTGTATGCATATACCGATATTCCAATGCCAAAACCAACAAAAACCAACATAGCTATCCATTCAATCCAAAGCATAAAAAATCGTTGGCGCGGACGTGTTGTAAACAAAACCGTTAGAATTAATACGGTTAGTACAATATTTTTCCAGAATGTTTCCCAATTTGTTATTTTCAGGGCTTCGCCAAAACAACCACAGTCGCTCACCGGATTTTTGAGTGCAATATAAAGCGTTAGTGGCGTCATTATCAGCATAAAAAGCAGACCTGCAAAAGCCGTTCGGCGAACCTGAATCGTAAAAACAAGATTCAGACCGATAAGCAGTTCAATGGTAGAAAGCGCAATTGCCAACGCAAATGCATAGTCCGAAAATCCATAAAATGCACCACCGAATGCCGTAAAATAATCCTGAAATTTATAAGTTGAACCCAGCGGGTCGACAGCCTTCACAAAACCCGAAAAAACAAATACCAAGCCAAATAGTAATCGGCTCGAATGCAGTAATACATTATTTAATTTTGAATTTGTTCTGGACATTTTTTATGTTAGAAATTAAGAAAATGAGAAATTAGAAAATTGATTAATCATCACATCATCACATCACCACATCACCACATCACCACATCATCACATCAACTCATCAATTTTAATTAACCCGAAAACCGCATAATTAATCATATCGAAATAGTTGGCATCGATACCTTCAGACGCAAGTGTAACTCCTTTATTATCTTCTATTTGTTTGGTACGGTAAATTTTTTGCAAAATCAAATCGGTATACGATTGCATACGCATGGTGCGCCAGGCTTCATCGTAATCGTGATTTTTGGCCATCATCAGGTTTTTGGCTTCGAGCAGGTATTTATCGTAAAGTTCCATGCCACGGTCGAACGTTAAATCGTCGGAATCGGAAAAGCCCAACTCCAACTGAATCAGCCCGATAATACCGTAATTTACTATAGCAATCAGTTCCGAACGAATACCTTCATCCACTTTACTCACTCCCTTTATTTCGATACTTCGAATGCGATTGGCTTTGATAAAAATCTGATCGGTAACCGATTCGGGACGCAAAATCCGCCACGAAGCGCCATAATCACGCATTTTTTTTGTGAAAATATCGCGGCATTGCGCTGCCACTTCATCAAACTGCTTTTCGGTTTTGTTCATAACTGCTCGTTTTTTTATTATGGATTTATTCTTATGTCCGATTCTAATTATTTGAAAGTAATTACTTTAATAAAAATCAGGTACATAAAAATCCGAATTGCAAATTTACAATTTTAAATTGAATATGCAACCTGAAATTTATTTATATATTCCGCCAGATATTCCTGTTCGGTTTGGCCGGGAGTTGGGATAAATTCGGCTTTTTGAAGGCATTTTAGTTGGTGTAAATCCATAATAGTGGAATAACCCGAGCGTGAAATGATTTTTTTTGCGCCGAGTAAATACGACGCCAATTCGGCATCAGCAATGTGTGTGGCAAAGCTGATATTCCCGATTTGCAATCGGTTGTTTTTCGTGGCTGGCTTTCCTGTCAGAATAAGGACTTTTTCCTTGCTGTTTGCAAAGCGTTGCACCATTTGATTTTCGAATAGTGTTCGTTGTGGTTCAACGCCCGAAACAAGCGCTACAACATCGTGGCTTGTGTCCGGTTTGTAAGTTTCAGGAGGCAAAAATCGGGTTAGCGGACCTACAAATTTTGCGTTAAGTGGTAAGCGGTATTTGTGTGCCAAATCGCCTGAAAAGCCATTTTTCTCCTCATAATCGGGTATCCAACAAGTAGAAAAACGGTTTATTATTTGCCTGTGAAGCCACCATGCCAATGGCTCGAACATTTTTAGTCCCTCAGGCATTTTTATCATTAACTGGTGGGTCATGTAAATGCATTCGGTTCGTTTTGTCCAAAGTCCAAAACGATTGTCGGAAATAACGAGGTCGAAATGTTCGGTTTTGAGTAAACCGCGAAGCCAGTTGTGTTCACGATAGATTCCTCGCAAAATATTAGGCAAGCTACGAATCATTGCTCCAACCTGCGTGTTCCCTTCGGAATACTGAACAGCGTAGGAGGGAAGTTCGAGCATTTTAAGTCCCGGAAATTCTGATTTCAGAAATTCTAAAGGAAAACCATCGGCAGCCAACAAAACCTCATGACCCTCGGACACAAACTTACGGATGATCGGAACACAGCGGGTAGCGTGCCCCAAACCCCAGTTTAGCGGACAAATTAGTATTCTCATCCTGCTACCGAAACTTCGAATCCGGCTGATTTTACTTTTTCGGCTATTTGTTTCAATTCTTCAACACTTACTTTTTCGAGTTGCTGAACCGGTGTTGTTCGGTCGAGCGAATAAATCATAACCTGCTTTGGCTGAATTTTCTGCAGTGCATCTATCCATGCATTTATTTCAGTATCAGTGGTGTTGTCTATTCGTTCGCCCTGATATTCGCCCCTTAAAAACATTGTTTGAATAATCAGATTTCCTTCAAACTTTTGCAATTGGTTTACAAGCCACGCTACATCAATTTGTTTCCCAACCGGTTGATCCATCAGTTTCATGGTACGATCGATAGCCGAATCGAATTTCAGGATATTATTATCCACTTTTTTCAATGCGCTGAAAATGTGTGGTTTGTGTATACGTGTTGAGTTCGACAATACGCTTACTTTTGCCGTTGGGCAAAGTTCATTTCGCAAAGTAATAGTATCGTCGATAATGCCTTCGAAATCAGGATGTAAAGTAGGTTCTCCGTTTCCGGCGAAAGTTATAACGTTTGGAATCTCACCTGCTTCTACCATTTCGCCAAGTTTGCGTGCCAGAATTTCTCTCACTTCACTACGTGTCGGGAAATTAAACTCCTGCATGGTGGTATTAAACCCGCATTCGCAGTAAATACAATTGAATGAACAGATTTTAGCATCCACAGGGAGCAGATTTACTCCAAGCGAAAGTCCCAACCTACGGCTATGTATTGGTCCGAATATTACCTGGTCGAATAAATTTTGCATAAAAATCAGTGATTAAAAGCGATAAAACCAGGAGCAGGAAGGGAGCGGAAATGTAATATCATCGTCTGACGAATTTCCTGAACCAATTATTCTGATTGTATTTAATGATACCTGAAAAGCTGAATTTTCCCATGTTTGAAAGCGCATGCCGGGCATAATTACGATGGCTGCAAAATGATCAATACCATCTCTGACAAAATACTGCGAATCAAAACCACTTGTGGGTACTGTACTTACTTTTGTTATTTTTGCAGTGCCAAATGTAAGCATACTGTCAAAAATGAAACTTGCTTTTGATCCCACTTTTGTAATTCCTGAAAATGAAAATACAGGTCCGTAGGCAGGATGAACAGGTCGGTCTGTTTGGGCTGCATAGTACGCCGCCGAATTTACATAATTGCCTACAGGTGCTTCTTGCTCGTTAACTCCGGGAATTATATAGCCAAAACCTGCCCCCAATGTCAAGTTATCTTTGGCTGTGCCATAAGTTATATTGCCATAATGCAAACCACCCCAGGTTTTCATGTTGTTGATATAGCCCGAATTTCCCATCAAAGTCCCTACCGAATAGTTTATTTTTGGATTTTTAGTGTTAAAACTGTATTTTCCTGAAAAAATAAACGGACTAACCGCCCAGGTTGTGAGAATGCCAAAACTGAAATTGTCGCTCAAAGCAAAATGAACCTCAGGTCCATATAAATTCAGGCGGGCGTAGTTCATACCTTTGCTTATAGGTAAAGCGTTGGTTGTGAATATATAACGCGTTATAAACGGACCAGCCGAAAAGTATTCGCCCCGAATGATGGCTTTTCTGTCACTTATTTTTTCAATGGATTTAATATCTGCTTTTGGGATGTAAATTTTGCCTAATTTCTCGGTAGTAATTAATACCTCACGACCATCGTCTTTTAATATATAGCCGATGTATTCAATATTATTTGTTTTTACTATCATGTAAAGCTGCTCATTGTCAATGGAATCCATTGTAATTTTGTCGCTTAATGTATTTGCCGATACGGTGTTCGATAAGCATAGACCTGCAAACAATGTCAGCAATGCAACTTTAAGTTTAATGCTTGTTATTTTCATAATTTCCTATTTTCTAATTTCTAATTTCTAATTTCTAACTTCTAACTTCTAACTTTAACAGGATGCAATTCACAAAAAAATCGTTGCAAATATAAGTTTAATAATCGAAATCGAAGTAATTTAGTTTTTATGAGCTCGTTTTTTTATCATACCTCCTTTTGCATCTTTAATGCTGTGCATAATTATAAATGCTTCACTATCAATTTTATCTACTTCAGTTTGAAGCTTCGAAAGCTCAAGGCGGGTAAGCAGTGTATATACAATGTCGGTTCTTTTCAGTGATTCTCCACGTTTGGCAAAACCCTTTTTGCCGAGATAAATGGTACATCCACGCCCTAAGTTTTCGATTATTGCCAAGCGAATTTCGTCGCTTTTTTCGGAAATGATAGTTACACCTACAAATTCTTCGAGTCCGGTTACCACAAAATCTACCGTTTTGGCTGCCGAAAGGTACGTCAGCATGGCATACATGGCAATTTCTATTGAAAATACATAAGCTGCAAATGAGAAAATAAATACATTAAATATCAGAATTACATCGCCTATCGTAAGTGGTAACTTTCGGCTGATATACACTGCTAATACTTCGGTGCCATCAATTACCGAACCGCCACGGATGGCTAAACCGATACCGGCACCCAGAAAGAATCCACCAAAAACAGCAATCAGTAATTTGTCGTTGGTTACAGTAAATGCGGGCATAAAATGAACTGCTATCGCTAATATTACAACAGCAAATATGCTCTTAACAGCAAACTGTCGACCAATAGATGTAAATGCAAGCAGTAAAAACGGGAGATTAATACCTATAAGCAAAATTGGAAATGAAACATGGGTCAATTTGTTTAAAATGAGCGATATACCTGTAACTCCACCATCAATAAAAGAGTTTGGTAGCAGAAAGCCTTTTAATCCGATGCTGGCTGAAAAGACACCTGCGAAAATTAGAATAATGTCTTTTATCAATCGGCTGATGTCTATCTTAACTCTCCGTTTTTCCAATTCAAATTGCTTGTCAATTACATCTTTATGCAATCGATGCTTCACAATTTCATTCAATATATATTGGTATATTTTGGTCATTTGTTATTTTAAATTTTAATAATAATTCGCTCACCTAATGTTTTCGAAAGCTGTTTTTTTACAACTTCTAATGCAGCCATTTCATGCATAATTTCATCTACCCGTGTATTATTTCGGGCATCCGAAGCGGCTTTAAGCTCAGTTAATTTTTGCCGTATCAGCTCAAGAATAAAACTGTTTTTAAACTCGAAAACTACGCGTGGTACAAGTTCTATTAACCTTTCAATGTCGGTTTCTACTTTTTTTATCTTCGAATGCAATTTGCTAAGCGTGTATTTTTCAGTTACCAAATCGGCTGTCAATTGACTTATCTGTGCATTGGGATGATACAAAAAAAATCGTTCGGGGTTAAACGTTTCGTCGGTGCAATGTGCTTTATACTCTTCGAGTATCAGTTGGTGAACCTGATTATACATTCGCAATTCGTCCTGATCCAATTCGTCAATTATATAATTCGAAACCATTACAGGCTGTGTCTTGGCATCATCAGCATAATAAAGTACCTGGTTGCCAAAACGAATGAGTAATTGCAAAATATTTCGTTCTTCTTTATCAAATTTCGAATGATAGGAACTGCCTCCTTCCATTTCCTCAAAATGAGGTGGGGGAGGTGCATCGGGTATATTGCTGCTACGGGCAGTTGTCTTTTCGTTTTCGTTGGTTTTCAGCTTGTTTATTTCGTGATAAAGCAGGGCTTCGTCAACATTCAGCAATGAACCACATTCTTTTACGTATTCCGAACGAATAACTGAATTTGGAATAATGGAAATGCTGCGAACAATATCAGTAACCAAACCGGCACGTTTTACAGGGTCGTTTCCGGCATCTTTTAATAATAAGTTAGTTTTGAAGCGGATAAAATCGGCTGAATTTTTCTCGACAAACTCAATAAAATCGGCAGCATTGTGTTTCCGTGCAAACGAATCGGGGTCGTCGCCATCGGGCAGGAGCAATACCTTAATATTAAGTCCTTCTTCGAGCAATAAATCAATGCCTCGTATGGATGCTTTTATTCCGGCAGCATCGCCATCGTAAATTACAGTAACATTTTCGGTAAAGCGGTGAATCATACGGATTTGCCCGGGGGTAAGCGATGTACCCGACGATGCTACTACATTTTCAATTCCGCTTTGATGCATCGAAATTACATCCGTATAGCCTTCCACCAAAAAACACCTGTCCTGACGAACAATGGCTTGTTTGGCAAAATAAATGCCGTAAAGTTCGGTGCTTTTGTGGTAAATTTCCGATTCGGGTGAATTGACATATTTGGCCATTTTGTCGTCCTTTTTCAGGATTCGACCACCAAAAGCCACTACTTTGCCCGAAAGCGAATGAACCGGAAACATCACACGTCCCCGAAACCGGTCGGAAAGCAGACCGCTTTCGTTTTCGAGTGTGAGTCCCGTTTTTACTAAATATTCTTTGTTGTAGCCTGCTTTAAGTGCATTTTGTGTAAATGCATCGCGTTGCTCGAGGCTATACCCCAATTGAAATTTCTGAATAATATCATCTCTGAAGCCACGTTCGCGAAAATAGCCAAGCCCGATTGATTTGCCATCAATATGATTATGAAGCGTGGAGCTAAAGTGTTTCTGTGCAAAATCGTTAACCAGAAACATGCTTTCGCGGTCGTTGCGTGCTGCTTGTTCTTCAGGGCTAAACTCCCGTTCCTGAAACTCAATATTGTATTTTCGGGCTAAAAACTTGAGCGCTTCGTAATACGAAATCTGCTCGTGCTCCATGATAAAATGAACGGCGTTTCCACCTTTTCCACAACCGAAACATTTAAAAATACCCTTTGCCGGCGATACGGTAAACGATGGCGTTTTTTCGCCATGAAACGGACACAAGCCAAGCAAATTGACACCACGTTTTTTGAGCGTGATGTAATCCGATATAACGTCCTGAATTTGAGCTGCATCGGTAATTCTGTCAATGGTTGCCTGATCAAGCATAGTTCTTTTTACTCTGTTAATGGTATTATTTCGATGGCAAAGCTACTCATTTTTTTTTGGAATTGAAAAAAAATAAAGTGCTACATTGATAAGATTTTACTGATATCTCTTGCTTTTTTTTAGCTCTTTGAATAGCACTTTTGTTCCTGAATTAAACATTCTGCTTATTCAAGTTGTTATTAACACAAAATCATTTAAATATATTCATTATGAAAATTAACATTGGTTCGACAGATAAATTAGTTCGTCTGTTATTGGCAATAATACTTATATTATTGTTCTATTTTGAAGTGCTGACCGATACACTGGGCATTGTAGCATTAATACTTGCTTTGGTTCTGACCGTTACCAGTCTTATAAATTTTTGTCCCCTTTATCCTCTATTTAAAATTAATACGGCAAAAAAGAAGGAAAAGGAAGCGTAACAACAGCTTGTTATACAATTTATTCTGAAAGTCTTTATCCGATTGGGTAAGGGCTTTTATTTTTTATTTACCTTGCAAATGCTTCATAGATTAAAAAACTGACATTAAAATTTCGGTTTCAGAAAAAAAATTCTTACTTTTGTTCCGCAAAATTTTAAAACTGAAAAACTAATAATTTATACAAGCATTTATGTCGAAAATAGAAGAAAAAAAGCCGGACGAATTGCAACAAGTGGAGCAAGTATTAAGTAAATCGGAAGCATTTATCGAAAAATATCAAAAACAATTGCTAATGGTTGTGGGTGTTTTGGTACTTTTGGTTTTGTCGGTTCTTGCCGTTAAAAACTTTTACATTCAACCCCGTGAGCGCGAGGCCGAAAACGAAATGGCTAAAGGTCAGGCTTTGTTTGCAGTAGATTCTTTCAAAGTTGCCCTCCAGGGAAAAGGTGATTATATCGGATTCGAAGAGATTGTTTCGGAATACAGCATTACACCCTCGGGTAATTTGGCTGCTGCATACGCCGGTATATGTTATTATAAATTAGGACAATACGATAATGCTGTTAAATACCTTTCGAAATTCGATGGCGAAGATAATTATTTTTCAGTAGCAGTTATCGGACTTATCGGTGATGCTTATATTGAGCTTGGCAACAAAGAAGATGCAGTGGATTATTTTACAAAAGCAGCCGGTAAAAAGAATGAAGTATTGAGTTCAGTTTATCTGAAAAAGGCCGGAATTGCTTACGAAGCTCTTGGTAAACCCGAAAAAGCGCTCGAAATGTACACTTCGGTTAAGGATGATTATCCACGTTCCGCCGAAGCGTCTGATATTGAAAAATACATTGCCCGCGTTCAAAAATAATTGAAATTTTATACGAACAATATATGTTTTATAAAAAGCTGCTTCCAAACCCGAAGTGGCTTTTTTTAAATTTCTAACTTCTAACTTCTAATTTCTAATTTCTACCTTTAAATATATGGCAACAAAATATAAAAATCTTTCGGATTACGATGTAAATGCTATGCCTCCGGCCGAAGTATTATCTAATCAACAATATGCTATAGCTGTAGCCGACTGGAACTCTGAAATTACCTACGCTTTGCTCGATGGAGCTTTCGATACATTCGTTCAGCACGGTGTGAAAACTGAAAATATTAAAGTGGTACATGTTCCCGGTGCTTTCGAGCTGACCTTTGCTGCCCAAAGGCTTGCAATGCAGGGAAAATATGCAGCTGTTATTACACTGGGTTGTGTTATTCAGGGCGATACACCGCATTTCGACTATGTTTGTCAGGGTGTAACGTATGGTGTTGCTAAATTAAATGCAAATCCCGATTGCTGTCCGGTAATTTTCGGAGTGCTCACTACCAATACCTTACAACAATCGCTCGACAGGGCGGGTGGAATACACGGAAATAAAGGAACTGAAGCTGCTGTAACTGCCATAAAAATGGCAAATATTGTTTGGTAGTTTCAGTTTGATTGCGTATCTTTGCACCGCTTTTGAGAGAAAGAGCAAGATATTGGGTAGTTACCAAAGTGGCCAACTGGGGCTGACTGTAACTCAGCTGTCTTTCGACTTCGGAGGTTCGAATCCTTCACTGCCCACAAAAAACGATGAGTTAATGAGTTGATATGATGATGTGATGATGAAATTTCGAATTAATTATCACATTTACACATTATCTCATTATCACATTAAATTGCGGAAGTAGCTCAGTTGATAGAGCATTAGCCTTCCAAGCTGAGGGTCGCGGGTTTGAGTCCCGTCTTCCGCTCTCAAACTAAAAGGAAGAAACGCTACGGTGTTTCTTCCTTTTTTGTTATTATTCTACTTTGACAGATTAGATTTTTTTGAATTATGTCGTCCCTACGGGACTTCTTTTCTCGGAATTGTATCTGTTTTACCATAATCACACCTCTACGAGGTTAAGAAAAAGTGCTGCAGGCACGAAAATATGGTAGTATTTTGTGAATTAATCGCCAAAGTCCCATAGGGACGACATAACATTAATCTTTCAAAGTAGGTCTCACTTCTTCCGACGGCATACTTGTCAGCTTTACTTCTTCGTGTGTTGCCCAAATTACAAGTGGTTTATATCCGGCAATATAACTATTTATAAACTCCATAATCTTCATTTTTAAAGCGGAATCAAGTCCGTTTAATGGCTCATCGAGTAGCAGTAAATCGGGTTTTGCAGCTAAGGCTCGTGCCAATGCTATGCGCTGCTGCTGTCCACCGCTCAATTCCTTGGGGTGTTTTTGTAAAAATGCTCTTATTTCTAATTGCTCCATCATTTCCTGTAACTCACTTTCGGATAATGCATTATTGTTTTTTGAATTGTGAATGCCGTAACGAACATTTTGTTCGGCGGTGAGCCAGTTGCATAATCGGCCATCCTGAAACGAATACGCCACTTTTCGACAGTTTTCGAAAGTTATTTTTCCGGCATCGGGCTTAAGAATACCCGACAATAAGCGCAATAAGGTGGTTTTGCCTGTGCCTGATGGTGTTTTAAGCAGATATACTTTATCTGAACTGAATTCAAAATAAAAACCATCGAAAATACATTGGCTGCCGTAGGATTTTTTCAGATTTTGAACGCTGATTTTCTTTGTTGAAAAATTATTTTGTGTTAAAGATTCGGCTTGTTTTAGTGTATGTGTAAAATTAATCTTAGAAATGTATTGTATCAGTATATCAAATAGATAACTGATAATTATCGCTGCCAATGTCCATGCAAAAAGTTCGGAAACGTTCAGATACACTTGTGCTGCTTTCATGCTGCTACCTATTCCGTGTGGCGGTTGTGCCAATACTTCACCTATGATGATTGCCCTCCATCCAAAGCCGGATGCTGTGCTTATTCCTCCTGTAATCAGCATTTTGGCCGAAGGAAGATAAATATTGACAAATGTGTTCCAGCGCGACCGTCCGAAGATAATAGACATTTCCACCAAACGCAAGTCAACATGTTCGAAGCCATTCAGCACCGATTGATAAAGTATGGGAAACATGGTGAGCAACGCAATAAACACGGGTAATTCATTGGGCGAAAACCACAGCAAAGCAATGAGTACCACCGAAATTACCGGTACTGAACGAATAACTACAATGATAGGATGAAGAAATTTTTTCCAGAACGGAATGTGTGCTGCCAGACTTCCCAGACTCAAAGCAAGAATAAATGAAATTAAAAAGCCAATAAAACCTCTGAAAATGGTGGCAGAAAGTGCTTCATAAAAACCGGCAGTTGTAACCACCCGAAAACTCTCGACAAAAAGTAAATCGAGCGTAGGGAAAATAGCCGGATAGCCCAACGAGAGCGCAATTGCCTGCCACAAAATTAATATTGTAACAATTGAAAGTGCTGTGGGCAGGTGCTTTTTTATCATATTTCTAAATTGTCATAAATATGAATATTGCTATTCCTAATTTCTAATTTCTAACTTCTAATTTCAATCTACTGCGGCTGATAAATAAAATTACGGTCGGGCATTTTACCACCAATTGTTGCCGGATTGAATGAATAGAAAATTTCGAGGTATTTTCGTATTTCCTGCTCAATGGCAAACGAAGCCACATAGCGAATATTGCAAAACGGTAATGATGCCAATGCAATGGCTTCGTTGGCTGCAAATTGACGATCGACAAGTAGTTTGGCTGTTTTTTCGGGCATATCATTCACCAAATTGCAACTTGTGGAATAGGCTTCGCAAATCTCGTGCATAGTGGTAGGATATTCACGCGAAAAATCATTGCGAACTACAAAAGCTGTTTGGGTGAAAATGTCTTTATCGGAATTTTCAAGGTATTCCTCTATGTTTAATTTTGAAATTATATGAATATCAGTACTTTTACTTTGCAATAAACTCACCATGGGCTCCGATATCACAGCTGTCTGTATCCTGTTGTTCAATAGTGCCATCGAAATGTCATTGTTGTTTGTAAAGGTGTAATCGAGCTTTACTTTGTTGATTTTCTTTTGATTCAAAAATCGTTGAAACAAAACATCGGGTGTGGCACCTTGTCCGAAAACTGAAATTTCATTTCCCGATAGCTGTTCGATGGATTTTATGGTCTTGTTGTTGCTTACAATATACAGCGTTCCCCAAACCGAACAGGCTACCATGCTGTAGTTGAGCTTTTTGTTGTATAAATTGGCTGCCATTACGGTAGGTAAAACTGCAAATTCCAGCTCGTTTTTGAGCATCAATGCCTGTATTTGTTGCGGATCGCTTTTCAGCACAAATTCAATTCGTTTTCCTTCAATTTTGGGAGGATTAGCCATAAAATGTACAAAACTAATAGCTGTCGGACCCTGCAAAATTCCGATTCGAATAACATCTACCGGCTTTTTGGTACATGAATATTGTATAAATAAATGCAGAAAGAAAATGACTGATATTTTAAAACTGATTTTTTTCATTGAAGAAAATGATGTCCTGATATTTAATTCCAATTATTTTTTTGTTGTGTTTTATAAATTCTTTACTATCAGAGTCTTGTTCCCCTCTCCTCATTTAGAGGGGTTAGGGGTGAGGTCGAAATTATAAAAAAATAAATAAAACAACTTTATCCCGTCCATTTTCATGCTCTTAGGGATGAAGTCATTTTTTTAGTTTTATAACAGTAATTTCCGGATACAATCCCATCATAACAGGCAAGCCGATAAAGCCTACCCCGCGCGAAACATATATCTTTTGCTCTTCTTTTTCATAAAGCCCATTAAATTGTTTATACAGAAAAACAGCAGGTGAATATACTTTGCCAAACACTTTTATTCCCATTTGAGCTGCATGTGTATGTCCCGAAAGAGTAAGGTCGATATTAGTTTGAGGCAAAATTTCCAGTTCCCAGTGTTCAGGATTATGGCTAAGCAATAGCTTGAATGTGTTTTTGTTCGTGTTTTTGATAGCTTTTTGTAAATCGGCGTAATTTTTAGCTGATTTTTTACTGAAATTTTCAACACCGATTAATTCAATCGAATCGTTTTGAGTGTGCAAAGTAACCGATTCGTTATTCAAAAGTCTGAATCCAAAGCGTTTAAATGCTTTTTTTACCTGTTTCAGGTTTTCTGTCTTTTTTTCAGGCGAATCCCAAACTGTATAGTCGCCGTAATCGTGGTTTCCCAACACTGCAAAATTACCATCTTTTGAGCGTATTTGCAAAAATAGGGAATCGTATCCCTGCATTTCAGAAGCAAAATTATTGACCATATCGCCCGTAAATACCACCATGTCAGGTTTCTGACGGTTTATTTCTGTAACAATTTTTTTTAAAAAATTCAATTGGTTGGTTCGGCTGCCCAGATGCACATCCGAAAACTGAACAATACTGTAATTATTATATGCATCAGGGAGTTTTTCGAATGGAATTTCAATTGTTGTAATTGATATTTTTTGTGGAAATAGAAATGCTCCGGCACATATTATTACAAGCGATAGGGAAATAATTGAAGTTGAAAATAACCTGACTATCCGCTGATTAATCTTCCATTTTGTTTGAATAAAATGAGCTGATATTAAAATAAGCTTTGGAAAATAAATTAACAAAAACAGAAAATCAAACCACATGATATAAAGTGGAAGTTCTGGTATTGAGAAGTATTTATAAAACAGCTTTATCCATGTAAATCCGGCAAAAAAAAGTACGGTTGATGAAAAAATGAATACTTTTGTAATTAATATGCGCTTTTTTGATTGTTTATACAGAATAAAATCAATTGCAAAGGTGGATAGTATTAGTAGGAGATATATTTCCGTGTATAACTTCATAGAATGTTGATTTTTAATTCATTATTTAATTCAAAATACTGTGTCTTCTTTTAATTCATTATAAAAATGCGGTTATTTGCTACAATATGATAGCACAGAACCTGAATAAATGTGCATATTATTTTTATTTTGCACAAATATATAAAACTTTTTTTGTAAATTTGTGCTCGAAAAAATCAGTTTTGTAACCACAAATTTTATATGTCATTATACATTTTTGTAACTATTATTTTAATACTCGTTGCCGATTTTGGTCTTGAGCGGTTTTTAGCCTTTCTCAATATCAAAAATTCAAAACTCCCCCTACCGTCTGTACTTTCAGATATTTACGATTCCGAAAAATACGCCAAACAGCAAGATTATTTTCGTACCAATACACAATTTGGTATGCTTACTTCTACTTTCAGCTTTTTGGTTACGCTTGCCATGTATGCGTTTGGTGGTTTTGGTTGGCTCGATACTACGCTGCAATCGCTAATTTCACATGATATTTTACGTTCATTAGCGTTTTTTGGAATAATATTTTTAGCTAACGACTTGTTAACCACGCCTTTTTCTTGGTACGATACCTTTGTAATTGAAGAGCGTTTCGGATTCAACAAAGTTACGCCAAAAATTTTTATTTTGGATAAATTAAAAGGATATTTACTTACAATACTTATAGGTGGCGGACTTTTATTTGCCATTATCTCTATTTATCAGGCTTCGGCAACATATTTTTGGTTGATAGCCTGGAGTGTTGTTACTGCTTTCGGACTTTTTATGAGTATGTTTTATTCCGAATTGATAGTTCCGCTTTTCAATAAACAAACACCGCTTCCCGAAGGTGAATTGCGTACCGAAATTGAGAAATTTGCAGCTAAAGTCGATTTTAAATTAAAAAATATCTTTGTAATTGATGGTTCGAAGCGGTCTACAAAAGCCAATGCTTACTTTACCGGATTTGGTCCCAAAAAGCGTATTGTGCTGTACGATACCCTGATGGATAAAATGACAACCGAGGAAATTGTAGCTGTTCTGGCGCACGAAGTGGGACATTATAAGCACAAGCATACCTTGAAAAATATGCTTATTTCGTTGCCTACATCCTTGTTGCTTTTTTATTTGCTGGGTTTAATACTCAAAAGCGATGCTCTTGCACAGGCGCTGGGAGGTACTACCGCAAATTTTCATCTCAATGTGTTGGCTTTTGGAATTATTTATTCGCCGGTGTCGCTATTGCTCGATTTGGCTACAAACCAACTTTCGCGCAAATACGAATATCAGGCCGATAATTATGCGGCACACCACGGATTTGGTTCGCAATTAGTTTCGGGTCTGAAAAAACTTTCGGCTACATCGCTCAGCAACTTAATGCCGCATCCGGTGTATGTGTTTTTTCATTATTCGCACCCTACTTTATATCAGCGGATAACAAATATCGATTACAACAAATAGTAAATGGTAAATTGTATAATAGTAAATCGAACAAAATGTTATTAGGAATAATGGGTGCTATGCCCGAGGAAATGGATAAGCTTATTGCAGCTATCACCGACAAGGAAATTGTGGAGTGTGGCAGCCGCATTTATTATAAAGGAAAATTAGAAGGACTGGACGTAGTAGCAGTCTTTTCGCGTTGGGGAAAGGTGGCGGCAGCAACTACTGTCACCAACCTGATTTTGGAATTTAAAGTCGACCGTATTGTATTTACCGGTGTGGCTGGTGCTATCTCACCCGACCTCAATGTGGGCGATATCGTCATTGCTCAGCGACTGTTTCAGCACGATATGGATGCACGACCATTAATGCGCCGGTTCGAAATTCCGTTAACCGGAAAGACTTCCTTCGAAATCCCTCAGCAAAATGTGGACATTATGAAAAAAGCCGTTCATAATTTTCTGAAAAACGACAAAGAATTTCGGAAAATATTGAGCGAACAAAACATACTTTATCCAAAAATGCTGACAGGCGATATTGCCAGCGGCGATTTGTTTATTTCGAGTACCGAAATGAAAAATGCACTGATAAAGAATTTACCTTCAGTGGTTTGTGCCGAAATGGAAGGCGCAGCTGTGGCGCAGGTGTGCGACGATTATGGCGTTCCGTTGGTGGTAGTGCGGGTTATTTCCGATTCGGCCGACGAAGAAGCACATGCATCAGCTATCGGTTTTGTAAATCAACATGCCGGCGATTATTCGCTGTCTGTTTTGAAGGAGTATATTCAGTTAGTGAGGTAGACGGACAACAGACGACAGACAACAGACGACAGACAACGGACGACTGACAACGGACGACTGACAACATATAACGGTTAAAAGACAAAAGTTAAATGATTGAGGGCAAAGGGAAAAAAAGTACTTTGACTTTCGACCGTTGACTTTCGACAATAAAATATCAATAAAATCAATTAATTAACTATTTATTCATTTTTTAAAAGCGTATGGAAAATACTATTTTTTATTTAGTCCCTATTGCGTCCATTGTCGCTCTGGGCTTCGCGTATTATTTTTTCAAAGAAATGATGAAAGAGAGCGAAGGAACAGATACAATGAAAAAAATTGCCAAACACGTTCGCGAAGGTGCTATGGCTTACCTCAAACAACAGTACAAAGTGGTAACTATTGTTTTTGTGGTGTTAGCACTTATTTTCGCCGTAATGGCTTATTTCAACCTGCAAAACAATTGGGTGCCTTTCGCATTCCTTACAGGTGGTTTCTTCTCCGGGTTGGCCGGTTTTTTCGGTATGAAAACAGCTACTTATGCCTCGGCTCGTACTGCTTATGCAGCGCAGGATTCGTTGAACAAAGGTCTTAAAGTGGCTTTTCGCTCGGGTGCAGTAATGGGTCTGACAGTGGTTGGTTTGGCATTACTCGATATCTCGGTATGGTATTTAATTTTGGATTATTTCGTGGATGGTACCGACCACAACAAACTGATTTACATTACTACTACCATGCTTACCTTCGGTATGGGTGCTTCTACTCAGGCGTTATTTGCCCGTGTGGGTGGTGGTATTTACACCAAAGCTGCCGACGTAGGCGCCGACCTTGTAGGTAAAGTGGAAGCCGGAATTCCGGAAGATGATCCTCGTAACCCTGCAACCATTGCCGATAACGTAGGTGATAATGTAGGCGACGTGGCTGGTATGGGTGCCGACTTGTACGAATCGTATGCAGGTTCTATTTTGGCTACTGCAGCCCTTGGTGCTTCAGCTTTTATCGCTAACGAATCCATGCAGTTGAAAGCCGTTTTTGCTCCTATGATTATCGCTTCGGTTGGTGTGGTACTTTCAATTATTGGTATTTTTATGGTGAAAACCAAAGAAGGTGCTAAAATGAAAGACTTACTTGGCTCTCTTGGCTTGGGTGTAAATGTTAGTTCTGCACTTATCGCTGTTTCTACCTTTGGTATTCTTTGGGCGCTCGGTATCGAAAACTGGATTGGTATTTCTTTCTCGGTAATTGTTGGTTTGTTGGCTGGTATTATTATTGGTCAGGCTACCGAGTATTATACTTCACAAAGTTATCGTCCTACTCAAAAAGTGGCCGAAAGCTCGCAAACCGGTCCTGCAACCGTTATTATTTCCGGTCTTGGTCTGGGTATGATTTCTACAGCTATTCCTGTAGTAACCATCGCTTTTGCTATCGTATTGGCATTTATGTCGTCGCAGTTCGATTTAACTACTATGACCTATACACCAAACTTAACCCTTGGTTTGTACGGAATTGGTATTGCTGCCGTAGGTATGCTTTCAACACTGGGTATTACATTGGCAACCGATGCCTATGGACCTATTGCCGATAATGCCGGTGGAAATGCCGAAATGAGTGGATTGCCAAAAGAAGTTCGTCAACGTACCGATGCATTGGATGCACTTGGTAACACCACAGCTGCTACCGGCAAAGGTTTTGCCATTGGTTCGGCTGCACTTACTGCCCTGGCGCTGTTAGCTTCCTATATCGAAGAAATTAAAATTGCCCTGGAACGTATGGCTCACGCTGCTGCCGATGGATTGGCAAAAGCCGGTACCGAAATGCTTACTGTAGACCAGATTAAAGCTTCTACTTTCGAAAACTTTATGACCTACTACAACGTAACACTTATGAACCCTATCGTGTTGGTAGGTATCTTTATCGGTGCCATGATGGCGTTTGTATTTTGTGGTCTCACCATGAATGCCGTAGGTCGCGCTGCACAAAGCATGGTGGCTGAGGTGCGTCGTCAGTTCCGCGAAATAGTTGGTATCATGGAAGGTAAAGCCGAGCCCGATTATGCCCGTTGCGTAGCCATTTCTACCAAAGGCGCACAACGCGAAATGCTCTTCCCTTCTATCCTTGCTATCGTTACTCCGGTAATCGTTGGTTCTTTGTTTGGTGTTGCAGGCGTATTAGGTCTGTTAATCGGTGGTTTAAGTACCGGATTTGTATTGGCAGTATTTATGGCCAATGCCGGTGGAGCCTGGGACAATGCCAAAAAATACATCGAAGAAGGAAATCTGGGTGGCAAAGGTTCCGACAATCACAAAGCAACCGTTGTAGGCGACACCGTAGGCGATCCATTTAAAGATACTTCAGGTCCTTCGTTGAACATTCTTATTAAGTTAATGAGCATGGTTTCTATCGTAATGGCAGGTTTAACCGTAGCGTGGAGCTTGTTCTGATTAATTTTTAAATGTTTTGGGGGGTGCCCCTACGGGTCGGGCTTTCCGCTCTTGTGCCGCCGAAATACGGCGCCACGCCGCTGCAATCCCTCACCCATCGCAACACTAAGCGCATCGCGTAAATTGTAAAATAAGAGAGGCTGTCTACAATTTGAGACAGCCTCTGTTTTTATAGTTGCTTATGATATTTTACAACAAAGCATCAATTTTGGCAGCCAGCACCGATTTTTGAGTTGCGCCAACTTGTTTGTCAACAACCTGACCATCTTTAAAGAAAAGAATAGTAGGGATATTGCGGATGCCATAAGTAGTAGGAGTGTCCACATTTTCGTCCACATCCATTTTACCAACTATTACTTTGCCTTCATACTCCTTTGCCAATTCTTCTACAATTGGTCCTACCATGCGGCAAGGTCCGCACCATTCTGCCCAAAAATCAACTACTACAGGTTTTCCGCTGTTAATAATTTCTTTGATGTTCTCATCTGTTAATTGTAATGCCATGATTTATTTTTTTTAATAATTAATATTTGTATGATTATGAATGAATTAAAAATTGAGAATCGCTTTTCTCATTTTGCTGCAAAGGTAATACTTGAAAATGAATTAGAAGCAAACTCTGCTAAAAATTTGACGGTTTTGCAATCAATAACTACATTGAAATTTTCTATTGCAGTTTAATTAATCTGAAATTCGAGTACGCCGCTTTGTTCCAGCCGTTTCAACTTTTTATAAATATCGCCGGTAATTCGCATTCGGTGTTGCCTCGAAAACAGTTTAATTCGCTGTGGCGACGATTCGTCTAAAATATTCACATACAGATTCACATTGCCCTTATTGTTCAAAACCACATCGGCTAAGGTCATTGTCAGTTCCTCGTCAATTTGTTGCAGCGGTATCGAAAGCGAAATCTTATCAATCAGTTTGTCTTTTATTTCCTTAAATAATTCAATTTTCTGAATTTTAAGTTCCAATTCAACCGTAGCGCCCGGCTCAGCAGGTTTCCGGTACTTATAATCGGCTCCTTTTTCCTGAACTATGGCATTGATATACAGATACAAATCCTTTATCATATATTTGCTGTATTCCACATAGTTATTTCCAAAAAGGGCAAACTCAAATGCGCCTGCATAATCTTCGAGCGTTAATATTCCGTACGGATTGCCCGCTTTCGAAGTACCATGACGAAGATTGGTAACCATACCACCAATGCGTAACTGTTTGCCCTTCAGGGCGGCAAGGTCTTTCAGGTCGGTGGTAGTGGTGTTGCAAATATGGTTAATCTCCATTTCAAACTCATCCAACGGATGCGCCGAGAGGTACATACCTATCAGGTCACGCTCTTTGTTCAGCTTCTCAAGTGGCGACCATTCCGCAGCGTAAGGAATTTCGGGTTTCGTAATTTCCACTGCATCCGAATCGCCAAAAAGCGAGTTTTTACTCATGGCCATATCGGCCTGATAGCGGTTGCCATAGCGGATAATGGAATCTAAAACCAATTCGCCCTTCGAGTTTTCAGTCATAAACTGCTCGCGGCGTATATCGCTGAAACTGTCGAATGCACCACATAGCGCCAAACTTTCGATGGTGCGCTTGTTGCAGGCTGTAAGGTTCACACGTTCCATAAAATCGAAAACACTCTTAAAGCGTCCGCCTTTTTTGCGCTCCTCCACAATGGCTATTACAGCGCCTTCGCCTACTCCCTTAATGCCTCCCAACCCGAAGCGGATATCGCCGGTTTTATTTACCGTAAAAGTCAAATCGCTTTCGTTTACATCCGGCCCAAGTACATTAATGCCCATGGATTTACATTCGTCCATAAACTTACCCACCTCCGCAATGTCATCGCGGTTGCGCGTTAAGTTGGCAGCCATAAACTCAGCCGGGTAATTGGCTTTCAGGTAGGCCGTTTGATAGGCAATCCACGAGTAGCAGGTAGCGTGCGATTTGTTGAAAGCGTATTTGGCAAATTCAGCCCAGTCGGCCCAGATTTGTTCGAGCTTAGCTTTAGGGCCGAAACCGTTTTTCTCACAGCCGGCCATAAACTTCACTTTCAGGGCCTCCATTTTATCCACCAACTTTTTACCCATAGCTTTACGCAACTCATCGCTCTGTCCACGGGTAAACCCGGCCAAATCGCGGCTCAAAAGCATGACCTGCTCCTGATATACCGTAATGCCGTAGGTGTCTTTCAAACGTTTTTCCATTTCCGGAAACGGATACTCAATGGTTTCGCGCCCGTGTTTACGGTTAATAAACTGCGGGATATACTGCATCGGACCCGGACGGTACAACGCATTCATAGCTATCAAATCCTCGAACTGTGTGGGTTGCAATGCCTGTAAGTGCTTTTGCATACCTGCCGACTCAAACTGGAAAGTTCCCACTGTCATTCCTTTACTGAAAAGTTCGTAGGTTTTTACATCGTCGATAGCTATGGCATCTATATCTAAGTCAATATCTTTCGATTTTCGGATATTCGAAAGCGCTTCTTTAATAATGGAAAGCGTTTTTAATCCCAAAAAGTCCATTTTTATCAACCCAACTTCTTCGATAACCGAACCTTCGTATTGAGTTACTAAAATATTCTGATTTGTTTCTTTGTCTACTGCCGTACTCAGTGGAACCAGATTTGTTAAATCGTCGGCACCAATAATTACACCACAGGCATGTACACCCGTTTGGCGCACTGTACCTTCAAGCATTTCGGCATATTTCAGCGTATTGGCTAAGTTCTGGTCGTATGAATTACGGGCTTGTTGTAGTTCCGGTACATATTTCAGACAGTTGGCAATATTTACTTTGGGTGCTTTGCCATCAGGTCCTTCGGGGAATTTATCCGGAATAAGCTTGGTAAGTCGATCGGCTTCCGAAAGTGGAAGTTTCTGTACACGCGCCACATCTTTTATCGACGACTTAGTGGCCATAGTGCCGTAAGTAACAATCTGAGCCACACGTTCTTTGCCGTATTTTTCGGTAACCCAACGCAAAACCTGTCCGCGTCCATCATCATCAAAGTCAATGTCAATATCGGGCATCGATATACGGTCGGGATTCAGGAAACGTTCGAACAGCAAATCATATCGAAGCGGATCAATATCGGTTATTCGCAAGCAATAGGCTACTACCGAACCTGCTGCCGATCCACGTCCCGGCCCCACCGAAACGCCCATAGCACGGGCATTGGCTATAAAGTCCTGTACAATAAGGAAGTAACCGGGGAAACCCATGGTTTTCATTACATGTAGCTCAAATTCAATGCGTTCGCTTTGCTCTTCGGTAAGTGTGTCGCCATAGCGTTTGGCGGCTCCTTCGTAAGCTAATTTGGCCAAATAATCAGCTTCGAGCTTCACACGGATTACTTTTTCGTATCCTCCAAGCCGGTCGTAGCCATCTTTAAACTCTTCGCGAAGCATATCTTCCGTAAACTTTTGTCGATAGGCTGCTTCAGTTCCAAAATCTTCAGGAATCGGAAAAACGGGCATCATCGGCCCCGAATCAATGTCGTAAAACTCTACTTTGTTGGCTATTTCTACCGAGTTTTCTAAGGCTTCGGGTATATCAGCAAAAATCTGCAACATTTGCTCCGGCGACTTCAGAAATTCCTGTTTGGTGTATCGCATACGCGATGGGTCATCCAGGTCTTTACCGGTGCTAAGGCATATTAGCCGTTCGTGCGCTTCGCCATGCTCTTCTTCGATAAAGTGCACATCGTTGGTAGCAAGCAGTTTAGTGTTGGTTTTGCGGGCAAGTTTTATTAACTCAACATTCTGACGTTGTTGTTTTTCAAAACATTCGTAGTCGGCATTGGGCTTATCCGTTTTGTGGCGTTGCAGTTCAATGTAAAAATCGTCGCCAAATACTTCTTTGTACCAAAGCACAGCCTCTTCGGCGGCCTGTAAATTGCCACTTTCTACTTTTTTGTGAATTTCGCCTCCCAGACAAGCCGATGAGGCAATAATGCCTTCGCTGTATTTTTTGAGTATTTCGTGGTCGATACGCGGACGGTAATAAAAACCCTCAATCCAACCATGCGAAACTAATTTGCAAAGATTTTTATAGCCGGTTTTGTTTTTGGCCAATAATACAAGATGATAACCACTACGGTCTTCCTGCGAATCTTTCAGCGTGCGACTGCGACGGGCAACGTATGCTTCGCAACCCAGAATTGGTTTAAAAAGTTTCTTTTTAGTCTCCGCTAATTCCTGCTCGAGTTCTGCTTTTCGCTCGGGAGATAAATTCTCCTCTTTTAAGTCTTTCTCAATTGCTTTTAATTGATCTTTAACTTTGGCATTTTTCTTTTTGGTATAATTGAAAAATTCTTTTATACCAAACATATTACCATGGTCGGTGAGTGCTATGGCATTCATGCCCGACTTCGAAGCTTTATCAACAAGCCCCGAAATGCTCGACATGCCATCTAAAACCGAGAAGTAGGAGTGAACGTGAAGATGAACGAAAGTATCCATAGTGCTTTGCTGAAAAACAGCTCTTTATACGTATTTTTATATTATCAATTTTGGGCTGATAAAGATAAAGAGAATTTTCGAAAGCCTGCCGCTGAATGGAAAGAAGTTATTAACAAAATGCAGAACCAGGAAATAATAGCTTATCGTTAAGTTGATCAGAAATCGTACTGATTTATCAGTATTAAAATCCGTTTTTAAATATTAAATCCGTATTTATCAGCTTAATCAGCGTAAATCCGCGTTGCTATTTTTTCATTCTTTGTAACGACTACCCTGTCTGGCATTTCGTTGTATCATACGTTTTTCAGCTTTTACCACAAATTCGAAGTTTTTCAAATCCCATTTCGGAGCAATCAGAAATCCGGGAGGCGACTGCGAAATCATGCGTTCAACAGCAATTTTTGGATTTAAAAGTTCAATAAAATCAATTACCAAATCGATGTATTCGTCGGCTGTATACAAATGAAACCATTCGGGATGTTCGGCATACTGACGAGCCATTTTGGTGTTTTTTACCAATTGAAGCTGATGCAGTTTTATCGCCGTTAATGGTAACTTCGAAATACGACGGGCATGATTAAGTATCATTTCGTGTGTTTCGTGTGGTAGTCCCAAAATAAGGTGTGCGCCGGTTTTTATCCCTCGTGATGCTGTGTCTTTTATGGCTTTTTCGGCACAGACATAATCATGTCCGCGGTTGATAAATTCTAAAGTGCGGTCGTTTGTCGATTCAATACCATATTCTATCATAACATAACACTTCTTTGATAATTCGGCAAAATAATCGAGCAACTCATCATTTACGCAGTCGGGGCGGGTACCTACAACTATTCCCACTACTTTGGGATGTTGCAATGCCTCTTCGTAAATAGCTTTCAGTTTTTCAATTTTATCGTAGGTGTTGGTATACGACTGAAAATAAGCCAAATAAATTTGCGCTTCGTATTTATGATTGAAAAATGCAATTCCTTCTTCAATTTGTTGGGTGATGCTTTTGGTTGGTTTGCAGTATTCGGGGCTGAATGTCTGGTTATTGCAGTAGGTGCAACCACCAATTCCCCGGCTACCATCGCGGTTAGGACAGGTAAAACCGGCATTGATAGATATTTTTTGAATACGTTCGGTAAATTCTGTTTTTAATACCTGATTGTAATTCAGGTAGCGGTCGGAACTATTTAGTAGAAAGGACATGTGTTGATGTGATAATGTGATAATGTGATAATGTGTTGATGTGATGATTAGCTTTATATAAAACTAAAACCCAAAACAAACAGCACAGAATAATGTTTGCTTTGGGTTTCAGAAATTTGTCAAAAAAAGGCTTATTGAAGCAGTATCTTTTTTGTTTCTGTAACCGAATCTACCACCACTTTAACTAAGTAAACCTTATGTTGAGATACCGGAATCTGAATATTTTCGTTTCCACCAATTGTACGAATACCAATAACTCTTCCCGAAATATCATATACATATACCTTACCGGCAGTGTTGCTAAAATTATGTACAAATAGCTTATTATCAAAATTGTAAATTTTAGTATGAGTGCTGTTGGCCACATTTTCATTTGTGTTGTTAGCCAATATACGGAATCGTAACACCGGCTTAGAAGTTGATGTGGCTGTAAATGCATATTTCGATTCGGCTGCCGAAATATCTATCATCTTATTTTCAACTAAATCGTGCAAATAAATTTTATTGTATCTCTCAAGCGTTTTTTCGTTGTGCGTAATTTTCAACGTGTACTCTGTATCCTGACCTGCATGGAATGCAATTTTGGTATTGTCAATGTCATTTATCGAATTTATTTGATAATTACCATCGCTTTCAACTGCAAAAATCTGAGGATTTAAAGCTGTTCCTGTCATTTTTTTACCATCAAAGCCATTATCGAAATCACGTGTGTAGTTGTTGTGCGTCATAATCCACATTTTGTCTACACCAAATTCTCCGTCCACTTCAATTTCGGTAGCGGTTTGTTCATCGGCTACACTGGCTGCTTTTACACGCAATCTTTCCGAATTACCCATTGCTACTGTGTTGTAATTTACTTTTACAAAACATGCAGCCGAACTTTGCTTGGTTGCTAATATTCGAACTAAAAATGTACCCATCGAAGGTATCTGTCTCGGTATTCCGGGGAATGAACCGGCTTGTTCTTTTGGTGCCGAGTTGTATTGACCCGGAACTGCATTCTCTAATAAAACAAATTTGCTTGGGTTGTTTCTCCAGCTGATAAATGTTCCGGTATTGTACAAATAGGCTGTTGCTTCCATATCTGTTCCAAATTCTATCTGACGAATATCAATAGCTGTTGTGTACGGATTGGCAAACAAATGCTGACCGGGATACAATCCGGTAGGTGTTTTAGCCAACTGACCCGATTCGTAGTTTGAATTTACCAACTGCCCTTTAAACTGGTAAAAGGTGTTCGCATTTTTCTGACATAACTCATATCCTTTGAATGGTTGCATAACATAGTCGTTGCCTACCATCCGCCAGTGGGTAGCAGTATCCGGGTCACTTTCAATTAACTCGCGCACATAGGTTCCGTAAAATGTTGGCAATACAGGCAACGAAGCCACCGGAACTCCAAAATACTGCCAGTTATATTTCTGATTTATTGGTCTTGATAAATCCCAGCTTGCAGGCGAATACATTTCTACAGTTCCATAAGCCGGCGTATTTTGTGGGTTTCGATAAATAATGGAACCATTTGGTAACGAGGTACTTGCTTTAATAACTATTAAATCCTCAACCTTGGTTATCGGATCTGTAATTGGAGGTGTTACTGTGATTACATTATTACAGTTCAATGTCAGATTTGCCGGAATAATTAATCTGCGAATAGTGCCATTAATTAAGCTACCTATTGTACGATTCTTATCTAATTGTAAATCGCGTTGAGCAGGTTCTGTAAAATTATTTAATGTTGCATAAATCACATCATCACCTGTTGCGGGAACATATCCGGCAGTCCAGTTTTCTGGTTTTCCCCAGTCGGTATCAACATATCCCATCCAATAGTTCGCTAATGGCAATTGAGGTACTACTGTTTTGCTGTCAATTGCCGGCTTGGGACTTGCACATGATAAACTTGAAGTCATTTCGCAGCGTACAGTCAGACTGGCTGTTGTTAATGGTGTATAAGTAAATGTCGGCGTTACATGCCCTACCTGCTCTACCCCGTTTACAAACCATTTATAAGTCGGAGTTTCGCCTCCATTTGTAGGTGTGGCTGTGTATACTACAGGAGAATTTACATTTACGGTGCTTGGAGAATAAGATACATTTACCGATGCGGTTACATTGGGAAGTACGTTAACTACCTCCGATGATGTCGCCGACAATACCTGACGGAAAGCAATATCATCCAAACAAAAGTCATTACCATTAGCAATGGTATTCATATTTATCAATTCCAGATTCAGAATATTATTAGAACCGGAATTGGTATTATAAATGTATTTCTTCCAGATACAGGTTGTACTACTTGCGTAATAAATAGGACCGGCCATTACACCATTTATATAAAGTTGCAACTGAGAAGGTGCCTCAGGACGCACGGACTGTAAAAAATACGAGAATTCATAATCTGCATTTTGCAAAACTGAAACCGATTGCGACCAAATAACCACACCTGCCTGTGGGGCACCGTTAATAATCATACGATTTCCGGTGGGATCGCCGGGTCCGGGCGCACAGGATGGGAAATTTGCATGTGAATAATTCGGATTTGTATGAACAGTGTATGTTGCTTCCGGCCACAAGTTTCCATTTGGATATTGTGGAGATGTACCGGGTGTTACATAAGTATAACTACTTCCTACTCCTGTATTTCCCGATTCGAAATTTCCATTGTAAATTAAATTTCCTCCCACAACAACATTCCCTGTTACTGTGTAAGTGCCTGCTTGTGTAGCCGTAACATTTGCAAGTAATGTGTCTTTTGCTGTTGTATAAAAACTGTTTGGTCCTGTCCAGAATTGTGACTCTACATCAGCTCCTGTCGATGTTAATTGTACATTATTGCCTGAGCAATAATCGCCACCGCCGGTTGATGAAATAAATGGTGTTGCGAATACTGTTCCAACAAAGTTGATAGTTGTAGTGCCAGAAACTCCATTCGAAGTTATCGTTGTGGAAGTACCATAACTTCCGGCAGTTAGCCCGGCTGCTAATCGGTAATAGATAGTTGTTGGCGCTACTGTACCACTTGTTGGCGCTAATTGAATGGCATTGGTTGAAAAAGTTGAATTATCAGTTGATAGCTCATAATTTGCCGGACAATTGACTATAATATTATTGGTTAATGATGCACCACTTACTGTGACCGATTGTGATGCTGACGGACCGCTTCCAAACAAGTATCCAAAACCGGATAATGTGGTTTTTGAAACTAATATGGTTGGTGTATTAACTACCTGACCGCTTAGAGCTACTGTTTTTACAACAGCTCCGGTTGATGTGATGGTAACATTTGTTGGTCCGAAAGTGCCAACACTTAAACCCGGAATAAGACGTGCATATACTATGGCATTAGTAACAGCATTACCGCTTCTGGTTAATGTTACTGTATTCGACCAGGTTGAACCATTGGTCGATAATTGAAATTGTTGTTGCGGACTTGTAGGTACCGAAAGGGTTATATTGGCTGATAATGTAGTGCCATTTACATAAAATGTTTGCGAAGGTGGATTTGTATTACCAACGGTATAAATAAATCCGGCTAACCAGGCGGTATTAGTTGTTACAGTGGCCACAGGGTTCACAGTTCCCGATAATTCCACAGTTTTAGATAATGCATACGAAGAGCTTGCTACAATATTTCCGGTATATGAACCAACTCCCAAACCTGATTTTAAGCGAACATTAATGGTTGTAGTAGCTACACTTCCTGCGGTTTGAGGCAGAGGGAGAGATGTAACATAAGTTGATTGTGCCGATGTCTTTATCTCGTAACCTGTTGGAGCTTCAAGGGTAATATCGCCCATTAAATTACTTCCGCTTACAGTGAAATTTTGCGTAGCTGAAGCCGCTCCTTTGTAAGTGGCTGAAAAGCCGGATAAGTTTGTTAAGTTTACCGTGATAAGGGGTTGATCTGTTACGGATCCGGAACAATTTACAAGTACATTTGAAGCACCGGGTGTTGAAACTATTAAGTTTTGCGCAGCTACTGCACCAACACTTAATCCGGCTTTCATTCGTACATAGACGGTTTGATTTACGTTTCCTCCGCTTACAGGTAAAGTTACAAAAGGTTGCGATGAGAAGCTTGTGCCTCCCAAGGTAGAAACCTCAAAATTCGATGTTGCTGTAACGGTAATATTATCTGTAAGGAACGAACCTGTTACGTTGAAACTTTGTATTTGTGATGGCCCGGCTGTTTGCTTATATGTGAAACCGGGTAATGTTGTGGGAGTTGCTGAAATTGATGGAGAAGGAATGCTTACTATCAAAGTGTAATCCTCTACTTCACCATCAAAGTTCGTTTCACAAGCTGTAGGCGCCACATTCCATTTTGCAGCCACCCGCATGCGAACATTTCCGGCTTTTGCATTTGTAGGTATAAGAATAGATAACGGACTCAGACTTGTTGCTCCGTTTGCATTATCTGTGGTACTTCCAAGATTAAAAGTTTCACCACTGTCCGAAAAATCGCCATCATTATTCCAATCAAACCATGCAACTGCATAAATGGTATAATTACCATCTGTGTTCAAATTTACAGTTAAGTTATAACTGCTTCCGGCATTGACATTCGTTATTTGAGCTGTATAATTGCTGTATCCTGCAGGTTTTGCCGATACATTATTGATGGTATTAAAATTAACCAACGTAATGCTCGTTAGATATGAAGTGTTACCCGATGATGCACAATAAACTGCATTCACTACACCGGTTAAACTAACTGTTTGTGATGTTGCTCCGGTTGAGGTAGCCGCTATGCTTTCAGTATTGTATGAACCAATAGCTAACCCCGATTTTAAGCGAACATAAATAGTTGTAGTATTTACAATTCCTCCGCTTTGATTTAATACTATTGGAGTTGATTGAAAGCCCGAACCGGATGTGGTTGAAATTTCAAAATTTGCACTTGGAGTTAGTGTTATACCAGCTGTAAGGGATGTTCCGCTTACTGTAAACGACTGTTCAGATGATGGTCCTGCACCTGTATTGTAACTAAATTGTGGTAATGAAGTAACGGATGTTGATATAGTTGGAGTGATTACTGTCCCACTACAATTTACATTAACTGTGGTTGCATACGAAGATGTAAGCGCAATAACTTCAGAGTTATAATTGCCTGCTGTCAAACCTGCTTTCAGTCGTACATAGATTGTAGTTGTTGATACACTACCGGAGTTTTGAGTTAGCGTTATAGCAGTAGATTGAAAACCACTTCCCGAAGTGGTAGAAATTTCGTAATTCGTAGTTGGGGTAATCGTAATATCCTGACCTAAATTACTGCCGCTTACCGTAAACGATTGTTCGGTTGAAGGACCATTTCCAGCTATGTAACTAAATCCACTTAATGTAGTTGTTGATGATGAAATAACGGGTGTATTTACTGTTAATGTTGCTGCATTCGATTCGTTGGTTGCTGTATATGGATTGGGCGAAACGTTATTAGAACTACTCAGAATAGCATTTCGATATATATAATAGGTGCCCGGTGCATTAAATGGCGCAGTAGACGCATCGGGTGAATAAGTAGCTCCTGTTGCACCTGAAATATTAGTACGTGCTCCTCCGGGTGTGGTGCTGTAAGTCCATTGATAGCCTGTGCCCGATAGTGATATTCCTGAAGGTAATGTGCCATAAACATCGCCTCCGATAGCGCTACCGGTATTTCCCAAATTAATTGTCTGTGATGTATTTGATGATAAATTATTAACTAAAACCTGTGTGAAATTCTGAAATACAACCCTGTTCTGACCGCCATTTTCGTAAAAGTCATAAATCAATGGGCTTGTACCAGTTAAACTCATTAATACGCGTGGTCGGGAAATAAATGCCTGATCAGTCCAGTTATTATATACTAAATTTCCATCAACATACAGCCTGCTACCATCATCTGCTCCCAAATCAGCAATATACAATCCCTTCTTTGTAGAATTCATTTGGTAACGAATTGAAAATTGCTCTGTGTAAATCGACCATGTATTTGCTCCTGAAGTAAAAGGAAAACAGGTATTTGCGCCGGTAAACGATTCGTCAAAAGTTTCTGTTTGAGTTTCGTTCCCGTAATACGTGTTTAAATTTGTGCCAGCGTAAATATGTCCAATCCATGAGTTGTTTCCTGCTGTTGTTTGGTCGGCAACAGAGGGGGTAGGGTAGGTGGCGGTAACCATTGTTCGTGCCGATTCGCAACCTGAGCTACTTCTTATTGCTACCCAGTAATTAGTAGTAGCACTCAGTGCAGGAGTAGTATAGGTATTGTCTGCATTGTCTGTACTTGTTTTCAGAACATTACCCGCCGAAGCTGCATCGTACCAAACATATACCTGTCCGCTTACTGCGCCCGAAGCCGAAATTACCGTTCCGGATGTAGTGCCGATACAGATAAAATTACCTGTTGTAGTAGGAGCTGACGGTAATGCATTAATCGTAATATTAACTCCATTATTAGTGCCGGTAACTGCAGGATTACTGCTTATTACGCGGATTCTATAATCTGCGTCTGTGATTGTATTCGTAGGAATTGTTGCCGAAATACTTCCCGAAGTTGTAGATGAAACACTTCCAATGGTGATAGGCGAAGCAAAACTTCCATTAGCATCCGAAAGTTGCGCCGTAAAAGTATTGCCCGAAACGTAAGTTCCCAAAATGCTGTAAGGTACCGAAACCGCAGATCCTGCGCAGAAGGGTGAACCCGTAATGGTGCCGGTGGTAATTTCACGTGCTTCCCGTAAACTTACACCTGTCATGGAGCCCAATGAAGTTCCATTTAACGTTACTGTTGAGACATCTGTTGTATTTGAAGTGGGTATGGAACGTGTAGCTATAGCAGTTCGAACTGCCCTGTCATTGTTCGGGTTAGAAACATCTCTTATTTGTGTTTGTTGATTTATTGACGTCCAGTTTATGCCAATACCAGTTATTGTACTCGTTGTAATACTGGCCGTAATGGTTGAATTTACAACTTTCAGTGCCAAATCACCTGCATTGATTGTAAGTGCGGAAGCAAAAGTAAAAGTACTTGTTGTTGTACTTCCATTATTGTAATTTTTGGAATCTGCTATAGGATTGCTTTGGTCTACATTGTCATATACAGAAACATAAATATCATTAACAACCGTTGTACCACCAGATATAGTAAAAACTATATTCGTATTAGTAGCAGCATCAATACCGGCCTCATTTAAATAATAAAATTGTGTATGTTGAATTGTATTTGATGCTATATCGCCGTTGATTGAAGTTAATGCCTGTCCACCATAAGTCAGGGTAGTAATTGTTCTTGTATTTGCAGTTCTGGTCGAAGTAGCAACAGCGACCACCAGTAAACGTTTTGAATTAGAACCTAAAGGGACAGAATATGTTGTTGTACCTTCATCGGCTGTGGTATGAAATTCATTTGTCCAACCACTCAATGTAGTTATCTGTGCTGAAATGCTATTAAATGCTGATATAAATATCAATAGTATTGCAAAAAGCAGTACTTTAAAATGTGCTATGTTATTAAATCGAATTTTCATTGTAAACAGGTGTTTGTTAAACAAATATCCTTATTTAGTTCTATGTAAACTGTTGATAAATTGTAATAGATTGTTTGAATAATATTCTAAAGTATAGAAATTATACACTGATTAATATTAAATTAACAAATATCTCTCCGTGAAATTTATTTATTTGTATATCAATGTTTTAATTGTTTTATTTGTGCGTTTTCACTTCGTTTTTAATAATTATTTCTTCGAAATTGAAGAAATAGCACAATCAAAACATATATTTTAAAAGTTATATTTACTTATTAATCAGAGTTTTTAATTAAAAATAATTGCTACAAAAGTAATAATAATTACAATCACAACAAAATTAAATGCCACAATAATTTGGATTTAAGTTTTATTTCTGACTTTTTTAACGTCTGACATTCTTGTAATAGAATATTTAAATAACCTATTAAAATTCAGGGGCTTAATTTTCGGCTTTATAATTATTTGAATTTTGATTTGTAATTATTTGCAACGGCAGTTTTTTTATTTATCTTTGCAGTACCAATAAATGACTTAGTAGCTCAGTTGGTAGAGCAACAGACTCTTAATCTGTGGGTCGTGGGTTCGACCCCCACCTAAGTCACCGTTGATAATCAAATACTTACATGCTTTTTTGTGTGTAAGTATTTTTGTAGGTGCACACACGAAATCACACACAAAGGTATTTTTTAGGCAACAAAAAAAGCGGCTCTATTCTCACGAACAAAACCGCTTACCAGCTATGAAAAAACAAGAAAAGAATTAATAACCAATCGGCACCACGTTGTTTTTATCAAAATTTCGATAATTCAAACTAAATGTTTTCTCCATTGCATTAAACCTGCATAGTTTACGAACAATAATATCTACATTCATACCATCGTCTTTGAGTTCGTTTAATAGATCCACTAACTGCACATGCTTTTGATACCGTTCTATTTCGGTCGGGTCTGTCAGAATGATACTGTTTTTGTCGGAAATTTCCTGCTCAAAACCTTTGCGAATAGTCCAGGCTCCAGCTTCGTACACAAAATAATTAAGATACTCATACTTTTGCCAATTTAGCGGCTGTACTTTTGCCTGTAATTTACTGATAAGCTTTTCAGCATCTGCCTGTACTTTGTCCCGTGCAACTTCAATTAAAGCACTCCCGCCAATTAAAGCGGCTGCCTGTTCTAACTTTTGATTTTCGTTTTCAATGTAGGCCTGTTTAATGTCGAAGTACCTACCATGTGCCACACTGATAGCGTGTTTCGGGTCGATACTTTCCGCTGTTAGTACATTACTTAATAAATCGATGTACTGTTTTACTTCGTACACATTTGAAATGTCATTCGATACTTTCGAATCATTAGTGTAAATTTTTACACTGTTGTTTTTGGTTGTTGCCATGTTGTTTTGTTTTTAAAAATTTAGCATTTTAGAATGTTTGTTTTTGCGTTCCTCAAAAGTCATTTCCTCCAGCTTTTTAGCCGGAACGATTTTAACCTTGTCTTTTTTACCAAAATAGGTAAACCTGTTTGTTTGTGTTTCTGCCATGATAATTATTATTTTATGTTGTTTTGCTCTCTCATTCTCTGATACGCCATGTCCAGCGTATATTCTTTAACTTCGTGCGTTCTGATATATTCGTTTAACGCTGTTTCGAGTTCGTTCCTTTCGGGGAATCGTACCGACCCGTTCCATGCGACAAAACTGTTTTCTTTGGCTCCGGCATACCAACCGCACCAATCAATTATTACTTTGTCGGTTTCAGGGTCAACATGATACGAAACGAAATGATACCGATTTTCACGGCCACGAATAAAATTCATGATACTTTTAACTGTTGCTGTCATTTGAGTAATTTTTTAATTTTGTTCGTTTACAAATCCTGCTCTCATTAGTTCCATAAAGCAATCACAATAAACAATTTTCTTTGAATTGATTTTTCGCCACGCCAAATAAGCGGCTCTTACTCTCGGGTCTGAAAAACCGTGTCCACGTCTGCCATCATCGAAGTGGCATATAGTGTGATAAGCTTCGTAATCGCTCGGCTCGTTTAACTCATACGCTCGAAGAATTTCAATAGCTCCAGCATCCGTTAACCTGTAGTGAATAGCTGCTCTTAAATTTACGGCATTATCGCCTTTAATAAATTGCATGATGTCTTTAGCTGTTTTCATCGTTTTGAGTTTTTAAAGTGAGAATTTTTTGTGTAATCGCTTCTATTGCTTTCGGCTCAGCTTTTGAAAGTAATATTTCCAATTGTTTATATTCAGCTTCGAGTTGATTTTCAATTGTCATACTTTGCAGCTTTGGCAAGAAAAATTCTGATAGCTTAATAATATATCCGATACGCTTTTCAGGTTCGCAGCTTTGCAAGTCCTGATTAAGCTGCTCGAGGTTATTTTCAACTAACAATTGAAACGCTGCTCGAATTTCAGCGGATGTTTTGTTGGTAGCTCCAACGGGTCGACCGTTCGGGTTGTTAGTTTTACCTTTCATGTTTTTTTTGTTTTTTCTTGTTATTTACAAACTGCACACGCAAATACAAATATCCCTGTGCCTGTGGCAATCTCTGTTCGTTCCACGTTCAAATCTGCCATCACCTCGTTAACCGCTTCGATTGAAATCTGAGTACCGCTCCACTTACTAATCACATCCGCCCACGTCTGACTTGTCATTTTGTAGTTAATAGGAATATGTTTTTCATTCGTATTGTGAATGATAAACCTTTCGGCAATATTACATTGCTGTTCGAAATTTACTGTTTTTGCTTTCATTTTATTAATTGTTTAATTGTTTCTGCTATGCGTTTTTTATCTTCGTTACATTCTAAAATACCTAATAATTGAACGGCATTATAAGCCTTTTAGCTTCGAATTTGTGCCGAATTTGTATAGCAGTGGAATAATCGCCTGCTCGGACTGAATTCACCTGAAATACCGCCTACCTTGTCGGGTCTTGTCAAAAATATACGGTCTGACTTTTCACGCAATACCGACCAACCATGATTTTTAAGGAGCTGAATAACATCCCCTTTTTGATTGAATTCTGCAAATATATTTTTACCTTTTTCGAAATCGGGTGCTGATACATTTATTTTTGGCTCCGCAATTTTCGGCTCGGGCACCAACCGAAACGGAATAGCATCGTTATTGAAATAAGGCTCTGCATCATACGAGGCATATCGTAATCGGTTAACATTGCTACAACCCTCATCAATTGCAATACCTATGTTTTTAAATCTCTCGATTAAAGCCGTGAAATGCTCAACATGTTTCGTTGTATCAGATAGTGGAATCAGTGCGAACACTCCTTTTCCCCTGCATGAATAACCGCAATAATAAACATTCGCAATGCTACAAACCTTTTCTTTTAGCTGTTGCGGCGAATAGTCCGGATTATCTTTTGCGTCCACGTCAACCGCAATCAATCCGCTGTGAGTACCATCAACTAACAAGCTCGGCATCGCACACGGCAGGGAATCTTTCAACCTCTGTTCTGTTGCTTTGTCGGGAGCTGCCCGCAAAAGTTCAACCTTTTCTTTGAATCGCTCACTTGTCAACCACTCCAATAATTCTATTGAATAAGGCTCGTTTTGTGAGTACATATTTTTGAAACATTGAATTTTCATATCGCTTTTTTTTTGTTGACTGAACTGACTGAACTGTGTTTTCATTGTAAATAGAGAGTACCTGTTTTTTTAGGGGGTACTCCCTTTTTCAATAGATTTTGAGTTCACTCAATTCAGTGGTTGATTATCAATTAGTTATAAATGTTAAAATGAACTCACTGAACTCACTTTTTAAAAAAGAAATAAGTTACCGTATTATATTTTTTCGTTTCGTATAAAAAACAGCTTGTTTTTGCATATAATTTTAACCATTTGCCAAAAGTGGCACTGCTCCATTGCGAACTTTCACCGTAATACAAACTTTTATATTCGATAAAGTGCTGATTGAAATGATAATCGTTTTGGTGTCCAGGAACTGACTCTAAAAAATTCTTTTCAGTAACCCAATTCACAAAATCTTCGCTCGTATTTTGCAGCAATCTGTTATACTCTACATTCTTTGTTTTTTGCAGCGGCAAGCCATTTGCCAAATAATCAATACAACTGTTTACCATGTAATTATCAAACCGGCACCACTCATCATCCGACCATTCAGAAAAGAATCTACAACCATGAACATGAACAATCGGCTCGGGTACCGTTGCAATCATTTTTGAATAGTAATCGCCAAACTCCAAAATATACTGCCGCCTTGATGCTGTGTTTCCGTCCTGCGTTTTCATTATTGAATTACTTGCAATAATCATTTTTGGAGAATGTTCCAGCTCAATTCTTAATGCAGTTTTATTTTTAGCTTCCGTTTCCCAACCGTTTGAGAGGATTGAATTAAACCTTTCGAACTGAAAGTCGGGCAGTATATCGTCAAAAAATACTATTTCGGTCGATTCGTTAACCCTCTGCAAACTAAACCGCTCGTTTGCGTCAAACTTTTTGCCATCTATGGTTTCGGTCTCTCTCATTTTTGAAAGTGCCACCGCCGCCAAACTTTTACCCGTGCCACCATTGGCCGATGCTGCATCTGTTATTTGCTCGTCATAAAGCACAATCGCCCTCGTATTTGAACTAATATAAAATCGATGCATTGCGTACCCAAACGCCGCCCTCATTGCTCGTATTCGCTCCAAATCTCCGCCACATACATTTATAACGAAATCCTCAAACATTGCTTTAGAATCGCTTATTTCAAACGTCCGCTGAATAATATGCGAATCCCAAATACATAGATTTTTTAGTTCAGAATAAGGCAACATCTCCACGCCTGAACGGGTAACTTTTACCACTGTATTAAGATACGGAAAAAACATTTCTGTCGGGGTATCAGTCAATAATTCGGAGCTGTTATTCTTTAGCGGCGATAAAGTATTTTCGCCAAATAAAATATGGTGTTGTGAAAGAAAAACCTCCTTTAAAGTCTCTTTTGTAAGTTTGAATCCCTGTACTGTAATCGTTTCGGGCAGGGCTTCCACCAAATCAATAACATGATCCTTTATTTGTGCAGGTTTTACAACTGAAAGAATATTTTCTTTAACTCTAATCAGTGAGTAAGTGCCATCGGGTCGGTATCGTTTAGCGAATCCTGCATCTTCCAAAATAGCAAACAACCCATTTAAAGATACATGCAGTTTCTTTATTATTTGCGTACCATCGGGCAGGGTCTTAATAACAATCTCCCACACGCCAAACCTGACTGCATTTTCAGCAACTTTCACCACTTCCAACCAATCGAAATTTTTTTCGGGAGCAGGTGCAGGAGCGGGTTCGATATTATTCAAATCAATTAATTTTATCATCGTTCGCCTCCTTCCCAAATTGATAGCTGATTTTCATTCGAAACATACCAATACAATTTGCATTGATTTTCTAAACGAACATCTTTTATATTCATACCATCTGCTCGCAATACTGATATTGCTTTTCGTGCGTCATTCGTGCTCGTTAAGCTATTTAATTGCTTTGCAGTGTATTTTGTACCAGTCAGGAATAACGCCTTAATTTTGGCAAGTATTATAGTGTTATTCATGATAATAAAAGTATTTCAATTCCGATTAATACTATCATGATAAAAACAAACGTAAAGTTTGATATATCAGCGCTTTTCACTATCTTTGTATCGGTTTGAGCGGCTGCACTTTCGGGTGTGGTCGTTTCTTTTTTCATGCTCTTTGTAGTTTAGAGTTTGCACTTCGAGAAACGGCCATCGAAACATCAATAGTTTTTTGCTTTTTAGCTTCGACCCATTTCGATAATGAATCAGCATCGAATGAAATACGCCTGCCGTACTTTGTAAACGGAATCTCATTTTTCATTGATAGCTTGTAAATTTGCGAAACGCTACATTTGTAACCAATTTCATTCAGATACTGAATAGCATCGTTCAAATCTAAATTTGTTTTTCTGACAATTGGTTTCGGAACGTTCAGTTTCATTGCTTCGGCAATAGCTGAATCAACTAACTTTTGAACATCTTCTTTTGTAAATAACATTACTGTCTCCATTACTTTATTTTTTTGCTTTTGTTCCCGAAGTAAATAGTGCACTTTTTTACTTCGTTTGAACACTGCAAAATTAAATATATCGTTTCAATATAGTATATTTTATTGCAATAACTATCTAAATATCAGTATTTTATACCTACTTTTGAATAGGTAGGTATTAGGTAGGTATTAGCATAAAAAAAGCCCTATATCGCTATGATATAAGACTTTAAAAAGTAGGTGTTTTATAGGTAGGTGTTTAATAACTCAATCCGCCTGCTTCCTGTGGAATAATTACAATAGGTTTCCGTAATCTATTTAATGTAGGTAGTTTTTCGCTCCAGCGTTCAAATTCTTTATTAGAGAGTTTTGAACCTGTTAATTCAATGCTGAATAGATTATTTGCGATACGTTTTTCTTTTTTTGAAATTATTTTCTTTTTTCTATCAACCATCATTGCAAGCAAAACCATCAATTTAGTTGCTGAATCGCACAATCTAATTTTTGCGAACGGCTCGGAATCCTTACTTATTCCAAAAGCTTTGAAAAAATTACTCTTATCTTTTGCATCGACCCACTTCAATAGTAACAACTCATTCCAAATTAGCTGCAATTCAGTTTCTTTTGCCCATGTAGGCATTGTTTCAAGTTTTCCGATATGTATTGCATCCCGAATTTTATCTTTGAATGTATCAAGAAAAGTGAGTTTTTCCTGTCGGTAAAGATCGTTTTTTCTTTTATCAATTCTGTTATATTCTGAAATCAATTCTTTTTGCGCTTCATTGATTTTTTGCTGTTTAATATCAATCGGCATGTTGCGCAAATTATTTGCCCATTTTTCGTATCTCGATGTGAGTTTCTCCCGATACTCAATTTCTGAAAGTCCTTTGTTATACATGAATCCGAAAATCTTTGTTCTCGGATTATACCCCAGCGCCCTGCGTTCAGCATCAAATTCCAAATCCGCTTTTTTGATTAATTCCTGCATGTCCTCATATCTTTTCTCACTTGCTGTTTTTTCTATTTTTTCCATAATAATAAGCTGTTGTATGTTATACGTTCGTTTTTGTTATATCCACCGAAATAATTTTGAGTTATTGACTTTGTACTGTGCCCCAAACTTTCGGAAATATAGCTTTCGGGTACCCTGTTTTTTGTTAGAATTGTAGCATAAGAATGTCGGGCATTATAAGTGCTAATATCATCCATTTTTAGCGCACTTGTAACCTTTTTGATATGTTTGTTAGTTAATCGAATTACATTCAAAATTTCACGTTTCTTGTCGGTTTCAGTCATATTATCATTAAGAAAAGGAAATATATATTTTTTCGGACTTGGTACATTCCCCCACTTATTAATAATAGTTTGCAGCGGCTCTAATAGTGGAATCAGAATGTCGATTTTCTCGGTTGATGTTCTGATGGTCTTGGCTCGTTTGAATGAAATCTCGTTTTGTTTAATGTTCTGATATTTTAAAGTAAGCATATCGCCAAAATTAATACCATTCGCCAGGAACGAGAAAAGCCATAAATCACGGCACATCTCCATCGTCTTTGTCGGGCAATTATATTCAGCTATTTTCTTAATATCTGATAGCTCCAAACTCAAATCACGCCCTTTTGAAGTAGGTATTTTATATTTATCTTTGCCGAACGGATAATTCGTTTCTGATAATATACCGATTGAAATTGCATCTTTCAAAATAACACGTAGTGAGCGCAAATACATTCCTATTGTAGCATAAGAAACGCCCTTGTTAATTAAGTGCTTTTCAAAACCTTTCAACCAGCTAATAGTAATATCCGAAAATTTCAGTTTCTTGTCAGTATAGGCAAGTATTGAATTTTTTGAACATTGATAAAACGATGCGTTCCCGATACGGTCTTCAGCTCTCATGCTTTGAATTTTCAAATCAAAAGCGGCCATTAAGTCATCGCCTGCCGATTTTCTTAATCGTACATTGACAGCATCAAAACTGAATGTTCCACTTTCGGCCAGTACTTTAATTTGATTTTTCAATACAGAATCAAAATAGGTCTGTAATGAATCGGATATTTCCTTAATACTTTTGGCTGTGCTATTGTCTAAAAATCGCTTCCAATCATTCAAATTTAATGAAATACCAGTACTGTAATACGAACGAATATTGTTATTGTACACACACCACTTTAAAGGGCAATCGTCTTTGGCATCTTTACGTCTGCAATCCCTTGTTATATTGACAGTTACGCCAAAACTATTGTAATACAATTTGCTCGAAATAGCTTTTTCTTGTTTCGCTTTCATGTTGATAGTTTTAATGTACACACAAATGCACACACAAAAATACAACAAATAATTGAATTAATGAAATATATTGAAAAATAATTATATCTTTGTGCTTTGATTATTAGCTATTTATAAACTAATATAAAACTGATTGAAAAGTATTGAAAGTTATAATGTACAGACTCTTAATCTGTGGGTCGTGGGTTCGACCCCCACCTGGGTCACAAAACACAAAGCGTAATCAACTTATAATTAAGTGATTACGCTTTATTTATTATTACATTTGCACAACATTTGCACGACGTGCAAATTAATGAACTGAATTGCAATTGATTTCAAAAATCATTCACTATCTCATATAATCCCCTTTTTTCATTCTTAGCCTTCATATTTAATATCTGATAGTTTGTTAGCTCACTGCAATAAAAGCGGCTGTATGGCTTTGCATAGCCTTCTGCTATCATTATTTCATTTACACATCTACCGTCGGGCAAATAAACGTATGCCAACGTTCTGCCATAAATATCCAAAAATCTGTAAACAAATTTTAGGACGACACACTTCTGAAATCCTACTGGTAAGGACTTTCAACAGACTTTGACCACAAGCATGTAATTTCTATCTTGGAATGATTTTCAGCAGTCCTTCAGTATGTTCCAAAAAGGCGTTGCATTGTGTCAGAAATTCTTGCATTACGTTAATGTCATCTCCATAGATGGTAGCACTGAATTCGTGTGCTCTTTGTAACATACGAATGTATGGAACACAATCGCCTTGTTTTGTTAGTTTCTTTAGTGTTCCATTGTAATCATCTCTGAAAACAGTTGGAATAATAATCTTTGATTGTCCTCCTTTTACCAGCTCTGCATTCATCATAATCCTTGCGAGTCTCCCATTTCCATCTAAAAATGGATGAACTTCACTCAAAATAAACATCATGTAAGATGCTTTTGAAAATGGGTGCTCCAATACCTTATAGTAATTAAAAGCTTGAATCAATGTGCCTTTTACCAAATTAAAATCAACAAAAGATGTGCTTCCTGCAAAGTTGTTCTTGTCTTTGAATTGCCCTGGATTTTTATCCTCCCGGGCACTGAGTAAAATTTTATGCCGATAAGACAGTATTTGTAAAAACTCATCCGGTGTTTGTGGCGTGACCGACATTTCTTGTCGGTTTGAAACAAGCTGATAAGTGCCTAAAACATCGTGACTATCTTGATTTCTAGCTGCTAATGGTTTATTCGTTTCAATAATTTGTTTGGCTTCATCTATTTCAAATACTGTACCTTCTATGTAATTTGAAAAATAACTTTCAAAGAAAGCAAAATTACGGAATGACTTCGGGGTAATGTTTGTTTCTGGTCGGTTTTTAAACTCCATTTGTTGTAATTCCTGAAAAACAGTTTTAAACAAATTCATTCTGATTGGGTCATAAGGAAAACCAAAAGCCCGTGCAATAGCAATGGGCGATGAAAGAATTTTTGAAGTATGAGTTGAAAGCAATGCACTTATCATTTTATTAAGCTGTTCAAACTCTTTTTGCATATTGAGTTTTTCCGCTATTACCTTTGCATTGTCTCTAAGTTTGTTGATTTCTGCATCGCCATTTACCCGAATAATTTGCTCCAATTTTTCTTCGAGTTCCGGCAACGTCAAACATTTGGTAGTAGAACCCACTTTCTTAGTTGCTTGTAAGTTTTCCAAAAATGCCCTTGATTTTTGTGAAACGTATAATTCACCTGAGATAGCATTATCACCGTCAATAGGTTTGCTCCCTTCCAGAAAACAAAGTGTCACACCCGGAAGTTTTATATTTTTTGTATAGCTGTAGGTTAAATATATTTGACCAGCTTTAGTAGGTTGAAATTCAAAGGCTGACCGATGACTTAATATTGCTCCCGGATAAAGTTTACCCAGGATTATAAAGAGGTTTCGCTTTATTATATCTTCAGCTGATTCAACAAAATTGGTTGTATATATACGGGCTGCAATTTTTTTGATTTTACCTTCTTCCCGTAATTTGGTAAGTTGTTTTGAAATTTTCGGTTCGGGTGAACTGAAAATTACTTCTTGAAGATGTATTGGTAAAATATTTTCCATTATGATTGTGTTGAAGTGCAAATATAGATATTATTTTCTACTAATAGATATTTTATAGAAAATATTTTCCATTAAAGAATACAAGTTCCAACTGAATATTTTCCATTAAAAAGATGTAAAATACTCTGACAGGAAAATATTTTCCATCAAAGAACAGTATAAGGAAAGAATTTTCTTTTAACCGATAAATAATTAGAGGAAATTAAAATCGTCCAACATTGTCGGACGATTTTAATTTTTAAATTTCGCCAGTTAGCGACTGACGATTTACTCACTTTCTTTACTCAATTTCACCTCATCTAAATTCTGAATTAAAACATTAATCTGAGTTGACGGATTTTCATGCATTTTTAGTTTACTTGCTCTATGCATAGCCTTATCGTGTTTCTCAACAAGTTTGTCTTTTAATTTAGCATCAATAATGCCTTTCTTATATGTTTTATGGTGTTCCTTTAGCTTTAAATTACAATCAATTGTTGTTATTGCTGATTTTTGTTCCTGATAATGGAGCAAAAACCATAACTCAAAACATGGATTTGACGCAATTATTATTGCATCAGGGATTTTTTGAAGTTTTGAAAGCATTTCCGGTACATCCAAATCATATATCAGAAAAGTTTTGTCTTTCGGGTGATTTGTTTTAGTTTGCTTATAGTTACTGATATACTCTGAGGTAATACGATTACCGGCAACCTTTGCATCAATTACTATTGGTAAACGGTATTTTGTCCTCAAATAACAAATGTATTTTTCTTCGGTTTCGCCTTCGCAAAATACAAAGAAAGTAGGATTAATTGATTTTCCTTTGGGTATTCTATTTGTTCGGCTCATTCAAAAAGTTCTTTATGTTATCTAAAGAGTCATCAATATATGGAATAGCGTCAAAGCGACCTTGAAGGTATGCTTTCTCAACATCCATTGTGTCTCTAAAATCTTTATAATCAAACAAAGAATATAAATCGCTTGAAGCATCATCCTTTTTATTCACAAAACAGATCTGATCCTTTCTCAACTTATTCAGATTTAATAAATTTGTATTGTGAGTTGTATAAATCAATTGAGCCGATTTGCTAGCATGAAACAAACTAACAATATATTCTACAATTTTATTGTGCAAACTATTTTCAATTTCATCAATCAACAGTATTTTATTGTTCTTGACAATATCCAAAAGAGTGAGCATAACATAAAACAATACTTGAGTTCCTTGTGATTCCTCGTTTGTGAAATCAAATGATACAGTTGGATTTGATTTATGAAAAGTAGTTATTTTGACATGTTGTTGCTGAACATCTTCAATAGAAGCTTTATTGGTTGTAAAATCTGCATTTAGATTTTTACCCGAAATAACTTCTTTACTCAATCTAATATCAATAATGTCGCTATCGGCTATTTGTAAGGCACGAAGCAAATCAACTCTATTTTGTTTATAGAGCTCTTCTACCGATAAAGCATTATAACCAATATAACCAAGAATGAATTTTTCATTGAAAAAACGAAATATCTCTTTTGGCAATTCTCTGTCCATTTGACTGGCACGAGAAATATAAAGTGTTTTACGAGAAGTATTCTCTGCCACATCTAATGGTTTTTTTATAACAGAAGAGAATGAATAAATATTAGCCTTGTCTTTGCCTATGCTCTCATCCCGGGTGAAAACCTTTGCACGTCTGCCATTTGGATAATAATAAAGAGATTCGGTGATTATCTCACTTAGTTTTACTGAGAAAGAGTATTCGTATTCAACTCCATTACTAACAAACCGGATAAGAAAAGAACTCGGTTTATTCTGATAACCATTAAATTTGAATGGTTTGAAATTAAATACTGCATTTTCATTATGGGTATGCGACATAAAAATCATGCTCGCACAAAACCGAATCGCTTTTATAATATTACTTTTTCCTGAAGCATTTGCACCGTACAAAACAACGGTTTTTAAAACTGAGATTTCGTCATAATTAAAAACATTATCTTCAAGTTCCTGAGATTTTTGTGTTTTTAAGTTGGCTGCCTGCAAATCGAGTACAATTTCATCTTTTATAGAGAAAAAATTACTCAAACGGATTTCTAAAATCATTTTATTGCCTTATTTTGAAATTATTTTGCAAATATAACCAATAAAATCGTATTAAGTTCATTTTAATAATTATTTATCAATTTATTTAGTTCTAGTTGTCAGGTAAAGATTTGATGAATCTCTCGACTTCGACAATATTAAACACTCGATTATCCCATGGAGAATAAATTTGAATAAAATCTTTAGATTTAAGTAAATAGATAGAAAGTTTATATTAAGTAAATAGATAGAAAGTTTATAAACGCCTAATATTTTTACTAATCGGTTTATGTGAATGGGGTATTTAAACATACTATTGATTTCTGAGCTTTATTGATAATACTTATTTCTTCTAAGTCAATGATTTGTAATTGGTTGTTAAGGTTTTTGTTGAGTTTAAGAATAAAATAATTCATATAAAAATAATGCTGCTTTTGTGGTTTCTTGCATTTTGATAAATAATATACACAATCATAGGAAATAAAAGTGGTCTGAATAAATATAAATTCAATAACTCAGCATAGCACTTTGCCAATTAGTTGCTCCTATCTCAATACTTCGGTTTATTGGCAGGGAACCACCGATGAAAACTGTCGCACTACCTTTTGTGATTGATTTTTCTCCATTTTCGTTTATAAGTTGAAGCATATCAGGGGTTATGTCGAATGCTACTTTTTGAGATTCACCCGCTTTTATGTGTATTCGTTTGAATGCTTTTAAAGAGAAAAGTGGTGCAGCAATTTTCGCATCCTTCTGTTGCAGATAAAGTTGTACTACTTCGTCCCCATCCATTTTTCCTGTATTCGAAATTATGACTTCGACACGTACGGTTTCTTTCTTTTTCAGCTTATTGCTGCTCAATTTTAATTCTGAATAATTAAATGTAGTGTAAGACAAGCCAAATCCAAACGGATAAAAGGGTTCCTGTTCCATAAAACGATAGGTTCTGCCCTTCATACTATAATCTTCATAAGGAGGCAAATGTGATAATGACTTTGGAAAAGTAATTGGCAATCTTCCCGATGGAGATACTTTGCCAAAAACAATATCAGCAACAGCAGTACCTCCTTCTTCGCCCGGATACCAAGCCCAAATAACAGCATCGGCTAATTGTGAAATTTCGGACATGTCGACCGGACTACCACCGGTTAGAATTACAACAATAGGTTTAGAATTTTTTTCACGTAGTTTTTTCAGAAAATCAATCTGATTTTTCGGTAAATAATAATCTAATCGGTCGCCAAAATGATCCGACTCAATGGATTCACCCTCTTCACCCTCCAAATTAACTGTTAAACCCATACAAACAATAGATACATCAGCTTCTTTAGCGTCGCTGGTAGTCCAATCGAAAGGATTTGAGTTTTGCTTTGAAAGTAAAAAGCCCTGTTTATATTGCATAACCGAACCTGGACTTAGCTGAGCTGCTAATCCTTCCTGTATAGTAACCATTTGTTGGTTAATACCATAATAATTTCCAATTAATGCTTCGATGCTTGTGGCAAGCGGACCTGTTAAAAATACAGACTTTGTATTATTGCTTAAAGGCAATACCCCATTGTTTTTGAGCAGAACAATTGATTTACAAGCCGATTCCAAAGCAATATTGCGATGCTTGTCACAGTTAATTACCGAAGCCGGAATTGCGTTATAAGGGTTTCGTGCAGGATTATCAAAAAGACCAAGTCTAAATCGGGTTCGCAAAAGCGTAGCTAAAGACTCATTAATTTCCTGTTCGGTAACCAATCCCAGCTCAACCGCTTTTATTAAGTTCGGATAATATACCTCGCCACAATTCAGATTTACTCCTTTTTTGAGAGCCAATGCCGCGCTTTGAACAGCATTCGAAGTTACTTTGTGACCGTTGTGAAAGTCGACCAGAGCCCAACAATCGGATACTACATGCCCCTGAAAATTCCATTTTTTTCGTAATATATCCACTAAAAGAAGTGAACTTCCACAGCATGGTTCATTATTTGTACGGTTGTATGCACACATAACCGACTCTACACCGCCTTTTACCAATGTTTCGAAAGCAGGTAAATAGGTTTCGTACAAATCTTTGTTCGTAACCGTGGCATTAAATTCGTGACGCAATTTTTCGGGACCACTATGCACTGCGAAATGCTTGGCACAGGCTGCCACTTTGAGGTAATTGGGATTATCGCCCTGCAAACCTTTCACAAAGTTTAATCCCATAACACATGTGAGCAAAGGGTCTTCGCCATAAGTTTCCTGACCTCTTCCCCAACGAGGGTCTCTGAAAATATTTATATTCGGAGTCCAGAAAGTTAAACCGGCATAACGCACACGATTATCTTTAGAAGCTGCTGCATTGTACATAGCACGGGCTTCGTCTCCCACAGCACATGCAGTTCTAAACGCTAAATCAGAATCGAAAGTTGCTGCTAATCCAATAGCTTGCGGAAAAACAGTTGCCTGGCCTGCACGAGCCACACCGTGAAGCGCTTCGTTCCACCAGTTATATGCCGGAATATCTAATCGTTCAATGGCAGGTGCATTAAACATCATTTGCTGCACCTTTTCTTCAAGCGTTAATTGTTGGATAAGTAACCAAACTCTTTCTTCGATGGGCTTTGATTCGTCACGAAAACTGAAAATTTCTGGTTTTTGTGCTGAAATTACCAATCCGAAAAACAGTAGAATAAATGTTATGAGAGCATTTTTCATTTTGAACTTCAATTATATTATTTACCCCACGAAGTTTCCGAATTGCTAACTTCGAAAACAAGACGGGATTTTTTGCCTAAATCGCTCCAGTTTAGCGAAGTCGAATTGTATTTTTTCCCATTAACAAAAAGGCTTCCTATGTAATACTTTGATTCGGATACGTTTGGCGAAGAAATTAATATTTTTTTATCTTTACGATTGTTGATAATTATTTTCTTGAAAAAGGGGCTCGAAATTAGCAACTTATCCGAACCGGGAAGAGCGGGAAATAATCCAAAATAATTATGTATACACCATGCCGACATTTGACCTAAATCATCGTTTCCGGGAATGCCATCAATATCAGGGATGAAAAATTTATTGGTTAGTTCACGTACTAATTTCTGCGTTTGATGGGGCTCGCCCAAATAATTGTATAACCATGGAACTAAATATGCCGGTTCGTTCCTGAAGAAAACAGGATTCAGGTTTTTAATACGTTGCATTGCTTTTTCATTACCCCCAATTAAATCAACTACTGTTTTAAAATCATGTGGAATCATTAAGGTATAAACATAAGAGTTTGCTTCGCAAAAACCTATTTCAGGCCTTGCAAATGGTTTATCGTTTGGATTAAACTCTTTAATGAATGTCCCATCGGATAAAATTGGCCATAAAAACCCTTCTTCTTTGTTAAAATGACGACGCCACGAATACGATTGTTGTTGTAACTTTTGAGCATTAGCAGTATCATTAAGGCTGAAAGCCAGCCTCGACAAAGCGTAATCGGCTATATTATATTCCTGCGAAATAGAAACAGAGCCCCTGTCTTTGTGATTATCTTCAGCTATAAAACCATTTTTAATGTATTGATCTAAGTTTGGGCGCACTTCGAAATTGTTGCAATACACACCGGGCTGCGTTGCCGACCTGAGCATAATTTGATAAGCAGATTTGTAGTCGAAATTGCGCACTCCAAAGGCATACAATGATGACATGGTGGCAGTTGCAGGGTCGCCAATCATAACGCCCGTTTCGTCGTTTGCTACCGACCATTTTGGGAAAGCACCCACTAATTTAGCATTATTAGTCATCGAAACAGCAAAATCGGTCGCAACTTCAGGAGTCAGCATTGCCAGCAAAGGCATTTGATTGCGATAAACATCCCAACCCGAAAAGTTAGTGTAATGCGTATATTTTTGTTGTGTGTTATAAATTTTATTGTCGAAACCAATATAGTCGCCATTTGCATCGCTGAAAACATTGGGGTGCATAAACGCATGATAAAGTGCTGTATAAAATACGGTTTTTTTACTATAATCATCGCTTTCAACTTTTACCCTATTCAGTAACTCTTCCCACTGTTTCACCGTGTTTTGACGTACATTATCAAAATTCCAACCTGCATTCTCTTCCTTAATATTTGCCATTGCATTTTCGGTACTAACATAAGATATTCCAATTTTCATTAATACAGGTTTAGGATTGCTTTTGTCAAAAGTTACAAACATCCCAGAATTGGGGTTGGTTACTTTTTCGGTTGCCGAATACATTTTTTCGTTTGTCCATGCTGTTGCTTTTTCAAAAGGTCTGCTAAACTGCATGACAAAATAAACGGTGTATCTGCTTTTTGTGTTCCAAAAATTACCGGTGTGAGTCATTCCTTTAATTAGCTGATTACCTGATGCTTCGATACTCGAACTGAACACTTTTACATTTTGATTTAGCGAAGGATTAATCAGGATATTTAAGTCGTCCTTAAAGTTGCTGAATTTAACAATGCCCGTTCGTTTGGTTGCAGTTAATTCAACCTGAACCGAATCGTTTTGAAGTGAAATGCCGTAATATCCGGCCAATGCTTTTTCTTTCGAATGATCCATTTTTGAGCTGAAAACATACCAGTCCTTTCCGGGTGATTTTTTTACATTGCCACACCAGGGCATAAATAAACCATCGCCGAGACACGAACCGCCCGTTCCGGACAGAATTGTAGAAACAAAACCTGTAACCTGAAGACTATCATATTGATAGGTGTTTTTATTTTTTGCAAATCTACAAGTTGCCGGTGTAAGTTGAACCATGCCGAACGGAGTTGTAGCTCCGGGAAAGGTATTGCCGTTAGATTTTTTCGAAGTGCCGATTAACGGATTAATATAGTCGGTCAGTTTAGAACCTACTTTATCTATACTGTAAGCATTTTCGGCAACCAAGCACCAAAAAATGAATAAAAAATATATTGAAGTTTTCAAATTGAATCGAATCATTGTAACGTTATTTTTTTGTTGAAATATTATTCGAATTATAATTTATGGTTTTTTATCGTACACTTTTACCCAATCTACCAACATATAAGCATTCGTATTTTGGGCATTACCATAGCCACTTTCGGGGATACTGCCTGCCCAGTTTTTATCCTGCACTTCGGTACTTAAAATAATATATTGAGCTACCTGTGAAATAGGAACTCTGTCGGCTCGTGTCCAGGTTTGTGTAGGTTTGCCATCGTAATAAAATGTGTATTTGTCGGTTGTCCATTCCACCCCGTAGGTATGAAATTCAGAGCCTATGGCCATATTGTCCTGTCGGTATTTTATTTGCTGATGATTACTGCCATAACCTCCCCAGTGAAGTGTTTGTGCTAATAAGTCAGGAATTTCGTACCCGTTAATATCGATAGCCCGATGCTCTACTACATCAATTTCTACCCCGGCTTTTTCGTAGGGCAAATCCGATGAAACTGTTGGACTCTGAATCCAAAAAGCCGACCACATGCCCGGCAGTGTGCTAAATTTTATGCGGGCTTCGAAATAACCAAACTTCTGCTTCAACGAATTTTCGGTTGCAATCATTCCCGAATTATGGGTCGATCCGTAATCGTTTTTATCGGAATATACCATTATTTTTAAATAGCCATTCTCCACTTTTACAGCATTGTCGGTTACATACGAATCGCCCCGAAACGAACCTAATTGTCGATAATTCCATTTCGACGTATTTAAACTTGTTCCATCGAAGTTATCGATAAATATTAATCGAGCCGGTGTTACTGGAGTAATTTCTTTTTCGCACGACGACAACAGCATTAAAACCAACACGAGAAATGGATAAAACTTCATATATTACTTGTAATCAATGTTTTAAGGATAGTAATTAATACGGACATTCGTTATATGCTTTCACCCAATCCACCAACATATAGGCTTGTGTATCTTCGCGCAAGCCATATCCGCTTTCGGGGATATTACCCACCCAGTTATTATTCCAAATTTCGGTAGTTAGTATTATGTACTGGGCTACTTGCGATATGGGAACGTTGTCAGCTCTTGTCCATGTAACTGTAGGTTTGCCATCGTAATAAAAGGTATATTTATCGGCAGTCCATTCTACGCCATAGGTATGAAAACCAGTACCTGTTCCCATGTCCGGTTTTCGAAATCGTTTGAGTTTGTGGTTAGGTCCATATCCACCCCAATGTAAGGTTTGCTCAATATTGTTGCTTACATCATTTCCTTCTTTGTCAACCCTTCGGTGTTCCATTACATCAATTTCAACACCCGCTTGCTCCGCAGGTAAATCGGCTGTCACGGTAGGGCTTTGCAACCAAAATGCTGACCACATGCCCGGCTGTGTACTGAATTTGATTCGTGCTTCGAAATATCCGAATTTTTGGTTGAACGATTGTTGTGTTGAAATCATACCTGCATAATGCTTGTACCCAATGGTGTCGGGTTCGCTGAAAACCAACATTTTTAAGTAACCATTTTCAACTTTTACCGCATTGGTAGTGAGCCATGCATTAATACGATATGTGTTAAGCTGGCGATAATCCCAAATTTTGGTATTTAGATTTGTACCATTAAAATTCTCTTCGAAAACGATTTTTGCTTTCGTATTTTTGTTTTCTGCTATTACCGAAAAGCTTAAAAACAAAGCAAAAACAGCAACAATAACCCTGATTTTATATTTAAATTTCATGTGTTTATATTTATTTTTTTTGGGTCACATGGAACTTACCATGTTAAAATAATCATTTCCTTGTGTGTTAATAATTATTTTAACATGGACGTTTCATTTGTTTATAATTGATTTTTTATTTGTCAGCTGGAACTCGCAATGAACATGGTCTTTGGTTTAAACCTCTGTATTAATGCTCGTTTCATGTTCACTGACTTTTTTATATATCAAAAGCCATTTTACAGATTGAAAATGGCTTTTGACCGAAATATTAACTAAAAAACACCAATATTATTTATCAGCGAATAACCATAATATTATTTCCCGATTGTACTTTAACTATATTCAAAACACCTACGGGTAATTCCATGGTTGCATTATCTGCTATTCTATTCATTATTCTGACACCCTGAATGTTATAGACGGATACTATATCGCCCGATTTAAGATTGTAAAGTTTATTGTGTACAATAAACGGACTGTTTGCTGCCGGACGAGGTGGATAAACACTTGTAGGGTCGGTTTTCAGTGTAAGCTGATAAGTGCCGGCTGAAGTCAAGCTTGTTACCGGTTGGTCGGCATTATCTACCAAACGAAAACCCGAAGGAACACTAAGTGTATAAGTACCACTTACATTCACTACTACTTCGACAGCTGCAGTAGTTCCGCTCACAGCACGAACTGAATAGGCATTTGCTCCATCTTTAATTTTAATCATAACAGAAGCTCCAACAAGGTCGGTATGAGGAATACTTACGCTTTCAGAAGTATTAACAAATACCAAAGCACTATCTAAGGCAGTAGTTGCATCGCTGATTTTAATTTTTGCCTGTGTAAAATAATCGGTATTTGTAAAAGTAGACATGATAGCTCCCACTGTACTACTTGCAGTTTTAACACCACCAAGAATTGTATTCGTTAGTGTGTAGTTATT